>Ga0070739_10006089_pt1 | contig 13423 bp, 12 predicted proteins | sample Coa_R1_7_FD_66445 | JGI IMG/M metagenome (GOLD analysis project Ga0070739, IMG submission 66445) | Surface soil microbial communities from Centralia Pennsylvania, which are recovering from an underground coalmine fire - Coalmine... | ecosystem: Environmental > Terrestrial > Soil > Unclassified ... | reverse complement strand
TTGATTGCCCGGCTCCTCCTCATCGCGCTGCGCGTCCCCAGCTTCGCGGGCGCCCCCCTGCATCGTCGCCGCGCGGGCCTCGGCCAGCGCCTTGAGCATCAGTTCCGCGACCGCTTGATGCGCCTCGAAATTCCAGTGGATACCGTCGGGGTTGCCCCGGCCGCTCATGATGTGTTCGGCCACCGCGGCTTTGAGGTCGACCAGCGGGATGCCATGCTGCTCAGCCCATTCGGCGATGGCCGCCGCGGTCGCCGGGCGGCTGTGGTGCGCCTTGCCGTAGGTCTCGGCAATGTGCACCGAGGGCAGTGACGCCACGATCGGTATACCGGGTCGGTTGAAATCGATTGCGCCGCGTGTCTGTTCGAGATATTCGACGGTGAGGTGCGGTGGCAACGCGGGCCGCGCCACCGGTGAGAGCCGGGGCTGCAGCCAGCCGTAGCCGTCGCGCACCCAGCGCCGAAGCCACGGTGGGCGCACATAGCGGATGAGCTCGCGCAGCGCCGTGGGCACCACCGACGGCAGCGAATCCATCCCGCCGGTGGCGAAGATCACCGCGCCGGCCCTGCGCAGCGCTGCCCAGGCCCGCGGGTCCTGGGTGGCAGCCCACCAGATGTCACGACAGGTCCAGCCGATCCTGCCGAGCAGCTCGACATCCCAGTCTAACTGTGCTGCAACGATATTCGGCCAGATGCGGGGGTCATCGGCCGGCAGGCCGCCGGTGGGCCCGTAGTACGCGAGCGAATCGGCGAAGATCAGCAGGACAGGCCGCGTCTCAGAAGACATCATCCGCGACCTGCGCCGAAGCATTCCAAACGTCAAGACGCCAGCTGATGCGGTCAAAGCCGCCGTCTGCGTCGGAGTGTCCGCTCAATTGGGTCCAACTGGCGTTGCCCATACCGCCCAGCGCAGGCCAGTTGTCCACCGGCAGCTGCAGCAGCGCGGCCGTCAACGCGGCGATCAAACCGCCGTGCGCCACCACAACCACTGGTCGATCGTCGCTGCCCCACTCGCGTTCAGCCTGGACCAGCTCGGCGATCACGGGCACGCTCCGCGCGGCCACGTCGACCCTGCTCTCTCCGCCATGCGGCGCCCACGAAGCGTCCTCGCGCCAGGCCAGCCGCGCGCCCGGAACGTCGGCGTCGATCTGCGCATGCGTCATCCCTTGCCAGTCCCCCAGATGGGTTTCGCGTAACCGGCCGTCGACCCGAACCGGCACGCCGGTGCGCTCCCCGAGCACAACCGCGGTGTCGTAGGCGCGCCGCAAATCCGACGACACGATCAGCAGCGGCTGGCGCTTGCCCAGTACCTCGGCGGCGGCGACGGCCTGGGCGCGGCCCAACTCACTCAGCTGGGTGTCCAGTTGCCCTTGCATCCGGGTGTCGGCGTTGAATTCGGTTTGCCCGTGCCGCAGCATCACCAGCAGCCGCGTGGTCATGACGTGCGTTCCAGATCGACAGCCACCTGCGGGCAGTCCCGCCACAGCCGGTCCAGGGCATAGAAGTTGCGTTCGTCTTGATGCTGGATGTGCACGACGATGTCGACGTAATCCAGCAGTGTCCAGCGGCCTTCGCGGGCGCCCTCGCGGCGGGCCGGCTTGTAACCGGCGCGGCGCATTTTCTCTTCAACCTCGTCGACAATCGCGTTGACCTGCCGCTCGTTGGACGCGGAGGCGATGACGAAGCAGTCGGTAATCACCAGCTGCCCGGAGACGTCGATCACCACGACATCATCGGCGAGCTTGGAGGCGGCGGCGCTGGCGGCCACGGTGGCCATGTCGATGGCCTCCTGGCTGGCCGTCACGTCTGGTCCCCTGGTTTGCTGTACAGCCGCCGCTTGGACACGTATTGCACCACGCCGTCGGGCATCAGGTACCACAGCGGGCGGTGCTCTTCGGCGCGGCGGCGGCAGTCCGTGGACGAGATCGCCAGAGCGGGGACCTCGACCAACGTCAACGCGTCGTCGGCCAGCCCGTCGAGGACGTCGCCGAGATGTTCGCGGCCCAGGTCGTAGCCGGGACGGCTCACCCCGATGAATCGGGCTATCGCGAACATGTCCTCCCAGTCCTGCCACGACAGAATCGACGCGAGTGCGTCCGCGCCGGTGATGAAGTACAGCTCGGAATCCGGGTTGAGTGCATGCAGATCGCGCAGGGTGTCTTTGGTGTAGGTGGGGCCGCCGCGGTCGATGTCGACCCGGCTCACCGAAAAGCGGGGGTTGGAGGCGGTCGCGATCACGGTCATCAGGTAGCGGTCTTCGGCGGCGCTGACGTGCCGGTCTTTCTGCCAGGGCTGGCCGGTCGGCACAAAGACCACTTCGTCGAGCTCGAACAAGTCGGCAACTTCGCTGGCTGCGACCAGGTGGCCGTTATGGATGGGATCGAACGTCCCACCCATCACGCCCAGCCTGCGACGCCGCTTTTGCACGGTTTGCCAGCTTACTGGAGCGGCCTGGCCTGCTCAGCTGGAGCAGATCTTGGTTCGAGGGTGCACGGTTGTACGCGACACGCCGAGCAAGTGCGTACAAACACGCACGCTCGCGGCAAAAACGTCAGACCGGCAACAGCTGGTCGATCACCGCCGCGAGCTGCTTGGCCGACCGGCATTCGTGCATCGTGATCACGTCCTGGTAGCGCGGCGCCGCCGAATCGCCGCTGCCCCACAAGTGCTTCGGCTCCGGGTTGAGCCAGTGCGCGTGCCGGCTGGCGGTCACCATGTGCGCCAGAACATCCAGGGCCGGGTCGCGGTAGTTGGTGCGACCATCACCGAGCACCAGCAACGAGCTGCGCGGCGACAGCACATGCGGGTAGCCCTCGGTGAACGAGACGAACGCGTTGCCGTAGTCGGAATGTCCGTCGCGGGTGTAGACACCGGCCTCGCGTGTGATGCGCTGGATCGCCACCGCCAGATCGGCGTCAGGCCCGAACAGGTGAGTCACCTCGTCGGTGGTATCGATGAACGCGAATACCCGCACGCGAGAAAACTGTTGGCGCAGTGCATGTACCAGCAGCAGGGTGAAGTGGCTAAACCCGGCCACTGATCCCGACACGTCGCACAGCACCACCAGTTCGGGCCGGGCCGGGCGCGGCTTTCGCAGCACCACGTCGATCGGCACACCGCCGGTGGACATCGATTTGCGCAGCGTCTTGCGGAGGTCGATCGCCCCGGCGCGGGCGCGGCGACGCCGGGCGGCCAACCGGGTGGCTAGGGTGCGGGCCAGCGGCGCCACCACCCTGCGCATCTGGCGCAGCTGATCACCCGACGCGCGCAGAAATTCGACGTTCTCCGAAAGCTGTGGGATGCCGTACATTTGGACATGGTCGCGGCCGAGCTGCTCGGCGGTGCGCCGCTTGGTCTCCGCGTCGACCAGCTTGCGCAGCTGGGTAATCTTTTGCGCAGCGAGGGCTTTGGCGATCTGTTCCTGGGTGGGGGTGGGCTCGTCGCCGTACGGGGCGAGCAGCCCGGCCAGCAGCCGGCCTTCGAGCTGGTCCAGCGCCATCGCCTTGAGCGCCTGATACGACGAGTACGAGGGGCCGCGGCTGGAGCTGTATTTGCCGTAAGCCTCGACGATTTGAGCGATCATGGCCACCAGCCGCTCGTCCATGTCGGCCAGATCCTCGTTTGCGGTCAGCAGATCGACCAGCATCTGCCGCATCGCTTCGATGTCGTCGGGCGGCAGCTGCAGGTCGGATTCACCGGCCTTTTCCTCAGTGACCACCGCTCGAGCCCCCAACGCCGCCGGCCACCACAGGTCGAACATGGCGTCGTAGGTTTCGCGGTGATCCGGTCGGCGCAGCACGGCGCACGCGATGCCCTCGCGCAGCACTTCCCGATCACCAAGGCCGAGGGTGGCCAGCACCCGGCCCGCGTCGACTGTCTCCGAAGGCCCAACCGAAATACCTTGCGCCCGAAGCGCTTCCACGAAGCCCACGAGGTGGCCGGGCAGGCCGTGCGGGGCCAGCGGCTGGCTGGGGCGAACGCGGCGAACGGCCATCAGTTCAGCCGCAGTTCGCCGGCCGCGCGCTGCTGGTCAGACTGGTGCTTGAGGACGACGCCGAGTGTGGCTGCCACCGTCGCGTCGTCGATGGTGTCCAGCCCGAGCGCCAGCAGCGTGCGGCCCCAGTCGATGGTCTCGGCGATCGAGGGCACCTTCTTCAGCTGCATCCCGCGCAGCACGCCGATGATGCGCACCAGCTCGTCGGCCAGATGCACGGGCAGCTCGGGAACACGGGACAGCAGGATGCGCCGTTCCATCTCCGGGCTGGGAAAGTCAATGTGCAAGAACAAGCACCGCCGCTTGAGCGCCTCGGACAGCTCGCGGGTGGCGTTGGAGGTCAACACCACAAAGGGCGCCCGTTCGGCGGTGATGGTGCCCAACTCGGGAACCGTCACCGCGAAGTCGCTCAACACCTCCAGCAGTAGCCCCTCCATCTCGATATCGGCCTTGTCGGTCTCGTCGACCAACAACACCGTGGGCTCGGTGCGCCGGATGGCAGTCAGCAGTGGGCGGGTCAGCAGAAACTCCTCGCTGAACACGTCGGCCTTGGTCGCCTCCCAGTCCCCAGAGCCGGCCTGGATGCGCAGAATCTGCTTGGCGTGGTTCCACTCATAAAGCGCCCGCGCCTCGTCGACGCCCTCATAGCACTGCAAGCGAACAAGACCGGAGCCGGTGGCTTGGGCGACCGCGCGGGCCAGTTCCGTCTTTCCGACCCCGGCCGGGCCTTCGACCAGTAGCGGCTTGCCGAGCCGGTCGGCGAGGAACACCGCGGTCGCAGTGGCGGTATCGGGCAGGTAGCCGGTCTCGGCCAGTCGCCGCGCGACATCGTCGATGTCGGCGAACAGTGGGATCGGTCGGGCGGGCACGGTCACGATGCGAGTCTCCTTAAAGGGGTCAGGCGGGGCGGGTGTGGCCGTCTCCCCACACGATCCACTTGGTTGCGGTCAGTTCGGGCAGTCCCATCGGTCCGCGGGCATGCAGCTTCTGGGTGGAGATGCCGATCTCGGCGCCGAACCCGAACTGCTCGCCGTCGGTGAACGCCGTCGAAGCGTTGACCATCACCGCGGCCGCATCCACGCCTTCGGTAAACCGTTGCGCTGCAGCAAGGTTCGTGGTCACGATGGCCTCGGTGTGTCCGGTGCCGTATTCGTTGATATGGGCAACCGCAGCGTCGACGCCGTCGACGACCGCCACCGCGATGTCCATCGAAAGGTACTCGCGGCGCAGATGGTCCTGGTCGGGGTCGAGGTGCACGGTCACCCCGGCGTCTTGCAGCGCGCCCACCAGCCGGGGCATGGCCTCGTCGGCGATCGCGGCGTCGACCAGCAGCGTCTCGGCGGCATTGCAGACGCTGGGGCGGCGTGTCTTGGAGTTCAGCAGAACCCGTTCGGCGACCTGGAGATCGGCCGCTTCATGCACGTAGACGTGGCAGTTGCCGACGCCGGTTTCGATGGTGGGCACCTGCGCGTCGCGAACCACCGCATCGATCAAACCTGCTCCCCCGCGCGGGATCACCACATCGACCAGCCCGCGGGCCTGGATCAGATGAGTGACGGTCGAGCGATCCGAGCTGTCGAGCAGCTGAACAGCGTCGGCGGGTAGGTCTTCGCTGAGCAGGGCGCTGCGCAGCACCTCGACCAGGGCCTGGTTGGATCGAGCGGCCGACGAACTGCCGCGCAGCAGTGCGGCGTTACCCGACTTGAGCGCCAGCCCGAACGCGTCGACGGTGACGTTGGGGCGGCCCTCGTAGACCATCCCGACCACGCCGAGCGGAACCCGCTGCTGACGCAATTGCAAGCCGTTGGGCAAGGTGTAGCCGCGCAGCACTTCACCGACCGGGTCGGGCAGCCCGGCGACTTGACGCAGGCCGCCGGCGATTCCGTCGATGCGCTGGGGGTTCAGCGCCAGCCGGTCGAGCATCGCCGCCGGTATGCCGGCGTCACGTGCAGCGTCGAGGTCTTCGGTGTTGGCGGCCAGGATCTTGTCGACGTTGGCCAGGAGCGCATCCGCGGATGCGTGCAGTGCCTGATTCTTCACCGCAGTCGGCAGCGACGCCAGGGCGCGGGCGGCGACGCGGGCGCGGCGCGCGGCGTCATGGACTTCTTGACGCAAGTCGCGACGCGACGGAGCTTGCAGACTCATTACCCCAGCGTATCGGGCTTGCTGCGCCCACCGCGAATGCCCGGGGCGAGCAGCCGCCGCGCAGAGCTAGATGGCGGCAGAGATCTGTCTGAGCATCGCGAATCCGGCGTCGTCAGCCACGATGTTCGGCTGGCCCTTCTGCCAGTAGCCGTTGAGCAGGACAGCGACGCCGAGCGGCTGCTGGGTGGGCCCCGGCATCGTCATACCGATCCAGCAGGAGCAGCCGCCTAACGATGTCAGGCCGTTCTTCCAGACGATCGGCGGCTGGCCGGGTCTAACGTCCCAGGCCAGCCCCATGTTCGCCGGTCCGCGCTGCGATTCGCCGCACAGATTGACCGACAACGGCGAGTACTGGGTCGTCGAAGCTAGCGCCTTCATCAGCGGTGACGATTGGTTGGCGGCCGTCAGTTGTGTCATCAGCCAGGTGTGCATGTCCGTGGCCGACGACTTGATGTCCGACGCGCCGCCGGACGAGACCTGCGGACCACCGTTGGGAAACGCCGGCGCCAGCGGCGCTCCGTTAGGCACGATCGTCATGGTGTCGGGCATGTTCAGCGGCCCGGTGATCTGTTGCTGCAGCAGGCTGGCATAGGCCTGGCCCGGCGGCCCGCCGGGACTCGCCCCGGCGGCACAACCGTAAGCGGAGACGGTGGTGAAGCCCAGCGTGATGAACCCCATGTCCGAATAGCGCCAGCAGCTGCCCGGTTGCGGACCGTTGTGGGTGCGCCAGAAATTCAGCAGGTCGGGCGGCGGGGCCGAGGGGCTGGTTTCAAAGAGCCCGACGCCGTCTTGCGGACCAAGTGATTCGCGGGGCAGAGCTGAGGTGTGCTGGGCAAGCATCCGCGGCGTGATCTTTTGCATCGTCGCGCTCAGATTGCCGTTGCCAGCGAGGTATCCGTTGAGATAGCGGCTCAGGCTCGCATCCCAGTCGAAGCAGTCCGGGCGGGTGACGACTCCGTTGGCGAACATCGCGGCGCTGAAGGTCTTGGTGATCGAGCCGATAGCAAAAATGGTTCTCGGAGTGGGCGGCCCCTGGTCGGCCACCGTGCCGAACATGTAATAGGGATTGAATTGGTGGTTGGGATACGCGAACGCCACCGCCACCGCGTAGTTCACTCCGGGGGTCTTTGCCCGCAGGTTGTCGAGCAGCGAGTTGGCCTGGTTACCGATGATCCGGTCTAGCTGGGCCTGGGTGAGCCTGATCGGCCGGGTGCGGGCGTCCAGACCAGGATTGGCGGTCTCGGTCTGCTCAGGCGGTGGCGAGGAGCGCTGCGCATTACAGGCCGTCACCCCACTCAGCCCGAGCGCACCCACCCCAGCCGCGAGCCGTCCGAATTGCCGCCGCGACATACCGTTCATGGCTGGCCTTCCCCACTCCCGTTCGGCTCCGCAGGGGTTAGGTCGGCTGATCCCCTAGCCGTGGGGTAAGTGTTCGCTCAACGCGTGACCCTTCGGCGAAGTGTAGGCCGCGACCGCTGCGCGGTACCGCTATTCGATCAAATACCCGCAGCGAATACCGGTGCTCCGCGACCGTTTTCACGTGCACGATTTCCGGCGAACCGGATCAATTCCGGCCAAGTAGCCGACTAAGGGGGCGTAACGTGATTTATCCCCATAGCCCGGCCAACTGAGGAGAATTCAATGCGCAGTATCGCGAGCGCCCTAGCCGCTACTGCATTGATAGCGGGGGCGTTAATGACTGCTCAGCCTGCCCATGCCGCGCAAATTACGCACGACACAAACGTGTACACGCAACCCGTCGCGCCCCGAACACCTGCCATAGAACCGCTCGATTGCCATGGCGGGACCGGCACTCACGGCTGCGGCGCCGGGTGGGTCTGGCGCGACGGCTGGCGCGGCTGGGCCTGTTACCCCTGCTGATAGCACCACCCGATCGGAGAACTTCACGATGACCGTTCCCGCCAGCCGGTTGGGCACCCTGACGGCGAGCACGCTGTTGGCATTCGGTGTCGTTATCGGCGGCTGCAGTTCTCCGGGGTCCCCACCCAAAGCGGAGTACAGCAACTTGCTCGTTAACCCCAACGAGGTCTGGGATACCAGCGCCTACTCAGCCGCTCCGCCGGTGCAGAACCCGAATGGACAGACCGGCGTCCAAGACGTCTACACGCACCGCGATAAAACTCGCAAAATCACCGATACCATCCTGGTCCTGTCGGACAATTCAGCGGCGGCGACTTCGCTGAAACAATCGCAGGCGGGGTTAGGCAACCGAGTCGTCAACCCAAAGACGCAACCGGCGCCCGTGGGAACCGAAGGAATTATCGTCTCGGGATCGTCGCCGGACGGGTCGAAATCGGTGAGCGTGCTGCTATTCACCGAAGGCAAGGCGGCGACAACCGTCGAATTCGCCGGCCCCACACAAGATCCGATAACACCCGACGCCGTCACTGAGTTCGGCCAGCAGCAGGACAACGCGATCAAAAAGGGCTTGCCGGCCTAGAGTCTGCGGTTTCGCCCAGCCAAGGGAAGAAGGTTGCCATGACGCGCCTCATTCTTGAACTGATCCGGCCTTACCGCTGGGTTATCGGCATCATCCTGGCTGCCATGCTGGTGCAGACGGCCATGAACTTGGCCGGACCGTGGCCACTCAAGATCATCCTCGACAACGTTGTCGTTACGAAACATCCTCTGCCGCAGTGGATGACGGGCCTGCTGCCGGTGTTCGGCGGCAGCAGCAGAGCACATATCGCAGAGCTGGCGGCAATCTTTTTCGTCATCATCGCCGTCTTGAATGCGATCTCGTCGTATATCGGTAACTACTACACCGAGGTCGTCGGCCAGTGGGTCGCTTACGATCTCCGCACGCGGACGTACCATCATCTGCAACGGCTTTCACTGAGCTATTACGACAGCCACCAAGTCGGCGCAATCGTCAGCACCATCAACGACGACGTCGACACAATCCAGGACTTCGCCTCCGGCTCAGTTACCGACATGATTATCGACATCCTGCAAATTGTCGGGATCCTCGCCGTAATGTTCGCGATACGCTGGGATTTCGCGCTGATTGCCGTCGCGGTGACGCCGTTCCTGCTCTTTTTCGTGTCGCGAGTCCGAAAGGCAGTGAAAAAGGCAACCCATGAAGTACGACTCCGCCAGGCCGATATCGTAAGCACAGTGCAGCAGGGCCTGGAATCGGTCCGAGTGGTGCAGGCATTCGAGCGGGAGGACCTCCAGGAGGAGGAACTCAGACGGGTCGGCATACAGACCGTGCAGGCAGGACTGCAGGCCCGAAAGATCAAGGCACTGCTGTCACCGGTCGTCAATATCGTCGTCGCGGCGTGCACCGGGCTGGTGCTGTGGCGGGGTACGTCGCTGGTGATGGCAGGGGCGATGGAGGTCGGCACCCTCACCGTTTTCCTTTCGTATCTGGCCATGTTCTTCAAGCCGGTGCAGGACCTCGCCACGATGACCAATACCATCGCGCAGACGTCGGTCGGCGTTGAGCGTGTCCGGGCGATCCTCGACGCCGACGCCATCATTCCGGAGCGCCCCGACGCCATAGAGCCGCAGATATTGCGCGGCCAAGTTGAATTCGAGCACGTGTCGTTCGGTTACGATGCGGCACAACCGGTTTTGCGCGACGTCAGTTTCACCATCGAGCCGGGCCAGTTGGTGGGGGTGGTCGGCCCTACGGGCAGCGGCAAGTCCACGGTGGTGAGCCTGATCCCGCGGTTCTACGATCCCAACGCCGGTAGCATCAAGATCGACGGGGTCGATATTCGGGACTACAAGCTCCACGAACTGCGCCAGCACATCGGCTTCGTTCTCCAAGACACTGTGCTTTTCCGCGGAAGCGTGCGTGACAACATCGCGTACGGCCATCCTCGCGCCACCGATGACGAGATCGTCCACGCCGCCAAGCTCGCCAACGCCCACGAGTTCATCAGCCGCATGCCGCACGGCTACGACAGTCCGGTGGGCGAACGGGGTCTGACCCTTTCCGGGGGGCAGCGGCAACGCATCGGGATTGCGCGTGCCATCATCCGGGATAACCCGATTCTGATCCTCGACGAGCCCACGGCGGCGCTTGACACCGAGTCCGAAGAGTTGGTGATCGAGGCGCTGGAACGGTTGATGAAAGGCCGGACCGTCATCACCATCGCCCACCGCCTGAGCACGATCCGCGATGCGCACAACATCATCGTGCTCAAAGATGGGGTGGTCGCAGAGACCGGCACCCACGAGCAATTGCTGGCGCTGGGCGGCGTTTACGCCGGGCTGCATCGCATCCAGTATCAGGAAACCTCGGCGTAAGTTCCGAGCCACGGAGGTCACATGTCCCGTTCCATCATCGTTCTGCCAGACGACTCGGCTCGCCCGGTACTCGATGCCGTCAACGGGGCGACGAAGTCGCTGCGAATCAAGATGTTCGTCTTTTCCGACCCGGAGCTGTTGAACGCGGTGATCGCCGCCAAAAAGCGTGGCGTGCAGGTGCGGGTCATGCTCAATCCGGCGCGCCGCAGCGGTGAAGAGGACAACGAGGAGGCGCGCGCCCGGCTGACCGAGGGCGGGGTCGAAGTGCTTGACAGCAATCCCGCTTTTGACCTCACGCACGAGAAGTCCATGGTGGTCGATGACGCGCACGCATTCGTCAAATCTTTGAACTGGGCGACGGAGAACTTCACCGAGACACGGGATTATGCGGTGGCGACGTCACATGACTTCGAGGTGAAGGAGATCATCGATTGTTTCGAAGCCGACTGGAGCCGGCAGACCTTTGATCCGGGCCACTTCTCCCGGCTCATCTGGTGTCCGATCAACGGACGGGATCGACTCGCCGAATTCATCGACGACGCCAGGCATTTCCTGTTCGTGCAAAACGAGCGCTATCAGGACCCCATCATCATCGAGCGCCTGGTGCGAGCTGCGCGGCGCGGGGTGAAAGTCCACGTCATGGCTCGTTCGCCGCATACCCTCAAGAAGGACAAGCTCATTGAAGGGGTTGGCGGCCTGCGCATCCTCGACGACGTCGGAGTCAAGATCCACAAGCTAAAGCACCTCAAGCTGCACGCCAAAATGATCCTGGCTGACGGGGTTCGGGGCATCGTCGGGTCGATAAACCTCGCGCCGGGTAGCTTCGACAGCCGCCGGGAACTCGCCATCGAGGTGCGAGACGAACATGTCACCGAACGCCTGCACAAAGTGGCGCAACACGACTGGGAGAACTCGCGTCCACTGGATCTGAGCGACACAGGGTTGCTGGCTGACCTCGAAGAACGCTACGCCGACAGCGTCGAGAAGCTAGCGTTGCAGGAACACCACCACAAGCACAAACCCCAGGGCTAGCGCGCAGTCAGCCGGCTGCACTGTCCAATCCGTTGGCGGCGGCTACCGCCGCGTGGGCCCACTCGCTTCGACCCACGGCCGGCGCGATCTGGTTTCGGCGGATGCCCTCGACGGCAATGGGACCGGCCACCGCCGGCGGCACCCGGAAGGCGAAGCTGGGGCCCTCGGTGGCGACGGCCAGCAGAGCGTCGCTACTGGTGAACCCGTTGGCGCGCATGGCTTCTTCAGCCCAACCGAATGGTGTCATGCCGGAGAAATTGTTGACGTAGACGACCCAGAGATGAACGTTGCGGTCGGAGTAGAGCTTGGCGAGCGCATTTTCCACCGCGGTGCGGCCCGGTGCACCCAATACTCCTGCTTGGTCGGTGAGATAGGGGGTCAGCTTGATCGACGCCGCGGCCTGGGCCGGGCCGCTGTTGCCCGGCGGTGCACCAGCCGGTGGGGGGCTGTTTGCTGCGGTGGGTGCCGATTGGGACGCACTTGGAGTCCCGTGGTTTTCGGGCCTGCTGAGCAGACGTACCCCGACGATTGCGCCAACCGCGATCAGCACGACCGCAGCCACTGCGCCTACCAGCGCCGCCGGGCGCAGTACCCGGCGCGTTTTGGCAGGTGCGGCGACAGTCTGCTGCGACGCGGAAACCGTGGCACCGGGAGCGAGCACGGTTGCAGCGAGTTGTGTTGCGTCGCTGGTTGTTTGTCCGGTGAGAGCAGCGGCGAAATCCGAACAGCTCGGGTAGCGATCGTCGCGGTTCTTGGCGAGCGCCTTGGCGATCACGTCGTTGAGTTCTGCCAATTCCGGCCGTCGATCGCCGATTGGCGGGGGTGGCGCGGACAGATGCTGGGTGATCACCACCGCGGGGTTGGAGTGCTGATACGGCTCCGACCCGGTCAGAAGGTGAAACGCCGTGCAGCCGAGCGCGTATTGGTCGGCTCGCCCGTCGAGGTCAGAGCCGGTGAGTTGCTCGGGCGCGCAGTAGGCGGGTGTGCCGACCATCATGTTGGTTGCGGTCAGACCGCTGATATCGCCGACCTGTCGGGCGATCCCGAAGTCGGCGAGCAGGATCCGTCGCTTTCGTGTGGTCGGCTCGCCGAGCAGGATGTTGGACGGTTTGACGTCTCGATGCAGCAGTCCGCGGGAATGCGCGTAATCGAGGGCGTCAGCAACGGCGGTGACGATCTCGAACGCCTCCGGTGACGGCATCCCGGACGGATACTGATTACGCAACAGCTCCGCAGCGTCGGTGCCCTCGACGTAGTCCATCGAGATCCACAGCTGTCCCTCGAATTCGCCGCGGTCGTGGATGCCCACGATGTTCGGGTGCCACAGCTCCGCCGCCAGGTCCGCTTCCCGGTGAAATCGTTCTCTATATTCCGTGTCCGCTGTGAGGTCGGCGGGCAAGACTTTGAGCGCGTCACGGCGCGGCAGCCTCGGATGCTGCGCCAGATACACCTGGCCCATCCCGCCGGAGCCCAGTAGCCGCACGATGGTGTATCCGGCGAACACGTCGCCTTCTTGGAGGCGATCGCTTAGCGGCATGGGAGCATGCTACAAAGCCGCACCGGTTTGGTGGCGGCGATTGTGCTGGTCGAATTCGTTCACCGGCGGCTTGCGTCCCCACACGGTTTGGTTCAGCTGGGTCCGGTAAATGAAGGTCGGGTCTTCGTACGCGCGCCGCATCTGCGCCACCTCCCACTCGGTCAGCGTGCCGTTGGCGATGGCGGCCGCATCGATGCGCTGCCAAGTTTTGATCCACATATCCGAAAACGGGTCACCACCGTGGACCACGCGCGCGACGCCCTCATTGCCCATCTCGGTAAGCCCAAGGGCCTCTAGGTAGCGCGGTAACGCCTTGCCGAACCGGAAATCGGCGATGTTCGCCGTTGACGCGAAGTCGACCAGTTTGCGGTAGCACGAGTCGAACAGTTCGGACAACGGGTGGACGGCATCAACCGCGCCGGCGACGTCGTTGTCGGGCTC
>Ga0070739_10006088_pt1 | contig 13425 bp, 14 predicted proteins | sample Coa_R1_7_FD_66445 | JGI IMG/M metagenome (GOLD analysis project Ga0070739, IMG submission 66445) | Surface soil microbial communities from Centralia Pennsylvania, which are recovering from an underground coalmine fire - Coalmine... | ecosystem: Environmental > Terrestrial > Soil > Unclassified ... | reverse complement strand
GCTCTTCTCCGACGACGGCCGGCGTGAAGGCGAAGTGGAGGTGCAGAAGATCGTCAAGCCGGACGCCGAGTGGAAGAAGCAGCTTCTTCCGGAAGAATACGCGGTGACACGCAAAGCCGGGACGGAGCGAGCCTTCACCGGCCGCTACTGGGACAACCACGAAAAGGGTCTGTACCGCTGCGTGTGCTGCGGCAATGCGCTCTTCAGCTCGACGACCAAGTTCGAGTCCGGCACGGGCTGGCCCAGCTTCTGGCAGCCCATTGCGCGGGAGAACGTCCACGAGAAGAGCGATTTCACGCTCGGCATGGCCCGCACCGAGGTCCTTTGCGCCAAGTGCGACGGACACCTCGGGCATGTCTTTAACGACGGACCCCAGCCGACCGGCCTGCGCTACTGCATGAACTCGGTCTCGCTGATCTTCATCAAGGCGTAGCCATCACCTCTGCGCCACCGCAATCGTTATATTGCGGTACTTCATCCCGCCGGTGTGATCGCCCTGAATGTAAAGTGGTCCGGGCTCGGCTTCGTTGCTGTCGATCGCCCCGCCCGTGATTCCCGGTATCTCCTTGTTGTCGATCGTGGTCACGCCATCACGCACCACCGTTACGTGGCGTCCGACCAGGGTAATGTCATAGCTCTCCCACTGGCCGGGTTTCTTCGGAAGAACCGGCGACGGCGCAAGGAATCCGTAGATCGAGCCCATCGAGTGATACCGGTCGTTCTGGCCCGCTTTTTCGTACTCCACCTGCACCTCGTAGCGGCCACGAAGGTACACGCCGCCGTTGCCGTCCTCGGGGCAGTTATATTCGATGTGCAGCTTGAAATCCTGGAATTTGCGCGTCGTCCGGTTGTTTGCTCCCGCGCTCTCGTTCACGAGTTCGCCGTGTTCCGCTTTCCAGTGGTTCTCTGCCGCGTTGTCCGGCTCCCAGCCATTCAGGTCTTTGCCGTCAAACAACGGCTCCGGGTTCGACCATGCGGCGGGCGGTTTACGGTCCAGCGCGGGCGCGGGCCTGCCTTCAATTGTGCCCTGAACCCCGTCGGATCGCTTCTGAGTGCCGGTGATGCGGCCACTCGCCACAGTCATCTCCCATGAAACTGGAATCGGCTTGCCGAACCACTCTGAGGTGGTGAAGGACAGGCGCGATCCGTCCACTTTCACATCGGCGGCGTTGTGCACACTGGCTACGCGTCCTACCACGCGCACTTCGGGCGCCCCCTCCTTATCAGTAAACTCGAGCCACGACGGATACTTGTCCTGCGGAGTCGTGATGGTCAGGTCCCAGCGGCCGCTGAAAGGACTTCGACCACGGCTTCGCAACAGTGGGGCGGCGGCGCAGATCAGCATCGCCAGAATGAGGCAGAGTCGTTTCATTTCCGCCCCAGTGTAGCAGCAGCGTTACGTCTGGCCACGGGCGAACGGTGTTTTCCCGCGATTGAACATTGTCCGGGAAAGATAAGCCTGCAAACGACGCATCCACCGCCTGTCAGGTTGGAATACAGAATGCCCGTGCGCGAGGCGGGGACAGGAGGTCTGCCATGGCCAGAATCCAGCGGATGTATGAACCCGTGCTTGGGCCGCCCGATGCGCGCGAGGTCGAACGCCGCCGCGCCGAGGGCTGGAGCGTTGTGGGCGTGACCTGGGAGAGGCGTACCGAGGGACCGGCCTGGCGTGAGGAACTAGCCTTGTCCGGTGAAATCCCGTTCGGCCTGACCGTCGCCGCCGATTGCAGCGGCCTTGCCGAAGAGGCCAGCGAAAAAGCCGCCCTCCTGCTCATGCTCAGCCTCATCGTGCAGGAGGCCAAGCTGGACCGCATCGCCATCGAACTCAATCGCCGCGGCCACCGCACGCGCGCCGGCGCTCCGTGGAACGCCGCGTCCGTGTTCGATATGCTGCCGCGGCTGATCGAAGTCGGCGCCCAGGTCTTCCCCACCGAGGAATGGCAGGTGCACAAGCGCCAGTTATTGAGCACCACTTAGTCCACTAACTCACGTCATTTCCCGAGGCCCGAACCGACGCGCATAAGGGAGGTGACATCATCGGTCCGGGCCGGCCTCGTGGTTGCCTTAATTTACTCCAGCATTTTTATATCTGGAATAGCGCGAAAGTACTGCAGCGCATTTCGTAATAGAAGTACTTAGTACCGGTTTTTCGATAGTTCTGGACCAGGCAGCGTGTCCGGGCTCATCCTGCTGAATGAAACTTCTAGTTTCATAGAACAGAAAGGAGAGCCTTTTGAAAAAAGCTCTGGTTTTCGCCTCGATTATTACTGGCCTGGTGGTCGCAGGTCAGATTATCCATTCCAGCAACCCCGTGCCTCCCAAACCGGTGATGCAGCAGGCGCCGGTTCCACTCTGCCCCCCAACATGCGACCCCAGGAGCAAGGGCTAGCTGGTTGACTCCGCTGACTAACATGTAATAGGCTCAGTGTCGCGGGCCCTCCACGGCCCGCGACATGACCTTACTCACCGGCATCCTGCGTCTGTGCTGGACACTGAGTTGTGGTGCGGCGGCTTTTGCTCTCTTTCGTTCGTTTCAGCTGCGCCTCCATCGCGCTTATCCAGCGTTCACGACGTTTCTCATCGTGATTGTCGCTCAGTATCTTGCACTCGTCTGGCTCAAAGTGACCAGTGATACATACCGGATCGTGTGGATGTATTGCGAACCAGTCATCGGCCTGGGTCTTGCCGCCATGGCGGTCGAAGCGTGGGTTCGCCTGACCGGCACTCTTCCCGTCGATCGCCACCTGTGGGCGATGATTGGCAGCGGATTGATGGCCCTCGGAGTCATCGTATCGCTGCTGTCGTCCGAGCTGGACAACGCATGGTGGGACGGCGCTCTCCAGTTCGCGATCTGGAGCCGGCGTTATCTTGCCTCCACTTTTGCCGTTGGTCTTGCCGCGGCGGCGATCATCGCACGCACCCTCGGAGCCCGATTCGGAAATGCAGCAGCGCGGAACGTCAGGCTGCACGTGATCCTGCTGATCATTTACCTCTTTGTAACGTCCTCCGGATTCATCGTTATCAACGCGCGATCGGGCCAAAGCTCCGGCATCATCGATATCGCCATGAGCCTGCTGTTCGGCGCCGTCTTCGCTTTTTGGGGCGTGGGTATGAAGTCCGAAGCAGATCCCCCGGAGGAGACTGTCCCGAATCCCGCGGCCGCTGCCATTTAGCGGCGTCTCACCGGACGATGATAGGATACAGGGCGCCATGCTGCCTGACTACATCGCCAAAACGACGCCCAATCCACGTTCGAACCGCGCGCCGTGGTATGTCAACACCGCCCCGACATACGCCGGCATTTTTCTTTGGGTCGCGTTTTACCAATCCCTGGCGGCCGGCGCCATCGATCGCGCCAGTCTCGGCCTCTGCATCCTGGCCCTGGCCGTCGCCGGCCTCCTGAGCTACGCCCTTTATTACTACGCGCCCGCGATGCTGGGCATGCAGACCGGTCTGCCGCTCTACGTGGTCGGCAGTTCGACCTTCGGTACAGCGGGCGGGTACATCATGCCCGGATTGCTCATGGGCCTGCTGCAGATCGGCTGGTTCGCCGTGGCCACCTTCTTCGCCACGAAGTTTCTAATGGCGGGGCTGGGCATGAGCGGCGAGCCGCGCACCCTCGCCTTCAGCATCGTAGCCATCGTGTGGGGCTATGTCATGGCGTGGGTTGGCGCCAAAGGGATTCAGTACGTCGCCCGAGTCGCGCTGTATCTGAACGGCATCGCGTTCCTGATGGTCCTTATCGTATTTCTGCGCACTATGGGTGGACTCGGCAGTTATCACATCGATCCCGCCAAAGCCGCGCCGCTCGCTGCGTTTGCCCTGCTGCTCCAGGCAGTGATCGGCTTCTTCGCCACCGCGGGCGCGGCCGGCGCCGACTTCGGTATGAACAGCCGCAATGCAACCGACGTTCGTGTCGGCGGGTTCGTGGGTATCACCCTCGCAATCATTTACGCCGGTGGACTGCCCATTCTGTCCGTAGCTGGCGCTCAGGCGCTGCACCCCGGCCTGACGGCCTTCACCTACGATGCCGCCATTGGCTCGCTGGGAGGCACGCTGGCGACGGCCATGTTCTTCCTGTTCGCGATTACCTCCATCCCCTCATCGTGCTTCTGCGCATTTATCGCCGGCAACAGCTTCTCCACCATGCTTCCCGGCGTGAAGCGCATTTCTTCCATGATGGTTGGCTGCACCGTCGGCATCGCGCTGGCCGTGACCGGCGTCGCGCAGAACCTGATCGGATTCTTTACCATCATCGGCGCCTCCTTCGGCCCAATTTGCGGGGCCATGCTCGCCGATTACCTGCTCTCCGGCCGCAAGTGGGCCGGTCCGCGGCAGGGCGTCAGCGTTCCCGGCTACGCCGCCTGGGCGCTGGGTTTTATCGTCGGCATTCTGCCGTTCCTGCCCGTTTCACAGGAAGTCAGGAACGCCGCCCAGCCGGCCGTCCTCTACAGCTTCATAACCGGCTTCGTCGTTTACGCCGTTCTGGCGAAAATGGGACTGGAGCCCGCGCCGGCATCCGATGCGGGCCTGCGGACCGCCAAAGCCTGAAATGTTCGAAAGCGTCCTCTGCCAGTTGCCGCCCTGGGATCCCGCGATTCTGGAATCCCTCATCGAACTGGCCCTGGAAATCGCCCGCGAGGGCAGGGAAGGGCGGCGCATAGGCACCATATTCACCATCGGTGACGAAGCCGCCGTGCTGGCCCGCTCGCGGCCGTTAATCCTGGATCCCCTGGCCTGCCATCCCCGTTCCGCGCGCTGTCTCAAAGATGCCAACCTCAGGGGAACCATCAAGGAGCTGGCGCAACTCGATGGCGCGTTCGTCGTCGCGGCGGACGGCTTCGTCGAGGCCGCCTGCCGTTACCTCGATGCCTCCGCCGGCTCCGTGCCGGTCCGCCTCGGGCTGGGCAGCCGCCACGTTGCCGCCGCGAGCATCACATTATCCACCGGAGCCGCCGCCGTGGTCGTCTCTGAGGCCGCCGTCGTACGCGTATTCTGCCATGGAGACATCGTCGCCGAGATCCTGCCCGAATTGTGGCTCCTCAGCCGCCAATCCCTGCAGGTCGGCGGTCAGATGAAACAGGAACGTGTTGGCGATATGGCCGTCTTTACGCCGCGAACACCCCCGCGAAGCAGCGGTTGACGTGCCCCCGGCCCTCATTTTCGATCTCGACGGAGTCGTAATCGACTCCATGCCCATGCACACCGACGCATGGCGCATCTATTTGAAACGGCTTAACAAACCGATAGAAAATTTGGAGGTCCGGATGCACGGACGGAGAAACGACGAGATCGTCGTCGAGTTCATCGGCCGTGAGCTGAGTCCCGGCGAGATCTTCGATCACGGCGCCGCCAAAGAGCGGCTCTTCCGGGAAATGATCGGGCCTCGGCTGGAAGAACATATAGTGCCCGGAATCAAGGATTTCCTGCGAAAACACCAGGGTGCTGCCATGGCCGTCGCCTCGAACGCCGAGCCCGCCAATATCGATTTCGTCCTCGACGCCGCCGGACTGCGGGGCTGCTTTCGGGCCATAGTCGACGGCCATCAGGTGGCCCGTCCCAAGCCGTGGCCTGACATCTATCTGCGGGCCGCGCAATTGCTCGAAATGCCCCCCGAATCCTGCATCGTGTTCGAGGACTCCCCCGCCGGAGTCGCTGCCGCGCGCGCAGCGGGTATGCGCGTCGTCGGCGTCGGCACCCACACCATGGATCTGGACCGAGTGGACCTGATCGTCCGGGACTTTCTCGATCCGGGGCTGGAGAAATGGCTTCAGGCCACATCCTGCTGAACGCCGCCGGTCCGCCCTGCTTCGTCGCGCTGCATTCCGGCGCGCGAACCCTGCAACCGGTGCAGGTTCTTGCGGCGCTGCTCGCCATCGCCAGTGCTGTAGGCATGTGGTGGCTGCGCGAGCGCCGCATCAAGACACAAAACGACATCACCCGCGCTCTGAACAAGCTCGCCGAGGGTATCCTCGAGGCGGCGTCGCCGGCGGAAATCGTGCGTCTGCTGAACGCCGTTCTGCCTTCGATTCGGGGCATTACTACCGCGCGTCTGTTCATTCACGATCCCGCCGCATCGGCGCTTCGGCCGGTTTCGCCACCGGGTCCATCCGGGCCCGTTCCGCCGTCCTCGGTCTCCACCGAGGGCGCCGCCCTTTGTTTCCGGAATCGCACCCTCATTGCAATCTCCGACACCCGCCGCAGCTCCTTTCTGCGCGCCGAGCTGTCGGACGACAGCCCGCGTTCGGTCATGTTCACGCCCATGTTCGCGCGCGGCGAACCCGCGGGTGTTCTGGTTCTGGAGGATGCCCGCGGGGCTCGCGATTTCAGCGCCACCGACCAGGCGTCGGCGCAGCACCTGGCGAATCAAATCGCCGCCGCCATCCGGCTTCAGGACCAACAGGCGGTGCGCGAACGCCTGTTTCGGAGCGAAAAGCAGGCCGCTGCCGGGCAGTTGATGGCCGGTATTGCGGACGAGCTGCGAACCCCGCTCGAGACAGTTCGCCAGATTGCTGAGGGCATGCGCCGCCGCCGCGCTTTTGATGCCGATGATGTCGACGAGCTCATTCTGGAGTCGCACCGCGCCTGCGACATCGTCCGCCGTCTGGTAGCGCTCACCGACAACGACATGGCCGAACCGCAGCCGGTCGACCTCAGCGCCGTGGTATCCGGCATTCTGGCCTACCGCACTGCGGACTGCCGTGCCCGTGGAGTGGAACTGCGGTATCAGCTCTCCTCTCGTCCACTCACGGTTTCCGGCTCACGTGGACATCTCGAGCAGGCCATTGTCAGTTTGCTCGCATATGCCGAGCGGTGCGTGATTGAAGCCAGAACGCGAGCGGTGATGGTAAGCACCTCCCTGCTTGCGTCTCGCGTACTGGTCGAGATTGCGTGGCAGTGTAAGCCGGAGATGGCGGCCGGAGACCCCTTTCAGCCTGATCGCGACAACCGCGGGTCGCTCAGCCTGTCCGTCTGCCGTGGAATCATTCAGAATCATGGCGGGGATGTCCGCCTGATGCGCGCCTCAGCGTCTCAGGCCCGGTTCGATATCGAACTGCCCGCCCTCGAGGCGGCGCCCGTCCAGGTTCCTGGTGTTCTGCCGCAGCCGTCGCGCGGCCGGCAACTCACCGCCCTGGTGGTTGGGCCGGAGGCGCCAGAATACCGCGAGCTCATCCGCATGCTCAGCGAACTCGGCGACCGCGCCGTCCCCATTAACAGCGCCGAAGAGGCGATCGACCTGGCGCAACGCATGCGCTTCGACGTGGTCATCACTGCGATGCGACTCCCCGGCCTCGGGTGGACGGAGCTGTATGACCGCGTTCATGCCCATGTCGGCGAGTTCATCCTGGTCACCAACGGCCGCAAGCCTGACATCGCCCGCGCTCTGCGCGGCGCCGTGCAGGTCCTGGCCGGCCCGGTTCAGAAGCCGGAACTGGAAAGGTTACTTGCCGCCATCGAGCAGCGCGCTTCATCGGACATCCGCGCGCAGGCGTGAAATCCCGCTACAATGCGAGCTATGCTGCGCAGCTTGCTGTTCTGCTCGGTTGCCCTGTGCGTGTGTGCCGCCGCGGCTGACAAGTACGCTGGCCCGAAACCCGAGAAAGCAGATGTCCCTTACCTCATTCAGGCCGGCAATCTGATCCAAACCGAGGTCGCTGAGGCGACCGAGTCGCACCAGAAGAAGAATACGATCTACACGGTGCCGGGCGCTTCGTCGCCCGCGAAAACGCCTTTAGCGGAGCCCAGCTTCATTCTGCTGTCGAAGACGGTATCGCCCGAGACGCTTCAGCTTTTTCAGTTCCAGGTAGTGAATGGCGCCCGCCAGGTGGTCATCGGCAAACATCAGGCGGAGCCGTTCCATTTATCCGTACGCAATCTCGGCCAAGGACTGTATCAGATCGACGTCGCCGATACGCTCGAAAACGGTGAGTACGCCCTCTCGCCAACCGGGTCCAATACCTCCTTCTGCTTCGCCGTGGTGCCATAGGGCATGGAGACCGCGTTTCTGTTCGATCTCGACGGCACCCTGGTGGACAGTGTCTACCAGCACGTGCTCGCCTGGCGTGAAGCGCTCGAGCAGGCGGGCATGTCTCTCGCGGTGTGGCGCATTCACCGCCGCATCGGCATGAGCGGCGGCCTGCTCACCCAGGCTCTGGGCCGCGAAACCGGGCGGCGCATCGGCCCTGAGGAGGCCGAGGAAATCCAGAACAATCACGCCCGTGCTTATGAGCGCTACGCCGGGCAGGTCCGCCCGCTTCCCGGCGCCTGCGAGCTGCTGTCCGCGCTTACCGCGCAGTCGGTGCCCTGGGCCATCGCCACCAGCGGGCGCCCGGAGAGCGCGCAGCTTACGTTGAAAATGCTTGGCGTGCCCAGCAACGTGCCGGTGGTCACGCGCGGTGAGGTCACTCACGCCAAGCCCGACCCGGATCTGTTCATCGCCGCCGCGCGTAAGCTGGGCGTCCCCATCGAGCATTCCGTCGTCGTCGGCGACAGCGTGTGGGATCTGCTGGCCGCCCGCCGCGCCCGCGCGCTCGGCGTGGGGCTGCTGTCGGGCGGTTACGGCTCCGAAGAACTGGAACGCGCCGGGGCGTACCGCGTGTATCTCGATCCCGCGGACCTGCTCGCTCATCTCGATGAGGTCGGCGTTCGCGCTCCGTAAAGAGAGCGCAGGAAATCCCGCGCGACTTCCGCGGCCCGGCGGTGTTGACCGTCAACCTGGTAGTTCATCCGCCGCATCTGTTCCGTCGAAATGCTGCCGGACAGTTCCGCGAGCGCGGTGCGCAGGCCCGGGTTTCGCGCCAGCGTGTCGCCGCGCACCACCAGCGCCGCCTCGTAGGGCGGAAAATAATGGCGGTCGTCCTCCAGCACCTTCAAATGCATGGCGTGAATCAGACCATCGGTAGCGCTGCCGGCCGCCATGTCCACCGCGCCCCGCTCGAGCGCCTGATACAGCAGACCGAGATCCATGTCGCGCGGTCCCCCATCCAGCCGCAGGCCGTAAGTTGCCAGTAGTCCTTTCAGCCCATCCGGCCGCTTGACGAACTCGTAGCCGACCGCCAGCCGCCACGCCTGCGGCCGGCGCGCCGCTTCGCTCAGGGTTCGCTCCTGCGCATCTCCGCGCACGACCATCGCGAAGGAGTTGTTGAACCCGAGCGGCGGCATCCAGTCGGCCCCGAATCTGCGTTTGTATTCTGAGGCCAGGATCCGGAGCGCTTTTCCCGCGTCCCGTTCGGGAGGCAGCTTCAGCACTGCTGTGATCGCCGTCCCCGTGTACTCCGGATAGAGGTCGATCGATCCGGCCACCAACGCCTGCTGCGCCACGAACGTCCCGCCCAGACCGAGGCTCCGCTCCACTCGCGCGTGCAGCCGGTTCTCGAGATGCTGCGCGACGACCTCGCCCAGCACGATCTGCTCGGTGAAGTTTTTCGAGCCGACAACGATCGGTCTCGGCCCACACCCGGCCAGCAGGAGGATCGCGGCAGCGGTGATCGTCGCCCCGCAACTGTGGAGCGGGCCTTTAGCGTGCTCAACGCTGGCCGCGAGGCCAGCCCGGTTTAGGCCGCCAGCCTTCGTTCGATCCAGCCCAGTCCTCCGTCGGCAGCCAGCGCGAGAACTGCGGACGGAATCGCGCCAGCCAGTATTTCCTGCGGATCCACCATTTCGATCCCTCGTAGCACGAGCACGCCAAGCCCGCCCGCCCCGATCAGCGCGCCAATAGTGGCGGTGCCCACGGTGGTCACCGTGGCGATGCGGATGCCGCCCAGAATGGTTCGCGCTGCAAGCGGCAGTTCCACCATCGTCAGCAGCTGAAATTCCGTAAGCCCCATGGCCACCGCCGATTCGCGAACCGCCGGGTCAACGCCGACAATCCCCGTGACGGTGTTGCGCAGAATGGGCAGCAACGCATAAAGAACCAGGGCGATGATCGCGGTGTGCTTCCCGATGCCGCCGATGAATGGAATCGGCAGCAAAAATCCGAACAGCGCCAGGCTGGGCACTGTTTGCATTACCGACGCGAACCCCAGCGCGACGGTGCGCCACCGTTCGCGCCGGGTGACAAGGACCCCAACCGGCAGCGCAATCGCGACCGCAACCCCCACCGAAATCGCCACGATCACGATGTGCTCCAGGCTGAATCGAAGGATGTCGTCCCACATCGTTCAATCCAGGCTCCCCAGAAACGCCCGCGCTTCCTCCGTCTGCGCGGCCCGGAAGTCCTGTGGCGTCGCGACCAGCTCCAGCATTCCCCCGCGCAGCAATGCAATACGATCGCCCAGCGCCAGCGCCTCTCGGACATCATGCGTAACGAATACGGCGGTTTTACGCACCTGCCGGCTGAGCCGCTGGAACAGGCGCTGCGCCTCCGCTCGTGTTACCGGATCGAGCGCGCCAAAGGGCTCGTCGAACAGCAGCAGGCGTGGATCGGCGGCCAGAGCCCGCGCAATGCCCACGCGCTGCCGCTGCCCTCCCGACAATTCGCGTGGGAACCGGGCCCGGAAATGTTCCGCCGGAAGTTCCAGTAAATCGAGCAACTCGGTCACGCGCGCGTCAATGCGCTCAGCCGGCCAGCCCTCGAGATTCGGAACCAGCCCCACATTGCGCTGCACCGTGAAATGTGGGAACAGACCCGTTTCCTGGATCACGTAACCAATCCGTCGCCGCAGCCGAATCGGATCCTGCTTGTTGGTCGGCGCCCCATCTACCAGCACCGCGCCGGAGGTCGGATACAGCAGCCCGTTAATAAGCTTCAGAATTGTCGTCTTCCCCGACCCGCTGCGCCCCAGCAGCACCATGGTCTCGCCTTCGGCAATGCTGAGGTTGAAACCGCGGAGCACGTCTTGTCCGCCGATACGGCAGGTCACGTCGCGAAACTCGATCAGTGGCGCCGGTATTTCGCCATTGTAGCCGTCTCCCGCTACATCTCACGTACTGACGGTATGAGCGGCTCCGGGCGATCGGCGCGAAACTCGATCAGCGGTTTCGGCATCTGCATATCGATGGCCCCGCGTCGCTGCGCGGAACCGTATCGGTTACGGGTCCGGCTCGTTTTCGCCCTGCTCGTCTTAGCGGCAGGCTCGCAGCTTATCGCTCAGGGTCCCACGCGCGACCTGCACGGCGTGGTCCACGAGCAAACCGGCGAGCCGCTGCGCGGCGCCATCGTCGAAATTAAAGATATCAATACCCTCGCGATTCGCTCATTTATCACCCAAAGAGACGGCCAATATCATTTCTCGGCATTAAACCCCGACGCTTATTATGAAGTCCGGGCGCAGTATCGCGGCCAGTGGAGCTCCACCCACACCCTGAGCCGCTTTAACGAGAAGCGGCACCCGGTCATCGACATCACCATCCATCTGAAATAATGCGCTCGCGCCGGCGGCGCTGATAGACTCGGATCTTAAGGGGCATCGCCATAGTCAGAGTCTGCGTCCTTGCCACCAGCAGTTCCGGGAACGCCACCTTCCTCGCCACCGACAGCACGCGCATCCTCGTTGACGCCGGCCTGAGCCGCCGCGAGGTCATGGCGCGCCTGGCGGCCATAGGCGAAGACGGAGAAAAGCTCGACGCCATCCTCATCACCCACGAGCACAGCGATCACGTCTGCGGGCTCGTGTCCATGGCCAAAGCGCCGAAGGACGGCCGCCGCATTCCCGTCTATATGACCCGGCTCACCGCGCCGGCCATCCCCTGGGGCGATTACGAACCACAGCTGGAGTGCTTTCAGGCCGGTACATCCTTCCAGGTTGGCGATATCGACGTGGACAGCTTCACCATTCCCCACGACGCCTGCGATCCGGTCGGCTTCGTCTTTGGCGCGCACGGCATCCGCATCGGCCTGGCCACCGATCTCGGATATCTGCCCGCGTCCATCAAGGTGCACCTGCGCGGCTCCGACATGCTCATCATGGAGGCCAACCACGATCTCGAGATGCTGCGCGTCGGCCCCTATCCATGGCCGGTGAAGCAGCGCGTCATGGGACGGCGCGGGCATTTATCGAACGACATGGTTTGCGATTTCATCCGCAACGACCTCGACCTCAGCACCAGCACCGTGCTGCTCGGCCATCTGAGCGAGAACAACAATCACCCCGAGATCGTCCGCGACTGCGCGATGAAGGCTCTGCGCGGCCGGACTCTGTTCACGCGTCTTGTGGTTGCCGAGCCGCGGCAGCAGACCGAAGTGTTCCAGTACTGAGGCGCAGGCATGATCGCACGCTACACGCGCCCCGAGATGGGTCGTATCTGGGGCGAAGAGAATCGCTTCCGCCAGTGGCTCGAGGTCGAGCTGGCCGCCGCGGAAGCGCTCGCCGAAACGGGAGAAGTGCCCCCCGAGGCCGCCGCCGCGCTGCGCCGCCACGCGTCCTTCACCGTGGATCGCATCAACGAGATTGAACGCGAAGTTCGGCACGATGTCATCGCGTTTACAACGGCCGTGGCGGAGAGCATGAAAGCGGCCGGCCACGCCGAGGCATCGCGCTGGCTGCATTACGGCCTCACCTCGAACGACGTGGTGGATACCGCCCAGGCGCTGCTGCTGAAACAGGCATCCGGTCTGATTCGCGCCGATATCCAGGAACTTCTCGCCGTTCTGAAGACCCGCGCCTTCGAATTCAAAGAAACCGTGCAGATCGGCCGCACCCACGGCATTCAGGCCGAGCCGATTACCTTCGGCCTGAAGCTCGCGCTTTGGTATGACGAGCTAAGGCGCAACCTCGCGCGCTTCGACGCCGCGGCCGAAAACATCCGGGTCGGCAAGATCTCCGGCGCGGTAGGCACGTTCGGACACATCGGCCCGGATGCGGAGGAGCGTATCTGCGCCCGCCTGGACCTGCGGCCGGCCCCAATCGCCTCTCAGGTGATCTCGCGCGATCGCCACGCCGCTTACGTGTCCGCCCTGGCGCTGGTCACCGCCACCTGCGAGAAAATCGCGCTCGAGGTCCGCCACCTCCAGCGCACCGAGGTTCGTGAAGCCGAGGAGCCCTTCGCCGCGGGCCAGAAGGGCTCCTCCGCCATGCCCCACAAACGGAATCCCGTCACCTGCGAGCAGATCTGTGGTCTCGCGCGCGTGGTGCGAGCCAATGTCCAGGCCGCATTCGAGGACATCGCGCTCTGGCACGAGCGGGACATCTCGCATTCCTCCGTGGAGCGTGTCATCCTGCCTGACTCGACCATCCTCGCCGACTACATCCTCTCCCGCACAACCTGGCTCGCCTCAGGCATGCGTGTCTCGCCGGAGCGTATGCGCCGCAACCTGGAACTGACCCGCGGCCTCATCTTCTCCGGCCAGCTGCTCCTGGACCTCGCCGCGGCGGGCATGCTCCGCGAGCAGGCCTATCGCCTGGTGCAGGGCTACGCCATGCGCGCCTGGGAAGAGGATGGCGACTTTCGCGCCATGATCGAGGCCGACCCGGAAATCGCCGCGCT
>Ga0070739_10006087_pt1 | contig 13425 bp, 7 predicted proteins | sample Coa_R1_7_FD_66445 | JGI IMG/M metagenome (GOLD analysis project Ga0070739, IMG submission 66445) | Surface soil microbial communities from Centralia Pennsylvania, which are recovering from an underground coalmine fire - Coalmine... | ecosystem: Environmental > Terrestrial > Soil > Unclassified ... | reverse complement strand
ACCGGTATCTCGCGCTCCATTAGCGACGCAAGCGCCGGCATGCTGATACCGACGCCGCCGAACAGCGCGACGTCCGAGACCTCGAGAAGGCGGACGAAGCTCTCCTGGCCCGCCTCATCGCTTATCCGAAGTCGGTCGCCGTCCTTGCTTATTCGACTTTTATGGTCCTGAATGACGAGCGGGAAGGCCTCGTCAGAGGGCACGGCGATAGTTCGCGGCTCCGAGGGCCGTCCGTCGAGCCAGTTCGTCTCATCCGGGAGGCAAACCGTGACCAGCGCGCAGCGGCTGCACTTGGGACTGTCAACCAGCGGAGGCGGCAGAACCCCCGTACGCACAGTGTGCCGCAGGCCTCGGACCGCGTCCAATGTGGCCCTCCGCAGGGCCGTGCCGAATGCAACAGGGACACGCTCGCGACTCTCCGCGAAGTAGATCATCCCGCCGGCAACCTGATAGCCATGCTCTTCCAGCAATATCGCCTGAAGGCACAGTTGGACCAGTTCGGGTTCGTGCGCTCCCGTCGCGACGTGCGGTCGCTTGCCGCGCTTGTAGTCGATCACGGTGACCTCGCCGTCACGCTCCTCCGCTAGGTCGATTTTGGCGATCACGCCGAGGCGCACCGACGAGAGCGAGACAGAACGCGAGGCGAGCAAGCGCCGCTCCAAGTCAGTCCCCGGATCGGGCAACGGTGCCGACGGGCGGTCGACGCGACGGTGTACCATGCGGCCGTCCACGGTGTCGGCCGTGTCCGCCCACTCCGCTTGGCCCCACATGAGATACGCCAGCCGCCGGCAGTAGACGTACTCGTTGACCATACGGGCAGGCATCAGCGGCTCGCCCTCGGAGGACGGCGGGCTAAGTTCGGCGGGAACGGCATCGACCTCGTCGTTTGGCGCCATTGTCACCGTTCGGTCGGGCGAGTCGCTCTCGTCATAGCCGGTTTAGGCTGAATCGTCAAGGGCGGAAGACCTCTGCTGGAGGCAAGAATCCGGCAGGCGGTCCGGGACACGATAGCGCCCTGGCTCCTGCCGACAACCCGGCGAGCTGGGCGGGCGGGGTGTAGGCCGAAGGACGCTCGCAGAGCGCTGCAGCCTTCTGTCCGCTGGGGCCCGTGGCCTTTGGTTCACTCTGTGCCCAGCGCCTGAATCCGGGCAATACCAATGGAAAGGAACTTCCCTACATGGGCTCTCTTGGCCCGCGCAACAGCCCCGACTCGGTATGACGCCAGCTCCGGGGCGCGCGAGTCGTCAATCAGGGCCGGGTGGCTAAGGAGCGCGCGATAGCCGTCAAGCGTGGTGGGAACCGCCGGCAACGGCCAGCAGATCAGCGTGTCGCTGCCGGACCCCGCCTGGGCCACCATCTGAAGTCCACGGCTCCGCGGCGCCGTCGTGAATAGGGCAAAGCCGGCGGCCGCCAGCCGATTAGCGCCTGACATCGTGCCGACCTTGTTCTTGCCCTTGCTCGGATCACCGTACTGGAGGGCGTACCGACGGTCCTCCATCGGATCCCACCGAAAGCTCTCTGTCTCGTCCTCATAGTCCCAAACCTCGAAGACGGCCCGCTCCAGGTCGCGCCTCGCCTCGGTCTCGGACACACTGTCCGCCCGTGCAAACGTGTCCTCCAGCCGTTGCAGAAAGTGCTGGTGCCCCTGGCCGAACATCAAGCAGAGCGGCGTCGGCTGAATGTGCTCGTCCTTGCCACTCCTACGCAGCGCGCCGTCCGACCCCAATGCGGATAGCATGAGCGTGCGGTCGGCGTTCCCCGCGGCACTCCGGGCCTCGAGCCGAAACTCCCTGGGGGTGAGGCTCAGGTCCATTTTGCCTTCGAAAAGCTGGACGGGGCCAAGCTGTCGCAGACCAGCATCAACGAGTTCCACCAACCGAGCCCGTTCGGTCCCCGTCGGGCAGTGCAGGCGGCACTGGCGGGACGGCCCCGGCCAGGAGGCCGCGACGAGCGTTTCCGGAGAGGAGCATGCGGCGGCCCGCAAAAACCCCAGCAGCGCCAGAAAGGCGAGGAGGTTGTCCGGCCTCAAACCAGGCGCGTCTATCTCAGTCAGCCCCCCGGCGCGCCCTTCGACAGTCACAGCGTGGCGTCCTCCAAGCACGTCTCGCCCTCCTCCTCGGCCGACGCTCGATGATCCGCTAGCCGGAGCATGGATTCGAAGGCCGCGAGTTCCCAATGTCCGTAGCGTACCCGCACGCGCTGCGCTAGTTCTGGCCAACCCTGATCGAGCGACAGAGGCGCCTCCAACGCCTCGGCCGAAAGGGCAGCCCCGTCCCCAGTCCTTACTTCTGTAAGGGTCCCTGGCGCCGGGTCGCGCGAGGCTGGGAAGAAGGGACGTCCGTATCCATGGTGGGTGCCGAGAAGCCACAGAAGAAGGTCGCGGTCGCCGGCATCGAGGCACGCCACTTCAGGGTGTTTCTGAGCCAGCGCGACCGAGAGGGCCTCGTGCCGGAAACCACGCGGCGTGGCCGTAAAGGTCGCCCTCGCTCTGCTCTTAGCCAGCGGCTGCTGCTCGCTCGAGAGGAGATTCCTCAGATCGGCGGGAATTCCGCCTAGCTGTCCGGCCGCCCCTAGATCCGCCTGAAATCGTGGGTCCGCCTTGCCCAGGTCGTGCAGGCGGCCAGCAAGGTCGAGGACGGCGATCAGGTCCGTTGGAAGTCCGACCGCGTGACCAAACTCCCGGGCGTGGCGGGCCACCCTGGCTTGGTGCGAATCGAGGGTCACCTCCCGAAACGCACGCCAGGAGTCCCACCTGTCGGTGACGGCCTCGGCGCCCGGGGTCTCGGCCTCTTCGTCGCGACCCGCCACATCGATGCCGGGTAGCCTTCCCGCACCCCAGACCACGAAGCCCTCGGCCACGGAGTCCTCGCTCTTGAAACGGAGGTGGATGCCGGAAAGCCGCTCCATCATTGCCGCCAGTAAGCGGTCCCACGCTCCGGGAAGACCGCTCACGTTACGTAGTGCGTCGATCACGGACCCAGCGTCGGTCACGTCGGCAACCTCGGCCACCGCCGCCACGACCGATCTCCACAGCTCGTCCGCGTCACCGCCGTCGGCCAGCACGGAGTCCCTAACAGTCCCGGACGTGAGCCGCAAGGCGACCTTCTCGCGTTGCCGGTAGTTTGCCACTGCACCCAAGTCGGTGACGGGAACCCGGCTTGATGAGCGCCACCCGTAGTGATCGGCGCCGCCGTAAGCAGCGGGCACGACGATGAGATCTCCAGGCCGTAGCTGATCCGCCCAGAAGATGTTCCAAGAAGGCCCGGTGGGGGCCGCGGACGCAATATTCGCCGCTGCGTCCCCGCCTTGCCGCGACCTTGAGAGCCTGTAGTAGGGTCTCCCTCTGGAGGGAGCAGCTGCCCGGCCTCCAGGCTCCCGCTCGGGGAGATCGCCGAAAGGCGCCGGTTCGGTCTGGCGCAGCCAGTCCCGGGCCGCCCACACCGGGATCGAGATCGCCTCAAGGGCCGAGGGTGGACAAGCCTCCAGCGAGACGTTGGCCCACTCTTGTTCATCGCCTGCCGCGACCTCCACGTCGGCCCTCCAGACAATCTGCACGTCCGCTCCCATTTCTGGCCCATGGAGAAACAGCTGAGGCTCCGGCGTGGCGGGCGGCTCAGGCGAGGTAGTCGACCAGAGGTCGAAGTATGGAGCCAGTGGAACCGGAGCGGCCGGTTTCGTGGAGAGGCACGCGGCGTCGCCCGGCCCGGTCGCTTCGGCCTCGATACCAAAGTCGGCGTGCTTTCTTTGGGTGAGCCACTCCGCGGTCCGCCTCGCCGGATCGCCGTAGATCCGCTCTATGGGCGCCCATCCTTCTTTTGAGCCCGGAACGAGAACGAGGCCTTCGCCCCGCTGGCGACCGCCGAGCCGATCGAGGCGCCCAAACCGCTGACGCAGGGAGTCGAGCGGGGCCACCTGCGTCAGGATCGCATCGAAGTCGAGGTCAGCGCCGGCCTCGATGGTCTGCGTCGAGACGAGAATGAAGGGCCGATCAAGCTCGGACCGGCCGGGTTTCGCCTGTAGCGGCTTCAGATCCTCCAGCAGCCGGTCGCGATCGAGAGGCCGGACAGGACCAATCAATAGGCGCACTACTGCTGCATCTGGCTCAAGTGAGCGCATTTCGTCTTGCACCTGCTCGAATGTGCGTCTGGCGAGGCTCACCTGATTGCAGATGACGGCGACGCGGGACGCCGGCCCAGCCTCCGCGCCCTGCTCCCTGGGCGGCGCGTAGAATCGTTCGATGAAACCTACAGCCTCTCGGGCCAACTCACGGGCAGGATCAGCCTTCGAGGTGCGCACTTCGGTCAGTTTGCTGGAGCGGAGTCGCGGTCCAAGAACGGGGTCCCGACGATCATCTGCGCCGAGAACAAACCGTTCGTCGGCGCCCGTCGTGTCGGCGTCCAACCCAGGTGTTGCGGAGAGCCTAACCATGCCGAACGGCAGCGGGCGACGGTCGCGATTGGGTCGACTCCGCAGGTCTATCACAGCCCTCAGTGTGTCAACCAACGGCGCAGCGAGGTGGACCTCGTCCAATAGCCAAAGGGCATCGGCGCCCACGAGCCCGGCGTGTACCGGCCTCATCCTAGGGGAGACGCCGTAGCCCCGGAACAGCAGTCTCGACCCGACCTGGTCGACGGTGGAGACCGCAACGAGTGGCTGAGCCGGCGATCGTGCCCAATCGCGCTCCTGGGGAGTTCCCCCTCGAAGCCGGGCCACGCTCAGCGGCGGACCACCTGAATACGATTTCAGCGCGTCAGCTACCTGGCGGACAGCCGGGTCGACCGACTGTCGCAGCCCCGTCGCTATCCGTAGGGCCCTCTGGTGCGCCTCATCGACGACTATGCGCCGGTCGATCACGAAGAGTATGCGGAGGGGGGCCGTGCGTCGGGTCCCGAAGGAGGCTTGGGAGGCAAGGTGAAATACGGCCACGTCGATTGCTGCGGTCTTGCCGCTCCCTGTCGGAAGATCCAGCAGCTCTGGCCAACTCCTCCCGGACACGACACGCTCGGCGAGACGCTGCTGCCACGGGAATGGATTCACGCCATGCAGCCCTTTGAAGAAGGCTGCAAAGTCGAGTTGCTGCTCCCTCATCGTCCCGGCGCTTCGGGCACGGCCAGGCAGAATCCCAATCCTCGAAACCGGCCAGCCCCTAAAAGCAGCGGGCCCTCCACCGGCCGGGCAAAGGATATGGCCGCATGGGTCAACGGTCGCCCCCGATACGGACTCCCGGCCGGGATCGCTCGCCCCACTGGGCGGACCGACGGGGCGCCCTGCAGCGCAGGGTACGGGCCTGCCTCGATTTCTGCGCCCTCAAGCGCAGCTTCCGGCACCCCTACGTTGAGGCACGCCTGAGCAATGACCGAAGGCGCATCTTCGCCGCCATGGGCCTTCGGGTGCCGGTCGAGTGCGATTGGAAGGACGGTGCGCCACTCCCGGGACTCTCGGCTATATCGACGTGTCTCGAGGGAGGCCACATCGGGCGAGACATCGAGCGTCAGCTTCCAGGTGCCGAGACTACCAAAATGCAGCCGTCCGCCGCCCATCGCGAAGCCGGCGACGGCACGCAGGCTGTCGCGCCTATCATCCGACGACGAGTCCCGCGGCCAGATCAAAGCGATCCCCATCAGGCGGCCCGCCGAATAGGCCCATCCGACATCCGCCAGAGGTGCGAATGCCAGGTGCGGTTCCTTCGTTGGTTCGCCGCGTTCATCGTGTCCGGATAGGAGCGGCGATACCGGGATCCCTGCGTCCGAAGCCGTCCTGATGAGGGCGTCCCGCAGTCGCTTGGCAACGGTCGGAAACGCCTCCAGGGCGGGAGGGACGCACCCGCCGGCGTCGGCGAACACGACCACGTCGCGACTCGAGAAACAGGTGCGGAAGGTGTCTCCGGCGGACGCCCGGACCGCGTTGACTGCGGTGGAGGGTAGCGGCCTCGCCCCACGAGCCCACGCTGTCCTCAGCTCGGACAGCCGCCCGGGGTAAGGCAGTCGGAGCTCGCCGCCCCCTTGCGCCGGCCATTCCTCCGGCAATGTCGTCGGCAGTGTTTCCCCGACATGGACCCGAACGAGAGTGTGGGAGTGGCCCAAATAGGTGGTCTCGCGGGCGAGCCGCTCCAGCGCGCCTCGGTGGGCGTCCAATCCGCTCGCTTCTGTCCAACTGTATACAACGACCCGGCCTCCGAGCGGCACTGCGGCTGGGAAGGTGCGAGGCTGCCGGTTCTTACGGAACTCGGGAATGACGCGCACGCGCTGGTAGAGCTGGTCTGCCGAGGCGCCCCTAACGGCCGCCTCGGTGGTGGCAGCGTCGTTCGGAGGAACAAAGACATCGACCACCGTGCGAGAGCGTGCCGGCGGCGCATACACCCGTAGGTCATGCGGCGGCAGCGTTTCGAGCCATTCGAGCGCCTCCCGCTCGCCAGGATCGGGTGGCTCCTGCCGGCCCCAAGCCGCGACGAGAGCTTGGAAGACTCGGTCCGGGTGAGGCGGCCACTCGACAGTTTGGCGGTCCTGCGGCGCCGCAGCCACGGACACGCCGGTTAGAAGCTCGACCTCTAGGACAAGCATTGGTTCTCTCCTCTACCTCTCGGCACCGTCGCCGTCCGCGGCCAGTGCGATCTCCCTGGATGCAACGACGAGCTCGATCAGGCGCTCCTGAGGGACGAGCCGCACGGGCTCCTCTGGCCATGGGTAGCCGCTCGAGCGAGCGTGCTCGGAGGCTTGGCGCACGAGGTCGGAAGCCTCCCCCCGTGACATCTCGAATGCGGTCGTCCCGCCCTCAGGATGGACAACCTCGAACGAGGCCGCCTGTTCGGGAACAAGGTCACACCGCGAGCGCAGCGCGTACCCCGACACGTCCTGCTCCTTCAGGGCGGCGAGCCCGAGGGCGGCGAGGACTACCCTGCCGGCCGCGTCCGAGGCGGCGCCGGGAAAGCTGAGGCGCCGAAGTCCGGCGCACGTAACGACGGCGGTGTGAAGCGCGTAGTCTACGGTCACCCCCCGCTCGACGGGGGTCGAGATGACGTTGGAGTGATTGACCTCGGAGGGCCTCACCGTCTTTTTCCCTCTAACGTCCTGCTTCACGACCTCGTAATCGAGGGGCCCTCCAACCAGCTTGACTGTTGCCCGGATGCCCAATGGGTCCAGGCGGACCGCGCCGCTAATGCCGGGATCCGCGCCCACCCCGATAATCTCTGACACCAGGCAGCGCGTGAACTTCGCCCCAAGTCCCCCGCCCTCTCCCGTCGAGTTCCAGACCCCGAACAGAAGGGATGTCGGGCTCAGCCTGAACACCTCCAGTGCGTTGTCTGGCTTGGCTAGCATGAGCTGACGGTAGTCGGCGGTGTCGGTAAACCTCGTCCCATCGAGAACGCTATCACGAATGATCGCGTCGAAGATTCGATGAGGCGCCTCGAGTGATGTGATTGCGCCCAGGTCACTCAGATCCATGCCATCCTTGGAGCACCCAACAAAGTCGACCGCGACCATTGGGAGTGAGAAGCGGCCAGACCGCACAGCCCGTAGGAGCGCCTCCTCCAGGCGATTCGCCTGCGACTGCACACTGTCCAGAAGAACGCATTTCACCTGCTGCCCATCGATGCGGCGCTCCTCAAAAATCTGCTGTGCCGGGTCGTTGGCCCGCACTCCGGGATAGGTGGGGGGGTAGAGCTTATCGCCCCGACCCCCCGCCGGCTGCAGACGCATTACGCGCCGTATAGCGGCGTCGTTCTCGACCACGTCACTGAGTTCACTCAAAGCAATGCCCACCGGCGCCTCCGTGTGGCTTTTCACCATAGTAGTACATCAGTCCTAACCCGGTCCGTTGCCTCGGGTCCTCGACCACTGCCGGTCCCCCGTGGACGCTATCCGGCTGCGCAGTCGGATGAGTGTTCATCTGCCGATTGCGATTTGGGCCGTAGAGCACCTATGCTCTAGAGCCTGCGTTGACGTACAGTCGCTCAGTGCCACCCGGCCTTGTCGAGGTCTGTTTCTTTCGCTGAGAGGGCGGGAGCGAGAAGATGCAGCAGTTGGAACTCCACCTCCTCGGCAGTATGTCGGCGGCATGCCATCGCCTCGGGGGCTGGGAAATCCGCGACTCCTTCGTAGGACACGCACTCGGCGGCCGAGTCAACCGCTCCGCAAATCACGCAATCCGTTGAACGTCGGCGACTAAACCATGCAGTCCGTTGGTCCTGTCGTTCGCCTTGGGTCAGGGTGGCGCTGGCCTCGCGACGGAGGCGGGGCCGGTGGCGGGAAAGCGCGTGTGAGCCGTCCGCAACCTCAAGAAGTGCTTTCTGCAGTTCGGGCACGACCCGATGCCCGCCAACAGCTCGCCACCTGGGCCGAAATGGACGTGTGAGCCGCAATCAGCCGGGGCGGCCTTCAATGCTCGCCGCGACGGCGCCCTCGTCGGGGTGGCTGCAGTCCCGGTCGTCCTCTGCCTCGCCCAGAGCGTGTCGGTGCCGGCGGCTGCGGCGGCCGCCCTCGTTGGGTCGTCGGCGCGGCCGAGGGGTTAGCGCAGCCCCGGCGACCCGCGTGGCTCAGGCGGGTTGTGCTCGCGATGGCCCTCTTGGCCTGGGTCCTGACGCGTGGCTCCCACGTCTCGGGCGCGGACCCCTGCTCGGGGTTGCGCTGGCTCCCTGGGCAACGCGCAAGCTAACCCCTGTGTTCGTGGCGGCGCTCATCCTTCCGGCCGCAGCCGGCGCCTGGGTTTGTGCTGGAGTCGCTGAGATATGGCCGCCGGAGCGCGCCGTCCGAGCGGTAGCCGCGGCTAGCTATCCCGGCCCTCACGATCAAGGCTACCCGCGCGGCCCCCGATGCCCTGCCTGCGGCCCGACCGTGGCGATTGCTGCGACCCAATGTCCGCGGCGGCAGAATGAGGGCAGCCACAGAAGGGAGGGACGTGCCGGGGGCATATGCCCCCGGCACGGAAGTCAGATCAACGGCACGCTGCGCTGCTGAAATCGGAGGTTGGCTGCGCCCGTACACTGCCGCAGCCCAGCTGGATCAGCCGGATCTCGCGAGGTGCGGGCGGGTGCGGATGCCGAGAGAGAGCAGCTCGGCTTCGACGGCGTCGGCCATCGGGCGCGCTCCCAGGGCTCGATAGCCGGCGTGCGCCTCACGCAGGAGCGTTCCCGCTTCGGACTTCTCTCCGGCGGAGAGCTTCGCCAGTGCCCAGGCGCGCAGAATGTTGGCCTCACCCAACCGGTAGGGCATGGCTCGCGCCGCCTCGAGCACTGAGGCGAAGGCCGACTCAGCCTCATCGAAGCTGCCCTCCAGGGCCCGCACCGAGGCCGCGAGGTAGTCCCGGTCCACCGCCTGCCACGGCGATTCCGGCCGCAGGGGCGCCGCCTCCGCCATGAGGCTGAGCGCTCGGTCCAGGTGCCGTTCATCCACCGCCGCCTGCAGCGCCACCAACAGCCATTGCAGCCTAAATGTTCGTCTCACCTCGGTATCGGGGAGCGCCGCCTCCGCCAGAGCCGCCGCTTTCGCCGGCCGGTTCTGAATCAGGTCCTGCATCGCCAGAACCAGGTTGACGTGATGCCGGAGCACGCCACCCTCGTCTCCCGAGCTTTGGTCCAGTAGCTCCGTCAGCCGCCGCGTGGCCTCCTCTTCTCGGCCTTTCTGTGCCAGAAGCCACGCCGGTACAACCAGTGCGTGCTCCGCCGTCGACCGGCGCAGCGAGGCGGCAACAGTAGCCGCGCTCTCCGCCCAGTGTGTGGCCTCGGTCCACTCACCTCGGAGCCAGGAGTAGACAGCCCGAACCATGCGGGCATGCGCGATCTCCAGCGGCGACCCGCTTCTCTCGGCAGCCTCGAGGGCCAGACGGTGATACTCCTCCCCACGGGCGAGCCCAAGCTCCGGCCACGACGCCACGGCGGCGGTGTTGAGTGCCCGCCACAGCAGCAAATCGTCCCCCAGCTGCCCGGCGAGGTCGATGGCCTCCTCCAGAAGCGGCATCATATCCCGACTGTGTCCCAACCGTTCCAGGGCTACCGCGCGGTCGATCAGGGCGCTCGCCAGGGTCGCCCGGTCGCCGGTCTCTCGCGACAGCCGTTCCGACTCAAGTGCGGCGGCGGCCTGACGCTCCGGCTGACCGAGCCCCAGGAACACCCGCGCCTGCACGGCGTGAGCCGCCGCCTGGAGCCGTCGATCCCCGAGCCGCTCGAGAGCCGGCAGGAGCGTCTCCAGGCGAGCCAGTGCTTCGTCCGGTCGCCGGCACAGGTAGACGGCAAGAGCCGCCCGCGTGCAGCACCGTGCCCGACCCGTGGCGTCTCCCAGCTCGCCGTAGACCTCGGCCGCCGCATCCAGGGCGGCGGCCGCCTTCTCGTAGGCTCCGGTCCGAAACAGGCTCTCGCCCAGTCTTTCCCGAGATTGAGCGAGCATCTCGTCGTTGCCCACTTCGGCCGCCAGGCCGGCGGCGATCTCGAGCTGTGCGCCGGCCTCGGCGTACGCCCCCACATCCATCGCCCGCTTTCCCGCGAGGACCACAAAGGGAAGCGCCCGCTCCGGATCATCTCCTTCGAGATAGTGGTGGGCGACGTCCGCGGCCCGCGCCTCAGCCGTGTCCGACGCCTCCAGGACGTGCCCGGCGGCCAGATGGAGGCGCCTCCGGCGGCGTGTGGGGATGTCGCAATAGATGGCCTCTCGGGTCAGCGAGTGGTCGAAGGAGTACAGCTCGCCGTCGGACGTGGTGACGAGACCGTTGGCGGCGGCCCTCGCCAGCATCGCCTCCAGCTCCTCTTCCCCGGCGCCGGCGGTGGCCGCCGCAGAGGCCGCCAGCTCCAGAAGATCGGAGAACAGGAAAGATTGGCCCAGCACGCTGGCCACGCTCAACAGCTCTTGGGTTCGGTCGTCGAGGCGCAGCACCCGCTGAGCGGTGACGGAACGGATGCTCTCCGGCACGGCCAGGTCTCGGAGGCTCTCCTCCGCCGGCTCCTCGCCCGCAACGGCAAGCCCCTCCGGCAACGACAGCACCCTCACCACCTGCTGCACGAAAAAGGGGTTGCCCTCCGTTCGCCCGTGAATCAGCTCCGCCAGGCGCCCCGGCACCTCCGTCCGGTCCATGAGCGAGGCGACGAGCTGCCTCGTCTTGCCTTCGTCGAGCCGGCGAACGGGGACCCGAATGAGCAGCTGCTCCCGATCGAGGTTGCGCAGAGTTGCCTCCAGCGGGTGGCCGCGGCGAATCTCAGTGTCCCGGTAGGTGCCGAGAATCAGTACCGGGAGGCCGCGAGTCGCACGCGCAAGATAGTGCAGCAGCTCCAGGCTGGAGGCATCGGCCCAGTGGAGATCGTCGACCAGGATGGCCAGCGGCGAGCCGTCCGCCAGCGCTTCCACCAGACCGAAGACGGACCAAAACAGGCGGTCCTCCTCCTCGCCGCCCGCGAACTTCGCGCCACCCGCCACCGGCATGAGCGGGATCAGCTGCGACAGGGCCGGCCACTGCCGGCCCACACGGTCTCGTAGGTCCGGCGACGCCAGACGGTACAGGGTCGAGAGTATCGTCACGAAGGGGTAGAAGGCACTCGATTCCCTGGTCTCGTAGCAGCTTCCGGCTGCGATCATGAATCCGACGTCCCGGGCCGCCAGGGTCAGCTCCTGGGCCAGCCGAGTCTTGCCGGCGCCCGGCTCTCCGCTCAACACGGCGAAGCGGCCGCCGCCGGCCAGGACCTCCTCCACGACCGCCGTGAGCAGCGCCAGCTCGTCCGACCTGCCGACCAATGCCCCCGGTGGAAGTGCGCCCAGGAAGCCGCCGATCGGCAGCTCCCGCGCCGTTGGGTCGCTTAGGGCGGCCGCATCGGAAGTCAGGGCAGCAGCATCCCCGCTCCTGACCAGGAAGACCGGCACGAGGTTGGTGAAGCCCTTGAGCTGAACCTCGCCGCGGGCGGTGCACTCGATCCCATCCATGCGGCCCGCGAGATTGGTGACCGTCGCGCTCGCCAGGACCTCGCCGGGACCGGCCAGTGAGCACAGTCTCGCCGCCAGATTGAGGGCGCCGCCACGGTACCCGCCTTCGAGGGGAACTGCCTCACCCGCGTCGATGCCGACCCCAATGCCAAGCGCTCGCGCTGCACCATCAGGTTGGTTCTCCTGCCAGCGTGCCTGCAGGTCCACTCCCGCCCTCAGCGCCTGACGCGCTGAATGGAAGACCGCCACAGCCTCGTCACCCCGAAGCTCCAGCACGCGCCCGGCTGCCGGCTCGACCGCCTCCGCCACGGTGCCGGCGAACGCGGCCGTTAGCTGGGCAGCCGCCTCGTCGCCCTCTTCCTCCGTAAAGCGTGTATAGCCGCGAATATCGGCGAAGAGAAACGTGAGGACCGCCGGTGCGGCCGGCGTGTCCACGGCCGGCGGTGAGGACGATACAAGGGAGGCCATCGGACTTACTCTACTGTAGTCGGGTGACACCAATCGCTCGCAGCGAGGGTGGCAGCGCGGGAGATACCTGGATCGGCCCGCCGGCCCTAACCGGTCTCCCGCATCCGTTGCTGTAAGCCCGCGATGTCCGCGTCCGTGATGCCCGCCGCCGACGCGTATGCGTCGACGCCACCGTACCTCCGGTCGAGGTGATCGAGCACCTCCAGCATCACCTCTCGCGTGGGTGAGAAGCGGGCAAAACGCTCCTCACGCTCCGCCCGCGTGCCCGGTCCGTTCGCCAGCCACTCCTCGTCAAAGGCACGAAGCTGCTCAGCCGAGAGGGCATAGTCATCGGCCACCACCTCCTGAGCGACCCCGGCCAGTCGCAGGAGGAGGGCCGAGATCAAGCCGGTGCGATCCTTCCCGGCCACGCAATGAATGAGCACGCCTCCCTCAGGCGCACGGGCGATCACGTTCAGCACCTGAGCGAACCGGCCCTGCGAATCGTCGAGATGGGCGAGGTAGCTGTCGACCACCCGCTCGAAGGTTCGGTCCTGCGCCGGGTCGGCAAGCGAGATGTTGACGTACTGAAGGCAGTGATGGTACGAGCGGAGCGGATTGGGGCTCTCGGCCACCTCCTCCGGCCTGCGCAGGTCTACCACCGTCCGGATTCCATGATCGAGAACGCACCTGAGGCCGGCTTCGGAGAGGCGTCCGGGATCGTCGCTGCGGACCACGGCGCCCCAGCGAGTCATGCGACCGTCCTGCGTCGGATATCCGCCGAGGTCGCGTGCGTTGAGACAGTGTTCCCAACGAAGAATCCGCCCCACTCCCGGATCCATCGCCTCCGGTTCAGTCGATTGCGTCGACTCCGATACCTCTTCCGGGGACGCGGCCGTCTGTAGGTTACCCACGAGTCTGTCGTGCTCGCGACGCATCGCGGAGGGAAATACCCGAGCAGATCACCTTACAGCTCCGACGGGGCTCCAGACAACGACCGCATCGGTAGATGGTGCGGGCGCCGTTGGTAGGGGCTGAATTCATTCTGCGACCGGGTTTGAGGGCAATCGACAGACCG
>Ga0070739_10006086_pt1 | contig 13427 bp, 3 predicted proteins | sample Coa_R1_7_FD_66445 | JGI IMG/M metagenome (GOLD analysis project Ga0070739, IMG submission 66445) | Surface soil microbial communities from Centralia Pennsylvania, which are recovering from an underground coalmine fire - Coalmine... | ecosystem: Environmental > Terrestrial > Soil > Unclassified ... | reverse complement strand
GGTTCATCGATCAGTTGCAAGGCCCCTCGCCGATCTACAACATCGCGGTGGCGCTGCAGTTGCACGGCACGCTCAACGCCGGCGCGCTGGGCGAAGCGCTGGCCGATGTGGTGGCCCGTCACGAGAGTCTGCGCACCCTCTTCCCGACGCTCAAGGGCACACCCCAACAACTGGTTGTCCCCGTTGAGAGCGCCGACTTCGGTTGGGACGTCGTTGATGCCACCGACTGGCCGCAAAACCAGCTCAGTGAGGCGATCGGCGCCACGACGCGTCAGCCGTTTGACCTGGCGACCGAAATCCCCTTGCGGGCAAGGCTTTTCAATGTCAGCGACGACGATCATGTGCTGGCAGCCGTCGTGCACCACATCGCCGCCGACGGCTGGTCGATCGCCCCGCTGATCCGTGATCTCGCGATGGCCTACGCCAGCCGCCGCCAAGGACAGGCCCCGCAGTGGCCGCCGTTGCCGGTGCAGTACGCCGACTACACGTTGTGGCAGCGCGACCAGCTCGGCGAGCTCGACGACCCCGACAGCCGAATCAACGAGCAGCTGGCCTACTGGCAGGACGCCCTGGCCGGTATGCCCGAACGCCTGGACCTTCCCACCGATCGGCCCTATCCCCCGGTCGCCGACTACCGCGGTGCCCGCATAGCGCTGGAGTGGCCGGCCGAACTGCAGCAGCAGATCAACCAGGTGGCCCGCGAGCACAACGCCACCAGCTTCATGGTGATGCAAGCCGGCCTGGCGGTGCTGCTGGCCAAAATCAGCGCCAGCACCGACGTAGCCGTCGGCTTCCCGATCGCCGGGCGCCGCGATCCTGCACTCGACGAGCTGGTCGGCTTTTTCGTCAACACCTTGGTGCTGCGCGTCGACGTGGCCGGCGATCCCAGCGTCGCCGAGCTGTTGACCCAAGTGCGCACCCGCAGCCTTGCCGCCTACGAGCACCAGGACGTCCCCTTCGAAGTGCTGGTGGAGCGGCTCAACCCCACCCGAAGCCTCGCCCATCACCCGCTGGTCCAGGTGATGTTGGCCTGGCAGAACTTCGGCGGGCAAACCGATGCCACGGAGCTGTCCTTCGGGGATCTTCAGCTCACCCCTCTGCCTGCAGATACCCAGGTCGCGCGCATGGACCTGACCTTCGCGCTCGGCGAACAATGGACCGAAACCGGAGAGCCCGCCGGAATCAGCGGCGCAGTGGAATTCCGCACCGACGTGTTCGACGCGGCCAGCGTCGAAACGCTGATCGAGCGCTTCAAGCGTGTGCTGGTGGCGCTGACCGCCGACCAGAACCGCCGACTCTCATCGGTCGACGTCCTCGATTCCGGTGAGCACGTCCGTCTGGACACCTGGAGTAACCGGGTAGCCCTAAGCCACCCCACAGGCGTAAAGCAATCGATTCCGGCGTTGTTGACCGCGCAGGCAGCTCAGACACCGGACGCGGTGGCGGTCAGCTGCGGCCAGCGCTCGTTGACCTACCGGGAACTCGACGAGGCCGCTAACCGGTTGGCGCACCTATTAACAGCCCATGGTGCGGGCCGGGGCGCGTCAGTGGCGCTGCTGTTCCCCCGCTCCGCCGAGGCGATCGTGGCCATCCTGGCTGTCCTCAAGACCGGCGCCGCCTATCTGCCCATCGACCCGGCGCTGCCGGCGACCCGCATCGAGTTCATGCTCGGCGACGCACAGCCGATCGCCGCGATCAGCACCGCAGACCTCGCCAACCGACTCGACGACCATGACCTGCACGTCATCGACATCGACGACCCGCGCATCCCGACCTATCCGGCCACGGCACTGCCCGCGCCCGCCGCCGATGACCTCGCCTACTTCATCTACACCTCCGGCACCACCGGTGTCCCGAAGGGCGTAGCCATCACCCACTACAACGTCACCCAACTGCTGGACTCGCTGCGCGCCGATCTCCCCAAGGCGGCGGTGTGGTCGCAGTGGCATTCCTACGCCTTCGACGTCTCGGTGTGCGAGATCTGGGGAGCCCTGTTGGACGGTGGGCGGCTGGTGGTGGTGCCCGACGAGGTGGTGCGCTCACCGGCGGACTTCCACGCCTTGCTGGTCGCTGAACAGGTCAGCGTCTTGAGCCAGACCCCGTCGGCGTTTTACGCGCTGCAAAGCGCTGACGCGCTCGCACCCGAACTGGGACAACGGCTGCAGCTGGACGCTGTGGTGTTCGCCGGTGAAGCGCTGGAGCCGCAGCGTCTTCGGCCGTGGCTGGACCACCACCCCGAATCACCACGGCTGCTCAACCTCTACGGCACCACCGAGACGACGGTGCACGCCTCGTTCCGGGAGATCGTCGCCGGCGATGTCGAGCACAACACCAGCCCGATCGGCGTGCCGCTGGGGCACCTCGGCTTCTTTGTGCTCGACGGCTGGTTGCGCCAGGTGCCGGCCGGAGTCGTCGGCGAGCTGTATGTGGCCGGTACCGGGCTAGGTTGCGGATATTGGCGTCGCGCCGGGTTGACGGCGTCGCGGTTTGTCGCATGCCCGTTCGCCGGCGCCGGGGCACGCATGTATCGCACCGGAGATGTGGTGCGCTGGGACGCCGACGGTCAGCTGCACTATCTGGGCCGCGCCGACGAGCAGGTGAAGATCCGCGGCTACCGCATCGAGCTCGGCGACGTCCGCGCCGCGCTGGCCGACCTCGACGGGGTAGAGCAGGCGGTGGTGATCGCCCGCGAGGACCGCCCGGGCGACAAGCGCCTGGTCGGCTACATCACCGGCATCGCCGACCCGGCACAGATCCGCGCCCGGCTCGCCGAGCGGCTGCCCGAGTACATGGTCCCGGCCGCGGTGATGACGGTGGATGCGCTGCCGCTCACCGTCAACGGCAAACTCGACAAACGCGCCCTGCCGGCACCGGAATACAGCGAGACCGATCGCTATCGCGCCCCGGCCAACGCGATCGAGGAGGTCCTGGCGGGCATCTTCGCCCAGGTCCTCGGTGTGCAGCGGGTCGGCGTCGACGACTCCTTCTTCGATCTGGGTGGGGATTCGCTGTTGGCGATGCGTCTGATCGCCGCGATCAACACGAGCTTGGATGGCAGCCTTTCGGTGCGTGCCGTGTTCGAAGCACCCACGGTTGCCCAGCTCGCACTCCGGGTCGGTGGCGACGAGAGTCGGCTGGCGCCGTTGACGCCAGTGCAGCGCCCGTCGGTGGTGCCGTTGTCGTTTGCCCAGCAGCGGTTGTGGTTCATCGACCAGCTGCAGGGCCCCTCGCCGATGTACAACATGGCGGTGGCGTTACAGCTGCGCGGCACACTCAACGCCGACGCACTAGGCCGCGCCCTAGCCGATGTGGTGGCCCGCCACGAAAGCCTGCGCACCCTGTTCCCTGCGGTCGAGGGAATACCCCGCCAGCTGGTGTTGGCCGCCGACCGCGCCGAGCTCGGCTGGCAGATCATCGACGCGACCAGTTGGCCGCCGGCCCGGCTGGAGGAGGCGATCCAAGGCGCCGGGCGTCACCCCTTTGATTTGTCAACCGAAATCCCGCTGCGCGCAACGCTTTTCAAGGTCAGCGACGACGACCACGTGCTGGTCGCCACCGCACACCATATCGCCGCAGACGGCTGGTCCCTCGCCCCGCTGGTGCGTGATCTCGGGTTGGCCTACGCCAGCCGCCAGCAAGGCCAGGAGCCAGATTGGGCGCCGCTGCCCGTGCAGTATGTCGATTACACGCTGTGGCAGCGCACCCAACTCGGTGATCTCGACGACCCAGCCAGCCGCATCGCCGCCCAGCTGGCCTATTGGCAGGACGCCCTGGCCGGCATGCCGGAACGTCTGCAGCTGCCCACCGATCGGCCCTATCCAGCGGTTGCCGACCACCGCGGCGCCCAAGTACCGATCAACTGGCCCGCGTCGCTGCAACAGCAGATGGCGCAGGTCGCCCGCGAGCACAACGCAACCACGTTCATGGTGCTCCAGGCCGCCCTGGCAGTACTGCTTTCCAAGATCAGCGCCAGCAGCGACGTCGCCGTCGGGTTCCCGGTAGCCGGGCGCCGCGACCCCGCTCTCGACGAGCTGGTGGGCTGCTTCGTCAACACCCTGGTGTTGCGAGTGGACCTGGCCGGGGATCCCAGTGTGGCCGAGCTACTGGACCAGGTGCGTGCGCGCAGCCTGGCCGCCTACGAGCACCAGGACGTGCCCTTCGAGGTGCTGGTGGAACGGCTCAACCCCACCCGCAGCCTCGCCCACTCCCCGCTGATCCAGGTGGTGCTGGCCTGGCAGAACTTCGCCGGGCAGGCAAACAGCTCCGCCGGGCTGGCGTTGGGCGACGTGCAGGCCACCCCGCTGCCGGTGGACACCCACACCGCCCGCATGGACCTAGCGTTCTTCCTGGGCGAAAGTTGGAGCGACACGGGCGAACCCGCCGGGATTTCCGGTGCGGTCGAATTCCGCACCGATGTGTTCGACGCCGCCAGCATCGAAACGCTGATCGAACGCTTGCAGCGGGTGCTGATGGCTCTGACCGCTGACCCGACCCGACGGCTGTCGGCGGTGGAGCTGCTCGACGCGGCCGAGCAGGCCCGCCTCGACGACTGGGGCAACCGGGCGGTGTTGACCGAGCCGGCCACCACGTCGGCGTCGATCCCAGCGTTGTTCGCCGCCCAAGTCGCCCAGACTCCCGACGCGCCAGCCCTGACATGCGACGGGATCTCGCGGACCTATCGCGAGCTGGACGAGGCGTCGAACCGGTTGGCCCACCTGTTGGGCGACCACGGTGCAGGTCCGGGCGAGTGTGTTGCGCTGCTGTTCCCCCGCTGCGCTGAGGCGATCGTGGCCATCCTGGCGGTGCTCAAAACCGGTGCGGCCTACCTGCCGATCGACCCGGCGCACCCGTCAGCGCGCATGGAGTTCATGCTGGCCGACGCCGCGCCCGTCGCCGCGGTCACCACTGCCGGGCTGGCCGACCGGTTAGACGGGTTCGAGTTGCCCATCGTCGACGTCAACGACCCCGACATTCAAACTCAGCCCGCCACCGCGCTGGCCGTACCGAACCCCGAGGACATCGCCTACCTGATCTACACCTCAGGCACCACCGGTGTGCCGAAGGGTGTGGCGATCACCCACCGCAACGTCGCCCAGCTACTCGGGAAGCTGGACGCACCCCTACCGTCGAGACAGGTGTGGACGCAGTTCCACTCGTTTGCCTTCGACTTCTCGGTCTGGGAAATCTGGGGCGCGCTGTTGCACGGCGGGCGGTTGCTGGTGGTACCCGAGTCGGTGGCGGCCTCACCGGAAGACGTCCACGACTTACTGGTTGCCGAACACGTCGACGTCTTGAACCAGACACCGTCGGCGCTGGCGGTCCTCTCGCCGCAGGGGCTGGAGTCGACGGCGTTGCTGGTGGGTGGTGAGGCCTGCTCGGCCGAGCTCGTGGACCGCTGGGCGCCCGGGCGGGTGATGATCAACGCCTACGGTCCCACCGAGGCGACCGTGTGGGTAGCGATGAGCGCACCGCTGACGGCCCGGTCGGGTGCGCCGATCGGCTCGCCGCTGTCGGGCGCAGCGTTGTTCGTGCTCGATGAGTGGTTGCGGCCAGTGCCGGCCGGGGTGATCGGTGAGTTGTACGTCGCCGGTTCCGGTGTGGGCGTTGGGTATTGGCATCGATCCGGGTTGACCGCGTCGCGGTTCGTGGCGTGCCCATTCGGAGGGACCGGCGCCCGGATGTATCGCACCGGGGACCTGGTGTCGTGGGGCACCGACGGACAGCTGCACTACGTCGCACGCGTCGACGAGCAGGTCAAGATCCGCGGCTACCGCATCGAACTCGGCGACATCGAGGCGGCGCTTGCCGAGCTGGACGGGGTGGAGCACGCGGTGGTGCTTGCTCGCGAAGACCGCCCGGGCGACAAACGCCTCGTCGGCTATGTCACCGGCAGCGCCGACCCGGCCGAGGCTCGCGCCGCGCTGGCCGACCGGCTGCCGCCGTACATGATCCCGGCCACGGTGGTGGCCTTACCGGCACTGCCGCTGACCCCCAACGGCAAACTCGACAAACGGGCCCTGCCCGCACCGGAATACCGGGATGTCAACCGGTACCGCGCCCCGGCCACCCCCACTGAGCGGATTCTGGCCGAGATCTACGCCCAGGTCCTCGGCGTCGAGCGCGTCGGAGTCGACGACTCATTCTTCGATCTGGGCGGCGATTCGCTGTCGGCGATGCGCCTGATCGCCGCGATCAACAGAGCCCTCGATACCCATCTCGCGGTGCGCACGGTGTTCCAAGCGCCGTCCGTGAGAGGGCTGAGCCAGCAGTTGGCCAGGCACGATAGCGCGGCCGAAGTGGTTCCTGTCGAGGTGCTCAAGGAAGGCACGGGCGTTCCGCTGTGCTGCATTCACGAAGGTACCGGGATCAGCTACCCCTATCGCGGTCTGGCCGATTATCTGGAGTGCCCGATCATCGGCATCAACCAGATCTCGCATAACGGCGAAGCGAAACCACGATCGATTCGCGACATGGCGAAGAACTATGCGGATCGGCTGCAAGCCCTGTATCCGGCTGGGCCGTACCGGATTCTCGGCTGGTCGTTCGGCGGCGTCGTCGCGCACGAGCTGGCCATCGAGCTTCGCCGCCGGGGACACGTAGTCCAACGACTGATCATGCTCGACCCGGTGCACACCGCCAACGGCTCACCGGCAGAACAAACTTCAGAAAAACACCAAATCGAGAGTCACATCCTCGAGCGCTTCTTGGAAATGAGCGGTATCGCCATTCCCGAACAGTTGGAGCCTCTCACCTATGAGCAGGCAGAAGACCTCGTCCACCAACACCGCGAAGCGGTGGAGCTTGTCCTTCCGCCCCGAGAGCTGTTCGAGCACATGGTCCACAGCGCGCATGCCAACCAGTTCTATCTCTCCGAACACGTGCCCGACGTCTTCGACGGTGACGTGGTCATATTCTCTGCTGCGCAAAGCGAGAACGGCTCATCCCACGTCCACAAGTGGCGGCCTTACGTTGCCGGCGACATCACCGCCTACTCGGTGGACTGCACACACAATGACATGATGAGCAGCGGATGCCTTAGTACCTACGGCGACCAACTCAAGCTGTCAGTAGAAGCCTCAGGCCGCGGGTAAAGCGCCAACGGCGAGCAGAAGCGAGGCCGCCGTGTCCTACACGGTCCGAGCCAGCCGGTCGGCGAGCAGTCCGGCGAACTTTGCCGGGTCGTCGGGTACATCGCCTTCCGCCAGAACCGCGGTGCCGTACACCAATTCGGCGGTTTCAGCCAATGACGGATCGGCGCCGCGGTCGTTGTATGCCTGCTGCAGGCCTGTGACGAGCGGATGCTTCGGGTTGATTTCCATGATCCGCTTGCTGACTGGGACCGGTTGCCCCGACGCGCGGTACATACGCGCAAGCGCCGGGGTGATGCCGAAGGTCGGGGTGATCAGACAGGCCGGTGACTCAGTCAGGCGCTTCGACAACCGAACTTGCGAGACATGAGCACTCAATGTCTCGGTCAACCATGTCAGCAGGCCGGCGAAGTCCTTTTCCTGCTGCTCGCGTTCGGCTTCGCTCTTTTCATCCTCGGACTCGAGGTCGATCTCACCCCTGGCCACCGACTGCAGCGGTTTGCCGTCGAACTCGGCCACCGATCCCACCCAGATCTCGTCGACGGGATCAGTGAGCAGCAGCACCTCGTAGCCTTTGGCTTTGAACGCCTCGAGATGGGGCGACTTCAGCAGTTGCTCCCGCGATGGGCCGGTGGCGTAGAAAATCTGCTCCTGACCGTCCTTCATGCGCTCGACGTACTCAGGCAGGGTAGTTGGCTCCTCGTCGCTGTGCGTCGAGGCGAACGAGCAGAGACGTAACAGGGTGTCCTGATTTTCGAGGTCCGACATCAGGCCCTCTTTGAGGACCCTGCCGAACTGCGTCCAAAACGTGCGGTAGTCGTCCGGGCGCTCGGACTGCATGTCCTTGATTGCCGAGAGCACCTTTTTCGTCAGCCGTCGACGGATCGCCGCGATGTGCCGATCCTGCTGCAACATCTCGCGGGAGACGTTCAGGGACAAGTCTTCTGCGTCCACGACTCCCTTGACGAAGCGCAGGTAGTGCGGCATGAGCTGGTCGCAGTCGCCCATGACGAACACCCGCTTGACATACAGCTGCACCCCCACCTTGGCGTCCCGGTTGTACAGGTCGAACGGGGCGAGCGACGGAATGAATAGCAGGGCCTGGTACTCGAACGTGCCTTCGGCTTTCATCGGGATGACCTCTAGCGGGTCGTCCCAGGCGTGGCCGATGTGCTTGTAAAACTCCTTGTACTCCTCCTCGGAGACTTCGTCTTTGGACTTGGCCCACAGCGCCTTCATCGAGTTGAGGGTCTGGGTCTCGATGGTGACTTGCTCTTCACCGCCCTGCGCCTCACCTTCTTTCGAGGCCGGGGTACGTCGCTCGACCTCCATCCGGATGGGCCAGGCGATGAAGTCGGAGTACTTCTTGACCAGCTCGCGGATCTTCCACTCCGCGGTGTAGTCGTGCAGCCCGTCCTCGGCGTCTTCCGGCTTGAGGTGCAGCGTCACCGATGTTCCCTGCGGGGCGCCGTCGACGGATTCGATGGTGTACGTCCCGTCACCGCTGGACACCCACCGGGTGGCGTCGCTTTCGCCTGCTTTGCGCGTCAGCAGCTCGACCTTGTCGGCCACCATGAACGTGGAGTAGAAACCGATACCGAATTGGCCGATCAGTTCCTCCGAGGCGGCTGCGTTCTTGGCTTCACGCAGCCTCTGCCGCAGCTCGGCGGTGCCCGACTTGGCCAGAGTGCCGATGAGGTCCACCACCTCGTCGCGCGTCATGCCGATGCCGTTGTCGCGGACAGTCAGGATGCGTGCGTCCTTGTCCGTCTCGATCTCGATGTGCAGGTCGGCGGTGTCAACATCCAGCTCTTTGTTGCGCAGCGATTCCAGCCGCAGCTTGTCCAGCGCATCAGATGCGTTCGAGATCAGCTCTCGTAAAAAGGAGTCCTTGTTGGAGTAAACCGAGTGGACCAGCAAATCCAACAGTTGGCGAGCCTCCGCCTGGAACTCCAACTGCTCGACATGGGCGTCCATGCGATTCCCTTCGATAACACAACCTTCGACTACGGCTACTCAAAAAGATAGCACCGGGCACATCGACCACCACGGGCCGCCAGCAACTTTATGCGCGGCCGCAGATCAGCTACTGCCCAGGCCGGTGGCCAGGAGCCAGATCCCGCCTACTGTGCACATGGCCACAATGATCTTCCGACGGTGAGCCCGCGCCCAGTCGTGCAGCCGTTCCACTAGCGCTTGAGTTTTCGCCGGCCGGGCCAGATAGCTGGCAAGCGTGATCTCGACAACGACAAGCACCCCGATAACAAATGCGATCGCGGAGCTGATCTGCGTGCCGATCGCGGTTCCCGTGGCCACGATGAGAGCGACTACGTAGAGCATTTCGTCGGCTCCCGGCCCCCCGAACAGGAAGCCGATCACCCATGAGACCCACAAAGATCCGTTTTCCCACGCATTGCGGATGCGGCCGAGCAGTCGCCGGATGGCAGATCCGCCCTCGGTCGGCTCGTCATGCGCGGGCCGCAGCAGCCGCGCGATCGGCGTCGGTGTATTCGACTCCGACACCAGGGTCGACGTTGTGCCGCCAGACGTCACCAGCGGCGCTCGCTGACGCCGGCGCATCAGCGAACGCACTGTTGTCACCACCGCGACCGTTAGCACGACCACACCCAAGCCGACCTGAATATGCCGCATCACGGAACTCGCGCCCGTTCCCGGCGTGGCCACATCATGCACGACAGTTCTGAATCGTGGTGTGACGTGCAGTACCAGCAGTGGGACCACCAGGCACGGAATGCTCACCATCAAACCGCCGAACCCGTAAGCGAGCAGATTCTGCACGGGCCGCGGTCGAGAGATCACGAGGAGTGTGAGACCGACGCGTATCGGATTGATCCCTGTGAAAAGCCCCAACCCCAGCATCAGCACGGTGCTCCCCACGGTCGGAACCCTACCGGTTGCCTGTGGCCTGTTGGCTTCTTTTCAAGCTTCCCTGGCTGTTTCGAACCAGCTGGCACACGGCTAAATTATTCGCGCTTGCGCTGGGCCACCCAGCCTGCGGCGCCGTCCGCACGCATCAAGAATGGTCCCGGGCGCTTGGCGATGGCCATCGGCCGCCGTTGGCATGCCTCGTGCAACACGAACAGAGGTCGGCGTGGCGTCTCGGCCGCCACCTGCTTTGTCCGCCAGCCCGGACTCCGAGCTCCGGTAACTAGTCGGCGAGTTCAGCGCGAAGGCCAAAGTTGGTCATCACGATGTCTCTGTCAACGCTTTCAGAACTAGTCACGGGGGCGCTCTGCGCGTCTTGCCATATCACGACGAGGTCTGAAGAATCCGGGCCGAATCCTATCTCCGCAGGATCGTAGGGAATTGATTCAGCATAAATCCTGCTTAGTGTAGAAGATCTGTCGAATATTTTGCCCCACACTGGATTGATGTAGACAATCCAAATGCTGCTATCCCTCGTTCGGAGAGCGGTCTCAATGCTCGCCAAGAGCTTGGTAATCAGCTCTTCGCCAAAAGGGTTGTACAGAAAGATGACAAGATCACCCTCAGGAAGTTCGTAATCGAGAGCATCCCCGTTGACAACAGTTATCCGCGGACGCTGCGGCCACTTCTGAGCGATTACACGAGCATTCTCTTGAGCAACTTGTGCCAGCTCTGGCGTTATCTCCACACCTATGACCGCTCGAAACGGAAATTCGGAGGCCACCACTAAAGCGCGCCCTTTACCGCAACCCAGATCCACGAAAGTTGCGTCATTGTGAAGTGGGAGAACGCTCAACGCTCGACGAATGATACTCGGCTGTACGCCAAGGTAGCCGACGTAAGCGGTTGTCTTCTTAAGAGAATATCCCAGCCGTAGGACGGATCCAGGCAAGGCTCCGCTGGTTCGTACTCCGTACTGATTGTCAAATGGATGCACGGGGACTAAACGCATCAACCTTTTATCGTAGTATCCGAAAAGCATCCGACGGATCGGCTCAAAACGAGCGGCGAGCTCGATGCAACGAAAAACCAATCGGGCCGATCGCGGTAAACTACTGGTCTGCATATAACCGCCTCACCTCATACTCGCTCGGTTATGATCTTACGCACAAAAGGAGGCCCTTCAGCAGGCTAACGGAGGAAGCTACGGGTTCAAACAACTTACGCGCCCCATAAGAACGTGACATTGGGCATGAGCATAATAAGGGTTCGGCGATCTTGGCACACAACGTTTACACAGAAACCATAGCGTCGGGACTGGCATCGGGTTATCGTTCGTGATGTGCTCGCCGAGGGGGGCTTTTGAAGTGGCGCAAAGTCCATCGTCTGCCAGAAGTTTCTCATCGAGTTTGGCGGCCGCATTCAAATGATCTACAAGCGGGCCCACGCGTCCAGCGCCAACGTACAACCGGTCGGCGGCAACATCACCGACGCTGGCGATGCCGTCGCTTCAGCTGGGCTTGAGGCAGTGGGTTAATCGTGGCATCACCAGAGCCGGGACGGAACGGTACGGCTAATGAGCTTGTCCGAGCGCTCGGTGGCCGCTCGAACGCCAAGGCCCGTTCGGTCACCTCGCGACCAGGCTCGGGCTTGCTGCCACTGTCGATTTCGCAGACTCGGCTCTGGTATCTCAGCCAACTTGCACCAAACTCACCGGCATACAACGAGCTGATCACAATCAGCAAGGCGGGACCGCTTGACGTGGACGCGCTGCGCCATGCGCTCAGCGAAGTGGTCGCAAGACATGAAGCGTTGCGCACCACGTTCAAAACCGTTGACGGTGTGCCTCATCAATTTGTCCGAGAGCCAGCGGAAGTCGAGCTACCCGTCACCGATTTGTCCAACCTAGGGCCCCAGGAGGCTATGCAGCGAGCGACCGAGATCGCCGCCGCCGATGCGCTGCGTCCCTACGATCTTGCCGAAGGGCCGTTGGTTCGTCCGCGGCTGATCCGCATCAATGAGCGCAACCACCGGCTCTACTTGGGACTACACCAGCTCGTTTTCGACGGGCCAACGTTGCAGCGCGTGGTGCTCGCAGAGCTGACAGCTCTGTACAACAGCTACGCCAGCGGCCGGCCGTCGTCGCTGCCCGACCCGCAGGCACAGTACGCCGACTACACGACGTGGGAGCTCAATTGGGTCGACAAGCCTCAGGTCGTCAACCGCATTGCCAACTGGCGCAAGCGGATGGCTGCCAGCATGCCCATCCAGCTGCCGCTCGATCACCCGCGACCGATCCATCAGACCTTTGCCGGCGGAACGATCCCGCTGACAATTGAACGAACCACCGTTGAAGGGCTGCGCGGCGCGGCTCGGGCCGCGGGCGGCACGCTATTCGATGCACTTGCTGCCGCATACGCGTGGTGGCTACATCTTTACGCCGACTCTACCGAGGTCGTATTCGGCAGCATGCATGATCTGCGGGAGCGCGAAGACCTGCGAGCGGTCGCCGGCCACTGCGTCACCCCGGTGGTCCTGCGATGTGAGGTGTCGGGCGACGAGAGCTTCACCGCCCTGGTCGGCCGAATTCGTCGTGTTGTCGCCGAAGCGTTCAGCGAGGCGGTGCCGTTCGATGCCTTGGTCGCCAGCCTGGAGGTGCCACGAGATCGGCGCAGCAATCCGCTTTTTCAAACCGCGTTGCTATTTCAGCCGCCCACGTCCGCGGCGGACGGATGGTCACTGCAGGTGATGGACCCCGATCTTCGCGACGCCGTGGGATCGGCACAGTTCGACATCATTATTGAACTGGACGAGCGGCCCGAGGGACACCTCGCGGGTGGGCTGGTCTTCAGCGCGGATTTGTTCGACCGCCAGACAGCACGCGAAATGGCGTTGAACTGGCGCCGCTTGCTTGACACCGTTACCGCGGCGCCCGAAATACCGATGTCCGATCATGATCTGGTCACGCCCGACGAGCGTCGCCGTCAGCTCAGTTGGAATCGTGCCGCCGAGCACGGTATTTCGTCGCAATGCGTGCACCACATCATCAGCTCGCAGGTCGAACGCACACCCGACGCGGTAGCGGTACAGGTCGGCGACACGAGGTTGACGTATCGGCAACTGGACGACCGCGCGGCGGGCATCGCTTTGCGATTGGCGCAGGAGGGTGCCGGGCCCGGGACTGTGGTGGCCGTGCTCCTGGACCGCACACCTGATCTGGTCGCGGCCATTCTGGGAGTTCTCAAATCCGGCGCAGCGTGCGTGCCCCTGGATCCCCGTCAGCCCGCGGCCCGGAACACCTTCTGCATCAAGGACGCCGGCGCGAACATCGTTCTCACCGACGATCAGCTGCCGGCCGCCGATGACCTGGTTACGGCAACCACAATCAAGCTCGGCGATCTAGGGCCGCACCCAGGTCGCCAGCTTGCCGAGCCACGCACCGTGTCTTGCGAC
>Ga0070739_10006085_pt1 | contig 13431 bp, 11 predicted proteins | sample Coa_R1_7_FD_66445 | JGI IMG/M metagenome (GOLD analysis project Ga0070739, IMG submission 66445) | Surface soil microbial communities from Centralia Pennsylvania, which are recovering from an underground coalmine fire - Coalmine... | ecosystem: Environmental > Terrestrial > Soil > Unclassified ... | reverse complement strand
CTCGAGAGCCGGCTCGGCCGTGCGCCGACCGACGAGGAGATCGCGAAGAAGCTCGGGATCAGCGAGGAGGAGCTCGAGGAGAGCCTCGGCGAGATCGCCCGTTCCTCGATCGCCGCGCTCGACGAGCTCTGGACCGTCTCCGGCTCGGGCGGCGGCGGCGACCAGGTGGCGCTCATCGACACGATCGAGGACGAGAGCGCGCCGGACCCGCAGGGCACGCTCTCGGTGACGGAGCAGAAGGAGGCGCTGGCCGACGCGATCGCGCGGCTCCCAGAGCGCGAGAAGCTCGTCGTCACGCTCTACTACTACGAGGAGCTGACCCTGCGCGAGATCGGCGAGGTGCTCGGCGTCACCGAGTCGCGGGTCTCGCAGCTCCACACGAAGGCGATCCTCCGGCTCAAGGCGCACATCGCGTCGGCCGGCGCGCACGCGGCGCTCTAGCAGTCGCAACTCGGCTCGTCGGCAGGGATACGATGCGGTTCCGAAGCGACCGAGGAGGACACGTCCCCGATGCCAGCCACCGAGCCTACGAAGATCCGCAACATCGCCGTCGCCGGCCACCGCGGGGTCGGGAAGACGTCGCTCGTCGAGGCGCTCCTGTTCGAGGCCGGGAAGACGAACCGGCTCGGCAGCGTGGAGCAGGGGACGACCGTCTCGGACTGGGACGAGCACGAGCAGCGGCGCGCGATGTCCCTCTCCGGCTCGCTCTGCCACCTCGAGTGGAAGGACCGCAAGATCAACCTCGTCGACACGCCGGGCGACGCGGGCTTTCAGGCGGACACGTTCGCGGCGCTTCGGGTCGTCGAGGGCGTTCTCGTCGTCATGAGCGGCGTGATGGGCGTCGAGGTCAACACCTCGCGTGTCTGGAAGCGGGCCGACGAGCAGGAGCTCTCGCGCGTCATCTTCGTCAACATGCTCGACCGCGAGCGGGCGGACTTCTTCCGCGTGCTCGAAGCCGCGCGGCAGCAGCTTTCCGACCGCTGCGTCGCCATCCAGCTCCCGATCGGCGCAGAGCACGAGCTCACGGGCATCGTCGACTTGCTGCACATGTGCGCGTACATGGATCCCTCGGGTGGCCGGGAGGGCGGGCCTCAGCCGATTCCCGACTCCATGGCCGACCTCGTGCAGGAGCATCGCGAGAAGCTCCTCGACGCGGTCGTCGAGACGGACGAGGAGCTCATGGGGCGCTACCTCGAGGGGGAGGAGCTCGATCCTCAGGCGGTGGCGGAGGCGCTCAAGCAGGCGGTGACCCGCGACGAGCTCTATCCGGTCGCGTGCGGCGTCGCGACGAAGAATCTCGGCACGACGGCCCTCCTCGACCTGCTCGTCGAGGGCGTCCCCTCCCCGGCCAAGAAGGGCACGACGATCGAGTTCGGCGACGCGAAGCAGGCCGTCTTCGTCTTCAAGACGATCGCCGACCCGTTCACGGGTCGCATCAGCTGCTTCCGCGTCCTCGCCGGCCCGGTCTCGGGAGACACGACGCTCGTCGATCCGCGGACGCACGCGAAGGAGCGGTTCGGCCAGGTGCTCGCCATGCAGGGCAAGGACTCCGAGCCGGTCGAGGCGCTCGGCATCGGCGACCTCGGCGCGGTGGCGAAGCTCAAGGACGTCGTGACCGGCGACGTGCTCGTCGACCACGAGGTCGCGGTCGAGCCTCCGCACATCGACTTCCCCGAGCCGGTGATGAGCTTCGCCGTCACGCCCAAGGCGAAGGGCGACGAGGAGAAGATGGCCACCGGGCTCCGGCGACTGAGCGAGGAGGATCCGACGCTGATCCTCCGCCGCGACCCGCAGACCGGCGAGCAGCTCCTCTCCGGCCTCTCGCAGATGCAGGTCGAGGTCGCGGTCGACCGGCTCAGCACCCGCTTCCACGTCGACGTCGAGCTCCACCCGCCGCGCGTGCCGTACAAGGAGACGATCCGCAAAGAGGCACGGGCGCGGCACCGCTACAAGAAGCAGACAGGTGGCCGCGGGCAGTTTGGCGACTGCGCGATCGTGCTCGAGCCGCTGCCGGCCGAGGATGGGCAGCTGGGCTACGAGTTCGTCGACAAGATCGTCGGCGGCGTCATCTCGCAGAGCTACCGCCCCGCCGTCGACAAGGGCGTGCGCGAGGCGATGGAGCACGGCGAGCTCGCCGGCGCACCGGTGGAGGGTGTGCGCGTGTCGCTCGTCGACGGGATGGAGCACAACGTCGACTCGTCGGAGATGGCGTTCAAGATCGCCGGCTCGATGGCCTTCAAGGAGGCGTACCAGAACGCGGATCCCGTGCTGCTCGAGCCGATCATGCAGCTCGAGGTGACGGTGCCGGACGAGACGGTCGGCGCGGTGAACGGCGACCTCAACTCGAGGCGCGGGCGGCTGCAGGGGATGGAGCCCATGGGAGGCATGACGACGATCCAGGCCGAGGTGCCGATGGCCGAGATCCTCACGTACTCGCAGGCGCTGACCTCGATGACCGGCGGCCGCGGCGACTACTCGATGCACTTCCTCCGCTACGAGGAAGTACCGACGCACGTCGCGCAGAAGATCATCGAGCAGACGAAGCGCGAGCGCGAAGAGGCCAAGGTCTAGTGGCGGAGGAGGAGCAGCAGCAGCCGAAGCGGGATCACGAGCCGCCGCGCGGGGCGGAGACGGCTGCACGCTGGACGGGCGGCGCGAAGCCGCTCGACTACACGGCGACGGCGAAGTGGCTCGTGCTGCGCAAGAAGGAGAAGCCCTCCGCCGAGATCTTCTCCGTCTCCTACGTGGCCAAAGGCGGAGACCACACCCGCCCGGTCGCGTTCGTCTTCAACGGCGGGCCGGGCGCCTCGTCGGCGTACCTGCACATGGGCGCCGTCGGCCCGCAGCGGGTCGCCTTCCCCGCGAACGGGACGCTGCCGACGTTGCCGCCGAAGCTCGTCCAGAACGAGTCGTCCTGGCTCGCGTTCGCCGACCTCGTCTTCGTCGACCCGGTGGGCACCGGCTTCAGCCGCATCATCGACCGCGACAAGAAGGGCGACGAGCAAGAGAAGCCGCCGGAGGCCCAGCCGAAGCCGGGCGGCGGCGAGGACGACAAGCCGGATCCGAACGAGTACTTCGGCCAGAAGCGCGATCTCGAGTCGCTCTGCGAGTTCATGGCGCGCTGGCTCTCCGAGCACGACCGCTGGGGCTCGCCGGTCTTCATCGCCGGCGAGAGCTACGGCGGCTATCGCGTCGGCCGGCTCGTGCGGATGCTCCAGGAGGAGACCGGCATCGGGCTCAACGGCGCGATCCTGATCTCGCCGGCGCTCGAGCTGACCGACCTCTCCTCGAACGACTACGGCGTCGTGCAGTGGGTCGATCTGCTGCCGACGATGGCCGCGGGCGCGGCCTTCCACGGACGCTCGCGCGCCTTTCCGAACGGGACGGGCCTCGCAGAGGTGCTGGCCGGAGCCGAGGAGTTCGCAAGCAACGACTACGCCGCCTTCCTCATCCGCGGCGCCTCGCTCGGCGTCCCCGAGCGGGAGCGCACGCTCTCGCGGCTCGCCGACCTGGTCGGCCTGCCGGTGGAGCTCGTCACGCGGGCAGAGGGGCGCGTCTCGCCGATCGTCTTCGCCCGCGAGCTGCTCCGCGACCAGCGGAAGGTGCTCGGCTTCTACGACGTGTCGATCACCTCCACCGACCCCTTCCCGGACCGCCCGGAGCACAGCGCGCCCGACCCGACCCTCGTGGGAATCGGGCCCGCATACACCGCGGCGGTCAACCGGCAGCTCCGCTCAGAGATCGGTGTCCGCACCGACCGCGAGTACCGCCTGCTCAGCCTCGAAGTGAACCAGGCCTGGAAGGAGGACACGCAGCGTCACTTCTTCGCGCCGCCCGAGGGCGCGACCGACTCGTTCCGCTACGGGATGGCCCTCAATCCGCACATGCGCGCCTTCCTCACGCACGGCCGTTACGACATGGCGACGCCGTACTACGCGAGCGACCGGCTGCGGAACCTGATGCGCCTCGATCCCGATACGACGGGACGGCTGACGGTCCGCCACTTCGAGGGCGGCCACATGTTCTACGCGTGGGAGGAGAGCCGGCGCGCGTTCGGAGCCGCGATAGCGGAGTTCGTCGCGGGCGCCCTGGCGGGCTGACGCAGTCGCCAGCCCGCGGCGCCGTGGATCAGATCTGCGGCTGCTGCTGGCCCTCGTCGCGGTCGCGCAGGTGCGCGAGCACGTCGGCCACATCAGCGAGCTGCTGCTCGAGATCGCGCTGGAACGACTCCAGGCGCTCGATCAGCTCGGGCCGGCTGGGGAAGCCGCCGCGGAAGATGCCGCGCGGGCCGTGGCCCCGGCCTCTGTGATGACGGTGGTGCAATGTGTTCACCTCCTCTCCTCGTACCGTGTGAGAAAGCGGGCAGTTCGCTGCTGGGCGCGCCGGAGCGCCTCGGCCCAGTGGTCGAGCAGCCGCTCGCCGTCGGGCGTGATGGCGTAGCGGCGCTTCGCAGGGCCCGGCGAGGAGTCGTCCCATTCCGACGAGACGAGGCCTTCCTCCTCGAGCCCGCGCAGCAGGCGGTAGAGGTTTCCCATCTCGACGCGCGCCTCGCCCGTGAGCTCGGGCAGGCGCTCGAGCAGGTCGTATCCGTGCGACGGCCGCTCGCGGAGCAGGAGCAGCAACGCCGGCTCGGCGAACCGCTCGACCCGGGCGAGGACGCGCCAGCGACCGTGGTGGTGCCGGCGGGAACGCGGTGCTCTCATTCCTCTCCTACATGTAAAAGACACATGTAAGAGACATTACCCATTCGGGAGGAAGTTGCGCAACCGGGCTACACTCGGAAGCCGAATGAGGGTCACGAACGTCGCATCGACCCGGGCCTGCGCCGTGTGCGAGCGGACGCTGCTGATGGGAGAACGCTCCGCGAGCTTCGCTCCGTCCGAGGGGGCTGACCTCGTTGAGGTCTGTCCGCTCTGTCAGGAGCTCGCGATCGAGGCAGGCTGGATCAAGGAGGGCGCGCCGACCACGCCGACGCTCGACGGCGGTCGCCACCGGCGCCGCAAGCGCAACCTCGTCGAGTTCCTCGGCCTCACGCGCGCGTCGGACGAGGGCGCGCTCGCCCACCAGGAGCCGATCCTGCGCAGGCTCTCCGACGGTGAGGTCGCGCTGCTCGAGGCCGCCGATCTCTTCAACGGGAGCGCTTACCGCCGCACCGTCGGCGGCATCGCGAAGAGCCTCGGCGAGCCGCACGCGAGCATCGTGCCGCTCTCCGGCACGTCGGGGGAGCTCGCCGTGACGGTCGCCTGGGAGCTGTCCTGGTACCAGTACCGGGTGAGCCCCGACTCCGCCCAGCCCGTGCGGCTCGAGCGCCGCGGCCACGAGCTCGACGAGCTCGAGGACGGCTTCAAGGACTGGAACGCGCAGGTCGAGGACGAGGGCCGCCTCGTCCCCGAGATCGCTCGGATCTAGCCGCTTCCGGGGAACGTCCCGAGGGTGAGCTGCACGGTCTCGTGCTTCCCGCTCTTCGTCACGATTCCGAGCGTCACCTTCGTCCCGGGCTTCAGCTCCGACGCCACGCTCGTCAGGTCGTCGACCGTCGAGGTGGCCTGACCGTTCAGCTTGACGATCACGTCACCCGCCTTGAGCCCCGCCTTCGCGGCCGGCCCACCGGCGGTCACGCTCTGCACCAGGACTCCCGCGCCGTTCGTCTCCGCGATCTCGACTCCGAGGTAGGCGCGATGCGAGTTGACGACGTGGCCGAAGCGGATGATCTGCGTCGCGATGTCCTTGACGAGGTTGCTCGGGATCGCGAAGCCGATGCCGGGCGCCGTGCCGCCGCCGAGCTCGGGATCCGTTGCGGCAAGCGTGGGAATCCCGATCACCCGGCCCTGGAGATCGGCGAGCGCGCCGCCGGAGTTGCCCGGGTTGATCGGAGCGCTCGTCTGGATCATGAGCGGCAGCGCGACGCCGTTGCCCTCGGAGACGCCCTGCCGGAACGCGCTGACGATTCCGTCGGTCACGCTCGAGCGCAGTCCCAGCGGGTTGCCGATCGCGATGGCGAAGTCGCCGACCGAGAGCTGATGCGAATCCGCGAACGCCGCCGGTGACAGATGCGCGCCGGAGACGCGGACGACGGCCAGGTCGTCCGGCGCGAACCGGCCGACGAGCGAGGCGCCGTAGGAGTGCCGCCCGGCGGTGACCGTGAACGGACCGCGGTCGCTGCCACCCACCACGTGGTTGTTCGTGACGATGTCGCCGTTCGAGTCGAAGACGATGCCCGAGCCGAGCCCGGACGGGCTCTGGATCTGGACGACGGACGGCGAGAGCTCGTGGACGACCGCCGTGATCGCGTCCTGGAACGCGAGCGCAGCCGCAGCGGGCTGGAGGCGGGCGTGGCTCGTCTGCGGCCGGCCCTTCGAGGACGACCCGCCGCCCAGCGAGACCGCCGCGACGACCCCTCCCCCGACGGCGGCGCCGGCGAGGGGCGCGAGCCACCAGATGTGCCGGCGCAGCATCTGCTCCTTATAGCGCGGCGCAGGCCCACCCGCCGATTCCCGACCTACAATCACCACGCGATGATCTATTGCGTGATCCCTCGCGAGCTCGCCGACCAGCTGTACGACAAGATGGTCGAGTACTACAAGGACAACCCCAACGTGACCGTCATCGTCGACCGTCGCGACGGGCCCGACCGTCGTACGCGTTCCCAGGAGCGCCTCGAGGACAGGGAGAAGCGGACGATCCGCGACCGCCGCCGCGCGCATCCGGGCACGTTCCCGGATGTCGACGAGCCTCCCGAATAGACCGCTCGGTCGGCGTCGGCTGTAGTCCGACCGCGCCAGTTCAATTGCAGGCATCCACGGTGCAACGCTCGATACCGGCATCGCCGCGGCGGTCGTCTTCGTCGCGCTGACCGCGCTTGCGGAACAGCTCAACGTCGTGGCCGGCCGACGGACGCGCGTCTCCCTCGCGGGCGCCTTCCTCGTCGCCGCGGCGCTCGTGGGCGGGCCGCTGGTCGGCGCTTGTGCCGGTGCTTCGACCGAGGCGTTCCCGGCGCGGGAAGGCCGGCGCAGGCGGGTGACCTGTGCGGTCGCCGGCGCGCTGCAGGGGCTCGTGATCGGCCTAGTCGGAGAGCAGTTCCCGCATCGCAACCTGTCCGGTGCCGTCGTCGCGGCGACCGTCGGGCTGGTCGCCGGCTTCGCGCTGAATCTGAGAATCGTGCTCCGTGCACTCGGGAGAAGACTGCGTGCGGAGCTACGCGCCGCGCGGCGCGCGATAGTCGTCGGCTGGTTCCTCCCGGCTCCGCTGCTCGTCGTCTTCCTCTACCTCGATGAGACCAGGCCGAGCCTGGCACTCGTCCTGGCGGCAGCGCTGCTGCTCACTGCAGCCTGGGCAAATCTGTTCCGCCGCCGCCTCGAGCGGACGCTCGCCGGCGAGCGCTCGCGCGCGCGCGTCGACGCGCTGACGAGCGCTCCGAACCGGTACGCCCTCACCGAGGCACTGGCGTACGAGCAGGCGCGCATCGGGCGTGGTGGGCGCACGGCAGCGCTCTGCTTCCTCGACCTCGACCGCTTCAAGACCGTCAACGACACGTATGGCTACGCGGCCGGCGACCGGCTCCTCGTCGACGTGCACCAACGGCTCCGCAGCGAGCTGCGCGCGAGCGATCTCGTCTTCCGCTGGGGTGGGGAGGAGTTCGTCGTGCTGGCCCCGCACGTCGACCGAGCCGAGCTCGCGGACTTCGCCGAGCGCCTCCGGCTGCTCCTCGCTACCCGGCCGTTCGCGATCGACGGGCGCCCGCGCACGGTCACGGGCTCAGTGGGGGCGGTGCTGCTCGACGGGTCGCGCCCCGCGCAGGCCGCCCTCGAAGCTGCCGGCCGGCTCGTCCGCGAGGCGAAGCGGACCCGGAACACGGCAGTGGTCGAGCGGGCCGCGGCCGGCGCGGCGGCCTAGATCCTTCTCTCCGCCCGATTGAATAGTCAGTCAATTCCGCATGGCAATTTTGACTGATTAGTCAATCGAAACGGAGGGATTAGGAATCGCAAAGGGGTGGTAAAACCCGGCGCTGCATTTCCCAGAAATCCACCCCTCGGAGGAGGATCCGATGCCACTAGGCCATCGGGTTCCGCGCCCGCGCCGAGCGCTCCTCGCGCTCGCGGCGGTCGGCTGTGCCGCGCTCTTCGGCGCGGGCAGCTCGGCCCATGCGGGAAGCGGTGCCACCACTACGCTCTCGAACGACGTCGTCCACAACCTCAGCCTCGCGACGCTCAACGGCTCGCTGCCCGCGTCGCAGCCGGTGACGGTCGGCGTGTTCCTCTCGAATCCGAACCAGGCTGCCGAAGACGCATACGTCAAGCAGCTCTACGACCCGTCGAGCCCGAACTACGGCAACTACCTCGACCCCGACACGTTCAACACGGAGTTCGGGGTGCCGGCGTCGAACTTCCAGGCGACCCAGTCGTGGCTGCAGGGACAGGGGCTGACGGTGACGTCGATCGACGGCGCCACGGACTACATGCTCGCCACCGGCAGCGCGGGGCAGATCGAGGCGGCGTTCGGCACCCAGCTCAACAACTACACCGCGAGCGGGCGGAGCTTCTACGCCAACACCGCGGCGCCGACGGTGCCCGCCTCCCTCGGGATCTCCGACGTGCTCGGGCTGAACAGCTTCAACAGGCTCCACATCCCGCAGGTGCAGCCGGCGACCGGCACGACCATCAACACGACGGAGACGGTGCCGAGCGGCAGCGTGCCGAAGACGGGAGAGCTCAGCATCAGGGACCTGTGGTCGATCTACGACGCCCCCTCGACGAACATGGGCAACGGCCAGTCGATGGCGATCTTCGGCTGGGGCGTCACCGATCCGGTGATCCCGGACCTGCGCTCGTTCGAGGCCGAGTGGGGCCTCCCGGGCGTGCCGATCACCGTCAAGAAGTACGGCGACACGTCGACGCCCGACACGAGCGGTGACGGCGCGACGACGGAGTGGGAGCTCGACACGCAGGCGTCGACCGGCATGGCGCCGAACGTCACGTCCGAGACCCTCTACTTCGCGCACCACAACTCCGACACCGACGCGCTGGCCGCCTTCGCCGGCTGGGTCAACGACAAGCACGGACCGTTGCAGGGCAGCGCCTCGTTCGGCGAGTGCGAGAACGTCGGCAACGCGAACGCGGTCTTCGCCGACGGCATGGAGGTGCCCGGGGACAAGATCCTCGAGCAGGCCGCGGCCGAAGGGCGCACACTCTTCTCGTCCACCGGCGACACCGGCTCCTCGTGCCCGGTCATCGGGATCCCGGTCCTCGGCTCGACGAACGGCGTCGCATCGGAGGCCTATCCGGGCCTCAACTGGCCGTCGGCCAGCCCGTGGGCGGTCGCGGTCGGCGGCACCGACCTGACCGGCGACGGCAACACGCCGGAGCACCGCTTCGCCGAGACCGCCTGGGAGTTCACGGGCGGCGGCAACTCGACGAGCGAGCCGGCCGGCAGCTACCAGCAGGGCGTCGCCTCGACGAACTGCACGTTCGATCCGAACGGCAACCCGTACCTGCCGACGAGCGCGCCGCTCTGCCGCTCGACTCCCGACGTCGCAGCAATCTCGGGCGACGTCGCCACCGGCAACGGCCTCGAGATCAACGACGACAACGGCCCCGATTCGCAGGGAGCAGGGACGAGCCTCTCGTCGCCGCTGTGGCTCGGGGTCTGGGCGCGCATCCAGGCGGCGGCCAAGAGCAACAAGGGGCTTGGCTTCGCGAACTACGAGATCTACAAGCTCGCGAAGTCGTCGGGCGGCCGTGACTTCTACGACGTCACGGTGGGCGACAACCAGCCCTATCCGGCGACGCCGGGCTACGACAACACGACCGGCTGGGGGACGCCCGAGATCTCGCAGATCATGCAGGACCTCACGGGCCGCCTGACTCCGACGCACAACACGACGCCGGCCGCGATCGTGACGAGCCCGTCGACGACCTGCGGCAGCCTGTTCACCGATCCGGCAGGAGACGACAACTACTCCTTCGGGCTCGGCGCGGGCACGGGTGCGAATCCGCAGCTCGACATCCTCAGCGGACGCGCGTTCCTCTCGGCGGACGGCCAGACGTTGAAGACGATCATCACCGTCAACAACCTCTCGACCGTGATCCCGACGGGCGGAGGCGAGAACGACTACCAGATGGTCTTCACGTTCGGCGGGAACCAGTACTTCACGCAGCTCGCCGTCGAGCCGACCGGGACCGTGCTCGCCTGGGACGGTGAGCTCGTCAAGGTCTCGCTCGAGAACAAGTACCTGCAGGAGCACTCGGTGACCGGGACGATCACGCTCGGCCCGAACGGCACGGCGGAGGTCGACGCGCCGGTCTCGGACTTCCCCGGCCTGACCGCCGGCACGACGCTGCTGCGGCCGGGCGCGGCGACCTACGTCCGCGAAGGCGTGAACCAGGGGCCGCTCGAGCCGGCCGACTCCGGCGGTCCGACGTATGACGACGTGCTCGGGACGTGCACGTCATGAGGAAGCTCCTGACGCTCGCCGCACTCGCGGTGGTCGCCGCCGTCGCCGTCCCGGGTTCCGGGGCGGCGACGGCAACCACCGGCGAGGTGCTCAAGCCGTTCTGCACGACCGGCGTGTTCCGCTGCATGTCGGCGCTGCGCGTCGACCTTCCGGTCGTCCCAGCAGCGACCGCGTCGCACAGCGGCCTGGGGCCTGCCGACCTGCGCAAGGCGTACGAGCTCGCGTCGGCCGCGGCGACGGGCGGCAAGGGCCAGACGGTCGCGCTCGTCGACGCGTACGACGATCCGACGATCGAGTCGGACCTGAACACCTACCGCGCGTACTACGGCATCCCGCCGTGCACGACCGCGAACGGCTGCTTCAGGAAGGTGAACCAGGACGGGGAGCAGGGGAGCTACCCCATCGCGAACCCCGACTGGGAGCCGGAGATCGCGCTCGACACCGAGATGGTGTCGGCGATCTGCCCCAACTGTCACATCCTGCTCGTCGAGGCGAACTCGGCCGACGAGACGGTCGCGACGTCGAACCCGGTGCAGCACAGCGATCTCGGCGCCGCAGTGGACACGGCGGTCAACCTCGGCGCGACCGAGGTCTCGAACAGCTACGGCACCGCCGGGCCCGAGCCCGACCAGACCTACTTCGACCACTACTACGACCACCCCGGCGTCGCGATCACCGCCAGTGCGGGCGACCAGGACTACGGGACGGTCTGGCCCGCCGCATCGCCGTACGTGACCGCGGTCGGCGGGACTGAGCCGACCATCGATCCGGCGTCCCCGCGCGGCATCGACGAAACCGTTTGGGGCAGCGTCTTCCCGGGCGTCGTGCCGAACGACGCGCAGGGCACCGGCAGCGGCTGCTCGCTCTGGGAGCCGAAGCCGGCTTGGCAGCACGACGCAGGCTGCTCGGGCCGCACGGTCGCCGACGTGTCGGCGGTCGCGGACGACGTCGCCATCTACGACTCGTCGCCGGAGATCGGCGGCTGGGGCGTCGTCGCGGGCACGAGCATCGCTTCGCCGCTCATCGCGAGCGTCTACGCGCTCGCGGGCAACGCGAAGTCCGTCGTGTACGGCTCGTATCCGTACAGCCACCAGTCGAGCTTCCACGACATCACGGAAGGGTCGAACTTCACTCCCGACACGGTGTGCGGCTACCTCTGCACCGCCGAGCCCGGCTACGACGGCCCGACGGGCCTCGGTACGCCGAACGGCACCGGCGGCTTCTAAGCCTCCGAGGGGAGCGAGAGAGCCGGACTCACGGGTCCGGCTCTCTCGCTCGGAGGAAGAGGCCGCCTACGCCGACTCAGCCTTTCGGCGCCGGTACTTCTCGACCATGTAGGCGCCGGCCCGTCCCCTTCCATGGTGCGGTCTATACCACCCTCCTCCCACGGGCGACCGATCGCTGGCACCATGGCCCCCGGATGAAGGGCATCGCCACCGTCGTCCTCTCAGCCGTCCTGTCGGTCACCGCCGCGACAGGCCAGGCGGCGACCCGTCACGCGTCGGCTCACACGGGCATCGCGCGGTTGACGCACTTCCAGCAGCAGGAGATCCGCGCGGCGGGGGAGTGGCACCGCGGCTGTCCCGTGTGGATGTCGCAGCTCCGGGTCCTGGGCTACCGCTACAACGGCTTCGACGGCAAGACGCACATCGGCCAGATCGTCGTCAACGCGAAGGTTGCGAGCCCGCTCGCCACGGTCTTCGCGAAGCTCTACCGGATGCGGTTCCCGATCCGCGACGGCGCTTTTGCGTCGACGTACGGCCCACATCCCGACCAGAGCGGCGACGTGACCGCATCCTTTGAGTGCCGCGACGCCGCGGCGTCGCCGTGCTCGAGCTCGGCCACGACGCACCACTGGTCGATGCACGCGTACGGCGAGGCCGTCGACCTCGATCCGCGCGAGAACCCCTACGTCGGCTGCGGCATGACGCGCGACAAGACCGCGCTCTCGTACCTCAAGCGCTCCGACCACCGGCCCGGGATGGTCACCCCCGCCGTGCGCGCGGCTTTCGCCTCGATCGGCTGGGGGTGGGGAGGTTCGTGGGTCGGCTCCACGAAGGACTACATGCACTTCTCCATCAACGGCCACTAGGAGAACCGTGAGGAAGGCCTTGCTCGTCGCGGCGCTGGCCGCAGTGCTGCTCGTTCCGGCCGCGTCGGCGAAGCCCGCGCATCGCGTGCAGCTCGCACTCGGGCCGCTGCCGAAATCGGCGCTCGGCTCGGTCGCTCGTTCGTTCGCGCTCGCGCACGACTCGGGCGCGGTCTCGAACGCCTCGGCCGCCTCGCATACGCCGGACGCGACGGCGGGGACGTTCCGGAAGCTCGGGCGCGTCGGCGGCTACGCCCTCGAGTACGGCAACGCGTTCACCGGCGCGCCGGGCATCACCGACATCCGCACCGGCATCGAGCAGTACAAGACCCCTGCGGACGCCAGGAAGGCTCTCGCCTTCTGGCAGAAGGAGGACGGCCGGCTCGGAGCGCTCAACCAGCCGAGCTTCTCCGTTACGAACGTCTTGGTGAAGGTCCCCGCCGTCGGCAAGGCCAAGCGCTTCGCCTATCTCACGAGCTACAGCGCCTCGAACATCGCCCCGGTCTCGGGGCTCGACGAGCAGATCGCCGACGGCAAGTACGTCCTCGACGTCATCGTCACGGCCGGGAGCGCGTCCGCCGCCACGGCGCTCGCGCCCGAGCTGGCGAAGAAGCTCGACGCACGACTTCGGCTTGCGCTTCGGGGGCGGCTGCACGGGAAGCCGGTGAAGCTGCCGAAGCTCAAGCCGGGCCCGCCGCCCGGAGGCCCGGATCTCACCGTGCTCGCGCTCAAGGCCTCGGACCTCGTCGGGAAGGCCACGGTGAACAGGGCCTATGTCGGCGATCCGGCCGCCGTCTCGGACTACAGCGTCTTCATGCTCCCGGCCGGGCAGTTCGACGCGCTCGATCAGGAGATCGAGTGGTACCCGTCCGCGAACGAGGCCGACTTCTTC
>Ga0070739_10006084_pt1 | contig 13435 bp, 14 predicted proteins | sample Coa_R1_7_FD_66445 | JGI IMG/M metagenome (GOLD analysis project Ga0070739, IMG submission 66445) | Surface soil microbial communities from Centralia Pennsylvania, which are recovering from an underground coalmine fire - Coalmine... | ecosystem: Environmental > Terrestrial > Soil > Unclassified ... | reverse complement strand
CGGCCGGCTAGCCGATCTTCGCGATCTGCTTCTTGTCGAATTCGACAAGAAGCAGATCGCGAAGATCGGCTAGCCGGCCGGTTCTCCCGTGAGCGCTCTCGACACCACCGCCGGCGCCGCCCGCCGTCCCTTCCAGGGGCGGCGGACTCGCCTCGGCGACCTGCTCCTGCAGGGGACGGCCGGGCTCGCCGCCGCCGGCGCGGTCGTGCTCGTCGGCCTGATCGCGTGGAAGCTCGTCGAGGGCGCGAAGCTCTCGCTCTCGACGTTCGGGCTCGGCTTCCTCTCCACGGTCGCCTGGGACCCGAACCCGGCCCACGCGAAGTTCGGCGCGGCGATCTTCCTCTACGGCACCGTGGTCACGTCGCTCGGCGCGCTCGTGCTCGCGACTCCCCTCGCGATCGGGATCGCGCTCTTCCTGAGCGAGCTCGCGCCGCGGGCGATCCGCGCGCCGGTGACCGCGCTCGTCGAGACGCTCGCCGCGATCCCGAGTGTCGTGATCGGGCTCTGGGGGATCATCGTGCTCGCGCCCGTGCTGGCCGACGACGTCGAGCCGCGGCTCCACTCCGTGCTCGGCTTCATCCCGCTCTTCGGGCCGCCCGGCGTGGGCGAGAACCTCTTCGCCGCGATCGTCGTGCTGACGATGATGATCCTGCCGATCGTCTCCAGCATCTCGCGCGAGCTGTTCCTGGGCGTGCCGGTGGAGCTGAAGGAGGCGGCGCTCGGTCTCGGCACCACTCGCTGGGAGATGGTGCGCGGCGTCGTCCTCCCCTACGCGCGGGGCGGCGTGGCGGCGGCGATGATCCTCGGCCTCGGCCGCGCCGTCGGAGAGGCGGTGGCCGTCGCCCTCGTCGTCGGCTCGGGCTTCGGGATCGACGTCAACCTCTTCAACCCGGGCAACACGATCGGCGCGACGCTCGCCAACAACTACCAGGGCGCCTCGTCCGGCCTCGAGCTGTCCTCGCTCGTCTACCTCGCGCTCATCCTCCTCGTCTTCTCGCTCCTCGTGAACGTGATCGCCCAGCTGATCGTGCGGCGGATCTCGCGCCGGCAGGGAGTCGCGGCCCGGTGAGCTCCGTCGACCTCAGCGCGCTGCAACGTCCAAACGACCGCCTGCGCAGGCGGCGCGTCGTCAACCGCTCGATGGAGCTGCTCGCGTGGCTGACGGCGGCGATCGCGGTCGCGTTCCTCGGCGTCATCGTCTGGTCGGTCGCCCGGCGCGGGGCGGGGGCGGTCGACCTCGACCTGTTCACGAAGCCGCAGGTCCCGTACGCGCCGGCGGGCGTCGAGCAGGGACTGGCGAACGCGTTCGCCGGCTCGCTCGTCATCGTCGGCATCGCCGCCGCGATGGCGCTGCCGTTCGGGATCCTCGTCGCGATCTACGTCAACGAGTTCGCGCCGCGGGCGATCCGCAGCGGCGTGAGCCTCGTCCTCGACGTCCTGAACGGCATCCCCGCGATCGTGGTCGGCTTCTTCGTCTACGGCCTGATCGTGGTCGGTCACGGCCAGAGCGGGCTCGCAGCCTCGTTCGCCCTGGCCGTCCTGATGCTGCCGCTCGTCGCCCGCTCGACGATCGAGGTCCTCGCGCTCGTCCCCGCCTCGCTGCGCGAGGCGAGCCTCGGCCTCGGCGTCCCGCGCTGGCGGACGACGCTCGCGATCGTCCTGCCGCAGACGGTCGGAGGCATCGTCACGGGGACGACGCTCGCCGTCGCCCGCATCGCCGGCGAGACGGCGCCCCTCCTCGTCACGTCCTCCCTGGTCACGAACGGGACGAGCTGGAACCCGCTGCACGCGCTGCAGACGGTTCCCGTGGCGATCTTCGAGCTCACCGAGTCGTACGAGCCCGCCGACCACGCGCGCGCCTGGGCGGCAGCGCTGGTGCTGCTGCTGTTCGTCCTGTTCACCAGCTTCGCCGCCCGCTGGGCTGCCACCCGCAGCCGCAGGAAGCTGGCCAGGACGGGCCGTTGAGGAAGGAGGGAGACGCCGTGCCGAGTACGATCGAGGCCGCCGTGCGCGTACAGACCAAGCGCCAGCCGCTGCCGCCGCGCGAGCGGCTCGAGCAGATCTTCGACGTCCGGGGCCTGACCGCGACCTACGGCTCGAAGCCGGCGCTGAAGGACGTGTCGATGGAGGTCTACAAGAACCTCGTCACGGCGATCATCGGCCCGTCGGGCTGCGGCAAGAGCACCTACATCCGCTGCCTCAACCGGATGAACGACCTCGTTCCCGGCTTCCGCCAGGAAGGGACGATCCGCTACCACGGCCAGGACATCGCGGCGAAGGACGTCGACCCGGTCGCCGTCCGCCGGACGATCGGCATGGTCTTCCAGCGGCCGAACCCGTTCCCGAAGTCGATCTACGACAACGTCGCCTGGGGCCTGAAGGTGCTCGGGATGAAGGACGACCTCGACGACCGGGTCGAGCGGGCGCTGACGCAGGCCGCGCTCTGGGACGAGGTCAAGGACCGGCTGAAGGCGAGCGGCCTTTCGCTCTCGGGTGGACAGCAGCAGCGTCTGTGCATCGCGCGCGCGATCGCCGTCCAGCCGGACGTGATCCTGATGGACGAGCCGGCCTCGGCACTCGATCCGATCGCCACGCAGGCGATCGAGCAGCTGATGCACGAGCTCAAGAGCGAGTACTCGTTCGTGATCGTCACGCACAACATGCAGCAGGCCGCCCGCGTGGCGGACATGACCGCGTTCTTCTCCATCTCCCGCGGCGGCGAGGGCGAGCGCTGGGGCGAGCTGATCGAGTACGACTCGACCGAGAGGATCTTCACCGCTCCGTCCGACCAGCGGACGGAGGACTACGTGACCGGCCGCTTCGGGTAGACGCGCGCCACGAGCGGGTCGATCGCCCTCTCCACCCAGGAGACGACCCGGCTCACCAGCGGCCGCAGCAGGCGCACGACCACGAGTGCGGCGAGGCCGCCGAGCACGAGGCCGGCGAGGACGTCGCTCGGGTAGTGCGCCCCGATGAACAGCCTTCCCACCGCGATGATCGCGGCGATCACGAGGAAGATCGCGCCGGCGATCGGGTCGAACATCGCCACCGCGAACGCGATCGCGAACGAGACCGACGAGTGGTCGCTCGGGAACGACGCGTCGGTGGCGCCGCTCCACGGGTGTGCGATGTGATGAGTCACGTACGGGCGCGGCCGGGCCCAGGCGTGGTGGATCACGAACGCGGCGACGTAGGCGAGCGCCGCCGCCGCGTACCCGCTGCCGCACGCGAGCTTCCACTTGCGGTCGCCGCCCGGCCTGCTCAGGAACCAGAGCAGCCCCGTGATCACGACCATCAGCGGGATGCTCGCCTTCTCGATGTCGCTGAAGAGCGTGCCGACCCAGTGGTGGTGGAGCGAGACGTCGTAGATCGCCTTGTAGACCCGCCAGTCCATCGCGGCGGATTCCATCACACGTTCAGGCCGGGAAGCGGCATGTGATCGCCAGCCCGCTCGGCTCCGTCAGCCGCGCCTCGACCTCGCCGCCCGCCGAGGTCACGACGTGTTTCACGATCGCCAGCCCGAGCCCGGTGCCGCGGCTCGAGCGAGCCTGGTCTGCGCGATAGAAGCGCTCGAACAGGCGCGGCACCGCCTCCGCGGAGACTCCCTTGCCGTCGTCCGTCACCGAGAGGAGCGAGCCGCCGTCCGTCGCGGAGACCTCCACCGTGCACACCGCCCCGGGGCCGGCGTAGCGGATCGAGTTCGCGATCAGGTTCTCGAGCACCACGCGCAGCATCCGCGGCCGCAGCGGCATCTGCACGCGCTCGTCCGCCTCCGCGACGAGCGACACCTGCGCCCGGTCGGCGCGCTCGGCCAGCGCCGCGACGGCCTCGTCGACGATCGGCTTCGCGCGCGTGCGCCCGAGCGACACGACCTCGCGGCCCGTCTCGAGCTCGCCGAGAAAGAGCACGTCGCCGATCAGCTCGCCGGCCTGCTGCACCTCCTGCCGCGCCTGCTCGACGAGCTCCTCGAGGTCGACGTCCGGCAGCGTGACGCTCTCGAGCAGGACGAGCATCCGCGCGAGCGGCGTGCGCAGCTCGTGGGACACGGCGGCCGTGAAGCCGGCGCGCAGCTCCTCGTACGCCGACAGCTCCGGCGGCGCGTCGAGGAAGAGGACGAGCAGGTCGGGGTGAGCAGCCGCCGCCTCCTCGCTCACCCGGCGCCCGAGGACGACGCCCTGCCCGTTGCGGGCCGCCGGGCTCGCGGCGACGACCCGCCGCTCGCGGTCGAGCAGGACGACGGGGTCGTCGCACCGCTCGACGAGCTCGCGCGCACGCTCCTCGTTCACCACTCCTTCACCACCTCTATACCGCCCCGCGACCCGGCAGGCCGCGCCTGGGCTCGATAATGACACCGTGCCCAAGGTCCTGATCGTCGAGGACGACGAAGTCATCGCGCAGGGAATGGCACGCCATCTCGGCGCGGCGGGATTCGACCCCGTGTGCGTCGGCAACGGCGACCAGGGGCTCGCGCGGCTCCGCTACGAGAAGCCCGACGTCTGCGTGCTCGACCTGATGCTTCCCGGCATCGACGGCTGGAAGCTGATCGAGACGGCGCGCGGGGAGGGGATCGGCACCCCCATCGTCGTCGTCTCGGCCCGCGGGACCGAGCACGACCGCATCCACGCGCTCGAGATCGGGGCCGACGACTATCTCGTGAAGCCCTTCTCGATGAAGGAGCTGGTGGCGCGCGCGCAGGCGGCCGCACGGCGCGCCGCGCGGCGAGACGCGACCCCGCGCGGCGAGCCGATCGAGATCGAGGAGCTGCGGATCGACCCGCTCGAGGTGCAGGCGTTCGTCGACGGGCGGAGCGCCGGCCTGACGCCGACGGAGTTCCGGCTCCTCTACCAGCTCGCCCTCGACCGGGGCCGCGTCGTCACGCGCGACGAGCTGCTGCAGAAGCTGTGGGGCCGCCGCGAGTCGCACCGCGACCGCACCGTCGACGTCTTCGTCCGGCGCCTGCGCGACAAGATCGACCGTCCGGCCTCCCGGCACTCGTTCATCCAGACGCGCTACGGCGTCGGCTATCGCCTCGAGCCCGTTCGCAAGGGCTCCGATACGGAAGCGCCTCCCGCCTAGCGGCTCTCGTCCGGCTCGGGCCGCAGCCCCGTCTCGACCTGGCGCCGGCCGTCTGCCTCGTAGACGAGGTCGACCGTCTCGTGCTTGCGGTACGTGCCGGCGATCCCCAGCCACATCGAGGCCCAGCGCCAGAAGCCGAGCCGTCCCTCCTGCTCGATCGCCCGTGGGAAGACGAGCGAGCGGCCCTCGAGCCGGTAATCCCGGCCCGGGACCTGGCGGACGCCGTTGACGAAGACCTCGAACTGCGGCGGGATGTGTCCGGGCAGTTCCACCCGCGTGGGCTCGCTCACCCCTCGTAGAATGCCCGCTCGGGTGCGCCGGAAGCTGCCGTTTCTCCTCCTCGCCGTCATCGCCGTGCTTGCGACCGCCGGCGTCGCCGCAGCCGCCAACGGCGGCTTTACGCCGCAGACCCCGCATTCGCCCAACGCGGCCCGCACGAGCGACGCCTACTTCCTCATCCTCGGCTTCACGGCCGCGATCTTCCTGCTCGTCGAGTCGCTGCTCCTCGTCTTCGTCTGGAAGTACCGCAGCCGCGGCCGCGCGCGCACCGTCGAGGGCGCCCAGGTGCACGGCCACACGCGCCTCGAGCTGATCTGGACGTCCGTCCCCGTGCTGATCCTCGCCGTGATCGCCGCCTTCGTCTTCTACGAGCTGCCGGGGATCACGAACGCGCCCGCGGCCGGCGACCCGATCCACGTCACCGTCGAAGGGCACCAGTTCTACTGGCAGTTCGACTACCCGAACGGCTCGCGCTCGATCGGCGCGCTCCACGTCCCGGTGGGCGAGGTGGTCGACCTGAAGGTGATCTCGCCGGACGTGATCCACAGCTGGTGGATCCCCGCCCTCGGCGGCAAGATCCAGGCGATTCCCGGCCGTACGAACCACTTCTGGTTCCGGGCCGACACCGCGGCGACCTACCACGGACAGTGCGCCGAGCTCTGCGGCGTCTTCCACGCGCAGATGCTCGCGCGGGTCGTCGCCCAGCCCGCCCCGGCGTACCGGACGTTCATCACGAAGACCGCGCGCGCGACGCTCGGCAAGCAGATCTGGACGGGCGTGTGCGCGACCTGCCACGGCGCGCTCGGCCACGGCGGCTACGGCCCGGCGATCGCCAGCAACACGCTGCTCACGCAGCCGTCGGCGCTCGCCGGGATCGTCCGCAACGGCTTCACCGGCTCGCAGGGAGCGATGCCGCCGGTCGGCGACACGTGGAACAAGGCGGAGCTCGCCGCGCTCGTCGCCTACGTGAAGAAGCACATCTACAAGGCGGCCCCGCTCGGAGGCGCGAGTGGCGGCTAGGTCGGAAGCCGCCTACCCGGTCGGCTGGAAGAGCGGCCGCGTCTCGAGCTGGCTCGTCACCGTCGACCACAAGCGGATCGGGATCCTCTACATCGTCACGGCGCTGCTGTGGTTCGTGGCCGGCGGGATCCTCGCGCTGCTGATGCGCGCGCAGCTCGCGACGCCGAACGAGCACTTCCTGACCGGCAACTCGTACAACGAGGTCATGACGATGCACGGGACGACGATGATCTTCCTCGTCATCGTCCCGATCCTCGCGGGCTTCGGCAACTACCTCGTGCCCCTGATGATCGGCGCCCGCGACATGGCGTTCCCGCGCCTCAACGCGCTCTCCTTCTGGCTCTACATGCTGGGCGGGCTCGTCCTCTGGATGAGCTGGTTCGCCACGGGCGGCGCGCCGCACGCGGGCTGGTGGTCGTACCCGACGCTGTCCGAGGCGATGCCGTGGGCGAGCCCGGGCAACGGCCAGGACTACTGGATCCTCAGCATCCACATCCTCTCGCTGTCGTCCCTGCTGGGCGCGATCAACTTCCTCGTGACCATCCACAACATGCGCACCCGCGGCATGACGTGGATGCGGCTGCCGCTGTTCGTCTGGGCGATCGAGACGTACTCGATCCTGCTGCTCGTGGCGCTGCCTGCGCTGTCGGCGGCGGTGACGCTGCTGCTGCTCGACCGCACCGTCGGGACGCACTTCTTCATACCGTCGCAGGGCGGGAACATCGTGCTCTACCAGCACATGTTCTGGTTCTTCGGGCACCCGGAGGTCTACATCATGGTGCTGCCCGCGATGGGGATGGTCTCGGAGATCCTTCCGGTCTTCTCGCGCAAGCCGATCTTCGGCTACAAGGCGATCGCGTTCTCCACGCTCGGCATCGCCTTCTTCTCGATGCTCGTCTGGGCGCACCACATGTTCACGGTCGGGATGTCGACGGGGCTCAACTCCTTCTTCATGCTCTCGTCGATGGCGGTCGCGATCCCCACCGGGGTCAAGATCTTCAACTGGCTCGCGACCACGTGGCGCGGCAACCTGATCTTCGACTCGCCGCTCCTGTTCTGCCTCGGCTTCATCGCGCTCTTCACGATGGGCGGGCTGTCGGGGATCTTCCTCGCCGCGTTCCCCGTCGACTGGCAGCTGAACGACTCGTACTACGTCGTCGCGCACTTCCACTACGTGCTCTTCGGCGGGTCGGCGTTCGCGCTCTTCGGCGGCCTCTACTACTGGTGGCCGAAGATGTTCGGCCGGATGCTCGACGAGCGCCTGAGCAAGGCGCACTTCTGGCTGATGTTCGTCGGCTTCAACCTGACCTTCCTGCCGATGCACATGCTCGGCCTGCTCGGCATGGTGCGCCGGATCTACACGTACCACCACGGCGGCCTCTGGGAGGTCTACAACCTGATCTCCTCGATCGGCTCGGGGATCATGGCCCTCTCGATCCTCGTCTTCATCGCCAACGTCTGGATCGCGCACGGACTGCGCCGCGGCGTCCGCGTCGGCCCGGATCCGTGGCTCGCCGACACGCTCGAGTGGTACACGACCTCGCCGCCGCCGCCGCACAACTTCGACACCGTCCCGTACGTGACGAGCGCGCGGCCGCTGCGCGATCTGCGGCGCAGGCTCGAGGAGACGCCCGCGTGAGCGTCTCCGCCGGGCCCTGGCTGCGCCTGAGCGCGCTCGTCGCCGCCGGCGGGACGGTGCTCGCGGTCGTCTCCGGCGCGTCGCACCTCGACGCGACGCACCGGCTGATCGCGGCGCTCGTCGCGCCGCCGCTCGCTGCGCTGGTCGTCTCCGCCTGGTATGCGCACCGGCGGTTGCTGCCGGGAGCGCTCGCGGCCGCCGCGCTGTTCGCCGCCGCGGCCGCGCTGCCGGGCCGCGACGTGCACCCCGCGTTCGCCGCGGCCGCGCTCGCGGCGCTCGTCGTCGTCGCGGCGCAGAGCTTCCGCGGGGAGCGCGCCCCGCGGTCTCCGTGGCGGGACTACGTGACGCTGACGAAGCCGCGGATCATGTCCCTGCTGCTGATCACCGGCTTCTGCGCCATGGTCGCCGGCGCGCGCGGCTGGCCCGGAGACGGGCGCGCCGTCGCCGCGATGGTCGGCCTCGCCCTCGCCTGCGGCGGCGCGTCCGCGCTCAACCACGTCCTCGACCGGGACATCGACCCGCTGATGGGAGAGAGGACGAGCTCGCGCCCCGTCGCCTCCGGACGGGTCGCCCCCAGCCGTGCGCTCGAGTTCGGTCTCGCGCTCTCGGCCTTCTCCTTCGTCCTGCTCGCGAGCACCGTCAACGTCCTCACGGCCGTGCTCGCGCTGGTGGGGAACCTCTTCTACGTGCTCGTCTACACCCGCTGGCTGAAGCGCTCGACGCCGCAGAACATCGTGATCGGCGGCGCCGCGGGCGCCGTCCCGCCGCTCGTGGGCTGGGCGGCCGCGACCGGCCACGTCGGGATCGCCGCGCTGCTCCTGTTCGTCGTCGTCTTCGTCTGGACGCCGCCGCACTTCTGGGCGCTCGCGCTCCTGATCCGCGACAACTACGCGCGCGCCGGCGTGCCGATGCTGCCGGTCGTGCGCGGCGAGCGGGAGACCGCGCGGCAGATCGTCCTCTACTCGCTCGGCCTCGTCGCGGTGACGCTGCTGCCGTGGGCATGGGGCGGCGCCGGTCCGCTCTACGTCGCCTGCGCGCTCGCGCTCGGCGCCGTCTTCGTCTGGCTCGCCGAGCGGCTGCGCCGCGACACGACGCCGCGGCGGGCGGTGCTGCTCTTCCACTACTCGCTCCTCTACCTGGCGCTGCTCTTCGCGGCGCTCGCCCTGGACGCGGTCGTCTGATGGATCCCGAGCTCGCACGCCGCAACACGCGCCTGGGCTGGATGCTGTTCGGCGTCTTCCTGCTGCTGTTCGCCGGCACGATCGGCGTCGCGCTCCTGTATCTCCACTACCAGTAGTGGAAGGGATCTGGCTGGCCCGGCCCGAGCGGCACGCGCCGGGAGCGCCGGTCGCCGTCAAGGACCTGCTCGACACGGCCGGGCTGGTCACCACGTACGGCTCGGCGCTCTTCGCCGACCACGTCCCGGCCGAGAGCGCCGAGGCGGTGCGCCGGCTGGAAGCGGCCGGCTTCGCCGTCGCGGGGAAGACCAACCTCCACGAGTTCGCGTACGGGATCTCGTCGCAGAACCCGCACTACGGGACGGTGCCGAACCCCGCCGCGCCGGGACGGCTCGCCGGAGGATCGAGCGGCGGCTCGGCCGCGGCGATCGCGGCCGGCGACGTCGGGCTCGCCCTGGGCACCGACTCGGCGGGCTCGATCCGGATCCCCGCCGCGTGGTGCGGGATCGCCGGCTTCAAGCCGACGCACGAGCTCGTCTCCTCCGCCGGCTGCTTTCCGCTCGCGCCGAGCTTCGACACGGTCGGGCCGATGGCCGCGACGGTCGAGGGCTGCGAGGAGCTGCTGGCGGCGCTCGTCCCCGGGTACCGGCCCGCCGAGCTCGAGTCGCTCGAGGAGCTCTCCGTGGGGATCGCGTGGACGGAGCACGCCGACCCGCTCGTGCGGGCGCGCGTGGAGGAGGCGTCGGCGTGCTTCCCGCGCCGCCGCCTCGTCGACTTCCCGCTGCCGCCCGACGGCCGCGCCGAGTTCATGCGGGAGGTCGCGGGAGTCCACGGCGCGCTCTTCCCCGGCAACGAGGAGCTCTACGGGGAGAACGTCCGCGGCAAGATCGAGCGCTGCCTCGGTGTGGACGACGCCGCGGCGGAGGCGTCGCGGCGCGAGCGGGCTCTCTACCGCGAGCGTGCCGAAGAGGCGCTCGAGGGCCTCGATCTGCTCGTCACGCCGACCATGCCGTGCGTCGCGCCGGCGGCCGACGTGGACGAGCTGGAGATCCGGATTCCGGCCACGCGCTGCACGTATCCGGTCAACGCGCTCGGCTGGCCGGCGCTCGCGCTGCCGTGCGGCGCAGCCGAGCTGGGGCTCCCCGCGTCGGTGCAGCTCGTCGGCCGCGCGGGGGACGACGCGCGCGTTCTCGCCGCCGGCCGGCTGCTCGCGTCCCTCGTTCGAGGGACAGCTACGCCCTAGGCGGTTGCCGACAACGAGAAGCGAGGTGCGCTTCGCCCGTCTTCTCATCCCGCTTGCCCTGCTCGCCGTCTTCCTGACGAGCTCTTCGTCCGCGGCTCTGCGCACGCCGACCGGGCTGCACGGCTTCCTGCTGAGCGCGAACGAGCCGCTGACGCACACGTTCCACCGGACGCCCGCCTTCGCGTGGCGGCCGACGCCGGGCGCGGATCATTACGAGTTGCAGCTCGCCACCGACACGACCTTCCGCGAGAACAGCATCCTCTACGACGACTCGAGCCTGCAGACGCCGGTGGCCGCCGCCGGGACGACGCTGCCGTGGATCAGCGGCTCGCCGTACGCGATGTACGCCCGCGTCCGCGCGATCTTCGCGGACGGGAACGCCTCGCCGTGGAGCAAGGACTTCGGCTTCAACGTCCTGCCGCCGGCGGCGCCGACCCCGCTGCCGAGCCAGCCCGGCCTGCTGCGCTGGTCGCAGGTGGACGGCGCGAGCGGCTACCAGGTCTGGATGCTCGACAGCAACAAGATCGAGCCCGTCAACACGAACGTGCTGGACGAGCGCGAGTACTACACCTTCCACTCCGCGTCGTGGTACGCGGCCGTGCACTGGCGCGTCCGCGCCGTGCGCGACGACATGATCGGCCGCATCAACGGGATGCCGGCCGCGAAGTTCGGCCCGTGGAGCCAGGTCTACACCACGACGAACCCGGCCCTCGTGAATGCGCCGATCCGGCTCGGCGACTCGATCTCCGACGTCGTCTCCGACGGCTCCCGCACCTCGAGCGCGCACGAGCTGATGCCCGGGTTCACGTGGACGGGGGACGAAGGGCTCTCCGGCACGCCGGCCACGCTCTTCCGCGTCTACGTCTTCACGGACGACACGTGCCTGAACCCCGTCTTCACGAGCTCCGTCGTCGGCTCGCCGGCGTATGCGCCTCGCATCCAGGGATCGCTCGCGATGCCGCAGACGTCGGTCGACGTCACGACCGCGCAGTCGAGCTACCTGGGCGACGGCGCGCAGGGCAACTCGTTCAGCCTCGACGGCCAGAGCCTCTCGCCGACGGAGGACTCGGCCGCCGCGACGCCGACGACGTCGATCCCCGGCGCGTCGAGCGGCAACCTGACGATCCAGGGCAACCCGGGATCGCCCGTCGACCTGTGGGACGTGAACTGGCCTTCCGCCGGCTACTTCTGGACGGTCGTCCCGGTGGTGGCGGTCGGCGCCGGCGGCACGAGCGTCATCAACCCGGGCGCGCAGACCGGCGCGACGGTCATCCCCGTCAACTCGTCCTTCGGCTTCACGAACGGCGATCAGGTCACGATCGGCGTCGCCCCGAACGCGGACTCGGGCAAGGTCGTCGCCGTCGGTCCCGGCTCGATCACCATCGACACGCCTCTGAAGCACGACCACCCGGCGGGCGACCCCGTCACCGCACCGATCCGCTACATCGACGGCGAGCTGCCGCAGGACGCGTGCGCGGCCGGGCGGATCCAGCGGTTCGGCATCTCGAGCGCCCCGTCCCTCACGACCGGCGCCGCGCCGTACGCGACGGGCCTCTCCTCGAAGGGCCGCCTGATCAGCTCCGTCAACACGAAGGCCTTCTACGGCGCCCCGCTCGTCTCGTGGACGCCGGCGCCCGGCGCCCGTGCCTACGAGGTGCAGTGGAGCAAGACCCGCTACCCGTTCAGCCCGCAGACCGATCCGCGGACGAACGGCCCGGGCTACCTGACGATGGCCACCTCGGCGATCCTGCCGCTCCGGCCCGGGACGTGGTGGTACCGCGTGCGCGGCTTCGACTACAACCTGCCGACGAACGCGCAGCAGATGGCCTGGTCGACGCCGGCGCGGCTGACCGTCGCCAAGCCGACCTACCGCGTCTCCGGCACGCACGCGAAGCACGGCAAGTTCAAGGTTGTCCACGGCTAGCCGCCGCCCGGCGCCGCGCTACTGCGTCGCCGCGATGACCGCCGCCTCGTAGACGGGGTCGGGCGTGAACCGCTCGAGCTCCTCCGAGAGCACGTCGCTCGGCGCCGGCGGGTCGCCCGGCGGGAAGGGCACCGCGTCGCCGTCGAGATCGACGCCTTCGAGCGTCTCCGCCCGGACGTGCTCGACGGCGATGTCGTCGCGCCCGAGCCGCGAGCGCAGCCAGCCGCAGAGCAGCCACGCCTGAGCCGCCGTGCCGTGCACGCGCACCGTGGAGACGTCCGCGATGCCCGGCCAGAGCGTCGCCAGGTGCGAGCGCCAGCGCGACGTCCGCGCCCAGGCGATGTCGGACGCGGCGCAGCGGGGGAACAGCTCCGCCAGCTTCCCGTAGGCGAACGGGATCTCGTCCTCGTCCCACTCGGTGGAGTCCACGATCAGGCGGTCGGTGAGTGTCACGAGCTGTCCGAGCTCGTCGGCGCCCCAGGGCGGCTCGCCGCGCCAGCGCAGGAAGACGGGAAGGTCGGAGATCAGGAGCGGCTCGACCACGCTCGCCGGCGCCTTCGCCCGCATCCCGTGCAGCGTCAGCTCGATCACCTCGGTGACGACGCCGCGCTCGGTGCCCGGAACCTCGTAACGCTCGACGGCCGCGGTCGCGTCGAGCGCGCTCTCGCTCGCGTCCGGATCCGGGAAGAGGAGGATCGTGCGCGACGGGTGCAGCTCGGCCATGCCCGCGAGCGCCGCCCGCGCCTTGTCCATCCACTCCTCGGGCACCCACGCGAGGTGCGTCATCACGGACGTCCGCATGCTCGGCGCGTCGGCGGCCGCCTCCGCGCGGAGCTCCGCGAGCGCCGCGTCGACGTCGGCGAGGCGCACGCCCTCGCCGCTCCAGGTGAAGTCGTTCAGTGCCGGCGCCACGAGCGGCCGTCCCGGTGCATGAGGTCGTCGGCGCTCGGCGGGCCCCAGGAGCCGGCGGCGTAGTTCGGGAAGCCCGGCCGGTCCCGCTGCCACGCCGCGACGAACGCGTCCACCAGCAGCCACTGCTCCTCGACCTCGTCGCCGCGCGTGAACAGCGTCGAGTC
>Ga0070739_10006083_pt1 | contig 13436 bp, 8 predicted proteins | sample Coa_R1_7_FD_66445 | JGI IMG/M metagenome (GOLD analysis project Ga0070739, IMG submission 66445) | Surface soil microbial communities from Centralia Pennsylvania, which are recovering from an underground coalmine fire - Coalmine... | ecosystem: Environmental > Terrestrial > Soil > Unclassified ... | reverse complement strand
GCCACATGGTCGCGCCGCTGACGGCGAAGATCAGTCCGCCGACCACCCAGAGAGCGGGGCCGAAGGCGCTCGGCGACACGGCCAACCGATCCTTCATCTCCGTGTCGAGAGCTGGCCTCGTCGGTCGGGGATCCTCCAGGCGAATTTTGAACGGACCAAGCTCAACGAGATAAGCGGGCTTGATCGGCATTGCGGGCAACGGCTGCACTTCGATTGGCCCCAACAGCCAATCACCCAATCCGTTTCCCGCCCACAAACTCAAACACAAAATCGGGATCGTCGCCGCATCCACGCACAAATGCGCCAGGACAAGGCGATAGCGTGGCAGCGGCTGGGCCATCAGCAATTCCATGGTACCGCGATCCAACTCCCCGGCGATGGCGCCGGCGGCACGACCGATGGCCCAGATGCAAAAGATCGTTTGCATCAACGGGTGAACATAGCCGATCGACAGCATGTCCATGGCGTTATCGAGCTGGATGCGTTCGCCGCCCATGAGCGTGCGGAGGATCTGACCGGGACCTTGGAAAACCATCTTCTGCACCGCCTCGACATCGACGCCGCCGCGACGGCTCAAGGCGGTGATGAGCGGCACCAGGTCGCCGCAAATGCGCTGCGTCACCTTGAACCACAGGCACTGAAAGGCGGCCAAGAGAAAACAGACTACGGCCAGTGCCGGCCAGATGTCGCGCAGCAGCTTGCGAATCAGGATCGTCATTCATGCCTCCGCGGCGTCGTTGCCGTGATAGCGACGATAGATCGCCTGCAAGCCGAGTGGTTCCATGCGAAGGTCGGCCAATGGCTGTCGGGCCAGCCAGGCCAGCAATTCCGGCAGCGGGCCTGTGTGTTCCAGCGTCAGCCACTCGTGCTGCCTCTCCCGTACTTGCAGTCCGGCCAGTGGTGGAAGCTCGGCGACATCGCCCGTCAGCCGCGCCCGGATGAGTCTGCCTTCGCGAAGCTCCGACAATACCTGCACGTGAGCCAACCGGCCGTGCTGCAAGATGGCCACTCGATCACACACTTCCTCGACTTCGCTGAGCACATGGGACGAAAAGAGCACGGTTTGGCCGCGCTCTTTGGCTTCGCGCACCTGCGCCAGCAGTTCCTCGCGCATGGTGGGATCGAGCGTGTTGGTCGGTTCGTCCATGATGACCAGCGGCGTCCGCGGCACCAGCACTTGCAGGAGAGCAACTTTGCGTTTCATTCCCGAAGACAACTGTGTCAGAGGCCGGTCCAGATCAATATCGAAGCGACGGGCCAGGTCATCGAGATCGGCAGGGACGGTCTGGTCCCGCAAGCGGCTGAGAAAGCCGATCAACCGCCGGCCCGTCATGCTCTCGTACAGTCGCAATTCACCCGGTAGGTAGGCGACCAGGCGGCGCACGGCCAAGCTGTCACTCCAGCAGTCGTGACCCTCGATCCAGGCGTGGCCGGCGGTCGGGCGAAGAAATCCCAACAATAGACGCAACGCCGTCGTCTTGCCCGAACCATTAGGACCGAGTAAGCCGAATACTTCGCCGCGCTGGAGGCTCAGGTTGAGATCGTCCAGAGCGCGCGAGCGGCCGTAGTCTTTGGTCAAATGCTCGGTTCGTAACAACATGCCTTTGCCGGTGAGAAAGTTCGGGTCCGTTGCTCGCATTGTTCAGCCCGGAGGGTGACTTATCCTTGATAGTAGCGGCCCCGCCTAGCTTGCCAACCTCAAGGGAATCCGTGATGGGGGTGGACGGAGTTGACTTACCAGCAGATTGAGGCGGGCCGAACATGAACCCCGAGGGAATTGCGGTCAAGGAGAATGTCTTCGGTATTGGGTCCCGCCGGCCGCTCGCGCAGATTCATTTTTCCCTTCGCTTGATCGTGCTCCGCCGCTCCATGCGTTCAAGCGACGCCCTGGCTTCGCGCGTGATCCGGGACTGAGGAGCGCCGTTCGCCAACTCCTTCAAGATTTGTCTTGCTTGGGATGTGTCGATGTCTTCCAGCACGGCCACGGCTCGCAATGCTTGCAACAATTCCGGCTGCGTCACCGGTGCACGCAAGCGTTCGAGGATCGCTTGCACGCGCTGGCGCATCTCCAGGCTGGGGTTGCTCTCTAGCGTCTGCCGTAATGCCGACTCGGCCAAGTCGCCGAGCTGTACCAGCTTCTCCTGGGCTTTTTCGCGCACGGCGAATTGAGCGCTTTCCAGGTCAGCAAGAAGGCGGCGGAGATGTTGGGGATCAGACGCTTGAGCGGGGCGGAGATGCTTTCTCAACAAGGGAATCGCTTCCTCCGGCGCGGATGCCAGTTTTCCACGAGCGCGGAAGGCGCGCGGCGCACCGGGTCCGGCGAGATCGGACCACGCCTTGGCCGCGCTCTCAGCTCCGAGTTTTTCACCGATTACAGCGGGGGGCGCGCCGACATCCCACACGAGCAAGGTCGAGTCGGAGAAGCCGGAAATGAGGCGGTGGCCATCGAGCGAAAATGCCAACCACGTCACCTCGGCATCGAACCCCTGCAAACGCCGCCACTCGCGATGGTGGGTCAGGTCATAGATAAGGATTTGCTGCGCGGGCGCCGTCAAGGCCAGCATCCGGCCATCGGGAGAGAAGGCGACGCGGTTATTACTATCCGCTCCGGGCAGCGACAGTACCTCGGCAGCCGTTGCCACCTCCCAGAGTTGCATAATCGCGCTGCTCTGGCCGTCCTTAGTAGCACGTTTGTTATTGGAATTGTTCGAGGCCAGCAAACGCCCGTCGGGCGAGAACGCCAGCGGCCACGTCTGCCCTTCCTGGGTCGGGAAAGTCAGAAGAAGTTCTCCGGTCCCCACGTCCTCCAACCGCATCGGTCCTTGGCCCGGCCCCCTCTCGCGTCGTTCTTCGGGATGGGGCACGGCCAGCACGCGGGCATCCGGCGAAAGAGCGACCCATGAATCCATGCCGGGCCGGCGGCGGCGGAACAATTGCTTGCGCGTGAATGTATTCCAGCCGGTTATCAGCGTGTCGTTATAACGCGGCCCTGCCTGGTTTTGGGCGTAGTAGTAGCTGAAAGCGACGAGCCGTTTTCCGTCGCCGGACAGATGCATCGACATGATCGATTGGTACGTGTCCGGTCGGTCGGGATCTTCCAGTTTGATGATGTGCCTTTGTTGTCCCGTCGTCGCATCGTACAAAGCGAGTCCGCCGTAGGACCAAGATGCCCAGAGTGATTTCCCATCCTCAGAAAAGGCGCAACCGCGTGTCATGCCCCGCTGCTCAATACAGAGAAGCTGTTCGCCGGTCTGGTAATCCCAGAGGCGAAAGGTGCCATCCATCGTGCCGCCCGTCGCCACGCGCTGGCCGTCCGGCGCGAACGCTGTGCCGTATGGTTGGCCGTGATGTCCGACCGGCTCGGTTTGTTTAGTTCCGGTAGCCACTTCCCAAACATGGAACGCGCCGCCGCCATGACGGCGAGCCGTGGCAAGCCAATTTCCGTCGGTCGAGAGAGCGAAACTGGCGGAAAAGTCGTCTTTTTCTTGCGTGTGGCCGCGTTCCTTTCCCGTCGCCGCGTCCCAGAATCGTATCGAATCCCAAGATTTGATGATGGCCAGCGTCTTACCATCGGGGGAGAAAACCCCAGGGCCGTAGATCACGTTCGTCGTATCCACGGTGTACACTACTTTGCCCTCGATTGCGTCCCACATCTGTAAATCCTTCGCGGTGCGGACCATCAGCCGTCTGCCGTCCGGTGAAAATGTTAGCGAAGAGACATAGTTCCCTTTGGGTTGAAGTGTGCGACGCTCGCGGCCCGTGGTGGTATCCCAGATGTGGATCGCTCCTTCCTCATCGGCAACGGCCAGAGCGTGTCCTTGAGGCGAGCAGGCAAAAGGAGGATCGACGCTAATGAAACCTGATGGGTACTTGTAAGGCTTCGCGCAAGCGAAACGACGCGATCGGCCGGCGGACAGCTCGTGCAAATACAGCGTGCCATTATCTTCAATGTGTAGTGCCAGCGGTTGTGCTTCGGACGACCAACCAACCCAGAGAACAAACTGTCCAATGTCGTATTCCTGCGTTTGATGCCCGCTAGCCAGTTCCCAAACCCGCACCACCCGAACAACAGAGGAGTCGGTAATCTTATCCCCGCGCGCGATCAATCGTTTGCCGTCGGGTGAGAACATCAAGAGCTCCTCCGGCCTCCAGCTAGGACTGGCGGAAGGAATGCGGCGGAGTCGTTTGCCGCTGAGGGCGTCAAAGAGAAACATGCCGCCGTGCGAGGAAACGAGGAGCGTCTTGCTATCGGGAGCGAACGCCAGCGCGCCAATTTCCCCCGGCGCACGGAAGCGCAATGTTCCTAACCTGGCGCTAACGCCTGGCGGCAACGGATCACCATAACGATCCACGCGAACTGCTGATTTCTCCTCTGCTTTAGACGGCTCGGGGGGGCGCGCCGCCTGCGGAAGCGGAGACATCGGTTCTCGCAGCGTCAATATCGCTACTCCGCCGGTAGACATCCCCAGCAACAATCCCAGCGCCAGACTAATTTTCAGCTTCGTCACCGCTGTCACTCCTAGCGCTTCCGCAGCCAACGCGGCTACGCGCTCCGGTGCGTTTCCCCTCACCACGCCAATCGTCGCCTGGATCAATGAACCAGACGCGGACTCCGCCTCGCCTGTCAGAGCAGAGGCCAACAGCGGCGTGGCCAGCGACAAACCCTGACGGCTCAAACGCTCCCGCAGCATCTCCCGGCCGCGCGTCAGGCGATTGTAAAACGCAGCACGGCTCAGACCCAATTGCCGCGCCGCCGTCTCCGCCGTTATGCCCTCCAGATAGTGCAGTAGCAGCGGCTCGCGGTACTTCGCCGGCAGATGCCGCAGTTCCTCATCGACAACTGCGGCCAGCTCGCGCAGCGATGTATCTCCGGACGACGCTTGGCTCACCTGGCGCTCTTGGATGCGGCGCTGCTGTGTTTGTTGGCGGGCGCGGACGGCCAAGCGCTGAGCGACGGTGTGCAGCCAGCCGCCGACGCTGGATCGCCAACGAATAGATCCAGCCCGCCGGGCCAGAATGAGAAAGGTTGCCTGAAACGCATCTTCGGCGTCGTGATGATGACCGAGAATGCGCCGGCACACGCCCCAGACCAGCGGGGCGTGCCGCGTTACCACGAGGGCAAACGCATCTTGATCGTTGTCGGTTGCGAACGCGCGCAGCAGCTCGCGGTCGCTGCGCTGAGCGGCGTCGGCCACGCGGTGCAGTCGCCGCAGGTGGTCCAGAACGGTGTACAAAGGATTGCCGGCCATGAGACACGCCTCGCCAAAGAGGAATAGGCTTCTATCCTTATACAAGGCGCGCCGGCTTGTGAGCGTCTAGTTTTTTCTTCACTGGATTCAGCGTCGCAGCTGTTTCTGGCGAGCGGGGGGTGTGACCCCCCCGGTAGTTCCACCGGGGGGTCACACCCCCCGCTCGCCAAGAAGTCGCCGTTGCGGTGCTGGACGCGGTTCTCACTTCCCCTCAAGCCACGACCTCGGTGATCGGCTTGGCCGTCGGTTCGACGAGGCGGATGGGCCGGCCGACGTTGGATTGGTTCTGCTTGCGTGGATCAAGTCCGAGAGCCAGACAGATGGTGCCCAGCAAGTCGGCCACTTCGACCTTGCGGTCCTCGATGGCCGTGCCGTCGGCACTGGTCTTGCCAATAACCTGTCCGCCCTTGATGCCGCCGCCGGACAGCACCGTGGACCAGCCCGCGGCCCAGTGATCGCGGCCCGTGCCGTTGATTCGGGGCGTGCGGCCAAACTCGCCCATCCACACGATCAACGTCGAATCGAGCAGCCCTCTGTCCTTGAGATCGGTCATCAAGGTTGCCCAGGCCGGATCGAGGGTGCTGCTCAGGCGCTTGACCTGCTCGAAATTCTGCTGGTGTGTGTCCCAGCCATCGAGCGTGATCTCGATGAACGGCACACCGCGTTCGACGAGCCGCCGAGCAAGCAGGCAGCCCTGGCCGAACAGATTGCGGCCATAGGCGTCGCGCAGCTTGGGCGGCTCTTCATCGAGATTGAACGCCTTGACGGCGGAAGAGCGCATCATGGTTACGGCACGGCGATAGGCGGTGCGATGGCTCTCGGCGGCGATGCTGGAATGCTGAGCGAGAAACTCCTGCTCCATCTCTTCGAGCATTTGTAAGCGGGCTTCGGAACGCTTGGCGTTCACGTCGCTGGGCAGATCGATGTCTTGCACGCGCAGCGCCTGGGCGACGTCGCCCTCGGCTTGCTGTGGGCGGAAACCGTTGGCGTTCTCGCCGACGATCAACGGAGCATAGCGCGGCCCCAGGAATCCGGGGGAATAGGCGGCAGTGTTGAGGAATCGGAATGGAGCGATGCTGACGAATCCGGGCAGCTCCGCGTCGGGATGTTCCAGTTCCTTGGATACGAACGAACCCAACGGCGGATACTGGATCGGTCCCCCCGGAACGCGCCCGGTGCGCAAGAAGTACGTGGCTCGGCCGTGATCGGCTTCCTTTGTGTTCATCGAGCGGACCAGCACCATGTCTTTTGCGTGCGCGGCCAGCTTGGGCAGATGCTCGCTGATTTTCATGCCGGGGACGCTGGTAGCGATTTCCTTGTAGGGACCGCCGTTGGCGTGTCCGGGCTTCAAATCGAACGTATCCATCTGGCTGGGACCACCGGCCATCCAGAGCAAGATGCAGGCGCGTTTGCGGTCGGGACTTTTCGCCGCGGCAGCGGCCAGGTTTTCCAGCCAGCCGGACACCGAGTAGCCAACCACTCCGGCGGCCGACAGCGTCAGCCATTCACGACGAGAAAGCGAAGGCGAGGAGCGAGACATGGAAGGATCTCCTTTTGGCGAGCGGGGGGTGTTAACCCCCCGGTGATCCGCTACCGGGGGGTTAACATCCCCCGCTCGCCGATGCGTTAATGATTCAGGAAAAATTCGCCGCTGTTGAGCAAAACCCAAAACAGATCGGCCAAGGCCCGATGGTAGTTCTCTTTGTCCGCCGAGACGCCGTCCTTCTCGAGGTACCCAACCATGTTCGCCAATTCGCGCGGCGTTGGCTTGCGGGACAGCGTCGCGAGGAAAATGGTTTCGATGCGCTCGGTGTTGTCCATGAAGGGAGCGTCCACCAAGGCTTGCAAGGTTTCGCTGTAGCGGAGGTCGGTCAGTGGGCCGTTCATCAGCGACAATGCTTGCAAGATGGATGTCTGCACTTCGGTCGGCTTATCGCTGGCGTTGGCGAACTGCGTGAGGAAGCGGCTGCGCGTTGTGGGATTGCCGAAGAAGCGGGGATTAGGGATCGGCTCCTCGCGGTAGCCGGTCGCCTGAGCAATGCTGTCGAACAGTTGCTCGGCCGACAAGCCGCGCAGCGGCATGCGGGCGAACTGGCGCGGATCGTCCTGGCTCTTGTGCGTGGCCAAACTGCTCAGCTGATACGCCCGGCTGGCAGTGAAGGCGCGAATAAGCAATTTCAGATCGAAATTATGTTCTGCGAATTGCCGGGCCAAGTCGTCGAGCAAGGCGGGATGGCTGGCCTCATGCTCACCGCCGGCCATCTCATCGACGGGATCGATGATGCCGCTGCCGAAGAAGTAGCCCCACAAGCGGTTGACCGCCGCCCGCGCGAAATAGGGATTGTCCCTGCGGGTCATCCACTCGGCCAAGGTGACACGGGCGCTGGTGTTGTACTTCCATTTCGGCTGAATGCCGTCGAGGAAGGCGGCTTGCACAACGCGCTCGCTGCCGGGGATGGTCAATTCACGGCGGTCGGCCCGTTCTCCGTTCGCGGCCACGAAGTCACCGTTGACCTGCCGTTGCAGGCCGGCGAAGAAGGCGGCGAAGCTCCAGAATTGATCGCGTCTCCACGCAGCGAATGGATGATTGTGACACTGGGCGCATTCGATTTTCACACCGAGAAACAGCCGGGACACCGCCGCCGCCAGGTTCTCGGCTTTCAGATCCTTGGCAACGTAGAACGCGATCGGCGTCGGCCCGCCGTTCATCTGGGCATACGGATTACGGCCCTGCCCATCCATCGGCAGGGTCACAATCTCACGCACCATCGCATCGTAGGGCGTGTTCTGCTGAAGCTTGGCCCGCAGCCACGATTCGAAACCTGGAGCGAGAAAGCTGGTTTGAAAATTGCTCATCGCCTCCGGCAGCAGCAACGAGCGCCAGACATTGGTAAAGTGCGTGACATAGCGCGGCCCTTCCAGGAGCTGCTCGACGAGGCGTTGTCGTTTGTCGGGCCGTTTGTCGTCAAAGAAAGCCCGGGCTTCTGCGACGGAGGGGATGCGTCCGGCCAGATCGAGATAAACACGGCGAAGGAACTCCGCATCGCCGGCCGGCGGCGCGGGCTGAACCTTGTTGGCCTCCCAGGCCGCGGCGAGATGACGATCGATTGTCGCGGTCAGCGCCGACACGACCTTGTCGGGCGTCGCCGCACGAACGCCGCTTCCCACAAGTAAACTGCCGCCAAGAATCAACAGAAAACGAAATGGAACCATAACGGACTCCCTTTGCAGAAGGTACTTCCTGCTCTCAGGCGGTACTAAAAGCGCGAGGCAAGCCGTCGGGTGTAACAGCTTTATGGTACACCTGTGGGTTTGCTTCGTCAAACATTTTCTTCATTTTTTCGAGGCCCTGGTGGCAGTATTTCTTGCAGGGACGGAAATAGCGCGAGGATGACGCGGATAGAGCCGATCGACGCGAATCTGCTTGGGAGCACAACTAAGGGACGCTCTGCGTCGCTGCGATGGCATTGTCAGTGCGAGAAGATTTTTTCTTGACGGGTGAGTTTGAAGGGTATACTCAAATAACTGTAATCCGCAAAGTCCCCGATTCGATGCGAGACGGATGAGAGGGATTATGATGAATACGTTGATTTTGCGTGATTTGCCCGACGAAATCTTGCGTGACCGCGTTCACGAGGTCATTCGCCGGCATTGGATGCAGCCCCACGCAGCCGAGCCTTTCGCCCCGCCTGAGCCGCAGCGCGTCGAACAACTTGCCCGCACGGTCCTGGACACGATGCTGACCCGTCAGTTCCGCGTTGGACCGCTGCCATCCGCGGAGATGTACGAGCAGTTCTTGGCCCCCATCCGCCGTTTCGTGGCCAAAGGCAAGCCCATTCGCGTCACTGTCGGCTACGGCCCGCTCAAGAACCCCAATGCCGTCGCCTACAGCCGTGCCGATTGGGCCGAATTTTTCGCCCTAGGGCATCTCGTCGCCTGGCACAATAAAGTGCAGCGCGTCTATCCGCCGGGACTGCAATTTCAGATCTATTTCGACGACGAAACGCTGCTCTTGTCCAACTTCGCGAACAAGCGGGTTATGCATTCTTACATGTCGTCCATCGCGGATCTGATCCGCGTCCTGGGGTATCAATCTGTCTTTCTCCCGCCGACGCGCATCACGAATTTCGCCTGGTTTTTGCGTTTCGGTCCCTACCAACTGTTCCGCTTCACCTTGATTCAGATTGCCGAATGGCGCGTCCGCCGCTGGGAGCGCGATCCGATCAACCGAGAACAAATCGACCGCATGAAAGAATTTGCTCGCCGCAACGTGCTCGTTCCCGAGACGCTCAGCGATAAGGAGCGCGAGCGCTTCGTCGAGCACGCCAGCCATCGCTTCCGCGTCTGCTGGGATGCGCTGCGGATGGGGGCACAGGTCTTTCCCGACCGCGAGCGTCTGCTGGCCCTTTATCTGGACGGCTCGCAGCATCATCGCCAGCAGGTCGCCTTGCATCTGACCAGCGTGGACAAAGGGCAAATGACGCAGCCGTGGCAGGGCGAGGGCGTCTTGCTCGACAACGGCCATGAAAAATTGGAGCCGTTCGTTCTGACCAGCGGGCGGCGTTCGCGCTACCATGTCCGAGTCCTCGATGGACTGGATCTTGTCTCTCTTCCCGGATTCGAGCGCCTGGCTGTGGTGTGGCCGCGAGAGAACGAGAACTAACCGCGCAGGCACCAATTCGATTACAATAGCGCCGGCGCACGCGCCGATCCTCTTGCATCACGTCCAGGGAGATTGTCCTATGGTCTTGCTCGATTTCAGCATAACTCCGCTGGGAAAAGGAGAGAGCGTCAGCACTTACGTGGCTCGTTGCATGGAAGTCGTCGCCGCCAGCGGACTTGATCACCAACTGCACGCGATGGGTACCACGTTAGAGGGGGAACTGGATGCCGTGCTGGCCGTGGTTCGCCGCTGCTTCGAGGCGCTCGAACCGGACTGCAACCGCATCAGTTGCTCGATCAAGATCGACTACCGCAAAGGCCACACCGGCCGACTGCGAAGCAAAGTCGAGAAAGTACAATCCCTCGTCAACCGGCCACTGAAATACGAGCCGGAAGCGTAAGCGACGGAACGAGCGGCGAGACGCCGGTCCCACCATCCCTCGCTTACGCTTCCGGCTCGTTAACTTGAACTACTTGGCGTTCGGTCTTTACTTCTGTTCGCCGACAAGTTGGCCCATTTTGGCCAGGCGGAACGAAACATTCTGCTTGGCATCAAACCGCAACTGTTTGTCGTCGAACCGGAGGCGGAAGGTGAAGACGAACGGCGTCTCGTAAAGGCAGATCCGTGCCGTATATTCCCGGTCTCCCGTCCAAGCTCCACAGGCGGCTGCTGGCTGCTCCGGCAGTTGCCCTATCGCCAGACGACCTTTTTTCCACTCCCCTTGTCCGCAAGTAATCCGTTTCTTCTCGCCACCGTTGAACCGGCATACCAGAGTTACAGGACCGTTTTTATCGTCGAACTCCAAGCCCAGTGTTTCGAGCTTCTGCCCGTTGGCGGGGAAGCTGTACGTCTTGCCCGAAACGCCCTCCGGAGGTCGGCCTGAATCCGTGGCTTTTAGTGTCGGCAACGTCAGGTTTTTCAAGCGGGCTTGGAGCTTGCGATAGCTCTCCTCATCATCGGACAGCGTAGTGGAACTCATCGCCGGCAGCAGCTTATCCCAAACCAGGTTCAACACCGCTTGCATGTTGTTGGTCCCGCTCGTAATGGCGACCACTGCATCTTGCTCCGGCATCACGACACAGAATTGTCCGAAAGCGCCGTCGCCACGGTAGGCGCCATGGCGCGCACGCCAAAACTGGTAGCCGTAGCCCTGGTCCCAATCGCTCTGCGGGTTGCTGCCGTTAGAAGTCTGTCGTGCCGTGGCCGCCTCCACCCAGGCGGCGGGAACCAGTTGCTTACCGCGCCACTGGCCCTTTTGCAGATACAGTTGGCCGAACTTCGCGATGTCTTCCGTGCGGATGCTCAGGCCGTACCCGCCCAGCGAGATTCCTTGCGGGCTGGTGCCCCAGGTTGGATTTTCAATGCCCAGAGGCTCAAACAAACGCGGACGGAGGTAATCGAGCACCGTGTGCCCGGTCACTTTCTGGACGATGGCGGACTGCATGTAGGTAGCAGGCGTGTTGTAAAGGAAATGGGTTCCCGGCTTGAACGGGACGGGATGAGCAAGAAACGCCTTGACCCATGACTGGTTCGAGGCGGCCAACCGCGGTCCTTCCGGGGAGAACAACCTTGGCTCGGTTTGATGCCCGGTGGACATGCGTAGAAGATCATGTACTCGCATAGCCTTGAGGTTACTGCTCGGCTCGTCCGGGGCGTCTTCCGGAAAGAACTTCAACACCGGATCATCGAGGCTCAGTTTGCCCTCGGCGATGGCCAGGCCCACGGCCGTCGAGGTAAAGCTCTTGCTCAGAGAGTAGAGTTCATGGCGTGTCTTGGCGTCGTAGGGAGCCCACCAGCACTCGGCCACGACATGACCGTGACGCACGAGCATGAAGCTGTGCAGGGAGTCGATCTTGTCGTTGGCCTCGTCCACAAAGGCGAGGATGGCGGACGGCGCGATGCCCTGGGCCTCCGGCCGACTGCGCGGCAGCCCCGCAGCCGTTTCTTCCGCTGCCTGGCAGGGGATGGCCAACAGGGCCACACTCCACATGGCGACAATGGGCTTCATAGGTGATAATCCTCCGAAACTCGAGGGGTGATCCTGGATGATGTCTACCGGCGCTAGCATATAGCCCCCGGCAAGCAGGGGGTTGACTATCCGCTACGGCTCCCAGCCGCGATCTTTGAACGCCTGATGCGGATCACGGCCCGCCTTCTGTTCTTCCTGCCACAGTTTGAAAAACTTGCTGTTCCGCCAGCGCCGCTGGGTTTCCTCCGCCCATCTGCTGACTACGTCTTCGTACTCGCCTGTCTCGATCATTTCACGGGCGACCTCCGCGCCGAGGATGATGTTATGGCACATGCCGCAGGTTTCGTCGTCATGGTCCACAAGGTCGTCGCTGCGGGCCATGCGTTCCAGAAAGTCCTGATCGCTGAGGCTCCCTTGCCCAGCCAAGACTCTTGCCAGCTCCAGAGAATCTTCAGCGGCGTCTCTGTAATCCCGAGGTTTTCGTTCCTTGCGCATGACTTGTTCTCCTTGAAGATTTTGCCGCGACCCGCTGCCTGACGATGGTTCAGATGGGCTTAGTGTAGGAAAGTTCGCGGCGCTCGGCTCCTGCCGCGCTCGTTCCGGCGATGCAGGATCTGTGCGCTCGCTACCGAAACCGGGAACTCGCCCTCTTCCGTGATTTCATTGCTGGTGTTCACCAAGTCTTTTACGAACAGATTCCGAAGTTGCGCAAGGGGAGCGGGCACGTCAAGCCGGCCAAAGGCTCCAAGCCAACGAAATCAGCGTGAGCGGACCTCAAAGGGAAGTTGCACCGTCTTCGCGTTGTTCTCGTGCTCGGCCGCGCTCTGCTCGTCAGTCTCGAAGGGGCGGGCGATACTGTTGCCGGCAAGGTCTTCGAGCCATGTATCAGCGACGAGGTGATAGCGCCCGGCGGTCCACGCCGCCGCGGGCGAGAAGCGCCAGCACGTCTCCTGCCGCGTTACCTCCACCGTGCCGGCCACCTTGCGGCCGCGCTCGTCGATGACCCACAACATGCGGTGCATGAGGGCGTGGTCGAGCGATTTCGGAGAGGTCATCACCAGCGGCTTCGTGGAGCCGGCTGGGGGCGGCTCGATCTTCCACGTCTTGGGATTGGGCTGCGTCGGGTCGGGCGGCAGGACGCGGAACGTCTTGCGAAACGACTCCTTGAGCGGATTGCCCTCGCCGTCCTTCCATTCTCGATCGATGATTAGCGTGTAGCGTTTGCCGGCTTCCAGAACGGGACCGAACTCCTCGCGCGGCGCCAGCTCGCGCTTGACGCGGCCGGGGTCGAGCAACAGCGTCAGCCGCTTGCCTTCGCGGTCCCACAATTCCTGAGGCAATTCGAGAAACGCCCGGTCGTCGACTTTGCCGTCGTCGTGCACGAGACGGATGTGTTGGTACGCCTCGCCGCGGCTCATGGGTGCGGAGAAGAGCAGATAGAACTTCAGCTGATTCTCGGGCAAGTCGTCCCGGCTTGGGTAGACTGCCGTAACGACGGTGGGCACGGCCGGCTTGGCTTTCGGCAGCCTCAGCAGCATTTCGATCGGCTTCTCGG
>Ga0070739_10006082_pt1 | contig 13438 bp, 11 predicted proteins | sample Coa_R1_7_FD_66445 | JGI IMG/M metagenome (GOLD analysis project Ga0070739, IMG submission 66445) | Surface soil microbial communities from Centralia Pennsylvania, which are recovering from an underground coalmine fire - Coalmine... | ecosystem: Environmental > Terrestrial > Soil > Unclassified ... | reverse complement strand
AACGCCTGCGCGCGCCAGCTCTTCTATGGAAGAAAAAACGGGAACGTTGTGCCCAATCTGGTTGAGGAAGCAGGCGGCCCGATCCGGATTGATCTCAGCGACAGCAGCAAGCTCGCAGGTTTCGGTATCATGCATCAGCTCATGGACGTGCAGGCCATGAATCTGGCCCATGCGGCCGAGCCCGGCGACCGCGATTTTTAGCGGTTGTGACATGAGTGGAAGGAAGCGGTCAGAAGGGGACGGGCGGGTTCTGCGGTATCGCTTCACCGTCCGAGCGCGGATCGGCGCCCGCGAAATTCACAGAGCGTTTCGGATCGCGCATTACCGCCTCGCCCTGGCCAACGGTAAATGAGAACGGCTCGAGCACCGAAATGACGTGCCCGCGGCGAGCCAGTTCATCGCGTACTGATGCCGGAATTCTGGATTCCATTTGCACATCGCAGCCTTCAAAAGTGGCTTTGGTGAAGCGCGCGGCTTCCATGGCGGCTTGCACGTTCATTCCAAAATCCACTATATTGGCGACAAATTGCGCATCGCCTGCGCCTGATTCCATCCGCCCATGATGCCGAAGCCGATCTTGATGTCACCCTTTTCCATGAACGCCGGAATGATGGTGTGCAGCGGGCGCTTATGCGGCGCGAGTGAATTCGGGAGTCCGGGAGTAAGCTGAAAACCTTGCCCGCGATTCTGAAACGAAAATCCGGCGCCAGGGGCAACCATGCCAGTTCCGTAGCCGCTGTAGTTGCTCTGGATCAGGGAAACGATATTGCCGTCTTTATCGATAGTGGAAAGAAAGATAGTGGAATTGCCGTGCGCGTTCAATTGCGCAGTAATTTCCGAAGGCACCACCTGGCAGGCGGCGTGATCCATGTTGATTAATCTGGCCCGTTGCGCTGCCAGCTCCTTCGAGAGCATTTCTTTGACCGGAACGGGCCCAAACCGCGGATCGCCGACGTAGTGAATCATGTCGGCATAGGCCAGCTTCTTGGCCTCAATCATCACGTGCAACGCGTCGACAGAATTATGCCCGTATTGCGCCAGCGGAAAATGCTCCATGATGTTGAGCATCGAGAGCGCCGCGATGCCTTGCCCATTGGGCGGCAGTTCATAGACCGTCCAGCCGCGGTATGTCGTTGAAATCGGTTCGACCCATTCCGGCTGAAAGTCCCGAAAATCTTCTAAGGAGTGCGTGCCGCCTTGCGATTGCAGGAATTTCACCATGACTTCGGTGAGCTTTCCGTTGTAGAAAGCGTCGCGGCCATGCGCGGCTACCTGGCGCAAGGATTCGCCCAACGCCGGATTTTTGAAGGTATCGCCGAGACCTGGCGCGACGCCGCCCGGCATATAGGTCTGCTTCCAACCGGGCTGATTCAGCATTGATTTGCTCACCCAATAGCGCGCGTTCCTCTCGGCTAAGGGAAAGCCGTTTTCTGCGTAGAAAATTGCCGGTTGCAGAAGTTTTTGAAAAGGCAGCGTGCCGAAGCGCCGGCTCAGCGCATCCCAACCCGCGACACAACCGGGGACGGTGATGCTGTGGACGCTGGTCTGCGTCAGCTTGGTGACGCCATGCGCTTTCAAATAATCGATGGTGAGTGCTTTGGGGGCCCAGCCGCTCGAATTGAGGCCATATAGTTTGCCTTCTTTGGCGATGTATACGATGGCGAACAGGTCGCCTCCCATGCCGTTCACGTAGGGCTGTACGACGCCCATGACGGCATTGGCGGCGATGGCCGCATCCACCGCGTTGCCGCCTGCCTCGAGGACCTGCGCGCCCGCTTGCGAGGCAAGGAATTGCGGCGCAGCCACGATGCCGAATTTGGACACCACCATGGAGCGGCCCTGATCGGGCGAGGAGGAAAATTGTTGCGCAGTAAGGACCGACATTGCGGTTGCGAACACAACGGCGAGTCTGGATTTCATAGGCCGGCGACGCCAGTATAACTAAATGCGAATCCAGCCCGATCGAATCAGCAGCAAGCTTGTGGCCGCAACGACGACCCACAGTGAGATGCCGAGAGCAAGGGGCCGCCATCCTAAATTTCTGAGGCCGGATCGCGATAGCCCCGCGCCGATCAGAAACAGCGTCAAACAAAATCCGATGCGTGCGAGCGATGCAAGGCCGTCCCAGAGCCGGTCTGCCGCCGGAAACAGCGAGCGTGCCCAGGCGGCCAGCAAAAAGAAGAGGATGAACCAGGGCCATTTTGTTTTGACCGTTTCGGTTCCGCGGCGCAGCAGCATAGCTGCAAGCAGGGTTACGGGAACAATCCAAAGCGCTCGCACCAGCTTGACCGTTGTTCCGACAACCAGCGCCCCCGGTCCGTACTTTATGCCCGCGCCCACGACGGAACTGGTGTCATGAATTGCGAGCGCGGCCCACAACCCGAACTGCCGCTGCGAAAGACCAAAGGAGTGTCCAATCAGCGGAAATACCAGCAGTGCGATGGAGTTCAGAACGAAAATCGTGGTCAGCGAGACGGCTGTCTCTTCTTCGCCGGCATCGAGCACAGACCGGACCGCTGCAATCGCGCTCCCGCCGCAGATTGAGGTGCCAGCCGCAATGAGGAACGTCGCATTGCGGGAAACGCTCAGGCGTTTGCCGAGAAAAAATCCCAGCGCCAATGCGCCGGCGATTCCGAGCGCGGTGTAAACGAAGCTGATCTCGCCCGTGTGGAGCACGCTGCGCAGGTCCATGCCGAAGCCGAGGCCGATGACGCTTAGCTTCAACAACTCGCGAGACACAAGGTGCGTCTTCGCCGGCCAGGCATTCGCGCCAAGTAAGCCGAAAATCAACCCCAGGGCGAGAGCGACCGGTGGCGAACAAAAGGGCAAACAGGAAAACAGCGCTGCCACGAGGAAGAGCGCCTTCTTGGTCACCTCTTCAGCGTGGCCGAGGCCGGCGGCGCTGTCCAATTGTGATTTCCAATGCCGGATCGGCTGCGTGTATGAGCCGTACTGGCTAGCTAGGTAACTACCCGTTTATAGAATGTCTTCCGCCCCACCCAAAACAGGATCAGGACCGAAGTACATAGCGCCAGCAGAATCCAGGCCAACCCGAGCGTCGGAAAGTCATGCCCGCGGACCGGCGGGACCATGGAATAGCGGAGGCCCTCGGAGGCGTAGGTCAGCGGGTTAAAGAGCGTGAGGACCTGGAACCAGCGAATGTTCTGCAGCGCGCCCCACGGATAGTATGTGCAGCCGGTGAACAGCAGCGGTGTAAAGATCAGTGTGAACATGAGGCTGATGTGTTCGGGCTTGATGATAGTGCCCATCAGGAGCCCAATCACCGAACCGACAAAACCGGTAAGAATCACCATTCCGATTAAAGTGCCGATTCGGTCGCCGCGCACGGCGAACCCGTTTCCCAGGATCAAATAGCCTAACGGAAAAATGACGGAGCTTGCGACGGCGCCGCGCATGGCGCCGAAGATCACTTTCTCCAAAGCAACCCACCAGACAGGTAAGGGGGAGAGCAGCCGGTCATCGATTTCGCGCGCGTAGCCGAGATCCAAAACCAGCGGCAGCGTTACTCCCTGCATGGCGGCGATCATGCCGGTCAGGGCGACGATACCGGGCAGCATCAGCTCAGCATAGTTGCCGGAAGCCAATCCCATGCCGGGCAGTACTTTGCCGAAGATGAACAGGAAGAACAGCGGATTCATCAGCGCCTGCAGCAGAAATGGAACGAACTCGCGGCCGGTGACCTTCAAATCGCGCCGCAGGATGGCAAGAAAAGCGCCAATTGCGAGCTGCGCTCGATTCGTGGTGCGGACGGCGTGAATATCGGCCAGGGGAAAGGTCAGGTCCGACATTATCGAAGATGCCTCCCAGTCAAAAAGATAAATACTTCTTCGAGTGACGGCTGTTTCACGCTGAGGTCGCGAACTTGCGCGCCCGCGCCAAAGACCGCCTGCGCGGCTGAACCGATCAGGGTGTTCGCCGATTCCGAATACACGCGATAGGTCAGCGCGCCGGGCTCGGCATTCTGTGATGCTTCATCGCGCAGCTCATCTACCTTGGCGACTCCGGGGGTGGCTTCGAGCGCTGCCTTAACCTTCGCCGAGGCGGCGCCATTTTCCGAAGGTGGAGCAAAGGCGCGTACCTCCAGCGAAGTGCCGCCGGGAATCATTTTCTTCAACTGGGCAGGCGTGTCGTTCACGAGAATCTTACCGTGATCCATGATGGCGATGCGATCGCACAACCGGTCCGCTTCGTCCATGTCGTGGGTCGTGAGCAGGATAGTGAGCCCATTCGAATTGAGGGCGCGGATGCGTTCCCACAAAAACAGGCGCGATTGGGGATCCAGATTGTTGGTCGGCTCATCCAGGAACAGAACGTCCGGCGCGTGCATCAGAGCGCGGGCAATCATCAACCGCTGCGCCATGCCGCCCGAATAGCGATTCACTTTCTCGTTCTTTCGCTGGCCGAGGCCCAGCTCTTCGAGCAGCTTGTCGGCCAGCGCCTCACGGGTTTTGCGCGGCACACCGTGATAGGCCGCATGAAAGGTCAGGATTTCCCGGACCTTGAGGCTGCGATCGAGGTTGCTCTGTTGCGGAACCACTGCGATGCGCTGCTTAATCCCGATCGGATCACGGCTGACATCGGCCTCCATAATGGCCGCCGAGCCTTCCGTCGGGACGATGGCGGTGGTGAGAACGCCGATGGTTGTCGTTTTGCCGGCGCCGTTCGGCCCAAGAAGGCCGAAGATCTCCCCCCGCGATACTTCGAATGAAACGCCATCGACCGCGTTCGTTTTGGACTTGGGATATCGCTTTATCAAGTTGCGAACTGCAATGGCAGGGGGCGCCGCTACCCCGGTTTCGGCGAGCATAGTGTCTTTCTATCTTGTACGAAAAAAGACTTATAATCCAGTGATTGTTGGTCCCGATCCGGCAAGCCATGCTCGTGCAACGCATCATGGGCTCTTGTCCAGGCGCAGGCAGCAACGCTTGCGCGTAGCCGAGGTGTTTCGACTATCCAATTCCAGTTCTAAGCAGTGAATTATTGCGCCGGCAATTCCGGCCGAACGTCTCTTGCAAAGCGCAGAAAGGCGCCTGCCGCGCCTTCCGGTTCGGGGCCGTGCGGATACACAAACTGAAAGAGCCGTTTAATACTGAACCTCTCTATCGCGATTACAGCCAATCCGGCCTGCTGCCCGTTTCGCAATGCCCAACGCGACAGAAAACCAATCCCCAGTCCCGATTCAATTGCCGACTTGATGGCTTCCGTGGAATCAAGTTCCATGCGTACATGCAGGTGGCGCAGAGGGATTCCGGCTTTGCGCAGCGCATCTTCCACCACGCGCCGCGTGCCGGAGCCTGCTTCCCGCATCAGCAAAGGACGTTTCACGACTTCGCGCAAGCCGGCCGCCGGTTCACTGGCCAAAGGATCCGAAATCGATGCGACCACCACAATCTCGTCTTCGAGAAACGGCTCAACCTTCAGATCGCTGGTGCTCACCGGTCCTTCGGTGAGCCCGAGTTGAATATGCCGGTGCAGGAGCTGCCTGACGATCTGCTCCGTATTGCCGCTGGTAACGGCGAGCTCAATTTTCGGATGCTGCTCAAGATAGCCTGCCAGAAGCCGCGGCAGAAGGTACTGGGCGATGGTGGTGGAGGCGCCCAATGCCAGACGGTCGCGCAATTCGCCGCTCAATTGGCCGATGTCGCGCAGTGCTTCCTGCGCGAGTTGGTTCGCCTGAAGCGAATATTCATGCAGGCGTTCGCCAGCCGCAGTAAGCGCCACGCCTGTAGCAGCGCGTTCAAACAGCCTTACGCCGAGTTCCTCTTCCAATGCCTTGATATGCGAAGTGACGGAAGGCTGGGCGAGGTGCAGCACCTCAGCAGCTTGTGTAAAGCTCAAACGCTCCGCGACGGCGCGGAACACTGTGAGACGAAAATTTTCGAGCGGCGAGATCAGCAACGTTCTGGACGATTGTAAGCTGTCAGAGTGGAGAAAGGGATCAGCCGCCGCAAATTTGGAGCCGTGCTGGCTGCTTCCGGGGCTGCCGCCTGCATCTCCTGCGCGACCGGTAGATCGACCAGAATGAACAAACAAAATTGGGGCAAAGGCCCGAACGGCGAAGAAGTAGACCTTTATACGCTCGCGAACGGGCACGGAATCCGGACGACGATTACCACATACGGCGGCCGGATTGTCACCCTGACGGTTCCCGACCGCAACGGCAAAGTGGCGGATGTTGTGCTCGGGTTCGACAACCTGCCTCAATACCTGGAGAAGAATCCGTTCTTCGGAGCCTTGGTGGGCCGCTACGCGAATCGCATCGCCAACGGAGAATTTAAACTCAACGGCCACACTTACACGCTGGCCAGGAATAACGGTCCAAACACGTTGCACGGCGGCTTAATCGGTTTCGACAAGAAAGTCTGGACTGTTCAGGGCGCCATGGGAGCGAACCCTGCGTTGCGCCTGCAGTACGTGAGCAGAGACGGGGAAGAAGGTTTTCCAGGTACGCTAACGACCACGGTCACGTATGAACTCTCCGATAACAACGAGCTGAAGATCGATTACGAAGCAACGACGGACAAAGACACGGTTCTCAATCTAACCAACCATTCCTATTTCGATCTATCGGGCGCGGGTGCAGGCGAGATCCTCGACCATGTAGTTACCATCAATGCCGATCGTTTTACTCCCGTGGACGCAAATCTGATCCCTACTGGCGAACTGAAGAGCGTCGATGGAACTCCGTTCGACTTTCGGAAGCCCATGCCCATCGGAGCCCGCATTAACGACAAGGACCAGCAGCTCGCATACGGAGGCGGCTACGATCATAATTTCGTTTTGAATGGCAATGGCGGTGCGCCTTCATTCGCGGCGCGCGCAATGGACACGAAATCCGGGCGCGTGCTGGAAGTGTTCACGACGCAACCGGGCGTCCAGTTTTATACAGGTAACCACCTGCCCAATGGCATCAAAGGCAAGAATGGAGCGACTTATAACTATCGCTACGGCCTGTGCTTTGAGACGCAGCACTTTCCGAATTCGCCCAATCAGCCCAATTTTCCGTCGACTGAATTGAGCCCGGGGCAGCAATTTCACCAGACCACGATTTTCAAGTTCTCTGTCGCCTGAAACGTCCATCTGACGGCGTACTTCTACAAGATATGGGTGATCAGAACAAGACATCGCAGAATAAACCCGCGCCGAATAAACCGTCGCAGCCTGATAAAAACCTGGCCGCGGAAGAGCGTCCTGTACCTTCACAGGCAGAAGGCGATCTTGAAACTGTCGAGGAAGATCTCGAATCGAAGAGCAAAGCCGGAGACCGCGGCTCGAAGAAATAGAAAGTAGCGAAGCTACAATCTGACGAGTGCGCCTCTTCGGCCCGCTCCACGTTTCGCTGCTGCTGGCGATAGCGGGTGTCGCACTGGTTCTTGTTCGACTGGGCCGCAGCGCCGCTATTCCAACCCGAACAACTCGTCTTGTGCTTGCCTATGCGCTGGCGGTAAACGAGATCATCTGGTGGATTTTTCGGTACTCGAAGGAAGGCCTTCGTTTCCCATTCAACCTGCCGCTGCAGTTGTGCGATATTACCGTCTGGACCACAGTTTTCGCGTGTATCACGCTTGTTCCATGGCTGGTGGAGTTCTCGTATTTTGCCGGGCTGGCGGGTGCCGGAATGGCGGTAATTACTCCCGACTTATGGTCGCCTTGGCCATCGTATCCGGCGATCTATTTTTTCCTCGCACACGGCGGAATCATCATTGCGATGGCTTTTCTGGTGTTTGGCAGGGTGGTGCTGCTGCGACCGGGTGCGCTCCAGCGCGGATTTTTGATGTTGCTATGCTACGCCGCGCTGGTAGGGGCGTTCGATCGAATCTTTGGCGCCAATTACATGTACCTCCGGGCGAAGCCAAAGGGCGAGACAGTGCTTTCAATTTTCGGGCCTTGGCCTGTTTACCTGATTCCGGCGCTGGTGCTGGCGTTTTTGCTGTTCTGGCTGTTCTGGCTGGTGGCGCGCCAGTTGCAGCGCTAAGCCGCCTTGCTTTATGCCGAGTGGGGTTTACTCAGGGCTCGGTCCAGCATGTTCATTTCGCTCAAAATCATATCCATGACGACGCGGTCTCCCACTTTTGAGTTGATCATCAGGTGGTAAAGATCGCGCTGGGGCCAGCTCTTGTTGTAGTAGCGCTTGATAAAGGCGGCCCGTTCCTGATCGACGGTTTCGAGCATGTGTTCGGCGGCCTCTCTGGTGTGCCCCAGAGCCATCAGGCGACGTAGCTTCTCTTCGTATGGCGCGAATATGAAAACGTGAAAGGTGTCGGGGCGGTCGCGCAAAAACCACGGTGCCGCTCGGCCCACAATCACGCAGTTTCCTTTGGAGGCGATGTCTTTGATGACATGCTCGAAATTATGCGAGAGGCTTTCGGCATCGAGCAGCTCGAGCCCGCCGCCGGTATAACTCTCCTCAAAGCTGCCGCGCATAAAGATCTTGGCCAGCCGGTAAAAGGTTGAATCAAGCTTTTCTTCCCGCTGCTCCACCGCCTTCACGTCGCATTTGAGTCGCCGGGCGATTTCGCACGTGATCTGCCGGTCCCAAAGCGACCAGCCGAGGCGGTCGGCCAGCTTCTGAGCGATTGTACCGGCTCCAGAACCGAATTCGCGCTCAATAGTGAGTACGTCGATCACCCGCGCCCCCCTCTGGAAGGCATCTTAGTTCACCACTTAATTCACTTATCGGAACGTAGTGCAGTTTACTGAAGAGGAATTAGCCGAGGCTAAGCGGCCACGGCTCCTCCAGGCCGGCCAGGGCGAGCGCCGCGCCTAACAACGCCATATTCTTTGAAAAGTGAATCATATCCTGCTGCTTGGCTTGCGGATCGGTTGCATTCCAGAAATCGTGTATGGCAGGCGAGACGGTAGATAGAAAACCGATAATCGCCAGCGCGCCCAACTTGGGCTTCATGCCAAGGATTAAACTAGCGCCCCCGGCCGCGAGCATGGCGCCGGAGACAAGCACGGCCATTTCGGGGTTGGGGACGTTTCTGGCGCCCGCATATTGGGCGAGCGCCTGTTTTTGCTTGAAATGATTGATCCCGTTGTATACAAAAAAGCCTCCCAAGACGAGGCGTCCGACTAAGAACAAAGCTTTCATGCGATCACTCCAGCCAACGATTTGACCCACAGGCGGCTACAAATTTACACACTTTTTCTTTGCTGATCCGCGGGTGCGCCCGGCGGCGCTTAAATGGCTGAATCCGCCGATGTTCCATAATCAAGATTCGCCCCGGTTTCCTGCGGGTAACTTTTGTCAAACAGTGCTGCCATTTTCGGGCGGTTTAGGAGCAATGCATGTGGATCGTTCGCCTGGCTTTGCGGCGACCGTACACCTTTGTCGTTCTATCGTTGATGTTGTTTATTCTGGCGCCGGTAGTAATTTCCCGGACGCCGGCCGACATTTTTCCCAACATCGACATCCCGGTTGTCAGCGTTGTTTGGCAATATTCCGGCCTTTCGGCCCTGGACCTTTCCGAGCGCCTGGTTTACATCAACGAGCGCTCGCTGACAACTACGGTCAACAACATCGAGCACATCGAATCGCAATCGATGAACGGCATCGGCGTGATCAAGATATTTTTCCAGCCCCATGCCAACCTGCCTTCGGCGATCGCGCAAGTCACGGCCATCTGCCAGACCCAGCTTAAACAGCTTCCGCCCGGCACGACGCCGCCGCTGATCATCACGTATAACGCCTCCACCGTGCCCATCCTCATGCTGGGGCTTTCCGGGCTTGGTTTGAGCGAACAGCAGTTGAACGACCTCGGCCAGAACTTTATCCGCCCCGCGCTAGTGACGGTTCCGGGAGTGGCCATTCCGAACTCATACGGCGGCAAACAGCGCGAGATTATGGTCGATCTGAACCGGCAGGCGCTGCAGGCCAAGCACCTGAGCCCATCTGACGTGGTGAACGCGATTGGCAATCAGAACCTGATTCTTCCCGGCGGGACATCGAAGATCGGCTCGCTCGAATATGACGTGGAGATCAAGGGCAGTCCGGAGCGCGTGCAGGAGTTGAACGATCTGCCGATTAAAACGCAGAACGGCGCCACCATTTATGTGCGTGACGTGGCGCATGTTCGCGACGGCTATCCGCCGCAGACGAATATCGTCCGTTCAGACGGCATGCGCGGCTCCATGATGGCCATCTACAAGAATGGCGACGTGTCGACGCTGGACATCATTGCGGGCGTTCGGAAGACGCTGCCGCTGGTGGAAGCGACGCTACCGCCGAATTTAAAGGTGACGCCCATTGCCGATCAATCCGTCTTCGTCCGCGCCTCTATTGCGGCCGTTATCCGGGAAGCCGTTATCGCCGCCTGCCTGACGGCGATCATGATTCTGGTGTTTTTGGGAAGCTGGCGCAGCACATTAATCATTGCCATTTCGATTCCACTGTCCATCCTGTGCTCGCTTTTTGCGCTGAGCGCGCTGGGCGAAACCATCAACATCATGACGCTGGGCGGTTTGGCGCTGGCGGTCGGCATCCTGGTGGACGATGCGACGGTCGAGATCGAAAACATTAATCGCAACTTCGAAATGGGTAAGGAAATTGAACAGGCCATTTTAGACGGTGCGGCGCAGATCGCGGTCCCGGCGTTCGTTTCGACACTCAGCATCTGTATCGTCTTCGTGCCGATGTTCTTTTTGACGGGCGTTGCGCGCTACCTTTTTGTGCCCCTGGCCGAAGCGGTTTCGTTCGCCATGCTCGCATCCTACGTTCTGTCGAGAACGATTGTTCCGACGCTTGCGAAGTATTTATTGAAGGGCCATTCGCATCACGAAGCCGTAGCCCACGCCGACCGCCGAAATCCGTTTGTCCGGCTGCAATTGCTGTTTGAGAACGGGTTTGAGCGTTTGCGAGCGGGATACCGGGGAGTGCTGCAGAAGTGTATCCTCCACCGGGGGCTGTTTGTCACGGTGTTTTTGCTGGCGTGCGCGGCGTCTTTCGCGCTTGCGCCCTGGCTGGGGCAGGATTTCTTTCCGTCTTCCGATAGCGGCCAATTCCGGCTGCATATCCGGGCACGCACGGGAACACGCATTGAAGAGACGGCGAAGCTATGCGACGTAGTAGAAAACAGGATCCGGCGGCAGATTCCGCCGCGCGAAGTCGTTAACATTCTGGACAACATCGGCCTGCCTTACAGCGGTTTGAATACGTCTTACGGCAACAATGGAACGATCGGTCCCGCCGATGCCGACATTATCGTTTCGCTATCGCAGGATCACAGGCCAACGGCGCAGTATGTGAACGCGCTTAGAGCAAGTCTGCCGGCCGAGTTTCCCGGCGTGCTGTTCTATTTCCTGCCTTCGGATCTTGTCAGCCAGATTCTGAACTTCGGGCTGCCTGCGCCCATCGACATTCAGATTATCGGCCGTGATCTGGCCGCCAATCGCGCCTTCGCTGACAGGCTGTTGCAGCAGGTCAAGTTGATACCGGGGGCAACCGATCTGCGCATCCAGCAACCGTTCAATCAGCCGAAAATGTTTGTGAACATAGACCGCACGAAGGCCCAACAAGTCGGTTATACGGCGCGCGATGTCGCCGGTGACATTCTGGTTTCTCTCAGTGGGAGTTTTCAGACCAGCCCCACGTTCTGGCTGAATCCCCGTTCGGGCGTCAGCTACAGTATTGCGGCGGAGATGCCGCAATACACGATGAATTCGCTACAGGATTTGCGCAACATCCCGGTCGACAATCCAACAAGTGCTTCGGAGATTCTGACCAGCCTCGCTTCTCTGCAACGCGGTACCGGACCCGCTACTGTGTCTCACTACGACATCGCTCCCGTTATCGACATCTACGGTTCGGTGCAAGGAACGGATCTCGGTAGCGTCGCGAGCGAAATCGACAATCTGGTAGCAAAAAACGCCCGATATCTGGTGCGCGGGTCGCGCGTTGTGGTGCGCGGCCAGATTGACACGATGCGTTCGTCTTTTCGCGGGCTGATCGCCGGGCTGGCTTTCTCCATCATCCTGGTCTACATGTTGATTGTGATCAATTTCCAATCGTGGCTTGATCCGTTCATCATTATTTCGGCGCTTCCCGCTGCGCTCGCCGGTATTGTCTGGTTTCTCTTCGTCACTCACACTACGGTCAGCGTTCCGGCTCTTACGGGCTCTATTATGTGCATGGGCGTAGCGACGGCAAACAGCATTCTGGTAGTGAGTTTTGCGAAGGAACAACTGCCGGATGTGAATAGCGCGGGCGATGCCGCTGTGCTCGCCGGCTTCACTCGTTTTCGGCCGGTTCTGATGACAGCTTTGGCCATGATGATCGGTATGCTACCAATGGCGCTGGGGCTGGGAGAAGGGAGCGAACAGAACGCGCCCCTGGGCCGCGCAGTAATCGGAGGCTTGCTGTTTGCGACGATCGCTACATTGTTTTTCGTTCCCAGCCTCTTCACGCTGCTGCACAGCAGACGGAGAGGCGCGTAGGCCGGATGAAGATTTTTCGAGTTGCTGTCGGCGCGATCCTGGTGCTCGCCGTAGTCGCATTTGTTGTCGCAGCCGGCATTATTCCCCGCCTGCGGCGGCAGGAAGTCTTAAAGCAACAGACAATTGTTGCGGCTGAACCGGCCGTTACTGTCACGCACCCGAAGCTCGGCAATCCGGCCGAAGAAGTGATTCTGCCCGGTAACATCCAGGCGTTCATCGATACGCCGATTTACGCCCGAACCAGCGGCTATCTCAAGGCCTGGTACTTCGATATCGGGGCTCATGTGAAGCAAGGGCAACTGCTCGCGGTGATTGAGAGTCCGGAGGTGGATCAGCAGCTACAACAAGCCCGCGAGGATCTCAACACAGCGCAGGCGAACCTGAAATTGGCCCAGATCACTGCGGAGCGGTATCTCGATCTGTTTAAGACGGATTCGGTAGCAAAGCAGGATGTCGATAACGCCGTGCAGGACGCTGCGGCCAAGAGCGCCACCGTAAAAGCTGCCCAAGCCAATGTTGCGCGGCTGGAGCAACTGGTTGCGTTCGAAAAAGTATATGCGCCGTTTAGCGGGGTGATCACGACGCGTAATACCGATATCGGGCAGCTCATTCAAGCCGGAGCGGAATCCGGAGGCAGTTCCAGCAGCGGTACGGGCCGGGAACTGTTTCACGAAGCAGCCGTCGATAAGCTGCGCGTCTTCGTCAACGTCCCGCAAGTCTATTCGCATACGGCCAAGCCGGGCATCAAAGCTGACTTAACTTTGCCTGAACTGCCGGGCCGCCGTTTTCAAGGCACGCTGGTGCGCACCAGTGACGCGATGGATCCCGCCACGCGAACGCTTACGGTGGAAGTTGATGTGGTGAACAACACCGGATTACTCTATCCCGGCGCTTACACCGAGGTGCATTTCAGAGTCAGAGCGGATCATCCGGCCCTCATCGTCCCTGCGAGCTCGCTGCTGTTCCGTTCGGAAGGGCTGCG
>Ga0070739_10006079_pt1 | contig 13442 bp, 10 predicted proteins | sample Coa_R1_7_FD_66445 | JGI IMG/M metagenome (GOLD analysis project Ga0070739, IMG submission 66445) | Surface soil microbial communities from Centralia Pennsylvania, which are recovering from an underground coalmine fire - Coalmine... | ecosystem: Environmental > Terrestrial > Soil > Unclassified ... | reverse complement strand
TTGAACTCCTTGGTGGGAATCCAGTCGTTGGCGCCGATCTGCGAGTAGTTGCTGATGCCGAACTGCGGGAGCCCGCCGTTATTCGCCGTGGCGCCGGTCGGATCATAGCCGCCGATGCCGAACTGCTGGAAGAGATCCGTTCCGGGGTTCGCGCCGATGCGCGAGGTCACCAGGCGCGTGAAGCCGACGCGGGTTTCGGAGACCACCGTGGGCCTCCACACGCGCGTGTAGCTCATCTGCGCGTTGCGCGCCAGGTCGGTTTCGCCGGCGCCCTGGAACGGAGAGCCATCGAGCGGACCGGGGAAGGGCACGCCGGAAGTGCTGACGGTATCGGACCAGCTCAGCGAGCCGAACAGGCTGTCCCGTTCGCTGAGCTTGTAGTCGACGCGGCCGTCGCCCTGGTCGACCACCTGTTTGCCGGGAGTGACGATGTAATAGTCGTTGGTGGGGAAGGTGCCGGTTTTAATGGGCTGGTTCGTGGCGGGATAGAGTTGCAGGATCTTGGCGAAGGCGGGATCCCAGCGGCTCTGCGGGATGATGTTGCCGGGGAACGGAGTGCGAGAGACCGGAACGTTGTTCTGGTAGACGGTGGAAGCCGGATCGTAGATCACGCCCTGGTTGATGGATGCGCCGGTGATCGGGTCGGTGGCGATCTGTCCGCCAAGCTCGCTCGAGAAATTCCCCTGCTTCATCGCCGCCGTGGGGATGGTGTAGAAGCCGCCGTAGCCCAGGTTTTGCACCGAGCCGCCGGAGCTGGCGATGCGAGTCCCCTGGTAATCGCCGAAGATGAACAGCTTGTTCTTGATAATGGGCGCGCCCGCGTTGGCGCCGAACTGGTTCTGAATGAACGGACCCTTCGGAACGCCGGCCAGGTTGTTCTCCCAGCGGTTCGCGTCGAGAGCGCGGTTCTGGAGAAGCTCGTAAAGTTCGCCGTGCAGTGCGTTGGTGCCGGACTTGAGATTGACATTGATCACGCCGCCGGCGGCGCGGCCGTATTCCGCGTTGTAGCCGTTGGTGATGATGTTCATCTCGGCGATGGCTTCCGTCGAGGGGCCGATCGCGTACGCGGTCTGATTCAGGAAGTCGATGGTGTTGATATTGTTGTCGACGCCATTGAGGAGGAAGTTATTCTGCCCGTTGGAGCGGACGCCGTTCGCGGAGAAGCCGCCGTTGGCGGCGTCGCGCGCGCCCGGCTCAGCGGGGACAACTCCGGGCGAGAGGCGCGCCAGATACGCGAAATTGCGTTTGCCGCCGAGAGGCAGATCTTCTACCGATTTCGTATCGACGTTGGCGCCGACTTGCGTGCCTTCGGTCTGCAGTAGCGGCGCGGCCGCCGTGACCTCGACGGTCTGGCCGACGTCGCCGACCGTGAGCGTGAACGTCAGGCCGGTGCGCTGGCCCGCCAGGAGCTGAATATCCTTCTGCTCGGCCTTGCGGAATCCCGGTGCGCTGATCTCGACCGAATAGGCGGCCGGACGCAGCGCCGGGCGGACGAATTCGCCCGCCGCGTTGGTGACCGTCTGGTAGACTTCGCCGGTCTGTTGATCGGTGATTTTGACGGTGGCGTTGGGAACCACGCCTCCGGTGCTATCCGTGACGGTACCGGCTAGCGTGGCAAGGTCGCGCTGCGCGAAGGCGCACGACAGGACGAGAATCGAAAGGACCGCAAGGCGCGTTACGTGGTTCATAGCCCCTCCTACGAACAAGCCTTCTAAAAGATTAGAGACCACTAGCTCCTGGTGGACAGCACAAGAGCTGATTTTTGAGTAGAATATGACAGCCCGGTTTCGAGGTCAAGGAAATTCTTCAGGATGGCGGGTTTAGTGGCCGCGGGTTAGGTGAGTTTGAGTTCACAGCGATGCGCGTTTACGCCTTATACGCGGCCGGGAGTCTGCTGCTGGCTGCCGCCGTCGTGGGCGGCACGCTCCCCGCGATTCGCCTGGTCGATGTGGCGGCGCAGGCGGGGCTGAATTTGCCGAACACATTCGGCGGCAAGGACAGCAAAACCTACATTCTGGAATCGACGGGCAACGGCGCCGCCATCTTCGACTACGACGGCGATGGCGCCAACGATATCCTCATCGTCAACGGAACCACGCTCGAGGGCGGCGGCACTCCGCCGCGCACGGTGCAGCTTTATCGCAACGATGGCCACGGCCGGTTCACCGATGTTTCGCGGCAGGCCGGGTTCACCGTCGAGGGCTGGGGCCAGGGAGTGTGCGTCGGCGACTACAACAACGACGGCAAGCCGGACCTCCTCATTACCTACTACGGCCACAACCGCCTTTACAAGAACCTCGGCAACGGCCGGTTTGCCGATGTGACCGCTGAGGCGCACCTGCCGGTTACGGGCATCCGCTTCGGCGCCGGCTGCTCGTTCGTCGATTATGACCGGGACGGCTGGCTCGACCTGTTCGTAGCGAATTACCTGGAACTGGACCTTGCGAAGACGCCGAAGCCGGGCCAGGATCCGGCGTGCAACTGGAAGGGCCTGCCGGTCTGGTGCGGACCGCACGGCCTGACGCCCGCGACTAACGTCCTCTATCACAACAACCGCGACGGCACATTCTCGGACGTATCGGCCGCCGCCGGTATCCTGAAGCCGGGCGCGCGGTACGGCCTGGGTGTGGCCGCGGCGGATTTCGATGGCGACGGCTGGCCGGACATTTACGTGGCGTGCGATCAGACGCCGAGCCTCTTCTATCGCAACCGCCACGACGGCACGTTCGAGGAGCGGGGCGCGGCCGCCGGCGTGGCCTATAACTTCGACGGGCAGTTGCAGTCCGGCATGGGTGTGGCCGTCGGGGATTACGACGGCGACGGGCTGCTCGATATCGCCAAGACGAATTTTTCGGGAGATATTCCGTCGCTGTTTCACAACGAGGGCGGCGGTTTCTTCGAGGACGTGGCGCAGCGCGCGGGACTCGCGACGCACCATCTGCTGGGCTGGGGCATCGCGTTCGTGGACCTGGATGACGATGGCTGGAAGGACCTGATTGTGGCGAACGGCCACGTGTATCCCGAAGTCGACCGCTCGCCGGTCGGGGACCGCTACCGGCAGAAGACGCTGGTCTACCGCAACCTGGGGAACGGCCGCTTCGAGGATGTGACGGAGAAAGCGGGCCCGGCGCTCGATGTGCTGCGTCCGGCGCGCGGCTTGGCCGTGGGAGATGTAGATGGCGACGGCCGGCCGGAGATCGTGATCGTCAACATGAATGCCACACCCAGCCTGCTGAAGAACACGGGTGCGCGGCAGAATTTTCTCTCGGTCGCGCTGACGGGCACGCAATCGAACCGAAGCGCGATCGGGGCGCGGGTCACGGTGGAAGCCGGCGGCCGGCGCCAGGTCGACGAAGTGATGAGCGGCGGCAGCTTCTATTCGCAGAATGAGATGGCGCTGTATTTCGGGCTCGGGCAGGCATCCGCGGCGGACCGGATCGAAGTGCGGTGGCCGAGCGGGAAGGTGCAGACGTGGAGGAATGTGGCGGCGAACCGGCGGCTCGCGATTACGGAGGGGGCGCAAGAGTTCGGGACGCGAATCAAACTCAGGGCGCGAGAGTGATTGGACTTGCCACTGGTCTTTCGCTCCAGGAGAACGCTTCGTGCGGAGGCGAAGTCCGGAGTTCCGCTGTGCCGATATGGTAAGCCAGTGCAGGACTCCAGGTCACTGCTGTTTGTTGATCTGGAACATTAACGCCTGGAGTTGGTTACTCAATGCGCGATAGGCGCTTTCATGTTCAGCAAGAGCATCTGCCCTGTACGGCTTGGCTGGGAATCCGCCACCCGTCAACGAGTTCTTGTAATTGAAATAGGCATCTTTGACCGCCTGGAACTTTCCATTCAAGCTGGCAAACTGGCTCAAGCCAATCGCCGCTTGCAGCGATTCCAGGCCGTTGGCGAGACTTCGGACGTAGCCCAAAATGGAAGTCCTGTTCGCCTTCGTCATCTTGCCGCTCTCGTAGCAGGTCCAGAAGACATCCCGGCAGTTCTTCAGGATCGCCACGCAGTCGCGGCAGTTGTCGATAAGAATATTCTTCTCGGCGCGCCGATCTGGAACCTGGGTCGCTAGGTAGTGCTGGAGGAAGCCGGCAATGAATACGGTGACCAGAAAGGTGGCGACTTCTACCGGCTTGGTCTCAAGGTTCAACCGTAATCCGAAAAGCTGTTGCCGGGCGGCAACGCACACCACGACGAAAACGGCTGCGAGTACTCCCGCGGCGGTCCTCATCGTGGGCTGGCGTCATTCACGTACTTCTTAATCTCGTCGATCAGGTAGGGCTCGTCATTCGATTTAAACTGCAGCACATCCAAAACCCGCTTCGAGGAATGGCGTCGCGCCAACCCGCCAAATGCCGATTCCAGGAATGATGTCGCATAGCCCTCGGTGCCATCTAGGTCGATCATCAGGGTTGTACCCTCCCGAGCCGCCTGGTCAAATTTGGGGCCGAGGACATCTTCCAGAAATTGCTCGCCGGACCAATCACCTTCCTCGCGCGACCGTGGTCCGGGCGTCTCAGAGAATTCCTTAGCCACACTGAGGTAAAGCCCTTGCGCAACGCTCATTTCAGACCTCCCAGTAGAGCAGTGTTCCGCTGAACGGTGTTCTCATCGGTCGAAACTCTTCCTTCTCTACATTAGCGTACACGTCGTTTGCCACAACCACTAATGATTTGATACGACCGCGCTTCAAAAGATCGTTGATGGCGGGCAGCCCCTTGCCGCGGAAGGGCTGGCCTGTACTGGATTCCACTTTTCCCTCCAAAATATCCCGAAGGATCGTTGCATCACTCTCAATCCCCGCCATCTTCAAGAGCCGCTTTAACTTGCCGACCTTGACGCTTTTGAAGATCCCCACGCCGGTGTCCAGAAAAGTATAACAAGCCCGACCCCGCTCGATGTCGGCGTACACTGTGGCCCACCAGGTTTCCTTGTGCTGCGAGCGGCGAGCGGCGTGGTTGTGGGTGTTGTTCATGGATTCGATTAGGACCCGATATGCGGGCGGGCACCGGCGCGAGTCGCCGAAGAGCGCCTGGTTTGCCAAGTGAATCAGATCCCTGGCGGTGGCCGGTTCAACCTTCTTGCTTCTGCGTTCGATCATGCGACCTTTGGTGGGAGCGGCGACCGGCTGAATACTCTCGACGTGCGAAAAAAAACCGGAATCGATCAGCCGCGACCGCGCCGCGTCAGCGAGCGGTTGGTTGCCGCGAACCTGCGTCGTGGTTTTTATATCCCCGTTTTGAATGGTCGCAACAAGAGCCGCAACCGCATCCGTCGTTAGGATCTGCACCTCACTGAGATCCAGAGATATGTGATGAGTTCGCGACAAGATTTCGATTTCGCGGAGAAGAGTGATCACGCCCTCTGGATTCTGGACCATCGAAAACACATGAGGCGCTTTGATCTCAGAAAACGGGCGGCGATGCTTCTTGCGCATCCTGCGCTCCGATTTCCTAGCCTCAAGATCCGCATCGACCGCCTGCTCCAACTCTCGCTTGCGGTACAGTTTCCGAAGCTCATCCAGCTGCCGCCGCGAGAATGCTCCTTCCATTTCACCGTGCTGTAGAGTCGCTTGCTCACGAGAGACGCGCGGTACGCAGCTGGCCGCAGTCCGGCCTTTGGAGTTCGAAGTGTTTCATGCTGGGCTCTACTCTCTTTCTCCTGCGCTCAAAAGATCTCCGGCTCGCCAGCCGCTCCCGGCCTCGCCAGGAAATCGAAATCGCAGCCTTCATGCGCCTGCGTGACGCGCTCGCGGTAGAGCGCCAGATAACCGCGGCTGTCTGCCTGCGCGGGCGGCCGCCATTCCGCGCGCCGCCGCGCCAGCTCCGGCTCGGGCACCAGCAGATCCAGCCGGCGGTCCGGAATATCGAGGCGGATCGGGTCGCCGTCGCGGACGAGCGCCAGCGGCCCGCCGACGTAGCTTTCGGGCGAGACGTGCAGCACGCAGGTCCCGTAAGCGGTGCCGCTCATGCGTGCGTCGGAGATGCGCACCATGTCGCGCACACCGCGGCGCAGCAGCACGTCCGGGATCGGCAGCATGCCCCATTCCGGCATCCCGGGTCCGCCGAGCGGTCCGGCGTTCTGCAGCACCAGAACCGAGTTCTCGTCCACGGCCAGGTCGTCGCGGTGGATGCGCGCGTCGAGATCGGCATAATCGCGGAACACGACCGCGGGGCCGGTGTGGCGGTGAAAGCGCGCGTCGGCGGCGACGGTCTTGATCACCGCGCCGCACGGCGCGAGGCTGCCGTAGAGCACCGCAGTGCCGCCACTTGCGACCAGCGGCGCTTCGCGCGGCCGGATCACCTCGGGGTTTACAATGCGCGCGCCGGCAAGGTTCTCGCCGAGGTTCTTACCGTTCACCGTGGGGCAGCCGAGGTCGAGCAGGTCGCGCATTTCGGACATCAGCGCGCGCAGGCCGCCGGCGTAATAGAAATCCTCCATGAGGAACTCGCCGGAAGGCCGGATGTTCGCCAGCACCGGGACACGGCGCGAGATCTCGTCGAACAAGGCGAGCGGGAGATCGATGCCGCGGCGGCGGGCCATCGCCACCAGGTGAATGATCGCATTGGTCGAGCCGCCGATCGCCAGATCCACGGCGATCGCATTGCGAAAGGCCGCGGGCGTGAGGATCGCATCGGGCTTCAAGTCTTCCCACACCATGTCCACAATGCGCCGCCCGCTTTCGAGCGCGAGCCGCGGATGGCCGGAATCGGCGGCGGGCACGGAGGAAGCGCCGGGCAGCGTCATCCCCAGCACCTCGGCAACCGCCGTCATGGTGGCCGCGGTGCCCATGGTCATGCAGAATCCGGGGGAGCGCGCAATGCCGGCCTCGATGGCGCGCCAGTCTTCCTCGCCAAGCGTGCCGGCGCAGCGCTCGGTCCAATACTTCCACAGGTCGGTGCCGCTGCCGAGCGGTTTGCCGTTCCAGTTGCCGCGCAGCATCGGGCCGGCCGGCAGGAAAATCGCGGGCAGGTTGGCGCTGATCGCGCCCATCAGCAGCCCCGGCGTCGTCTTGTCGCACCCGCCCATCAGCACGGCGCCATCGACCGGCAGGCTGCGCAGCGCCTCCTCGGTATCCATGGCCAGCAGGTTGCGATAGAGCATCGGGCTGGGCTTCATGTACGTTTCGGTGATGGAGAAGGCCGGGATCTCGACCGGGAAGCCGCCCGCCTGCCACACTCCGCGCTTCACGGCTTCGGCGCGTTCGCGCAGATGCGCGTGGCACGGGTTGATCTCGCTCCACGTGTTGACGATCGCGATCACCGGTTTGCCCGTGAAATCCTCGCGGCGGTAGCCGAGCTGCAGCATGCGCGAGCGGTGGCTGAAGCCGCGCATCGTGTCCGGGCCGAACCAGCGGAAGCTGCGAAGTTCTTCGGGTTTCTTGGTCATGGGATTGGGGAATTGGGAGTTGGAGACGAGACTCGGATGCGCATCGCGAGAGTTCCCGCGAGCAGCATGCAGCCGGCGAGCACCCACAGGCCCGCATCGTAGCGCCCCGTGGCGGTTCTCAGATAGCCGAACAGCCACGGGCCGGCGAATCCTCCGAGGTTCCCGAGGCACACCAGGCCCACCGTGGCCGCCGCGGCCGATTTGCCGAACATCGTCGAGGGAAGCGTGAAAAATGCCGGCAGGTAGGCCTGGGAAGTGAAGCCCGCGAGGCAGAAGATGCCCAATGCGAGCCAGGCGCGGTCGCCCGCCAGCACCGCCAGGCCGAGCGACACGCCCGTAGCCAGCATGGGAACCGCCGTGTGCCAGCGCAGCGCGCCGGTCCGGTGCGCCCACATGCCGTTGAGCAGGATTCCCGCCGCGCTGCACGCGTACGGCAGCCCGGCGGCCGCGGTGCGGAAAGCCGCCGGCAGGGCGTGCATCTTTCCGGTGATCGAAGGAAGAAAGAAGATCAGCGCCTGATTGCCTGTGACGATCAGGAAGAAGATGGCGATGAGCAGAAATGTCTGGGGATTGCGCAGCGCGTCTCGAATATCGATGCGGTGGGCCGAGCTCTTGCGCGCCGTATCGGCCTCGAGTTCCTTGCACAGCCAGCGTTTTTCGTCCTCCGGCAGCCAGCGCGCGGACTGCGGCCGGTCCGTCAGGTAAAACCACGTGACGAAGCCCATCAGCACGGGCGGCAGCCCTTCCAGGATGAACACCCATCGCCATCCGGCCAGCGCGGCCCAGTGGACATGCTCCAGAATCCAGCCCGAAAGCGGCACGCCGAGCGCGACGGCCACCGGCTGCGTGACCATGAAATAAGCCTTGGCGCGCGCACGGTCCTCCGGCCGGAACCAGTGCGAAAGATAGACGATCACGCCCGGGAAAAAGCCCGCCTCCGCGATGCCGAGCGCGAGCCGCAGCGCGTAGAACTGCGTCGTGGGCCGGGCGTTGCCGAACAGGGCGCCGAACAGCGGCGTGGCGACGAAGCCCATCGCCGCCGCTGCGATGCCCCAGGAGATCATGATGCGCGTGATCCATTTGCGCGCGCTCCAGCGCTCCACGATCAGGCTGCCGGGAAGATCGAGCAGGAGATAGCCGAGAAAGAAGATGCCCGCGCCGAAGCCGATCACCGCGTCGCTGAAGCCCAGGTCGCGCTGCATCTGGAGTTTGGCGACGCCCAGATTCGCGCGGTCCAGGTACGCGAGGAAGTAGACGAACATCAGGTACGGAATCAGGCGGCGGGTCACGCGGCGGCGCGTGCGCTCCGGCAGATCGTGCGCGGCGGCGGTGGCGGAGGTAGCCGGCGATCCGGGAGGCATCAGAGTTTCCAGCAGATCAGCTTCATCTCGGTCATCTCTTCGAGCGCGTACCGCGGGCCCTCCCGCCCCGCGCCGCTTTCCTTGATGCCGCCGTAGGGCATGTGGTCGGCGCGGTACATCGGGATGTCGTTGATCATCACGCCGCCGACTTCGAGCTTGCGCGCCGCTTGAAACGCGCGGTGGATGTCCTGCGTGAAAATCCCCGCCTGCAAACCGTACGGCGTGGCATTGGCCCTCTCGATGGCCTCGTCCAGATCGTCGTAGGGATACACCGCGACCACCGGGCCGAATGCCTCCTGGCACGCCACGCGGCAGCCATCCGGCACATCGGTCAGCACGGCCGGGCGGACCGTCGCGAAGCTGCGCGCGCCGCCGGTGATGACGCGCGCGCCGCCCGCCGCTGCCTCGCCGATCCATTCCTCGATGCGGATGGCTTCGCGCTCGTCGATGAGCGATGAGATGTCCGTCGAGTTTTCGTAGGGATGGCCGATCCGCAGCGCTTCCGCGCCGGCCTTCAGCCGCTCCAGGAACCCGCTCAGGATCGAGCGGTGCGCGAACACGCGCTGCACCGAGATGCACACCTGACCGCTATGCGCGAACGCCCCCTGCACCGTGCGGGCGGCCGCGGTGTCGAGGTCCGAGCCGGGCTCGATGATCACGGCCGAATTGTTGCCCAGCTCCAGCGTGACCTTCTTGAAGCCCGCGCGCGCGCGAATCGCGCGCCCCACTTCCGCGCTGCCGGTGAACGTGAGCATCTGGAGGCCGGGATGCTCCGCCATCGCCATGCCGATCTCGGCGCCGCTGCCGGTGATTACGTTGTAGGCGCCCGCGGGCGCGCCGGCCTCTTCGATGGTGCGGGCCAGCCGGAGCGCGCTCAGCGGCGTCTTGGTCGCCGGCTTGTGGACCACGCCGTTGCCGCCCGCCAGCGCCGGCGCCACCTTGTGCAGAGCAAGGTTGAAGGGCACGTTGAATGGCGTGATGCAGCCGATCGCGCCCAGCGGCTCCCGCACCGTGATCGCCATGCGCCCCTTGCCGGTGGCGGAGAAATCCATCGGCACGACTTCGCCGCGAAGCTGCCGCGCCTCGTGCGCCGCCGCTTCGAGCGTCTGCAACCCGCGCTCGGCTTCCACCCTGGCTTCGCGGATCGGCTTGCCGGTCTCGGCGCAAATGAGCTGCGCGTACTCGGCGAGATCGCGGCGGACCAGCTCGCGCACGCGCAGCAGCAGGTCGGCGCGCTCATAGTTGGAAAGCGCGCGCATCGCGGCGTGCCCGTTCCGCGCGGCCGCCACCGCCCGGTCGAGCAGTTCGCGGCCGGCGCGTGGAATCTCGCCCACGCGTGTGCCGTCGTACGGCAGCAGCACCGGGTCGTGCTGCGGCGTGTCGACCCATTCCCCTCCAATGTAATTTCCGTGAACCGTCTGCAGTTGCGCGCCCGGCGTCATGGCAACGTGGCCTCCTTCGTTCTTTCTACCGCGGGAAGTGTGAAGCCGGCATAGGGCAGCACCGCGACCCGCGCGCCTGGTCCCGCTTTTTGTGCGATCCGTTCCCAGGCTTCCTGCTGGCGGCCCGGCTCCACGGGCGTGAAATGGCACCGCCGGACGAATTCCGGATCGAGCGCGGAAACCAGGTGCACGTCATACAGGCTGCCCAGCCGCGCCACCCAGTACGCCTTGTGGCCGCCCACGACGAACTCGCGCTCGAGCGCCGCCTGCATCTCTCGATAATCGGCGTAGCGGCGGACGTATTCCTCGAAGCTGCGGATGCCGGCGCCGTTCGGGCACTCGGCGAAGAATAGAATCGAGCCGCCCGGCCGCAGCGCGTGGCAGGCGTTCTCCAGCCCCTTGTGCGCCTGGCGCAGGTCGATATCGACCGGAAATCCGCCTGCCGAGGCGATCAGGGCGTCGTACGGCTCCGCGAGCGGTACGCGCAGCATTTCATCCACTGTGCGGCACCCGGCGCGGTGCGCGAGGTCGTAGTGGCCGGCCACCACGCGGATCAGCCGGCCCTCCGGGCTGAGCACCACGTTGACCAGAAAGTCCGGCTCCGCCATCCGGCACGCCTCGAGGAGGTCCTCGTGCGCGGGATTGCCGTCCAACTTCCCGGAGCGGCAGTCCGGGTGGAAAATCATGCGGTGGTTGAAGGTGGTGGTGCGGAAGCCGGCGACGCCCGGCACGAGGCTCTTGCGGCCGCCGGAGTATCCGGCGATCAAGTGGTAGATGATCTCGCCGGTGAGGATGATCCGGTCGGCCTCCCAGACCTCGCGGTTGATCTCGACGCGGTTGCCGAAGCTCGTGACGCCGATTTCGACCAGGCTGGCGTCGTCCGTCGCCACGTGATCGAAGCACCGGATGCGGCGGTAAATCTCATCGCCTACGATCTGCCGCCGTTCCTCATCGGTTTGGCGGCGGTGGATGCCGAGCGCGAACACGATGAGGATGTCGCGGTCGGGAATGCCTGCGCCGTTCAGAGTCTCGACGATGGGAGGCAGCATGAGATCGGTGCGGGTCAGGCGCGTGATGTCATTCACGATGATGGCCACACGCTCGCCCGGCCGCGCGATCCGGCGGAGCGGCTCGCTGCCGATCGGATTTTCGAGCGCGTCCGCGACCGCCTGCCGCTCGTCCGCGATCGGGGCGGCCGCCCGTGGCGCCAGGCGCTCTGCCGCGGCGCAAAGCGGGAGCCTTCCGTTACCGTAGGGAAGACTGTGGACCTCGGGGTCTAGGATCGGCATCGCGGCGATTCAGGGGGCTTCGATCAATATAGCCCATCCGCCGCGGGATTGTGCCGGGACTCACGCGAGCGCGGCCAAAACTGCGACGCGGCGGCCCGCTCCGCATCCAACCGGGGAAGGAGACAGGAGCACAATGAAGATCGGCATCATCGGCGCAGGCAACATCGGCGGGACGCTGACCCGGCGGCTCTCCGCGTTAGGACACCAGGTATTCGTCGCCAATTCGAAAGGTCCCGGGAGCCTGGCCGGATTGGCGCAGGAGACCGGCGCCAAAGCGGTGACCGCGCGCGAAGCGGCGCGCTCCGGCGAAGTGGTCATCGTCACGATTCCCGAAGGCAAGATCCCGGAGCTGCCGAAGGACCTGTTCGCCGGCGTTCCGGAGAGCGTAGTGGTCGTCGATACCGGGAACTACTACCCGCAGCAGCGGGACGGCCGGATCGCCGAAATCGAGGGCGGGATGGTCGAAAGCCGCTGGGTCGCCAAGCAGCTTGGCCGGCCCGTGGTCAAAGCGTTCAACAACATCTACGCTCAGCACCTGATGGAGCGCGGCCGCGCCGCCGGCACTCCGGGCCGGATTGCGCTGCCCGTGGCCGGCGACGACCGGCGGGCGAAGGATATCGTCATGCGCCTCGTCGACCAGCTCGGGTTCGATGCCGTCGATGCCGGCGGCCTGGATGAATCCTGGCGCCAGCAGCCGGGCACCCCGGTGTATGCCACCGATCTCGATGCGGCCGGCGTCCGCCGGGCGCTCGCCGAGGCGAAGCCCGAACGCCAGCCGGAGTGGCGCGCGACGGCTCAGAGCCCAGGCAACTTCGCGCGACCGGCGTAGATTGAAACCGGCTACGGCCTGCGCCGCGGATTCGCTAGCTGTTTGATGTGGCCAGTGGGGGGATGCAGGTGATATCTTCTCCTATTTCCGGACAACCGACCTTAAAATACCGGCAATACGCATGGCCCACGGAGGGCGGATTTTCCCACGGATCGTCGATCTGGCCCGGACATCGCTGTTTTGACAGGCCGAGCTGGTGTAAGGCCTGAATCCGCAGAGCGAGCGGCTGGAACTCGAAGATCCGCTGTTCCAGGCCGTATGGCAGATCCGGCAGTCGCTTCGGGAGACAGGCGGTCAGCTTGTTTGTAAACGATGCGGTCTTGCTGATCAGTCCGCAAGCGCGGGTGAAGGCGGTGGAAATGTGCGCCCGCCTGAATCTTCCGAGGGGCACCGGGTTCTCCGCGTACACATGCAGAGTCCGGTATGGCAGATCGGCTTCGCTACTGGCATCAATTCCGGCCCCCGGCCAATGCGAACCCAGGCGCGGTGCGCCATTGACCGTGTACTGAAGCACCGGCGTAAACGGAATCGGAACATCATCCTTGATCGGTTGGGGATTCCCGCTTTCGTCGTCCACCTGGATGCTTCCGCCTTTCACGACCACTGGAAACATTTCAATCGCTTGATCCGGCAGCGGAAATTGCAGAACCGCGTAAGGCGCATTCCCCGTCGTCATCGAGCCCATCGCGTCGCAATGGTGGCCCGTGCAATCGACGTCGGCCGAGGGAAATAGCGTATTCTTGAACTGATCCGTTCCCGTCTTAACCCCGGTGAGCACATGAACCGAGCCGCGTTCCAATTCCTGCTCGGCAAGCCAGGAGCCGGCCAGATACTGATGGTCCGATCCCATATCGGCAATCAAGGCCAAAATGCTGCTGTCGGTTTGGTAAAGTGCGATAGCGCCGTGGAAAATCACGTACAGCGTTTTTGGATCTCTCTCTCCCATAAGTGTTCTCCTTCTGTGCTTGTGCTTTAGTTGCCCCGGTAAACGGCGAATGCAGCCCAGTAATACGGGTGCGAAAAGCGAGCGGCGCCGATCAGCTCGCGCTGCGCCAGCGCCAGCGCGGCTTCGGCTGCTCCCGTCTCCGCGAGGCGCCGGTAAAACGTGCGCATGAGCCGGGCGGTCGCCGCGCCG
>Ga0070739_10006078_pt1 | contig 13444 bp, 10 predicted proteins | sample Coa_R1_7_FD_66445 | JGI IMG/M metagenome (GOLD analysis project Ga0070739, IMG submission 66445) | Surface soil microbial communities from Centralia Pennsylvania, which are recovering from an underground coalmine fire - Coalmine... | ecosystem: Environmental > Terrestrial > Soil > Unclassified ... | reverse complement strand
CAGCAGGGACAGCGCGGCCAGCCCGGACAACCGGGGCAGCAGGGACAGCAAGGCCAACAGCCGGGCGATCAGCAGGACGGCGGCGCCGACATGAGCGACGCCGCCGGTCAGCAGGAGGCGCTGCGCCGCATGCTCGGGGAGATGATGCGGCGGCTCGGTGACGGCAGCGGCGACATACCCGCCCCGTTCGCACGCGCCGAGCGATCCATGCGCGGCGCCGCGGAGGCCTTGAAGCGCGGCCAACCAGGGCAGGCGATTGGCCCGCAGACCGATGCGCTCGACCAGCTGCAGCAGGCCGCGCGCGAATTTGCCCAACGGATGCAGCAGCGGCTCGGTCCGGGAATTGGCAGGTCCGGCGAGGGCGAGGTCGGCGCCACGGACCGGCCGCCCCGCGACCAGATCGAGCGCGACCCGTTCGGCCGGCCGACCTCGAACGATGGCTTTTACGACCAAGGCGACGTAAAAATTCCGGAACAAAGCACTCTGCAGAAGTCGCGCGAGATCCTGGACGAGCTGCGCCGCCGCGCCGGCGAGCGCTTCCGGCCGGAGATCGAGCTGGATTACATCGAGCGGTTGTTGAAGCGCTTCTGAGCGTCGTCGCGGGGGATCGACGAGAGGCATGGATCGGCGGCTGTTTCTCGCCATCATCGCAGGCACCGTCGCGGCCGGCCGCCAAGCTATGGCGACGCCCGCTGCGCCGCCGCTGCGCCGCCTCAAGCTTTACAACGCCCATACCGGCGAAACCTTCGACGGCCCCTACCGCAACGACAAGGGACCGATCGCGAGCGCCTTCAGCGACCTGTCGGTGCTGTTGCGCGACCATTATTCCGGGCAGAAGACCGAGATCGACGTCGGCCTCATCGACTTTCTCGCCGCAGTCATGACCGCGACGGGGCAGGACAAGGCGACGGTGCTGTCGGCCTACCGCACGCCGGCGACGAACGCGATGCTGGCGCGCACGATCTTCGGGGTCGCCGAGAACAGCCAGCACATGTACGGCCGCGCCATCGATGTACATTTCGATACGCGGCTGCCCGATGCGATGGTTGCGGCGCGGGCGATGAAGCGCGGCGGCGTCGGCTGGTACCCGCATTCGGGTTTCATGCACATCGACACCGGCCCGGTGCGGAATTGGGAGCTCGATCAGGGCGGGCTCGGCAGCCTCCTGTTCGAGGGACGCCGCATCGCCTTCAGCAAGAAGGGCGAGATGGTGGTCACCGGCCCCGGACGCCTGATCATCGGCGGCGGCAATCCCGCGATTGTGATCCCGGACCCGCCGCACGCGGCCTCCCGTATCAAGACCGTGGCCAAGGCCTTGCGAAGCTCGCCGCCCCGCTGATCGCGAGGGCGACCCCAATACCTAAGGAAGAAGACGCCGGAGCTCGTTCACCACCCGCTGCACTGCCGCGTCCTCGAGCTGCGGGTACATCGGCAAGCTCAGGACTTGGCGGGCGGCGCGCTCGGTTTCGGGCAGTCCGGACGGGTAGGCCGCGAGGCGGCCGGAATAGGCCGGCTGGAGGTGGACCGGAACCGGGTAATGGATGCCGGTGCCGACGCCCCCGCCGCGCAAAGCATCGCGAAGTCCGTCCCGGCGATCGCCCGGAAACCGTACGACATATTGATGAAAAACGTGGCTGGCATTGGGTCGACGCTGCGGCATGGTCAGCCCCAGCCCCGGCAGCCCGGCGTCATACCGCGCCGCGATCGCCTGCCGGCGCGCGTTTTGCGCTGACAGGGCCGTCAACTTGACGCTAAGGATGGCCGCCTGCAGCGGGTCGAGCCGGGTATTGATGCCGACGGCGGCGCTGACGTAACGCTCGCGCCAGCCGTATTCGCGGATCTCGCGCAGTTTGACGGCGAGGTCGGAATCATCGGTGACGACGGCGCCGCCGTCACCGAGCGCAGCCAGGTTCTTGGTCGGATAGAAGCTGAAACAGGCGAGATCGCCAAACGTGCCGGTGCAGCGTCCGGCAAATTGCGCGCCATGGCTTTGGGCGCAGTCCTCGATGAGCCGCAGCCCATGCGCGCGCGCCAGATCGCGGATCGCCGCAAGATCCGCGGGCTGCCCATAAAGATGCACCGGCAACACGGCCGCCGGTCGGCCCGGCGGTGGGCGCCGCAGCGCCGCCGCCAGCGCCGCCGGGTCCATCGTATAGGTCGCCGGATCGATATCGACGAGCACGGCGGTCGCGCCGGCGCGCTCGACCGCCGCGACCGTCGCCACGGCGGTGTGCGACACCGTAAAGACGAGATCATCCGGCCCGATGCGGCAGGCGCGCAACGCCAGCTCGATTGCGTCGGTGCCGTTGCCGACCCCGACGGCGTGCGCGACGCCGAGCCAATCCGCGAAGGCGCGCTCGAAGGCTTCGACCTCGGGGCCGAGGATGTATTGCCCGGCCGCGAGCACCCGCGCGACCGCCGCGTCGATCTCCGCCTTCTGTTCGAGATACCCGGCGCGCGGGTCGGTCTGCGGGATCGGGATCACAGATAGCTCGCGAGGTGGCGGCGGAAGTAGTCGAGCGAGCGCCGCAAGCCGTCGTCGAGCGTCACCGCCGGCCGCCAGCCCGTAAGGTCGCGGAAGCGGCGGTCGTCGGTCAGGAAGTCGCCGATGTCAATGGCCTTGCGCTCCGGTGGGAACTCGCGCACGTCGTAACCGCCGGCACCGTCGTTGGCGCGGACGAGCGCCGCGGCGATCGCGAGCAGGCTGTGCGCCGAATCGCCGCCGACGTTGAGCGCCAAGCCGACCGTCTGCGGCGCCAGCGCCGCCGTCAGAAAGGCTTCGGCCGCGTCCTCGACGTAGAGCAGCTCTCGCCGCTGCTCGCCGCCCCACACCTCGACCGGCTCGCCTTCCAAGGCGCGCCGCAGCCAGATGCCGAGGAAGTTCTGTCGCGCGTCCTTGATCCTCATGCCTGGACCGTAGACGTTGGTCAGCCGCAAGGAGCGGGTGTTCGTGCCATACACGTCGTGAAACAACAGGTGGTAGGCCTCGCCCGCCGCCTTGTTGACGCCGTTCACATCGACCGGCCGCAACGGGTGAGACTCGTCCACCGGCAGATATTTGGGACGGCCGTAGATCTGGCGCGTCCCGGCGTGGACGATGACGATGTCGGGAACCAGCTCCCGGCAGGTTTCGAGCAATTGCAGCTGCGCCGTGACGTTGATCGCGAGGTCGTCCTCGGGGGCGCTCATCGAGGCGAGATGGCCGACTTGCGCCGCCAGATTGAACAGGAAGTCCTGACCGCGCAGCAGCTGACGGATCGCGTGGCGGTCGCGAATGTCCGCGATGTTGACCCGCACCTTGTCGCCGAGGCCGGCGACATTGGCGAGATTGCCGCCATATTCCGGAATCAGGCTGTCCACCAGCAGCACCTGCGCCCCGAGCGCCACCAAACGGCGAGCGAGGGCGGACCCGATCAACCCGAGGCCGCCGGTAATCATGACCCGCGCGCCCGCGAAGGCGCCGAGATCGGACGGTTGCGTCACCGGATCGTCACCAGCTGCCGAGACAGCGGAAAACGCCGCGGTTTCACCGGCTATTCCACGTTTCCGCCGTGACCATCACGGTTCGGCATCGGCGTCGCCGAGCAGCGGCACCCAATCCGTGACCGCGCGCGCGATGCGGCGCGCCTCCGCCGCCTCCTCGTAGAGCGTGCGGGCCTCCACCGCCGGGCCGCGCCGCAGCCCGAGCGCCAGGACCCGCACGGTGCGCCGGTAGCCGCCCTGCGGCAGCGCCACCACGTCACCGACGTGCAGCGCGTGGTTGGGCTTGGTGACGAAGACGCCGTTGACGGCGATCTCGCCGCCAACGCACAACCGCGCCGCCAGCGAGCGGCTCTTGGCGAAGCGGGCGAACCACAACCATTGGTCGAGCCGCCGCCTGCCGCGGTCGATTTCGTCGCCTCTCACCCGAGCTTCAGCTCCCGCAGCTTCGCGAAGGGGCTGCCCTCGGTCGACGGTGCCCGCGGGCGCGCGCGCTGCTTCGCCCGGCGTGGGTGGGGACGCGCGACGAACGCTTCGGCACCGGCATCGACGATCGCGCGGTAGCCGAGCGCGGCGAGAACCTGCGGCAATAGCGCCACCGGCACCCCGCCGACCGAGGCGAGCTCCGGACGGGCCGCGAAGGGCCCGCCGCGCGCGAGCTTGCGCGCCTCCGCGGCGAGGCGCTCCAGCCGTTCCGGGTGCAGCGCCAGCCCCGCCAATACCCGCCGCCCGATCGCGGCATAGAAGGAGGGTGGCAGCGCCGGGTCTACCGCGAGTGCCTTGCCGCGCACCCGCGCTCCCGGCAACGCCGGGGCCGGGCGGGCATGCCGCACCGCCCACAGCAGCGCGCGGAACCGCACCATTTCCACCCGCAGCAGCGGTTGGAGATAGACGCTTTCCGTGCCGAACCGCACGCCCGCGCGATTCAGCGCGCGCCGGCTCGATCCGTCGAGCGCCTGTACCTGGTAGGCCACATCCTCCGCGGGCAGGCACCCGAGCGTGTCGACGAGCTGAAACACGAAGCCGCGCCCGACGCCGCCGAGCGGCAATGCCTGCACCGCGAACAGCGGCGCCAGCCGCCGTTCGACCTCGCCCTTGACGAACCGGCGCAGCCGCTGGCGCACGCTTTCGCGCGCCTCGCCGTCGAGAAAATTGCCGGCATAGACTTCGACGCGCGGCGTCAGGATCGAATCTCCCGCGGCGAGCCGACCCACCGCACCGCCGCGCCAAGTGACGATGCCCGCATGATCGATCGCGAAGGCGTCGTCGGCGTCGGCGCACAGCCGCCGCGCCCGCGCCGCAACTTCCCCGCGCAGCACGCGGTTCGCAGCATTGACGAGGGTGCGGGTCTCGAAGCCGTCGACGGCGTCCGGGACGAAGCGGAACCCGTCGAGGCGGCCGACATAGGCCCCTTCGACCTGCACCTCGCCGGCCGCGCTGACCGAAGCGAGGAGTTCGCCGCTCGACGCCAGCTGGCGCACCAGAAATGCCGAGCGGCGATCGACGAAGCGCTGCGTGATGCTTTCGTGCAGCGCGTCGGACAGGCGGTCCTCGATGGCGCGCGCCCGCTCCTGCCAGTCGGCGGCGCCCTCGACCCAGTCGCCGCGATGGGTGATGTAGGTCCAGGTGCGGATATGGGCGATGCGCGCCATCAGCGTGTCGATGTCGCCGTCCACCCGGTCGAGCTGCGCCATCTGGCTCGCGATCCACGGTGTCGGCAGCCGCTCCTGCGGCCCGGCCAAGTGGATGAAGCAGTGCGCGAGGAAGCGCGCGTGGCTGTCGCTCATGACCTTGCGGAAGTCGGGGATCTGGCAGACCTCCCACAGCAGCCGAATGGCGCCGGGATGGCGGGCTAGCGCCACGACGTCCGCATTGCGCGACAGCGCTTGCAATGCAAGGTGGTCGTCCGCCTCGCGCGCCTGGATCAGGCCCGGCGCGGGCGGCCGCTCGTCGAGGCTCTTGAGCAGCGCGCCGATCGACTGGAACGAGAGGTGCGTGTTGCGCCACGACAGCCGCGTCAGCGGGTCGAAACGATGCGCCTCGACCGCCTCGACGATCTCCTGCGAAAGCGGCCCTTCCATCGCGGTGGTGCCGAACGTGCCGTCGCTCATGTGGCGGCCGGCGCGGCCGGCGATCTGGCCGATCTCTGCGGCCGACAGGCGGCGCGGCCCGCGCCCGTCGAACTTGGCGAGGCGGGCGAAGGCGACATGGTCGAGGTCCATGTTGAGGCCCATGCCGATCGCGTCGGTCGCGACGAGGTAATCGACCTCGCCGGCCTGGAACATGCCGACCTGCGCGTTGCGTGCGCGCGGGCTCAGCGCCCCGAGGACGACGGCGGTGCCGCCGCGCTGGCGCCGCACCAGCTCCGCCAGCGAGAACACGTCGGCGACGGCGAAGGCCACGACGGCGCTGCGCGGCGGCAGCCGCGTGATCTTTTTGTGCCCGGTATAGGAGAGCGTCGAGAAGCGCGGCCGGTTCAGGTATTCGGCGTTCGGCACGAGCCGCCGCATCAGCGGCTTGATCGTGTCCGCGCCGAGCAGCATCGTTTCCTGCAGCCCGCGGGCATGCAAGAGGCGCGCGGTAAACACGTGGCCCCGCTCCGGATCGGCGCAGAGCTGGATCTCGTCCACCGCCAGGAACTCGACCGGCCGGTCGAGGGGCATCGATTCGACGGTGCAGATGAAATAGGACGGGTTTGGCGGCAGAATCTTCTCTTCGCCGGTGATCAGCGCCACCGCGCGCGCGCCGCGCAGCTTCACGACCCGGTCGTAATTCTCCCGCGCCAAGAGGCGCAGCGGAAACCCGATCATCCCGCTCTGGTGCGCGAGCATCCGCTCGATCGCGAGATGGGTCTTGCCGGTGTTGGTCGGCCCGAGGACCGCCGTCAGGCGGGCCCCCTCACGCTGCGTGGCCATGGCCTATAGGATCGGCATGATGCTGCGCCGCGGCAAGCGCCAAGGTGAAGCAGGCCGCAGGGAACGCCGTCGGCAGCGGCCTCGCCCTTCTTCAACGCTTCTTTACCTTTCGCGCGATATAGCGAGGAGCACACGGAGGATGAGGGCGGATGATCTTCGCGCCACGCGAGAAACGTGGGTCGCTGCTCGACGGTTATTGCCTTCAGCTCGGCATTCTGGTCGAGCGTCGGCACACCGAACTCGCCCTCGTCGCCGCAAAGGAACAGGCGGAGACCGCCGCGCGGCTGGCGACCGAAGCGATGTTCCAGGCGCAGGAAGCGAGCCGCGCGAAGACCAAGTTCCTCTCCAACATGACGCACGAGCTGCGCACGCCGCTCAACGCAATCATCGGCTTTTCCGACATCATCAAGAATTCGCAGGACCAGGCCCAGGGCGGGCAGGCCGAATACGGCAAGTATATCCATGACGCCGGCGTTCACCTGCTCGGTATCGTCAACGGCGTTCTCGAACTCGGACGCATCCAGGCCGGAACGCTGAAGCTCGACGAAGAAACCGTACCGCTCGACGAGGTCCTGCGCGCTGCCGTCCGCACCGTCCGCCCGAGCGCCGACGAGAAGCAGGTCGAGATTGTCTACCCGGCAAAGGTCGAGGAGCTGGTTTTCGTCGATGCCGGGCGGATGAAGCAGGTGTTCGTCAACCTGCTCTCTAACGCGGTCAAGTTCACCGACCCCGGCGGGCGGGCGACGATCGAGATCAGCCACGAAGGAACGCATCTTGTCATCTCGGTCGCCGATACCGGGATCGGCATCCCCGCCGACCATCTCGAAAAGGTGCTCGAACCCTTCGGGCAGGTCGAGGACCACCTGACGCGGCAGAGCGAAGGCGCCGGCCTCGGCCTGCCGATCGCAAACGCCCTCGTCGGCTTGCACGGCGGCGAGATCGTTCTGTTGAGCGCACCCGGTACCGGCACGACAGCGCAGGTGCGCCTGCCGCGCAGCCGCATCCGCGTCTACGAGCCGGCCCCCCGCCCCCGGTGAGAATGCAACGCGAGGTGATGATGGACGGCGCGGTTATCGACGACCAGACGGAGCGGGTAGGCCGGGTCATCTCGGTTTCCGCTTCGCAGGTTCTCGCCCTGCTGGAAAGGCGGGAGATGGTCGCCGGCGTCGACCACGGGCTGCTCGAGATGGGTTCGCTGGTGAAGGTGAGCACCCGCGTCTCCACCGTCTATTGCATGGTCAGCGGCCTGCGGGTGCCGCTCCCGACCCTGACCAACTCCGACGACGACCTGAAGATCATCGAGCTGGAGCTGCTGGGCGAAATTATCCGAGGCGATGTCGGCGGGTTTCAGACCTTTCGCCGCGGCGTGTCGATCTATCCTGCGCTCGACAATCCGGTGCTGCTGGCCACCGACGAGGACCTTGCCCAGGTTTATGCGCCGCCGTCCGTGGCGACGGCGCCCATTGGCTGGATCCACCAGGCCAGCTCGGTGCCGGCCTATCTGCTCATCGACGACCTTCTCGGCAAGCATTTCAGCATCGTCGGCACGACCGGCTCGGGCAAATCCTGCGCGGTTGCATCCATCCTCAACGCCGTCATCGACCGCAACCCGCACGCCCACGTCATGCTGCTCGACCCGCACAACGAATATGCGAGCGCGTTCGGCGAACAGGCGGTGGTGCTCAGCCCGGGCAAGGAGCTGCACCTGCCCTACTGGCTGTTCAATTTCGACGAACTCAGCGAAATCGTCATCGGCACCGCCGAGCACAACCGCCTGGAGCAGCGCAAGGTGCTGGCCGAGGCGATCCTTGCAAGCAAGCAGACTTATTTCTCGCGGATGGGGCTCGACAAGAACGGCACGGTCGATACGCCGACGCCGTACCGCATGTCGGACGTGCTGCGCTACCTCGATTCCGCGATGGGCAGCCTTGGCCGGCCCGAAAACATTGCGGTGTTCCAGACCGTGAAGGGCCGCATCACGCAGCTGCAGAGCGATGCGCGCTACGACTTCGTGTTCGGCACGAGCCTCAACATGCGAGACGACATGAGCGATATCCTGTCGCAGCTGTTCCGCATTCCGGTGAACGGCAAGCCGGTCACGATCCTCGACATTTCGACAGTGCCCTCGGAGGTGCTGAACGTCGTGGTGTCGGTATTGTGCCGCCTCACCTTCGACTTCGCGGTGTGGAGCGAGGCGCCGGTGCCGGTGACGATCGTCTGCGAGGAGGCGCACCGCTATGCGCCGCGCGACAAGGAACTGGGCTTCGAGCCGGCCAAGCGGGCGCTGTCGCGCATCGCCAAGGAGGGGCGCAAGTACGGGGTGTCGCTGTGCGTCGTCAGCCAGCGCCCGACCGACCTCGCACCCGGCCTGCTGTCCGAGTGCAACACGCTGTTCGCGCTGCGCATGACCAACCACGACGACCAGGACATCGTGCGCGGCGCGGTGCCCGAGGCCTCGCATGGGCTGATGAACTTTTTGCCGTCGCTGCGCAACGGCGAGGCGATCGCGGTCGGCGAGGGCGTGTCGCTGCCGATGCGCATCTGCTTCGCGCCGCTACCCGACAACCGGCGCCCGAAAAGCGCCACCGCCTCGTTCAGCGCGGCATGGTCGCGCGACCTCGACGACCGCAAGCTCATCGAACAGACCGTCGATCGCTGGCGCCGCGGCATCCGCCAACCTTCAGCGGCATAGGTTCGGGCGCCCGTTCCCACCAAAGCGGCAACGCAGGGCCGCCGCTTTGCCGCTCGCCGAGGCGCTTTGGCGGCGACCGAAGCCTTGCGAGGCCAGCGGCTGCGTCACATATCTCGGCGCGTTCCTGCCCAACACGTGAGCAAGAGCCGTGCCTCAAGAAACCAAAACTTTCCAGGCCGAGGTCAGCCGTCTTCTCGACATCGTCGCGCACTCGCTCTACAGCGAAAAGGAGATCTTCCTGCGCGAACTGATTTCGAACGCGTCGGACGCCTGCGACCGCTTGCGCTACGCCGCGCTGACGGAACCGACGCTTGCCGAGGGCGACACCAACTACCGGGTTGTTCTGACCCCGGTGAAGTCTTCGCGGACCTTGACCGTCGCCGACAACGGCATCGGCATGAACCGCGACGACCTCATCGAAAACCTCGGCACGATTGCACGCTCCGGCACGGCCGCCTTCATGAACCAGCTGACCGGCGACGCCCGCAAGGACATGAGCCTGATCGGCCAGTTCGGCGTCGGCTTCTATTCCGCCTTCATGGTCGCCGACAAGGTCGAGGTGTTGAGCCGCAAGGCAGGGGACAGCGAAGGCTGGCGCTGGGTCTCCGACGGCAAGGGCGAATTCACGATCGAGCCGGCGCCGAACCTGACGCGCGGCACCCGCATTACGCTGCACATGCGGGAGGGTGAGGACGAGTATCTCGACCCACACCGCATCCGGCAGATCGTCAAGACGTACTCTGACCACATCGCGCTGCCGATCGTGCTTGCCGACGGCAACAAGGAGGAGACGATCAACACGGCCTCGGCGCTGTGGACGCGACCGCGCTCGGAGATCACGCCGGAGCAATACAAGGAATTCTACCACCACGTCGGCCACGGTTTCGACGACCCGTGGCTGACGCTGCACGCCAAGGCGGAGGGCGTGCTCGAATACACTTATTTGCTGTTCGTGCCGTCGGCAAAGCCGTTCGACCTGTTCGACCCGGAGCGCAAGAGCCGGCTCAAGCTCTACGTCCGCCGCGTCTTCATCACCGATGAAGGCACCGATCTCCTGCCCGCCTATCTGCGCTTCGTGCGCGGCATCGTCGACAGCGAGGATCTGCCGCTCAACATCAGCCGCGAGATGCTGCAGTCGAACCCGATGGTCACGCGCATGCGGCAGGCGCTGACACGGCGGGTGCTCGGCGAGCTTGGCAAGAAGGCGGAAGAGGCGCCGGAGGAATATGCGAAGTTCTGGGACAATTTCGGCGCCGTGCTGAAGGAGGGCCTCTACGAGGACCGCGAGCAGCGGGATGCGCTGGTCGGCCTCGCCCGCTTCCGCTCGTCCGCCCGCGACGGCCTCATCTCGCTCGACGAGTACGTCGCCGCAATGAAGGAAGGGCAGGACGCGATCTATACGATCACCGGCGACAGCCTCGACCTCGTCAGGAAGAGCCCCCAGCTCGAAGGCTTCCGCGCCCGCGGCGTCGAGGTGCTGCTGCTGACCGACCCGATCGACGAGTTCTGGGTGCCGGCGCTCGGCAACTACAAGGACAAGCCGTTCAAATCGGCCACCCGCGGCGGCGTCGACCTCGCCAAGATCAAGCCGCTCGACGAGAAGACGGACGAGGCGGAAAAGCCGGCGCCGCCGGCGAAACTCGCCAGCCTCATCGCGATCTTCAAGCTGGCGCTTGGCGATGCGGTCAAGGATGTGCGCGGCTCCGATCGGCTGACCGACAGCGCCGTGTGCCTCGTCGCCGACGAGGGCGACATGGACATGCATCTCGAACGGCTGCTGAAGCAGCACCGGCAGCTCGACACGGCTTCCAAGCGCATCCTCGAACTCAATCCGCGCCACAGCCTGATCGAGCGGCTGGCGGCCTCGGTCAGCGAAGCCGGCGCTTCGGACCAATTATCCGAGTTCGCCTGGCTGCTGCTCGACCAAGCGCGCATCATCGAAGGCGAGCAGCTTCCCGACCCGCCCGCCTTCGCGCGCCGCCTCGCGATGCTGCTCGAACGCGGCCTTCCGGCGGCGGCGTAGCCCGAATCGCCGGCGGCGCCGCCGGCTACGAGAAATACGGCGCGACGCCGGCCGGCAGTCCCACCTCGAAGACGTTGAGCGCGTTGCCGATCGCAGTGTAGTAGCCGACGATTGTGCCGAGTTCGACGAGCCCTTGCTCGCCGAATGCGTCCCTCGCCTCTGCGAAGGTGGCGTCGGACAGCCGCTTCGTTTCGATCAGCTCCGTCACGATGCGATGGACGAGCGCCTGGTCCTTCGCCTGGAACTGCGGCGTGCCGCCGGTGCGGATGGCCTCGAGCGCGGCAGCCGGAACGCCGGCCTCGATGGCCAGCGGCGCATGCGCATGCCACTCGTAATTCGCCCGGATGCTGCGCGCGGTCAGGCAGATCGCCAGCTCCGACAGGGCCGGCGGCAGCGAACTCCCCCAGCGGAGATATTCGCCGAGCCGCGACAGGTGGCGGCACACCTCGGGAGCGCGAATCAAGATCTCGAACGGGCCGCCGAACCGGCCGCGCTTGCCGGCAATGATCTCGTCGCGAACCTGTTTCTGCGCCGGGGTCATCTGTTCCGGCTTCAGCTGCTCATAGCGGGCCATGGCATCCATCCTACGGTCGAGGCGTCGTCGCGGCATCGCGACCTTTCAGAGATTTAATCCGGCTGAAAGCGGCCTGTCACCACCGCGCGCCAATTCTGCGCCGATGCCGCCTATGCGTTTCGCGGAGGGCGGCGCGCCCGGCATCGGGCGCGATGCGTGTCATTCCGGGGACCTTCCCCGACGAGCAGGAGATCGAACATGGCGAAATGGCCTTCCGGCTTGGCTTGGCACCCGGTGTGGAGGAAGGGCCGCGCCGCCGCGGTCGGCTTCGGTCTCGGCGCCACGCTGGCGCTGTCGCCGCTGGTCTGGGCGCAGACGCAGCCAGCGCCGCCGGAGACGGCGACGTCGCCCACGGCCCTGATCCCGCAGCAGAGCTTCGCGCCGCTGGTGAAGAGGGTGCTGCCGGCGGTCGTCAATATTTCGGTGACGCAGCGCGCGGTCCCGGCCGAGTTGTCGGAGAATTCGCCCGACGCGCCATTCGACGAGTTTCTGCGGCGCTTCTTTCAGGAGCATCAGGGCCAGCTGCAGATGCCGCGCGGCGCGGTGCCGAACGTGCCCGACCTCAACCGCGGCGAGCGGCGGATTGCCCTCGGCTCCGGCTTCATCATCGACCCGGCCGGGTATGTGGTGACCAACAACCACGTGATCGGAGAGGCCGGCAAGATCGAAGTCATCCTTCAGGACAACAGCAAATACGCCGCGACGATCGTCGGCCGCGATCCCAAGACCGACATCGCCGTGCTCAAGATCAAGGCGGACAAGCCGCTGCCTTACGTCACCTTCGGCGACAGCAGCCAGGCTCAGGTCGGCGATTGGGTGGTTGCCGTCGGCAACCCGTTCGGGCTCGGCGGCTCGGTCACGACCGGCATCATCTCGGCGCGCGGCCGCGATATCCATTCCGGGCAATTCGACGACTTCCTGCAGATCGACGCGCCGATCAACCGCGGCAACTCCGGCGGCCCGACCTTCAACCTGAGCGGCCAGGTCATCGGCATCAACACCGCGATCTACTCGCCGAACGGCGGGAGCGTCGGTATCGGTTTTGCCGTGCCGTCAAACGTCGCGAAGAGCGTCGTCGCGCAGATCCGCGAGCACGGCAAGGTGAGCCGAGGTTGGCTCGGCGTCCAGATCCAGGAGGTGACGCCGGCGATCGCCGCCAGCCTCGGCCTCAAGAGCGACCACGGCGCCATCGTCGCGGCCGTGACGCAGGATAGCCCCGCCGCCAGGGCCGGGCTGAAGCAGGGCGACGTGATCCTGTCGTTCAACGGCGCCGAGGTCGATCATCTGCGCGACCTGCCGCGTCTCGTCGCCACCGCCGCGCCCAACTCGGCCGCGACCTTGACCGTGTGGCGGGACGGACATTCCGTGCCGCTCCAGGTGACGCTGGGCGAGGCGCCGAACAATCCCCAGGTCGCCTCCGCCTCCGGCGGCGAGGAACGCCCGGGGCGGGCCGAGGCGCTGGGGCTGCATCTCGGGGCGCTGACGCGCGACATGCGGCGGGAACTGCATCTCGGCCGCGACGTGCAGGGCGTGGTGGTGACGGATGTCGACAACGGCAGCATCGCCGACAATCTCGGCCTCACCAGCGGTGACGTCATCGTTTCGATCGACCAGCAGCCGATGCACAACCCGGAGGAAGCCGCGCGCAAGCTCAGGGAGATCGCCGGCTCGAAGCAGAAGAACGCGCTTCTGCTGCTGAACCGGCACGGAACAACCCAATATCTCGGGGTCGATCTATCGCCGAATCAGGGGTAGATTGG
>Ga0070739_10006075_pt1 | contig 13447 bp, 11 predicted proteins | sample Coa_R1_7_FD_66445 | JGI IMG/M metagenome (GOLD analysis project Ga0070739, IMG submission 66445) | Surface soil microbial communities from Centralia Pennsylvania, which are recovering from an underground coalmine fire - Coalmine... | ecosystem: Environmental > Terrestrial > Soil > Unclassified ... | reverse complement strand
GCAGCGTTCGTCGGCTGCGGCGGGGACACGCGGCGCGCTACACTGGCCATGAAGAGCCGGCTCCTTGGGTGGAGGTCAGAGGCCCCCAGAATGCCGGATCTTCTTTCCGCCCGCAACTCAGACTGTGGAATCTACGCTAGCGCCGCCAGCCGCGACCCTCTCGTAGGGTCTTCCCTCCCTCGGCCCTGGCCGGGCCTGCTTGCGGGCGGTGGCGCACGTGAGTATACTCGCGCACCGCTGGGTCAACGCCGCGAGGAGGTATTGCCGTGCCGGAGCCCCGTTATCCCTACTGGCCGATCACCCGCCGCCCGTACATCGCCTGGCCGAACGGGGCCCGTGTGGCCTTCTGGGTCGGCCTGAACGTCGAGTACTTCGAGCCGGACAAGCGGGGCACCGCCCACTCGGCCACCACCACCCACCTCAAGCCCGACGCGATGAACTTCGGCTGGCGCGAATACGGCCCGCGCGTCGGTATCTGGCGGATCATGGACATCCTGGACAAGCACGCCCTGCGCGCCAGCGTGCTGCTGAACGCCGATGTCTGCGCGGAGAACCCCGAGATCATCGATGAGGGCAACAAGCGCAACTGGGCCTGGCTGGCGCACGGCAAGAACAACTCGAACTATTGGGCTGAGATGTCGCTCGAGGAAGAGCGCCGCGCCATGGCCGACGTGGTGAACACGATCAAGCAAGGCACCGGCAAGCAGCCGCGGGGCTGGCTCGGCCCTGGCCTGAGCGAGACCTACAACACGCCGGACGTCCTGGCCGAGTGCGGGCTGACTTACAACTGCAACCGCTGCAACGACGACCAGCCCTACCCGGTCCAGGTGCGCGAAGGGCGGATGATCTCGCTGCCCTACTCGAACGAGATCAACGACATCGGCCTGTTCGTGGGCAAGACGGTGAGCGGGCCGGACTTCTACCAGATCGTCGCCGACCAGTTCGACGTGCTGTACGCCGAAGGGGCTCAGCGGCCGAAGGTCATGGCGCTGGCGCTGCACCCGTTCATCATCGGCCAGCCCTACCGTTCCAAGTACCTTGACCAGGTGCTCGACTATGTGGCCGGCCACGACGACGTCTGGCTGACGACCAGCGACGACATCGCCGAGTGGTACTACGCCCACTACTACGACGAGGCCCTGGCCGCCATGCCGGCTCTGCGCCAGTAGTCGTTGGCCGTCAGCGCTTGAACCAGCCGATCTACAGCCGCGACTTCCAGGGGCTGCCGGAGCAGCTTCAGGCTCTCGGCCTCCAGTAAGGGGAGGAGCGCGACGTGGAAAACACCCTGTACCAGTACTGGCCGATCGTCCGGCGGCCTCGCCTGGAGCTGCCCGGTGGAGCGCGGGTCGCTTTCTGGGTCGGGATCAACGTGGAGCACTTCCTGCTGGACAAGCCGTCGACGAGCATCACGCCGGTGACGGCCCACCTCGTGCCCGACCCGCTCAACTACGGCTGGCGCGATTACGGCCCGCGGGTGGGTATCTGGCGCCTGATGGATGTCCTCGACCGCCTGGGCATGCGGGCCAGCGTGCTGCTGAACGCCGACGTCTGCCACTACTATCCCGAGATCGTCGAGGAAGGCAACCAGCGGGGCTGGGTCTGGCTCGCCCACGGCAAGAACAACTCGACCCTGCAGGCGAACATGTCGCCCGAGGAGGAGCGCAGCTACCTGACCGACGTCGTCGGCACGATCAAGCAGCGGACCGGCAAGCAGCCCAGGGGCTGGCTGGGGCCCGCCCTGAGCGAGACGTTCGAGACGCTCAGCATCCTGGCCGACCTGGGTGTGAGCTACACCTGCGACTGGTGCAACGACGATCAGCCCTACCCGATGCAGGTCCGGCAGGGGCGCATGATCTCGCTGCCGTACTCGATCGAGGTCAACGACATCCCGGTTGCCCTGGACCGCGGCCTGCCCGCGGAGCAGTTCACCCAGATGATCAAGGACCAGTTCGACCAGCTCTACGCCGAAGGGGAGCGGAGCGGTCGAATCATGGCCGTGGCGTTGCACCCATTCATCATCGGCCAGCCCTTCCGCGCCAAGTACCTGGAGCAGGCGCTACGCTACGTCACCGGCCACGACAAGGTGTGGGTCACCACCAGCGACGAGATCGCCGACTGGTACTACGCCAACTACTACGAGGAAGCCCGGCGCCAGATCGAGGCGGCTCGCGCGAAGTATGCGTGAGCCGCGCTAGCCAGTGCCCGGGGAGGCAGATGCGCGCGGGCGGGCCCGACCCGCTCGCGAAGCGCTCGTCTGCCGTCGCCACGGGCGCTGTCATGGCTGTCGGCCGCCGCTGAGGCGCCGCGCGGCAGGGGGGGCTGAACCATTACGGCCGTGCGACGGGTCCACACCTACTGCGCCATGTGTATCTCCCGCTGTGGCGTCGTGGCTACCGTCGAGGACGGGATCCTGACGAAGGTGAGCGCGGACCACCAGCATCCGAACGGCTGCGTCTGCGTCAAGGGCACGGCCGCCCCCGAGATCGTCTACTCGTCGGAGCGCCTGCAGCACCCCCTTCGACGCACCCGACCCAAGAGGGAGAGCGCCCCCGGCTGGCTCCGCATCTCCTGGGACGAGGCGCTGGCCGAGGTGGCCGCGCGCCTGCAAGAGATCAAGGCGCGCTACGGGGCGGAGGCCGTCGTTTTTGGCTTCGGGACGCCCTCGGGCAGCGCGACCTCCGATTGCGCGCGCTGGGTGGAGCGTCTGGCCAACGCCTTCGGCAGCCCGAACATCCTGACCGCTGTCCACGTCTGCAACTGGAACCGAGGCTTCGGTGCGCGGTACACCTACGGGGTCGGCACGCCGCCCCCCGACTACGACAACGCCCGCTGCATCCTCCTCTGGGGGTTCAACCCGCAAGTGTCCTGGCCGGCCGCCGCTACGCGGATCGGTCAGGCCCGAAGGCGGGGCGCGAAGGTCATCGCCGTCGACCCGCGCCGGGCCGGCGCGGCGGAGAAGGCGGACGTCTGGCTGCGGGTGCGGCCCGGCAGCGACGGCGCCCTGGCCCTGGCCATGATCCACGTACTCTTCGACGAGCGGTTGTACGACGAGGCCTTCGTCCGGGACTGGACGAACGGCGCCTTCCTGGTGCGCGACGACAGCGGCTGCTTGCTCACGGAGCAGGACCTCACTCCATGCGGGCACGCGGAGGCCTACCTCGTCTGCGATGGCCGGAGCGGCGGTCTGGTGTCCTACCGCGCCGACCGCGGCTACGCCCAGGACGCCGTGGCGCCGGCGCTCGACGGCACGTACGCCGTCGTCCTGGCCGATGGTCGGGCCGTCGCCTGCCGGCCAGTCTTCCAGGCGCTCGCGGCGCTGGCGGCGCGGTATGCGCCCGAGCAGTCGGAGGCGATTACCTGGGTGCCGGCGGCCGACGTTCGCCGGGCCGTCCGCACCCTTGTCGGCGAGCAGCCGTCCTGCTACTACACCTGGGTAGGGCTCGAACAGCACACGAACAGCATGCAGACCAACCGGGCCGTGAGCATCTTCTTCGCCCTCACCGGCCAGTTCGATCGCCGCGGCAGCAACGTCCTGTTCGCGAGCACCCCGACCAACCCGATCTCTGGCTTCGAGCTGCTGCCCGCGGAGCAGGCCAGCCGACGGCTCGGCCGTGCCGAGCGGCCCCTGGGGCCGACGGACAGCCCGGGCCACGTGCAGGCCGGGGACGTGTACCGGGCGATCCTGACGGGGCGGCCATATCCAGTCAAGGCGCTGGTCACCGTTGGGGGCGATCCGCTCGTCGGCAGCGCGGACCCCGCGACGGGCCAGGCGGCCCTGGCGGCGCTCGATTACTACGTGCACGTGGACCTGGTCTGCAATCCCAGCGCTACCCTGGCCGACCTGCTGCTACCCGCGGCCACCTGCTGGGAGCGGGAGGGGCTCATGCCCTCGTTCCCCGCGGGCGAGGACACGGCCACCTGGGTGCAGCTCCGGCCGGCCGTGGTTCCGCTGCGGAACGAGTCGCGGTCCGACCTGGCGATCATCTTCGAGCTGGCCACGCGCCTGGGCCTCGGCGAGCCGTTCTTCGGGGGCAGCGTCGAGGCGGCCTACAACTGGCAACTAGCGCCCACGGGGCTAACCGTCCAGCAGTTGCGCCAGCACCCGGTGGGGATGCGCGTCGACGCCCAAACCCGCTACCAGAAGTACGCCGAGGCCGACCCGCGGACCGGCCAGCCGCGCGGCTTCGACACACCGACCGGCAAGGTGGAGATCTACTCGACCCGCTTCGCTCGAGCGGGCTACCCGCCGCTGCCGGTCTTCCGGGAGCCGGCTGAGAGCCCGTACAGCCGCCCCCACCTGGCCGAGGAGTATCCGCTGGTACTCACCTGCTCGCGGCTGGTGCAGTACTGCGACGAGCAGCACCGCCACATCCCGCGCCTGCGCCGCCAGGCGCAACAGCCCTACCTGGAGATCCACCCGAGCACGGCGGCAGCTCTGGGCGTCGCGGACGACGAGATGGTGGGCCTGGAGACCGCCCTGGGCAGCGTACAGGTCCGGGCGCGGCTCAACGCATCGCTCCACCCACGCGTCGTCTGCACGCAGTACGGCTGGTGGCAGGGCTGCCGCGAGCTGGACCTGCCCGGCTACGATCCCTTTGGGCCCGAGGGGGCCAACCTCAACCGCCTCGTCTCCGATGGCGCGCGCGATCCGGTCGGCGGCGCGGTGCCCCATCGCTCTCAGTTGTGCCGCGTCCGGAAGGTAGCGGTGCCGGGCCCCAGGGCGTACTGACGTCGTAGCCCCCTGGCCCAACGGCGGGGAGCCGGCCGCTGGGGGAACGGCGGCGTGAGCGTCGCTGTGAACGCACCCGGAGGGCTTACCGGCCATCCCCGCCGGAGCCGGGATGGCCGTCGGCCGCCGCCGCGGGGCTGCCGGGCAGGAGGTAGTTACCGTGCTCGTCGCGCTCCAGGGCGATCCGCTCGCGGACCTGGCCCCAGGCGCGGAGGAGGTCGCGGTACTCGGCGTTGGCGAAGTGCCCGAGCAGGTCGTAGAACGAGGCCGGCCCCGCGCCGAGCCGCTCCACGATCCGCTCTGCTAGCGCCGCGACGCGCTGCTCATCACTCTCCATCGTCGGTCACCTGCCATCGTGTTCGCTGTGCCGCGACGCCGCGGCCCGCGAGGCCGCGCCGCGACGAGCCGGTCGCTACAGGTAGTCCTCGAGCCGCACCTGCTCGCGGAAGGCCGGGCGAAGCCGCTCGTACATGCTGGGCGGGATCCCATCGGGGATCGTGGCGTCGATGCCCAGCTTGGCCGTCGTCGGGAGCTGGCCGCGCGGCAGCTCCCAGGCGCGCACGCTCGGATCGAGGTGCTTGCCGCGCGCGTCGGGCACCACCAGCACGTCGCGGTCGGCCTGGACGCGCATGGTGATCGCCCAGTCCACCTCGTCGGGGTCGTGGATGTCGATGTCGTCGTCGGTCACCACGACCCACTTCACGTAGCTCAGCGGCAGCAGCGCCAGCAGCGCGTTCTTGCCCTCGCCCTCGCGCTTGCGGATGGCGGCGATCAGCTTCCAGAAGCCGAGGCCGCCAGGCGTGCCGGTGATCGCCCGCACGTCGATGCCGGCCACCTTCAGCGCCTGCCAGGCCGAGGCCTCGACCGCTAGCGCGGCCAGCCAGATGTTCTCCAGCGGCATCGTCGTGGCGTGGAAGATCGCGTCGCGGCGCATGGTGATCGCCTTCACGTTGAACACGGGGTTCCAGCGCAGGTCGCACTGGAGATAGGTGACGTCGCCGAAGGGGCCCTCGTCGGCCGTCCAGCCGATCGGCGCGATCTCGCCCTCGAGGACGATCTCGGCGTCGGCTGGTACCGCCAGGTCCACCGTCTCGCAGCGCACCAGCGGCACCGGCGCGCCGTGCAGCCCCCCCGCCAAGGCTAGCTCGTCCATCCCGGCCGGGGCGCGATAGGAAGCGGCGACGTGCTCCGCGGCGTGGGCGCCGATCACCACCGCGATCTCGAGCGGCTCGTTCCGCGCCAGGCGGCGCTGGTAGAAGCTACGCAGGTCGGTCGGCGAGACCAGGTCGATGCTGGTCTGGCGCGGCGTGCGGTACATCAAGCGGTAGCAGCCGGCGTTGGAGCCGTACTCGGGGTCCTTCGCCACGACGATGCCGCTGCTGATGTAGGGCGCCCCGTCCTTCTCGCTGAGGAAGGGGATCGGCAGGCGGGTCAGGTCGACCGCGTCGCCGAGCAGCTTGACCTCCTTCACCGGCCCGCTGGCGACCAGCTCCGGCGGGATCGGCCGCTCCACCGCCTGCTGGAAGCGCCGCGCGGCGTCCTCCTCGGTCGCGCCGAGACTGAGGGCGAGGCGGCGGCGCGTGGCGGCCAGGCCGCCGACCAGCGGCAGGTCGAAGCCGCGCACGCGCTCGAACAGCAGCGCCTGCTTCGCCTGGGCGAGCAGGCCGGACACGTGGCGCGCGTCCACCTCCCGCCGGACGCGGACGAGCTCGCCCAGCTCCTCCAGCCGGCGGATCTGGTCGCGGAGATCGGGCTTCCGGACGGCGGTGATACTCATTGCTTCCCCACGACGGTGAGGGCCCGGTCGACGAACGAGTTGTCGACGACCTGCCGGATGTCGATCGCCACCGGCTCGAGCCCGTGCTGCACGTACCAGTCCTGTTGATACTCCATGTCGTCCGCGTCGGCGTAACCGTTCCGGTTGAAGCCGGCCGGATCCATGCGATCGTAGATCGCGCGGTCCTTGACCACCGTGTGCTTGATCAGGGCGGCGATGACGTTCTCCTTGTCGACGCCCCGCTCGAAGGCGTCCAGGTAGTCGCGCGTGCCCTTGACGTAGGCGATCATGAAGCGCGCGCCGGCCGCCGGGTCCTCGGAGACGAGCCTCGGGCCGTACATCAGCACGCCGCGCATGGCGCCCGGATAGAAGTCTTCGCTGCCGCGCCAGCGTGGGCCGAGGTCGCGCGCCACCGCCTGGGTCACGAACGGCTCGACGAGGACGGCGCCGTCGATGCTCCCGTTGGCCAGGGCGGTCAGCATGTCCGGATAGCCCATCGTCTGGACGTCGACGTCGTCGAGCGTCAGCCCGCCCTTCGCGGCCGCCCGCGCGACGTCGATCTCGTTCGTGCTGCCGCGGGTGGCGATGGCCAGGTGCCGCCCTTTGAGGTCCGCGTAGTCGCGGACCTGGCCGCCGTCGACGAGGTCCTTGCGGATCACGAGGGCGACGAAGCCGCGCCCCTGGAAGTCGCTGCCCTTGTCCGCGACGATGCGCAGGGGGATGCCTCGCGCGATGGCGTTGAACAGGCCCGCGCTCGGCGCCCCGACGGCCACGTCGACCTGGCCCGACGCCAGCGGGGCGATCATCTCGCCGCCGCCCTGCATGCGCGTCAGCTCGATCTCGAGTCCCTGCTCCTGGTAGTAGCCCTTCTCCATCGCTACGTACAAGGGGGCGTTGCTGAGCAGCCCGTGCTCGGCGACGACGAGCTTGACGGTGGGGCGCGCCGCGGCGGGCGCGGTCGTCGGCTGGACGGCGGCCGTCGCCATGGTCGTCGGCGCGGTCCCCGCGGTCGGCGCCGCCGGCGCGGCCGGCCTGGCCGCCGCGGGTCCGCAGGCAGCCGCGAGCAGCGCCACCACGCTGGCCGCGACGGCTGCGGTCCGTGCGCGGGCCGCTGTCGCGATCATCGGCTCTCTCCAGGAAGACCAGGATGCGCTCGACACCATTAAGGAGTGGTTTTAGGTGACGACGTCCTGTAGGAACATCTCCTGCGGCAGCTCGGTGCCCAGGCCGAGGGCGACCGCGCGCTCGTAGAGGTGGCCGCCGACAGCAGCGAACTGGATGCCCTGCAGGCCCGCACTCTGGCCGCACTCCCCCTCCCGCGTACCGTAGGACGAGTTGGCCAGGGTGGTAACCTCGTCGGCGCTGGCCCGCGTGTACGGCGTGCCAGTGGCCCAGTCGACGCAGTCGACGTAGCGGGCATTGGGATAGGGCTCGGCCGGGTACTGGCCGCGGGGGATCTGCTCGCGCTCCTCGGGCTGGCCGCAGGCCCAGGACCAGACGTTGTTGCGCATGGCGAAGTCGTCGTCGACCAGCCCGGCCACCGACATAGCCGTGCGCCGCGCGAGCAGGCCGGCCACCTCGACGCGGGCGTACGCCGACGGCGCCAGCTCCCAGGTCGTCACGTTGGTCAGGTGCATCCCCGGCTCGACCCAGGCCCCGTCGAGGACGCTGCCGAGGGCGTTGGTGCAGCAGGAGGCGATGTCCGCGCCCGCCACCGCCTCGCGGGCGCTCGCGGCCAGCTCGATCGGGCAGGGAAGCTGGGGCACCATCTCGTCGCGGTAGGCTTCGAGGTGGGCGCGATTCGGGCTGTAGACGCGGATCGCCTCGAGCGGGCGGACGGCCGCGGCGGCGACGGCGAAGCTGCGGGCCATGCCCCCCGAGCCGATGATGCCCAGGCGGCGGGCGTCCGGCCGCGCCAGGTAGCGGATGCCCAGCGCCGCCGTGGCGGCCACGCGCGCGTGCTGGACGAAGCCGTCGTTCATGATCGCCAGCAGCTCGCCGGTCTGGACGCGGAACAGGAACACCAGGCCGCCCCAGCGGCCCGGCCGCGTATTGAAGGTCTCCTTGCGGCGGATGCCGTCCACGATCGGCCAGGACATCACGTCCGGCTTGATCCGCAGGGCGTAGTAGCCGGGGTCGCGGATGACTCCTTCCATCGAGCTGAAGTTGAGGAACTGGCCGGGCTGGCCCGTGGGGCAGTAATTGTCGATGCGCGGGCGGCGGGTGGCGTCGCCGCGGGCCGCCTGGCGCAGGGCGCTGGCCATCGCCTCGATCGCCTCGCCCACGACGAACGCTCGCTCTTGCTCCTGGTTATTCAGCATCAGGGCCATGTCCACCTCCTCGCGCCGGATCGCCGGTGCCGCGCCGGCCAATGGCGGCCACCGCCTGGGAGGCGGTGGCCGCTGGCCTCGCGGGTGGCTACTGATAAGGGCCGAGCTGCGCGGCGGCGGCCTCCGCGGCCGAGGTGTCGACGACCTGGTCCGCCGAGGTGACCGAGCCGGTGTAGTAGCCCATGCGGCGGAAGTAGTCGAGGTCGCGCTGCAGGCTGGCGCGGGTAACGCGCCCGTCGGGATCGAGCCCCGGCATGTTCATGTGCTCGTAGGCGGCCGGGTCCTTCACGGAGGTGTTCTCGGTGAGGATGCGGATGACGTCGGCGCGCCCCTGGTTCTTGGCGAAGGCGTCGTTGTAGTCGCGCAGGCCGCGCAGATAGGCGACCATCCAGCGGCGGGCCTGGTCCGGCTGGGACAGGAAGCGGTCCGCCGCGAACAGCGTGCCCGACTGGTACACGCCGCCGTAGGCGGTGCTGCTGTAGCCGTCCTCCCAGCTTGCCGCCACGCCGCGGGTAATGGCCGCGCTCAGCGTCGGCTCGATCAGGTTGCCGGCGTCGATCGCGCCGTTGCCCAGCGCGACCACCATCTCCGGATAGCCGAGGTCGACCAGCTCGACGTCATTGATCGTCAGGCCGCCACGCTCGACGACCTGGGCGATCAGCGACTCCACACCGCTGCGGGTGGACGCGGCGCCGATGCGCTTGCCGCGCAGGTCGGCGGCGCTACGGATCGCCCCGCTGCTCAGCAGGTCGGGGCGCACGATCACCTGCGAGAACTCGAAGCCCGGCCGCGAGGTACCCTTATCGGCCACCGCCTTGATCGCGATGCCGCGGTCGATGGCGTTCAGCAGCCCGGTGCTGAAGGTGCCGCCGGCCAGCTCCAGGTCGCCGGAGGCCAGCGGCGCGATCGTGTTCGGCGCGCTCTGGAAGACGATCGACTGGACGTCGAAGCCCTGCTCCTGGAAGTAGCCGCGGTCGCGGGCGATGAAGATCCCCGCGTCGGAGACTGCCTGCGGCGAGCCGAAGCGGATGGGGACGAGCTGCGGCGCCGGCTCCGCCGCGGGCGCCGCCGCGACCGCGGCCGGTGCCGCCCGCTCGGCCGCCACCTGGGCCTCCGCCGCTCGCGGTCCCGGTCCCGTCGGCAGCGCGCCTACCCCGAAAGCGGCGAGGACAACCAGCGCCCCCCTCACTACCTGCCTGCGCCACAGCATGCCACTACTCCTCCCGTGCGTCGTCGCGGTCTGGCTTGCGCCAGCAGTCCCCGCCTATGGCCCGTCGGGCGGGCGAGGGTAGATCACCTCACCCGCGCGCACGGTGAGCACCGGGGCGAGGTGCTGGCGAACGGCCATATGCTGCCGCATCGAGTCCGTCGCCGTCCAGTCGCGCTCCTCGAGGCGCAGCACCGAGACGTCCGCAACGCGCCCGACAGCCAGCGAGCCCAGCTCGTCGGCACGCCCGATCTGGGCCGCCGCCTGGCTGGTGACCATCGCCACCACGTCGCGCAGGGGCAGGCCGAGCCCCAGGAACTTGGCCATCGTCGTTGGCAGGTCGTAGACCGGCCCGAGCAGGCTCATGTGGCTGCAGTCGGTGGAGATCGTGTCCGGCGGGAAGCCGAGGTCGAGCAGGCGCTGGGCCACGGCGAAGCTGAGGTTCTGGGCGCCGTGGCCGATGTCGAAGCGCACGCCGCGGTCGCGCGCCTCCCGCACGGCCGGACAGAGGCGGCCCTGCGCGTCGAGCACGCCGCCGCGCTGGCCGGTGTACATGTGGGTCACGATGTCGCCGGGACGGAATAGCTCGACCACGCGCTCGATCGGCTGCTCCTGATCGTTCCCCCAGGACTCGCCGATGTGGACCATCGCCGGCACGCCCAGTTCGGCGGCGATGGCGCAGCCACGGCGAATCGGCTCCAGGCCCAGGGCGCCGACGGCGCTGGTGATGGCGTGCATCTTGATCCCGACGATCCGGTCGCGGTTCGCCTCGATCGTCGCGGCGATCGCGTCCGGCTCGATCAGCCGCGGGTCGCCCAGCCGCGGGAAGCGCGTGTTGAGGGCCGCGCCCGGACTGGAGAGGTTCAGGAAGGCCAGCACGCGAGTGCGGGCGGCGGGCATGATGTAGTCGCGGAACAGCGGAAAGGCCATGTGGCCGGCGCCGCCGGCGTCGACGATCGTCGTGGCGCCGCGGCTGACGCCCTGGACGTCCGGCGCGACGGCGTTGGTGCCCAGGCCGGTGAAGCAGTGGACGTGCACGTCGATCAGCCCCGGTAGCACGAGCAGCCCGGCCACGTCGAGCACGGTCGCGCCGTCGGCCGCCAGGGCGGGCCCCACCGCCTCGACGCGGCCGTCGCGCAGGCGCAGGTCGTACTGCCCGTCGAGCCCCTGGGCGGGGTCGATCAGGTGCCCGCCGCGCAGCAGGAGGGCGCCGCGGGCGCCGCTGCCTTCCGACGCGAATCCCTGGTCGGCAGACTGAGACATGACTGCTTCCTCCGACGCATGAGAGGCCGCGGCCACACCGCGGCCGCGCTCGTCGATCGCGGTCCCGAGCGGACCGCCATCCCTGCCGAAGGGTAATCGGCGGGGCCGCCACCTTTCCAGTGCGCCGCGCAATCACCGATCGCGCTGATGCTACACTTTAGTCCCGCCGGCCTCGCCGGGACCGGAACCCGCGGCGCCTCCGCGCCTGGAGCGACGGTGAGCATCGACGCCTTGATCCGACAGCACCTCGACGCCCTGGACGTGCCCTACGAGGTGGTGCCCTGCGACCCGGCGCTGGCGGACACGGCCGCCTTCTGCGCCACCTATGGCTACGCGCTGGAGGACTCGGCGAACACGATCCTGGTCGTGGGCAAGGCCGACCCGCCGCGCTACGCCGCCTGCGTCGTCCTGGCCACCACCCGCCTCGACGTCAACCACGCTGTGCGCCAGCGCCTGGGCGTGCGCCGCGCCTCGTTCGCCTCGCCCGAGGAGGCGCGCGCGATCACGGGCATGGAACTGGGCGGCGTGACCGTGTTCGGCCTGCCGGCGGGGCTGCCGATCTGGGTGGACGCGCGCGTGATGGAGCGCCGGCGGATCATCCTCGGCGGCGGCAGCCGCTCCTGGAAGGTGCTCGCGGCGCCGGCCATCCTGCGCGCGCTGCCCGGCGTGGAGGTGGTCGAAGGGCTCGCCACCGAGCCGGCTCCCAGTTGACGCCGAGCGTACTCCTGCCCCCTCCACGACCGAACTCATCCGGCGACGGGACCTACCCGAGCCGCCGTGCGATCACTGCCCCGGCCGATGGCGTCGCCGGCAGCGGGAGAGGCGCTCGCGGAGAGCGCGGACCGGCGCCTCAGCGGAAGGCCGGCATCACCTCTTCGGCGAACAGCCGCAGCGAGCGGATCGTCTGCTCGGCGGTCAGGCTGCCGAAGGCGAAGGCGCCGGCGAAGTAGTTGGCGCCGGTCACCGCGATCGCCTCTTGCACCCGCGCCCGCACGGTGGCCGGCGCGCCGACGTAGATGCCCCCTTGCCCAACGAACGTGTCCCAGTCCGGCCGCTTGATGCGGTCGTCCTGGTGCAGGTTCCAGAGGTAGCCGAAGCTCGTCGAGTACTCGGCGTAGGCCGCCTTCGCCTCGGCCTGCGCCTGGGCGTCCGTCTCGGCGACGTAGACGTGGCGGACGAGGCCGTAGCAGGGATCGGCCACGTGGCCGTTCAGCCGATCGGGGTTGTCGCGGTGCGCCTCCCGCTCGCGGTTGTAGATCGCGAGCTGCTCGCCCGTCGCCGTGAGCGAGGGGAACAGCGAGCCGAAGACGGTGCTCAGGTTCTGTTGGCCGAGCCAGGGCACCGAGTTCGGGTAGTTGGTCGGGTACCAGAGCGGCGGGTAGGGCTGCTGCAGCGGGCGCAGGACGGCGCGCACGTCCTGGAAGGCGAAGTAGTGGCCCTCGTAGCGCACCTCGCCCGTGCGCAGCCCCTGCAGGACGATCGCCAGCGCCTCGTCGAAGATGGCGCGGGCCTCGTCGATCTTCACGTGGAACGGTGCTAGCTCGTACGGCGAGGCGCCGCGCCCGATGCCGATCTCCAGCCGGCCGCGGCTGAGGTGGTCCAGCATGCAGATCTCTTCGATCAGCCGCAGCGGGTTGTACAGTGGGAGCAGGTACACCAGCGGCCCGAGGCGGATGCGGCGGGTGCGCTGGGCGGCGGCGGCGAGGAACAGGCTCGGCGACGGCGCCAGGCATAGCGGCGTCCAGTGGTGCTCGGCCAGGTGGTAGCAGTAGTAGCCGGCCTGGTCGGCGTACTCCAGGAGCCGCAGGCGCTCCTCGTAGAGGTCCGCGGTCGTGAGCGGCCGCCGCTCGTCCAGCCAGTCGAAGATGCCGAAGCGGATCGCTCGGCGCGGGCTAGTGGCGGGCGTCGTGGTCTCGCTCATCGTCGTCTCCTCCTGGCGCCGCGCGGGCGGGGCGCTTCGGCGGCACGCGTTCTGGGGCGCGCCGCGGTCACGTCCAGTATCGACGACGCGCCCGCCCGGAAGCTACTGATCACAGCGTGAGATCGTAAAGCGAGTCAAGCAGCATGACGCAGGCTGGTGCTGCCGCCGTTGGATTTGGGCGTCCGCAGGGGAGCCACCTGGGGATCGTCCAGGGCGATGT
>Ga0070739_10006074_pt1 | contig 13449 bp, 16 predicted proteins | sample Coa_R1_7_FD_66445 | JGI IMG/M metagenome (GOLD analysis project Ga0070739, IMG submission 66445) | Surface soil microbial communities from Centralia Pennsylvania, which are recovering from an underground coalmine fire - Coalmine... | ecosystem: Environmental > Terrestrial > Soil > Unclassified ... | reverse complement strand
CCTCCGAGCGTGACGCCAGCGTGGGACCTGGCTCCGCTCATCGCGGCGTTTTCGGCGCAAGCCCAGCGCGTCAAGCCGATTTTGGACCAGTTGACGCCGCAAGAATGGATCCGCCAGGGAGCCCCGCAGACGTACGCTTCCCAGTATCAAAGCGCCCAGCAGGAGATTCAATACCTGGGCGCGGCCGCCAAGGCCTTCGAGAGCAACCCCGAGAAACTCACGCTGGCTCTGGATGCGTATTTCCGCTGGACCGCAGTGGAAGCGCGATTGAACACGCTGGCCGAGGGCGTCCGGCGGTACCAGAATCCCGCAGTGGGCGATCTGCTGGTGAGCGTGGTGGCGCAAAATGCGGAGAACCGGGACAAGCTGCGGGACTACATCACTGATCTGGCCGCGCAGAAAGAGCAGGAGTTCGCGGTGGTGGATCAGGAAGCGCAGAGATGCCGGGGGTCGCTCAACCGGACGCCCGCCCGCCCGGCGCCGGCGAAAAAGCCCGCATCGCCCAAACCGGAAGGAAAGCAACCATGACCGAAACCAGTACCACGTTCGCGTGCAGCATTTGCGGCGAGCCATCCACCCAGATTTGCATCTACTGCACCAAGGACGCGTGCCCGAACCATCGCTGCGAAAAATGCGGGCGGTGCAGCGATTGTTGCTCCTGCGAGCTGCGCCGCGCGCAGGATTAAAAGAGCCGCGCGCCTCGCACGCTATCCTATAACTGCTTGGCTCCCATACGATGGATTGCCGGAATGGCCGCCGGTTATTGCCTGGCCACAGCCGCATGCGGCCGGTCTGGAAAAGCGATCGTGGTCGGATCGGAAAACACCACCGAACAGATCGTCGTGGGCGAGATCGTGGCCCAGCACCTGGAGCACCGGCTCCATCGCAAGATCGGACGCCGCCTGGGTCTCGGCGACGAACCGATTCTGTACCAGGCTTTGCTCAGCGGCGACGCGACGCTGTATCCCGACTATCCCGAGGCGATTGCCACCTCGATTCTGAAAGTGCAGCCCGATACCGACGCGGCGGTGGTCCTGGAACGAGCGAAAAACGAGTTGCGCCGCACCGCGCAACTGGAACTGCTCGATCCCCTGGGATATGAGAGTTCGCCGGTCGTGGTGGTGAAGACGGCCAACGCCAATTCCGCTAAAGTACGCTCGCTCAGCGACGCCGAGGCGGGAACGCTTCAGTGGAAATTGGGGGTGAGCTATCAGTTCCAGCAGCGGCCGGACGGACTTCCCGCGCTGAATATCTACAGAATTCCGATGTCGCAATCGATCCGCGGCATGGAAATGGCATCTCTGTTTCCGGCCCTGGAAAGCGATCAGGTGACGATGATCGTCGCCAGCGCCGCGGACGGGCACTTGCATTCGGGCGATTTCACCGTCCTGGCGGATGACCGCCACGCCTTGCCGAAGTACCAGGCCAGCCTGGTAGTGCGCGCCGATGCGCTGGCGGCCGAGCCCAGGCTAAGGCTCGTGCTGGCCGAGCTAGCCGGAAGACTGTCCACGGAGACGGTTCGTTCGCTGAATGCCGCCGTGGAGGTCGATCATCGCAAGCCCGCCGACGTGGCCTCGGAGTTTCTCAGGCAATCCGGCCTGAACTGACAGCGTCCGGTTCCCGATTTTGCTCCCCATTTTCGTGTACCAAACGGCATAGCGCACGGCTCGTCTTTTTCTTCTGGCAACGGACTCGCATCTCCAGGCATATTCAAATTTTGGCGGCGGGGCAGGAGTAACGGCCGTCCCTGGATGCCGGCCGACATGGCCGCGGCCTTCCGCCCGCTCCCGGTGTTTTGTTGCTTTTGTGATTTATGCGTATTTTGGCCGGCTTCAGTTACGATGGAGTAATTGGAAGGCGGGGGGACGCGCGCTGGGCGCTCCACAGCGCTCCGGAGGTGAGGCATGCCTGAGAGCGCCATGAAGATCGCCATCGGCCGGGATGGTCCCGCAGTCAAGCTGTCTATCCTCGGCAAGATTAACGGCGCGAGCTTAGGGGAACTGCGCCGGGAGATCGAGAGAGCGCGAAGGAATCATGAGGAGGTCGCGATCGATTTGAGCGAGGTGACCTTGGTGGATCGCCATAGCCTGGCATTCCTGGTGGAGCAGAGCCGGGGGGACGTCCGGTTGATCAACTGCCCGGTGTATCTGGAGCGTTGGGTGGAACGGGAGCGAAGCAGCCGCGCGGGCAAGGAGCGCGGCCTGTGAGGAGAGGGGCCGGCGCCCTGGCCGCGTTCGCAATCGGTTGGATGGCCGGCTGCAACTTCGCGCCGGTGGGCCCGAACTATATCCGGCCCGATATTCCCGCTCCACCAGCGTTCCGCGAGGTTCCGCCGCCCGCGGAGGGCTGGAAAGCGGGGCAGCCGCGCGATGACGCGCAGCGTGGCAACTGGTGGGAAATTTACGGCGACCCGCTGCTGAATTCACTGGAGGAGCAGGTTGCCATCAACAATCAGAACGTGCGCGCCGCCGCGGCCAACTATCGCGCCGCGGTGCAGGCCGTGCAGGTGGCCCGCGCCGGGCTCTATCCGGTGGTCAGCGGCGGCGGGGCCGTCACGGGCGCGCAGCAATCCGCCAATCGATTCGGCGGAACCTTCGTAGTCTCCAACCCGCTGTACGATATCCAACTCCCGATTTCGGCCACCTGGGAACCAGACGTTTGGGGACAGATTCGCAAAACCATCGAACAAAACGTGGCGAATGCGCAGGCCACCGTGGCGGACCTGGAAAATGCGCTGCTGTCGCTCCGCAGCCAGCTCGCGATTCTTTATTTCGAGGTGCAAGGCCTGGATGCGCAGCAGCAAATTCTGGCGTCCGCGGTGGCCGCTTACGAGCAGGCTCTGCAACTGACCACGAATCGATTCAATCAAGGCGTGGCTTCCCAGGTGGACGTCGCGCAGGCGCAGACGCAACTGGAAACCGCGCGTGCGCAACAGACCGAGACGCAGGTGCTTCGCGCGCAGTACGAGCATGCCATCGCCGTGCTGATCGGAAAGGCGCCCGCGGAGTTCCGGCTGGAGCGGCATCCTCTGACGCTCCAGCCCCCGCCGACGCCCGCCGGCCTGCCGTCGGAATTATTGGAACGGCGGCCCGACATTGCGGCAGCGGAGCGGCGGGTGGCCGCCGCCAATGCGCAGATCGGGATCGCCGAAACCGCGTTCTATCCCACCGTGACGCTGGCGGCAACGTTTGGTATCGAAAGCTCGAATATCGCCAAGCTGTTCACCTGGCCGAGCCGGTTCTGGTCGGTGGGGCCAACGCTCGCACAGACGCTGTGGGAAGCGGGCCGGCGGCGCGCGGTTACCGAGGAGGCGCAGGCGGCCTACGACGCCAACGCCGCAGCCTACCGGCAAACGGTGCTGACCGCATTTCAGCAAGTGGAGGACGATCTATCCACTCTGCGGCTGCTGGACATCGAATCCGGCGAACAAGGCCGGGCCGTGGAGGCCGCGCAGCGCTCGCTGAATCTCGCCAATATTCGCTACACCGGCGGCATCACCACCTATCTGGAAGTGATCACCGCGCAAAACGCGCTCTTAAGCAGCCAGCAGATCGCCGAACAGCTTCTGACGCGGCGCATGGTCGCCAGCGTTTCCTTGGTGCGGGATATCGGCGGCGGATGGAACGCCGCGCTGGACTTGCCGGCGGCCGAGGCCATCCAAGCCGTCCGCTGAACGGCGGTTTCCGCCTAGCGCCTCGCGTTGACTTCGCGGCATACAGAAATTACCATTGCTCCAATGAGTCAAACCGTCCCGATCCTGCTCGCGGGCGCGCTGCTTTGGGGCGTCCCGCTTTCGGCGCACCACTCGTTCTCTATGTTTGACATGACCAAGCGCGTCACGCTGGTCGGAACCGTCACTTCGTTCGAGTGGACGAATCCGCATTCCTACATCGAAATCGATGTCCCCAGCGAAAGCGGAGCGGTGAAACACTGGAGCATCGAACTCGGCAGCCCCAGCATCCTCCAGCAGAGCGGCTGGAAGTTCAGCAGCCTGAAGAAGGGCGATAAAGCCACGCTGGTGATCAATCCGCTGAAGAACGGGCAGGCCGGCGGCTTCCTGTCGCAAGCCACGCTGCCGGACGGGCGCGTGCTCGGAAACGGACCTGGGCGGCAATAAAATGAAGGTCCTGACGGTCGCGTGTTTAGGCGCTGCTTTTCTGCGATTCGAACCGGCCGCCGCCGCGCAGTCCAGGCCCGATTTCACGGGCGTCTGGGGCCAGTATCGCGGGGGCCGGGGCGCGGATCCCAAAACTTTACCGCCTCCCGCCGGGCCTCTGATTCTCAAGCCCGAATATGCCAAGCCTTATGAGGCTCGCCGGGCCGCCGAAGCCGAAGCGCAGAAGCGCGGCGAGCAGCTCGCCAATGGCAGCGCCCAGTGCGTGCCCTACGGGATGCCGACGATGATGTCGGTCGCCATCTATCCGGTGGAGATCCTCCAGACACCGCGCCAGGTCACGATCATTTCGGAAGCCTTCAGCGAGGTCCGGCGCGTCTATCTGGACCGGCCGCAATCCAAGCCCGAAGATGTGCCTCCGGGCTACTACGGGCGGTCGGTGGGGCGGTGGGAAGGCGGCACGCTGGTGGTGAATACCATCGGCATCAAGCCAACGGTGGCCGGCTATCGGGGCATGCCGCACAGCGAACAGATGCAGATCACGGAACGCATCCGGCTGGTCACGCCGGACATTCTTCATGACCAGATCACGATCGAGGATCCGGTCGTGCTCGAACAGCCGGTGACCTACACGCTCGGCTACAAGCGCATGTCTCCCGATTATGAAATGGTCGAGTTCGTTTGCGATAACAACCGCGAATACGTAGATGAGAAGGGCGTGGTTCGCCTGCGGTTGAAGGACCACTAAGGAACGCTCATGGGACGAAATTTTCGATTGGCCTGCCTGACGTTGTCGATTGCCTGGATCGCGCCCGCCGCGCATGGGCAGCCCGCGCAGCTCGGCGCGCTGGCCCCCGCGAACCTAGCCAAACCCCGGCCCAAACCACCGTTTGACCTGACCGGGACGTGGCAGCATAGCGGCGGAAGGGACAACAGCTTTCGATTCTCGCCCCCGCCGGGATTCAAATTGACGCCGATGGCGCAGGCCCACTACGACGCCGCGCAGGAAGCCGCGAAGGAAGGGAAAGCCTACCACGACGATATCGGGCAGTGCTGGCCCGCCGGCATGCCGATCATCATGACCCGGGTCTGGCCCATCGCGATGGTCCAGTTGCCCACGGCGATCTACATGATCAGCGGCTTCATGAACAGCACCCGATTCATTTACCTCGACGGGCGGCCGCACACCGATCCCGACGTCGTGGTCCGTAGCTTCAACGGCGAATCGATCGGGCATTGGGAGGGAGACAGCCTGGTGATCGACACCACCAACTTCGTCGATGACCACCATTGGATCGACAATGGCATCCCGGCCACCGATGCGCTCCACATCGTGGAGCGCGTCCGCATGCTGGATAAGGGCCAGACGCTTTCGATCGAATACACGCTGAGCGATCCCAAGAGTTGGGAAGGCGAGTGGAAAATGACCAAGCGCTTTCGCCGTATTGACGATCAGGACATCACGGAGGCATCCTGCCTGCCAGACCTGAACGAACACATGCCGAGCCTGAAAACGCAAAATGGCCGCTAAGAGGACTCACATGAAAACACTGTTGCTGCTCTGCACACTGGTTACCGGCGCGTATGCGCACCATTCGATGACGGGTTTCGACCGGGCGAAAACCATCACCCTGGCGGGGACGATCAAGCAGTTCAAATGGGCGAATCCGCACTCGTGGATCGAAATCGAAGTGCCGAACGATAAGGGCGAGCCGGTGATCTGGAACCTGGAAATGACCGCGCCCGGAATCCTGGCGCGTGCGGGCTGGAAATCGACCATGCTCAAGCCCGGCGATAAAGTGACCATCTCGGCGCACCCGCTGGTGAGCGGCGAGGTGGGAGGGCAGTTTGTTTCGGTGACGTTAGCCGATGGCCAGGTTTTCACCGAAAGAGGGCCCCAGGCCGCCCCGGGCGCGGCGAAGCAATGAAACGGTACATTTGGCTTGGCCTCAGCTCGGCCCTGCTGCTGAATCCCGCAAAGGGCGCGGACTGCGATCGCGCCTGCCTCCGGGGATTCATCACGCAGTATCTCGATGCCCTGGTTGCGCACAAGCCGTCCGCGTTGCCGGCGGCGCCGAACGTGCGATTCACCGAAGATGAGGCGGAAATGCGCCTGGGCGAGGGGCTGTGGAAGAACGCCTCGTGAGTCCGGCCGTACCGGCTCGACATTCTGGATGTCCGGCAGAAAGTGGCGGCATCGCTGGTCGTTGTCGAGGCGGAGGGCTCGCCCGCGCTGCTCGCGCTGCGTTTGAAGGTCGCCGGCCAGAAGATCACCGAGATCGAGACGCAGGTGACGCGGACCCAGCAGGAAGGCCGGCTGTTCAACGTCACAGCGCTCGACTCGCCGAGCAAGGCGATGACGATGATGCCCGAGGCGCCGCAGCGGGCATCGCGGGAAGAAGCCATTCGCATCGCGGAATTCTATCCTGCCGGCTTGAAAATCGGCAGCTTTGTGACCGCGGATGCGCCATTCGCCGCCGATGCCTATCGCCTGGAGAACGGGGTCGCGACGGCGGGCCACGGCTGCGCGCGCGGCGGGTGCGAAAACATCAAAACGCAGAACATTCTCAAGCACCCCGCCCTTACCTATCAGGTCAAGGCCGTGGACGAAGACTCGGGAATCGTGCTGCTGCACATGAATTTCGGCGATACGGGGTCGTATGGCCCGGGCAACGCGCTGTTTGTATGGGAAGCGTTCAAGGTGTACGGCGGGCAGATCCACGGAGTGGAAGCGTTCATGAAAGTTTTGCCGGCCAACACCAAGTTCGCATGGCAATGACCATGCGGTGGAGCGCCGGGCTCGCATGCTTCGCGCTGGCAGCCGCAGCGATGCACGGCCAGAGCCGTACGGTGTACTTCTCGGGCGCCCGGCTGATCCAAGGGGACGGCGGCGCGCCGCTGGAGAACGGCGCGTTTGTGGTGCGCGACGGACGCATCGCGGCGATCGGACCCGCGGCCTCGGTAAAAGCGCCCCCCGGCGCGGCGCGCGTGGACCTCACCGGCCGAACCGTGATGCCGGCCATGATCAACGTGCACGCGCATCTGGGCTACGAGGGCTTCACAAGCTGGGGGGCATCGAATTACACGCCGGAAACGGTTCTGGATCATTTACAGCGCGAGGCCTTCTACGGCATCGGCGCGACGCAGTCGGTGGGCAGCACGCCGGCGGAATCCTCGATCCAATTTCAGCGGGACCAGCAGGCGGGAAAATTCGCGGCCGCGTCGCGGTTTTTCTTCATGCCCGGCATGGCGCCTCCCAACGGCGGGCCGGACGAAATTCTGATTAAAGCGACGGCGGCGCTGCACGCGGTCTCCGAGGTGTCGACGGCGGCGGAGGCGCGCGCGGCGGTCCGCGGCATGGCCGCCAAGAGACTCAAGAGCGTAAAGATCTGGGTGGACGACCGCCGCGGCACGTATCCCAAGATGCCGCCGGAAGTCTATACCGCGATCATCGACGAGGCGCACAAGAACCACATGCTGGTGAACGCGCACGCGCTGACGCTGGCGGATCAAAAGGCGGTGGTCCGGGCCGGCGCGGATGTGCTGATTCATATCGTGCAGACCGAAAAGGTGGACGATGAGATGCTGGCGCTGGTGGCAGAGAAGAAGCCCTACTGGACGCCAGTGATGGCGCTCGGCGACCGGAGCGACGTTTGCGAGAAGGATCCGTTTTTCGATCAGACCTTGCCGGCCAAGGTCGCCGCGGAGATTCGCGAGAAAAATTGCGGGTCGCTGAGCGCTGCGGCCGCGAATCGCGAGCAGGCGCTGGCCTACAATTTCCCGAGGATGATCGCCGCGGGAGCGCGGCTGGTTCTGGGGACCGATGCAGGCGTTTTGCCGCGCTGTTCCTTCGGGTTTTCCGAACATCATGAGATCGCGCGCTACGTGCAGCTCGGGCTGACGCCTGCGCAGGCCATCGCCGCTGCGACACAGCGGCCCGCGGAACTGCTGGGAATTCAGGATATGGGCACGCTGGCGGTGGGCAAAAGCGCCGATTTTCTCGTTCTGGCCGCGAATCCCCTGGACGATATCCGTAATACGAGGACCATCGCCGGCGTTTATCTTCACGGGAGCGCGCTCGACCGCCAGGCGCTGCTGGCGAAGTGGCGGAATTAGGTGGCGGAACTGATCCAACTCGGAGCCCGCGAACCCGCCCGGAGGTTGCCGGCGTGGCTTCGAAAATCGTCCACGCACTTCGAGGCGGTCCACGGCCTGAAAGCGGAGTTGCGCCGCCTGAATCTGCACACGGTGTGCGAATCCGCTCGCTGCCCGAACATCCACGAATGCTTTCTGCGCGGCGCGGCCACCTTCATGATTCTGGGTAACCTCTGCACGCGGGGGTGCGGATTCTGCTCGGTTCCGAAGAGCCGCCATCCGGGCGCGCTGGACCCCGAGGAGCCGGAAAACGTCGCCCGCATGGCGCAGTCGATGCGGCTGAGGCACGTCGTGATCACCAGCGTGAACCGCGACGATCTGCCTGACGGCGGATCGGCGCATTTCGCGCAGACGGTGATGGCGGTGCGCAGAGCTCTGCCGGAGGCGCGGGTCGAGGTGCTGACGCCGGACTTTTGCGGGGCGAGGGAGGCCGTGGCTCGCGTGCTCGACGCCGGGCCGGATGTGTTCAATCACAATATGGAGACCGTGCCGAGGCTGTATCGGACTGTCCGGCCGCAAGCGGATTACGCGCGGTCTCTGGAGGTGTTGCGGTTCGCGAAAACGTACCGGCCGGAAGCGCTGACGAAATCCGGAGCGATGCTGGGCCTGGGAGAGAGCGTAGAGGAGGTGGAGGAGCTCCTGTGCGATCTGCGCGAAGCCCGCGTAGACGCGGTCACGCTGGGACAGTATCTGCAACCCACGCGGCGAAATCTGCGCGTCGCCGAATACCTTGCGCCGGAGCGATTCGATGCCTACCGGGATTACGGGCGGGCGCTGGGCTTTAGAATGATGTTTTGCGGGCCGTTCGTGCGCAGCTCCTACATGGCCGATCTGGTCAATATTTGAAAAACTCCGGTTTGTCGCTCCTTTCCGGGCTCCTGCTGATCCTCATTTTTCCGCGGTTCAATCTGATCTGGCTCGCGCCCGTGGCCCTCACGCCGCTGCTGGTCGCGAGCGCGCAGGAGAAATCCTGGGCTCGCCGGTTCCTGTACGGGTGGGCCGCGGGGTTCCTCTTCTGGTTCGCCGTCTGCAACTGGATCCAGTTCGTGCTGGAAGTCCACGGCGGCCTGGGATGGGCTCTGAGCTGGGTGAGCTTTTTTCTGTTCGCGATTCTGAAGGGCCTGCATCTGGCCCTGTTCGCGGCGCTGGCGGGACTCGTCCTGAACCGCTGGTGGTCCGTTCCCGCCGTGGCCGCGTTGTGGACCGGAATCGAGCGCACGCACGGTCCGCTGGGCTTCGCCTGGCTGGATCTGGGCAACGCCGGGATCGGGATGCCGCTGGCGCCGCGGCTGGCCCCGTGGATCGGCGTCTACGGGCTGTCGTTCGCGTTTGCGCTGGCAGGTTGCGCAGCCGCGGCCGCGATTCTGCGGCGGCCGCGCGAACTGGCGTGGCTCGCGCTGCTGGGCATCGTGCTGCTGTTCCCCGCCCTCCCTCCGCGCTCTGAGCCCACAGAACCGGTGCGCGTCGTACAACCCAATATCGATACAGAAGCGGACTGGACCATCGATTCACTGCATGCGCTGGAGCGCGACATGGCCGCGCTCTCGCGCGCGCCGGGCGTGCCGCTTATGGTATGGCCCGAAGCGCCCGCGCCGTTCTATCCCAGCAGTCCGGATTTCCGGGAATTCATTGCGAACCTGGCGCGCGAATCGCATGCCGCGCTGCTTTTCGGCGGGGTGGCGCACACCGCCCGGAATGAGCCGCTCAATTCGGCGTTTCTGGTTACCTCCAGCGGCGCGATCGCCGGCCGCTATGACAAGATCAAGCTGGTTCCGTTCGGCGAGTTCGTGCCGCCGCCGTTCGGCTGGGTGAATCGCATCACCAAGGAAGCCGGGGATTTCGCGGCCGGCACGCGCATCGTGGTTTTCCCCGTGGACGGCCACGCTCTGGGCGCGTTCATCTGCTACGAATCCGCATTCCCGGATCTGGTGCGGCAGTTCGCGCGCCAGGGCGCGCAGGTCCTGGTGAATCTATCCAACGACGGCTACTTCGGGCATAGCGCCGCCCGCGAGCAGCACCTGGAGATCGTGCGCATGCGGGCTGCGGAAAACCGCCGCTGGATTCTGCGCGCCACCAACGACGGCCTTACGGCAGTGGTGGATCCCGGCGGCCGCGTCGTCGAAGAACTGCCGCCGTATCGCGAGACCGCCGCCACGATGCACTTCCGCTACGTCGCCGGGACCACGTTTTATTGCCGGCATGGCGACTGGTTCGCGTGGAGCTGCCTGATTGGCGGGCTGGCCCTGTGCGGCGTGAGCGGCCTCAGTCCGCGGCGTCCGGCCGCAGCCGGGTGATCTCGCCGGCGGTGGGTTTCGCGATGGCCGGAGGCGTACCGGGCGCTTTCGGCAGGGTGAAGAAGAACCGCGAGCCTTTTCCAATTTCCGATTCCACCCAGATACGGCCTCCATGCCGCTGCACGACCACTTTACATAGCGCGAGGCCGATACCCGTTCCGTCGTATTCGCCGCCGTGAAGACGCTTGAACATGGCGAAGATATCGTTGGCGTACTTCATGTCCAGTCCGATGCCGTTATCGCGGACACAGAACTCCCATTCCTCCCCGCGATCTTCCACGGAGACATGAATCACGGGGGTCCGCGCGATCGGGCAGTATTTGATACCGTTTCCGATCAGGTTTGAAAAGACCTGAATCAGGTGGCTCTCGACAGCCACGACCCTTGGAAGATGGTCCGCTGTAATCTGGGCCTGGCGTAGTCTGATGACGGATTGTAGATCGTCCAGCGCACGGGCGAGCAGGACATTGGTGTCCACTTCGGTGCGCTCGCCGGATTTCTCCACGGCGGTCGCGTAATCCAGCAGTCCTTTGATGAGCCGCTGCATTCGGCCGACCGTGCTGACGATCAGGCTCGCGCATTCTTTGGAGCTTTCGTCGATACGATCCATGTTGCGCTGAACCAGAAGGTCGGTTAAAGCCGCGATACTTCGCAAGGGGGTATTGAGGTCGTGCGCGAGCGAATAGGCGAAGCGCTGCAACTCTTCGTTGGCCTGCAATAGAGCCTGCGTGCGCTCCGACAATTTGCGGTTGGCCGCTTCGGCCTCATTCTTTGCCAGCGCCAACGCCTGGTTGACCCGGTGCAGCTTCTCGATGATAAGGGTTGCCACAGCGCCGAACAGGGCGAAGACCGCCAGGGCGGGCTCCGATAGCACCAGGACCGTCAGCGTGCTTCGGAGAAAGAGAAACCCAATCACCACGCTGAGAGCCGTCGCGAGCAACCCGCCGGTCAGCCCCCCGGAGGAAGCCGAAACAATCACGGCGATCGAGAAAAAGAAGAGCGGATCTCTGCCGCCCATGAAGGGGCGCACGGCGAAAGTAAGGGCGGTCGCGGCCAGCACGGAGAGGATCGGTAGAGAGTAGCGCTTTAGAGGCACGGGAGACCGCGCCGCCGGCTGGCGGCGATTCTATGGACGCATCGGGGCGGGGGAGGCGACGAAACGGTAGCCGATTCCGCGTACCGTGAGAACGTGGCGCGGGCGCGACGGATCCTGTTCCACATAGCGGCGCAGGCGCACGATGAAATTATCGATGGCGCGGGTATCGGTGTCTTCATGCAGGCCCCACACCTCCTCCAGCATTTTTTTCCGCGAAACCGCTTCCCCTTCATGCTGGATGAGATAGCGCAGGACGTTCATCTCCATGAGGGTCAAGGGGAACACGCGATCGCCCACACGGAGCTCCAGAAGATTGAAATCGACCGTTTTATCGCCGAACGCAAACGTGTCTTTCACCGGCGCGGGCGCGGCACTGCCTGGAAGGGAGGCGCGGAGCCAATCGCGCCGCCGCAGCAGGCCGCGAATACGGGCGATCAAAATGGCTAAATCGAAGGGCTTTGTAAGATAGTCGTCCGCGCCGGCGGCGAAGCCCTTCAGAACGTCGTCGGGATGGCCTCGCGCGGTCAGGATGAGAGTCGGGACGAACTGTCCGGCGTGCCGCATCTCGGACATTACCGTGAACCCGTCTTTGCCCGGCAGCATCACGTCCAACACCACAACGTCGAAGGGGGGCGAGTCCCGGCTCAGCCGTTCGAGCGCGGCCTCGCCGGTATCGGCAAGCTCCACTTCGTACCCCTCGGCTTCCAGGTTGAAACGAAGGCCGCCCGCCAGATGCTGTTCATCTTCCACAACCAAAACGCGGCTCATTGTGCGATCGGGAGTTGCAACACAAATGTGCTTCCTCGCCCGGGGCCGTCGCTTTCCGCCCAGGCGCGGCCGCCGTGCCGCTTGGCGACTGAACGGACGATGTACAGCCCCAGGCCGGTTCCTGGAATTCGGGTCGCGATGGGTCCGGGCGCGCGATGGAAGCGCTTGAAAATCTGTTTTAACTCTGACTTGGGAATGCCTGCGCCGTGGTCGCGGACGCGCACCGCGACATGATTCTGATCGACGGCGGCCGTCTCCACCGTGACATGGACCTGGCTGCCCGAATATTTGACCGCGTTATCGATCAGGTTCGAGACGGCGGCCTGCACTTCATCAAGGTCGGCCAGAATGCTCATGGGAGGGCTGGGAATGTAGGACAGCGATTCCTCGGGCAAGTGATAAAGCGTCTGAGTCCGGCTGACGCACTCTTTGACGACCGCGCTTAGATCGATGCGCGCCAGGTTGGGCTTGCCGCGGGCGGCGCCGATTCGCCCGGTACGAAGAATCTGCTCAATAGTGGCCAGCAGGCGGTCGCTGTCCTCCACCATGATGCGGTAGAATTCCGCGCGCTTGGCCTCATCGACGGGACGGCTCTGAAGCGTCTGGAGGTAGAGCCGTATGGACGCGACCGGCGTCTTCAACTCATGGGTGACCGCGTTGATGAAGGCGTCGTGCTGTTCATTGCGGCGAATTTCGCGGACCAGAAAGAAGGTGTTCAGGATGACGCCGCAGATGAGCATCGCCAGCAGCAGCACGCCCAGAAACAACAGCATGCCGGTGCGCCAGCTCAGCAGGACCCAGCCGACGTAGAGCAGAAGAATGACCGAGATCAGGCCGACACTGAGGGCGATAAAAAGCCCGACGGACTTGCGCCGGCTAACGACTACCATTCCTCCAGTGTAATGGGGATTATGCCGCTTCGCGCTCGGCAAAAGCGCTGCGGACGCTTGCCGTACGAACCGATTTGGCGATGCCGAGGGCCTTCATCAGCTTTATCTGAATCCAGGAGATATCGAACTCGT
>Ga0070739_10006072_pt1 | contig 13450 bp, 13 predicted proteins | sample Coa_R1_7_FD_66445 | JGI IMG/M metagenome (GOLD analysis project Ga0070739, IMG submission 66445) | Surface soil microbial communities from Centralia Pennsylvania, which are recovering from an underground coalmine fire - Coalmine... | ecosystem: Environmental > Terrestrial > Soil > Unclassified ... | reverse complement strand
GGGCCGGACGGCAAGGGCGAAAACTACATCGATTGGAACATGTGGCTCGGCACGGCCTACAAGCTCTCGCCCAAGCGCCCCTACGATGCCGACCGCTTCTTCCGCTTCCGCAAATACTGGGATTACTCGGGCGGCATCGCGACCGACCTCTTCTACCACGTGGTCGCGCCGCTCAACATCTGCTGGGACGAGCCGCAATTCCCGATGAAGGTGGTGGGCTCGGGCGGCATTTACCAGTTCAAGGACGAGCGCGAAGTGCCCGATACGTTCCACCTCGTCGCGGAATACGCCAAGGGACATTCCATGGTGCTGACCTCCAGCATGGCCAACGACACGCACATTCCCGGCCTGATCCGCGGGCATGAGGGCACGATCATCATGGTGGACCACGGCAAGTTCGAGAGCATGGTGCCGTACATCACGGTGAAGCCGCAGATTCACCAGGGCAAGCCGATCGGCGGCGAGAAGTACGCCGAGAAGTTCGGGACCAAGGACTTCCAGATTCCGATCGACCAGAAAGACCCGATGCAGCTCCACGTCGGCAACTTCCTCGAGTGCATGCATACGCGCCAGAAGCCGCACCTGGATGTCGAGACCGGCGCCCGCGCGGTGGTGGTGATCAACCTGGCGGTGCAATCGTACCGCGAAGGCAAGACGCTGTACTGGGATGAGAAGCGGTGGAAGGCTAGCGACAAGCCGGTAAAGGCGTAACGCTCCGGGCGGTCTGCCTCGCTCGGTGGGGGGATCGGGGATCAGGGGTCAGGGCCCGGGGTGCGCGGCTCGCATCGGCGGGCCGCGCCTGTCGGTCTCGCGTGAAGAGAGGAAAGAAAACGGCCGGCGGAATGTTTTCCGCCGGCCGTTTGTTTGTGGTTTCGAGTGGAGCTCCGGGGATCGGGAGAGCGACCGGAGCGTTACGCCGCCCGAGTCCCTGATCCCTGATCCCTGACCCCTGATCCCCGACCCGTGTCTAGAAGTACCAGCGAAGCGACAACTGCAGGTTCCGCGTGTCGCCGGTCTTGCTGGTGACTTTGCCGAACGTCGACAGGTTATTCGGGTTGAAGCCCGCACCAGCAAGGTTCGGGTGGTTGAAGGCGTCGAACGCTTCGCAGCGGAACTGGAAGCCGGTCCGCTCATTGATGGAGAACTGCTTGTACAGGCCGAGGTTCCAGTTTTCAAGCCCCGGGTTGTGGACCCAGTAGCGGCTCACCGGACCGGTGGCGAAGGTCCCCTTGGCGGGCGCCGTAAGGATCAGCGAGCCATCGGGATTCTTCGTCTGGAACCAGAGCGTCGGATCCGCGCTGCCGCCCGCCGCGAAACCTTTCAGCACGCTGGGACTGCCGTTCAGGGCCCACAGCTCGCCCGTGCCGCCGCAATCGTTCATGTTGCCGTCCACGCCGACGCCGGCGTAGTCGGTATTCACGACCGAGCTGCACGGCTGCCCGGTCTGCAACTGCGTGATGCCGCTGATCTGCCAGCCGCCCAGCAGCTTGCCGGTCAGGTTGTTGTGGTTCTTGAAGAACGGCAGCTCGTACATGTAGTTGATCACCATGACATGCGTGGTGTCGAACGACGAGTAGGACCACAGGTTCTTCGCGTAGTACGTGTCGGGAATGATGTCGCGATAGGCCGACCCATCGTCCATGCTCTTGGAGTAGGTGTAGGCCAGACCGAACATCAGGCCCTGCGCCAAGCGGCGATTCCAGGTGACTTCCAGCGCGTTGTAGCGCGAGGTCGCCACATCCTGGCTGGAGCGAATCGAGTTGTAGCCTTTGTAGGGCCGCAGCGCATCCAGGTTGACGCCGGGGTTCGCCGCTACCACCGCCGTGGTCGGCTGGTTGATATCGACCTCGCGCGGCAAGTGGAGACCACGGCGGCCGACGTACGCCACGCTGGCCACCGACTTCCAGGGCAGCTGGCGCTCCACGGTGAAGTTCCAGTTCCACGCTTCGGGGTTGTCCTGGTGCAGCGGATAGGTGGTGACCGTCAGAGGCAGCAGGTTGGACCCGGTGCCGCCCGGATTATCCACGTGGCCGGCGGTTACATTGGCGGTCGGCTGGAACGGCGGGTTGCCGCCCAGGAAGATCGAGTCGCTGACGCCGTTAAAGGTGAAGAAGCGGCCGATGCCGGTGCGCAATACCGTCTTCTCGTTCAACTGATACGCGATGCCGATGCGCGGCTGCGGCGTGTTGTACTGGACATCCGAGAAATACGCCGGACGTACGCCGCCGCGGAAGAGATAGTCATAGATCCCCGCGGTGGATTCCGGGAAGCGGCCTTTGGCTGAGGAGGGCCAGGCGGAACCCGGGATCACCATGCCGTCGTAGCGGTCCGCGCCCGGCCCCAGCGTGAGGTGGCCGTTGGTCGGATCGACGGCCGGCGCCTTCGACGGATCGTACAGCGAGGGATCGAAGACCGACATGTTCCGCCAGAGCGCCTGAATCGGGAACATGATCGTGTAACGCACGCCGTAGGTGATGGTCAGCTTTTGGGTGGCCTTCCAGGTGTCCTGCGCGAAACCCTCGTACATCTGGTGGCGGAAGATGGTGTAGCCGCGCGGGCCCAGCTCGGAGTAGGTATCGAACAGGCCCAGAGCCGCATTCGCCGCCGCCACGCCGGTGCCGCCGGCGAAACCGTCGGTGAACGAGAACTGCCCGTTCTGGTTGTTGGTGCAGGTGGGGCAGGCGCTCACGTTGATTTCGTCGTTGTCGTTTTCACCCGAGCGTTCGAAGGCGAAGCCGGCCTTGACGGTGTGGTTCTGATGGACCCAGGTAATGCTATCGGAAAGCGTGTAAATCGGGCCCGACGAATGCGACGGGTATGGATTGCCGGTCAGGGTGCTGAAGTTGGTGATCGCCGCGGTGGGGATGCGGTTCGGCAGCAGCTTGCCCTGAGGGAAGATGTAGGGATAGTTGATCCCCACGGTGGTGCGGTCCAGGAAGTGCGCCGCGTCCACCGGGATGCCGACGTCGTCCAGGCTGACCGTCGCCAGGAATTCGTTGACCATGGTCGGCTTGATCGTCCAGACGTAGTCGAGCGAGTTCGTCTGGTTCGGCCGGTTGAAGTACTTCGGCGTTTCCGTCGGCGTGCCGTCGAGCGGCTGGTATTCCCAGAAGGCGTAATTATTGCGGCGGAACTGCAGGCGCTGAGTGCCGGTCAGGTTCATATCGACCGCCAGCGTGTCCTTGCGCTGGTTCTGGGGGTGGAGCGCCGCGACATAGAAGTTGCCGTTGCCGCCCAGCGGATTGCTGGCGAAGTTCGGGAACGGATAGGCCTTCAGGACACCCAGACCGTTTTGGCTGAGCTGGCTGGTGGGAATGATGTTGCCCGGAAACGGCGCGCCGGTGGTCGGATCCGTAATGATCTTCGTCTTGCCGTAGAAGTAGTTGGTCGGGCTCAGCAACTCGCTGAAATCGCCCTTCCGCATCAGCGCGCTCGGCACCGTCCAGGTGGCCGTGTCGGTAAACCGGTAGCGCACCCACTCCTGCGCCCAGTACCAGAAGAACTTGCTCTTGTCCGAGTTGAACTTGTTCGGAATGTAGAACGGGCCGCCGATGTTGTAACCGAACTGGTTGTAGTGGAACGGCGGCACAAAATTCGTCGACGAGTTCAGGTTGCGGCTCCAGGTATTGGCGTTGAGATCGTTATTGCGGAAATACTCGTACGTCGAGCCATGGAAGACGCTGGTGCCGCTCTTGGTGATGATGCGGATCTGGCCGCCGGAGCTGCGCCCGTATTCCGGCGCGTAATCGGCGGTCAGCACCTGAATTTCGGACGTCGAGTCCACATCCGCGGCGCCCAGGCTGGTGCCGTTGGCGCGGGTGCGGGTGGCCGGCGCACCGTCATAGGTGATCAGATTTTCCCAGTTCCGCGAGCCGTTGAAGTTGGAAGGCCCCTGGGTGAAGTTGAAGTTCAGGCCCGCGAGGTTGCCGCCGCGCGCGCCGGGCACGAGGCTCGCCATGTAAATCGGGTTGCGGCCGTTCAGCTCGAGCGCATCGATCTGCTGCCGCGTGACATCCTTCTGCACGGAAGCCGAGTCGGTCTGCAAGGCCGTAGCCGTGGCCGTCACCTCGACCGTTTCGGTGGCCGAGCCTACTGCCAGGGTCACATCCACCGTAAGGGTAGCGCTCGGATCCAGCTTGTTCGCCGCGCTATCGAACTTCTTGAAACCGGCGGCTTCGACTTCCACCTGGTAAATACCGGGAGGAACGTTGGTGATGGTGTAGTAGCCGGCTTCGCTGGTGTTGGCCTGCCGTTCCAGGCCACTCTGGTTCTTCACCGTTACTTTCGCGTTAGGAACTACGGAACCGCTCGGGTCCTTCACAAAGCCGTTGATCGTCCCCAGATCCGACTGCGCGAAGGCACAACTTGCCGCCAGCAGCGCAATCGCAAGCGAGGGGATCGCGCGCCTCCAGCCTGTTTGGTTCATGAAATTTTCTCCTCTGACAAACTCCTGAGACTGTTCGTTATGTCCTGGACAGGATCGCCCCTAAAGACCCCTAACTAGATCCTGTCGTTTTTGTGTGCTCTGATAGGATTTATCACAAAAACCGCTGCAAATCCAGCGGTTGAGCATAAATTGCTCGTTACAACAGCGCCCCGTTTCGCGTGTTTGGCGCAGCGTAGTACACTTTCCCAATGATCTCTCGACCGCCCGGCCGCCCGCTGTTTCTCGTTGCGGCTGTCCTCGCCGCTTCCTCTCTCTGGGCGCAGTCCGCCCCGCACGTCACCGCTCCCAAGGACTTCCTCGGATTCAATATCGGCGACGATTATCAGGTTGCGAACTACACGCAGCTCGTCGCTTATTGGAAGAAGCTGGCCAGCGAGAGCGACCGCATGAAGCTGGTCGATATCGGCCCGACCGCCGAGGGACGCCGCCAGTACATGGCGATCCTCACCTCGCCCGCGAATCTCAAGAATCTCGAACACTACCGCCAGATCTCCGCCCGGCTGGCGCACGCCGAAGGCCTGACCGCGCAGCAGGCGCACGAGCTGGCGCGCGAAGGCAAGGCGGTGGTGTGGATTGACGGCGGTCTCCACGCCTCCGAGTCGGTCGGCTCACAGCAGCTTATGGAGCACGTCTACGAGATGGTCAGCCGCACCGATCCCGAGACCATGCGGCTGCTCAACGACACGATCCAGCTCTGCGTGCAGGCCAATCCCGACGGCCAGGAGCTGATCGCCAACTGGTATATGCGCGGGTCGGAAGATCCCAACGCGCCGCTGAAGGATCCCGGGCAGCGCAGCATGAACTCGCTGCCGCGGCTCTACAACAAATACATCGGGCACGACGATAACCGCGACTTCTACATGTCGAACATGCCGGAAACCACCAACATGAACCGCGTCATGTTCCTCGAGTGGTTCCCGCAGATCGTCTACAACCACCACCAGACGGGTCCGGCCGGCGCGGTCATCTTCATGCCGCCGTTCCGCGATCCGTTCAATTACAACTTCGATCCGCTGGTGCCGCTGGGAGTCGAGATGGTCGGCACCGCGATGCATTCGCGGCTGGTGGCGGAGGGCAAGGGCGGCAGCGCCATGCGCAGCGGCGCCAATTACTCGACGTGGTGGAACGGCGGCCTGCGGACGGTCACTTATTTCCACAATATGATCGGCATTTTGACGGAAATTATCGGCAATCCGACGCCCATGTCGATCCCGCTGGTCGCCGAAAAGCAGCTCCCGCAGGGCGATTGGCCCATGCCCATCCGGCCCCAGGAATGGCACTACCGCCAGTCGATCGAATACGAGATGAGCAATAACCGCGCCATCCTGGACCTGGCTTCGCGTTACCGCGAGACGTTCCTGTTCAACATCTGGCGCATGGGCATGAACTCGATCGAGAAGGGCAGCCGCGATAACTGGACGGTCACGCCGAAGCGCATTGCGGCCCTCGAAGCCGCCGCGGCGCAATCGCCTGCGGCTGCGGGCGGACGCGGCGGACGCGGCGGGCGGGGCGGCGCGGCAGCGGAAGCCACCAGCAGCCCGGACCTTCCGCCCGGTATGACGATGGGCGGCCTCGGGGCCCGCACGCTTCCGAGCGAGCTGTACAACACCGTCCTGCACGATCCCAAGCTGCGCGATCCGCGCGGCTACATCATTCCCGCCGACCAGCCCGATTTCGCCACCGCCACCGAGTTCGTCAATGCGCTGCTCAAGACCGGCATCACCGTCGACCGCGCCACGGCGGCGTTCACAGTGAACGGCAAGAGCTACCCCGCCGGATCGTACGTGGTCAAGACCGCGCAGGCCTTCCGCCCGCACATCATGGACATGTTCGAGCCGCAGGACCACCCCAACGATTTCCGTTATCCCGGCGGCCCGCCGATCCCGCCGTATGACATCACCGGCTGGACCCTGGCGATGCAGATGGGCGTGCAGTACGACCGCATCCTCGACGGCTTCGACGGCCCGTTCGCGAAGATCGATGGCCTGCTGCCTCCGCCGCCGGCCTCGGTCAGCGGTCCGGCGACGCCCGCGGGCTACCTGGTGAGCCATCAGATCAACAATTCGTTCAAGCTCATCAACTGGCTCCTCAAGGCCAACGCCGATGTTTACTGGTTGAAGAAACCGGCGGCCGGCGGGCAGGAGATGGGCACGGGCGCGATTTGGGTGCCGTATTCGGCGGCCGCGAAACAACAGATCGACCGGGCGGCGAAGGAGCTCGGCGTGCCGGCCCACGCTCTGGCTGCGGCGCCTGCGGGAGAGGCGCTGAAGCTGAAGCCGATCCGCATTGGCCTCTACGATTCCTACGGCGGCAACATGCCGTCCGGCTGGACGCGCTGGCTGTTCGAGCAGTACGACTTCCCGTTCCAGGTGGTGTATCCGCAGGCGCTCGACGCGGGTGATCTGCGCAGCAAGTTCGACGTTCTGGTGTTTACCGATGGCGCCATTCGCCGCGGGGCCAGCGCCTTCGGCCGCGGTGGTGGCGGCGGTCGTGGCGGCTTCCCCGCTCCCGATCCCGCGAGCCTGCCGGAGGAATACCGCAGCCACCTGGGGCGCATCACCGACGAGACCACCATGCCGGCGCTGCGCAAGTTTGTCGAATCGGGCGGATCGATTGTGACCATCGGCAGCTCGACTTCGGTGGCCGATGTCTTCGGCATCCCGGTAAAGAACTACCTGACCGAAAAGGGGCCGGACGGCAAGGACCGGCCGCTGCCCCGCGAGAAGTTCTACATCCCCGGCTCGCTGCTCAAGGTGCATGTGGATAATACCAATCCGCTCGCCTACGGGATGCCGTCGCAGCTCGACGTATTCTTCGATTCGAGCCCGGTCTTCAAGCTGGAGCCCACGGCCGAGCTGAAAAAGACTGCGCCGGTCGCGTGGTTCGAAGGCTCCGAGGTGCTCGATAGCGGCTGGGCCTGGGGGCAGCAATACCTGGACGGCGGCGCGGCCGTGGTGGATGCGCCGGTCGGCGAAGGCCGTGTGCTGTTACTTGGCCCGGAGGTCAACTTCCGCGACCAGCCGCACGCCACGTACAAGCTGCTGTTCAACGGTCTTTATTACGGCAGCGCGAAACCGGCAGCGCTTCCGTAAGGGGTAGGACAGGCCCACGGCCTGCCCCGGCCGCTTTATGCTGTAAGAGGGTGTCAAGATGGAAGTGCATTTCAAACCGGAGCTCGAAGCCAAGGTGACCGAAGCGGCCGCGCGGGAAGGCCGCGATCCGGATCAGTTTCTGCAGGAAGTCATCGAGCGCTACTTCGACGAGGAGGCCCGCTTGGCCGAAGCCGTGAAATGTGGTGAGGTGGCTCTTGATCGCGGAGAGTATCTGACGCACGAGGAAGTGGGCCACCGGTTGGCACGCTTCCTGCGCTTCTGAGGGAGGTCCGCTGGCCGCTGCCGGCCGCCGAAGACCTGGAGCGAATCTGCGAGCGGGTTGATCGCGATAGTCCCGAGGCCGCCCGGCGCGTGGCCCGAACAGTTTACGACGGGTGCTCGATGCTGACGAGGTTTCCGCAACGCGGCCGGGCCAGCAGCCGCCTGCCGGGTTGGCGCGAACTGATTTTCCCTTCATTGCCGTACATCGTCGTCTACCGGGTCGGCGAGCACGCCGTCGAGGTCTCGCGGATCTTTCATGCCTCGCAAGACTGGCCGTAGCGTTTTCCCGAAGGCAGCCCTGAAGCTTTACCTACTCCGGCCGATCCACCGCCGCAGTACACTGGCGATGATCGACAGCGAGCCGGCTGCCGCGCAGCCCGCCGCCCATATCACGAACAGTGGTCCTCCATCGTCTCTGCCGATGCCGAGCGCAACCGCTGCTCCAAAGATCGCACACCCGCTCGCGATCCCAAGGAGGCCAATCCAGATCGATCGGTCGAACTTGGGAAGACCGGACCGCGTCGGTTCGAACCGGCCGCTTTCGAGATAGTCTTCCTGCTCGGCAGGTGACCGCATGGCCAACATTATCGCGCGAAGGCGCACAGGCTTCGGGTAAGCTTGCTTTGAAGCTATGTCGCCGTCTATCGTCCTCATCACCGGCGCCCGCGGGGGCCTCGGCGCCCATGTCACCCGCGCGTTCCTGGATTCGGGCGCGACGGTGGCGGGCACTTCGCGCGGCATCAGCGACTCCGATTTTGGGCACCCCAATTTCCACGCCTTCCCCGCCGATCTTCTGGTTGCGGCGCAGGCCGAGTCGCTCGTCGCGGCGGTTGCCGCCCGCCTTGGCCGCATCGGCGCGCTGATCCACGTGGCCGGAGGGTTCGAGGGCGGCAAACCGGTCGCCGAAACGGAAGATGCGGTTTGGGAGCGGATGCTCGACCTCAACCTGCGGGCGGCGGTGCACATCTTCCGCGCCGTGATCCCACGGATGCGCGCGGCGGGCGGGGGACGGATCGTCGCCATCGCGAGCCGCGCGGCCGTGGAGCCCGCGCCCGGGATCGCGGCCTACAGCGCGTCCAAGGCGGCGCTGGTCTCGCTGGTGAAAACGGTGGCGCTCGAAAACCGCGATGCCGGCATCACGGCGAACGCAATTCTGCCGGGCACCATCGATACCGAGGCGAATCGCTCCTGGGGAACGGCGGAGGACCGTGCCCAATGGGTTTCGCCCGAGCGCCTGGCGGCGCTCGCTGTATTCCTTGCGTCGGATACGGCGACGGAAATCACCGGCGCCGCGATTCCGGTGTATGGCAAGGGGTTGTGAGGCGCGCCGGAGTTTCTAGGCGTGCTTGGGACGCTTGATCTTGGCGCGCTTCGGGGCCTTTCGCGGCTTCACCTTCTTGGCCATCGATTTCGGCCGCTTCACCTTGTGAAAGGGGGATTTCACGCGGGCCTCGGCGACCGTGCCGAAGCCGCATGCGAGCGCCAGGGCCAGCGCCAGGCTGCGCAATCTCATAGCTTCCATCCTATTGTGCTACCGCGCGGAACCACAAGTACCACTTTAGAAAACAAATCAACGTCAACAGTACCGCGATCGCCGCGCTGACCTTCCAGAATCGTTCGAGCGAGGCGCCTTCGTAATGCGGTGTCCCCGCCACATAACCGACCGCGAATCCGCCGGCCAGTCCGCCCACATGCGCCGCCATGTCGATGCCCGGCAGCAGGCTGAACAGCAGCAGATAAATCAAATACCGCAGATACACCGACCGGACGGCGCTTCCCAGCGCGCTTTTGTATCGCGTGCCGACCGCCAGCATGGCGCCCACCAGCCCGAACAGCGCCGCCGAGGCGCCCACCGAAACCGCTTCCGGCCGCCACAGATAACTGACGTAAAAACCCACCAGATTGGCGGCGAAATAAATCGAAAGCATGCGCGCGCCGCCGTAAATTTCCTCGACTTGCGCGCCCAAGTCGAACAGCACCCAGGAATTCATCAGGATGTGGAGCAGGCCGCCGTGCAGGAATCCGGCGGTCACCAGGCGCCACCACTCGCCGTCCTGCGAGATCAGCGGGCCGAATTTGGCGCCGAACAGCAGCAGCGTGCGGCCGTCGAGGTCGACAAAGTTGCCGCGCCCGCCATTGAGGCTGTAGAGCGAGGTGGCGAGGTACAGGCCGGTATTGATGAGCAGGATCAGGACGGTGAAGTAGCCGGCGTGCGGGATCAGCCCGCCCAGAATCGGGCCGGGGCTTCCGCGGTTAACGCGCCGCGGCGCGACGGCCTCATTGCAGTACGGGCACACCCGGTCGTCGGTGGTGATAAATGCCCGGCAGTGCGGGCACATGCGGCGCTTTTCCATTCACAACCATGATAGAGCTTCCCCGGACGGCATTAATGCGGATGGGCAGAATATCTCTGCTACAATCAGTGATTCCCGATGGTCAAGACGGAGCGCGAGTACCGCGAAGAAATCTGCCAGATCGGCCGGCTGGTTTTCCAGAAGGGCTGGGTAGCCGCCAATGACGGCAACATCACCATCCGTCTGGACGCCGAGCGCATTCTGGCCACCCCGACCGGCGTGTGCAAGGGCATGATGCACCCGGACGATCTGATCATAGTCGACCGCAAGGGTAACAAGATCCACGGCCGCGGCGAACGCACGAGCGAGATCGCGATGCACACCACGATTTACGATTTGCGTCCGGATATCCGGTCCGTGGTCCACGCCCACCCGCCGGTCGCGACCGGCTTTGCGACGGCCGGCAAGGCGCTGAACCTGGCGCTGCTTCCCGAGGTGGTGATCGGTCTCGGTTGCGTTCCGCTGGCAGACTACGGCCTCCCCGGCACCCCGGCCCTGACCGAGCCGATGCTGCCGCTGATCCCGAAGTACGACGCTCTGATGATGGCCAACCACGGCGCGGTCTGCTACGGCGAGGACGTTTTCAAGGCTTACTTCAAGATGGAGACGATGGAGCACTTCGCCCGCATCCAACTCGTGGCGGAGCTGCTCGGCGGTCCCAGGGTGCTTCCGCGCGATGAGGTCGATAAGCTGCTCGATTCCCGCACCCGCTACGGCGTCAAAGCGCGTAGCGCGGGCGAGCCGGGCTGCCCCGTGGCCCTGGAAGACCTGAACGGCGCCGGGGGCGGTGGATGCCAGCCCGGAAGCGAAGAACGGTTTTACGTGACGCGCTCGGAGCTCATCCGCCTGGTGGATGAGGCGCTGAAGGCGCGGATCGGCGCCTCGCCGCAGTCGTAAGCGGCGGCGCGAAGCGGTTGGATTTAAGAGCGGAAAGCTCGTTGGAGAGAATCGATGGGTGAAGCATTAGGAATGATTGAGACCCGCGGACTGGTGGCGATGATCGAAGCCGCCGACGCCATGGTGAAGGCCGCCAAAGTGAACCTGGTCGGCTGGGAGAAGATCGGCTCGGGCTACGTCACCGCCCTGGTGCGCGGCGACGTGGCCGCGGTGCGCGCCGCGACGGACGCCGGCGCCGCCGCCGCGCGGCGGGTCGGCGAGTTGATCGCCGTGCACGTGATTCCGCGCCCGCACCAGAGCCTGGAAGACGTGCTGCCGATCGGCAAATCGCAGGCCGCCGCCGCCGCGGCGAAATAGGTCATGATTCTCGCCCGCGTCGTCGGCACCGTGGTCGCCACCCGCAAGGATCCGCGGCTGGAGGGCAAGAAGCTGCTCATCCTCAAGCCTGTCTCGCCGGAGGGTAAGGACGAGGCAGGGTACGTGGTGGCGGTCGATACCGTAAGCGCCGGGTTCCGCGAGCGCGTGATCGCGGTCTCCGGCAGCTCCGCGCGGATGGCGGAAGGCTGCAAGGACACGCCGGTCGACACCGCCATCGTCGGAATCGTCGACGACGTGGCGATGGATTGAGTCAATGGGCTTGAGGCGATGACCCTGGGTCGTGTGGTGGGCCGCGTGTGGGCGTCGGCCAAGAATCCGGGATTGGAGGGTCTGCGCATGCTCGTGGTGCAGCCGCTGACGGCCGAGCTGGCGCCCACCGGACGCCGCATCGTCTGCACGGATTGCACCGGCGCCGGCGCGGGCGAACTGGTTTACTGGGTGAAGGGCAAAGAGGCCAGTTTCCCATTTCTTCCCGCCGAAGCTCCGACGGATACCACGATCGTCGGCATTGTCGACACGGTGCACGCCGCTTCGCGTCCGGCCGAGGCTACGTCCGCTCCGGCCGCCGAAGGGCGCAGCGGGACGCGACGCAAAGGCCGCCCGTCATGCTGATCGCCCGCGTGGTGGGGGAACTGGTGGCGACCCAGAAACACCCCAGTCATGAAGGACGGAAGCTGCTGCTGGTTCAGCCGTTGAATCTGGACGGAAGCGACCGGGGCGATCCCATTGTGGCGCTGGATTCGGTCGACGCCGGGGTGGGCGACCGCGTGCTGATTGCGACCGAGGGTTTCAGCGCCATGACGGCCGTGGGCCGGCCGCAATCACCAATTGACACCGCGGTGATTGGCTTTATCGACCATATTGAGCTGGCGCCGGGCGTCGCGTGAGCGCCCGCTGCGCTTGCGAGAGAATGCCATCTGGCCGGTGAGCACGAGAATGAGCGCCCATTTTGCGGCTTCGATTCCGAGGTGCGCCGTCTGCAACACCCAGAACTGGTTCCGCTCCGGCGCACCCTGATCCGGCGGGACGAAATCCAGCACCCGTCCCTGCCCGCTGAGCGCGGGCGTCACTACGAAGCATTCGAGCGCAACGAGCGCCACCAGAAGGGCGAGGCCGCCGAGGAGAAATTTGTCCTCCCGGCTGCCAAATAGCATGACGAGGAAGAAGCCGGCGCCGAGGGCTAATTGCGCCGTCTCCCAATGCCGGTACAGCGACCGGTTCTCTTCGGAAGCGTGGTAGCGCAGTAACATCTGCGCCCTGGGGCCCATGGCCTTCAGCTCCAGCCGGGCCATAGGGAGCGCCGCGCTGACCAGGTGGTCCGCCGAGCGCAGGTTCTCCATCGCGGCCCAGGCCACCAGGATATTGCCGCCGAGCCAGAGACCCAAAATGAAACATGCCAAACGCCTTGCGTGCATGGACTCCCGATTGTAACGCAGGGCTTTCGGCATTCCCGGCTGCGCGATCCGGAGCAGCCGTACTGGCCGTCCTACCCTAAAGCCCGGCGTGCGGTCCGCCGATTACTGATCGGGAAGCGATGCCTCAAGCCGACACTCGCCACTTCGGAACCATCCAGTATCAGGAAGCGGATGTGTTTCATTTTCCCCGCGGGTTGCCCGGATTCGATCAGCAGCGCCGGTTCCTGCCGCTGGCGTTTCCGCACACGCATCCGCTCATTTTTTTACAGAGCATCGAGGATCCGGGGCTGTGCTTCATCACGCTGCCGGTGCTCGCCGCGGACCCGAGTTATCGCCTGGAGCTCGCGGGCGAGGACCTGGCGCTGATCGGCCTGCCCCGGCGGCCGCAGCCGCGTATCGGTGAAGACGTTCTGTGTGTCGCTGTGCTTTCGATTCGGGAGGACGGTCCCACGGCCAATCTCCTGGCGCCGCTGGTGGTGAACCTTCGAAACCGCCTCGGCGTGCAGGCGGTTTCCCAGAACTCCCGTTATTCGCACCGGCATCCCCTCGGCGCCACACGGCCGGCGGCGCGGGAGGCGGTCGCGT
>Ga0070739_10006070_pt1 | contig 13456 bp, 15 predicted proteins | sample Coa_R1_7_FD_66445 | JGI IMG/M metagenome (GOLD analysis project Ga0070739, IMG submission 66445) | Surface soil microbial communities from Centralia Pennsylvania, which are recovering from an underground coalmine fire - Coalmine... | ecosystem: Environmental > Terrestrial > Soil > Unclassified ... | reverse complement strand
ATCGCAGATTTCGTGGGCTCCAAAGTTGGACTGAGCTCAATTACCGTTCTGGCCTGGCGAATTATTCAGTGGCCCGTAGCTTTCTTCTTTGTCGTCATGTCCTTCGCTATTCTTTATTTCTGGGGGCCGGACACTCACCAGAAATGGCAATGGATCACGCCGGGATCGCTGGTTGGCGTGCTGCTCTGGATTGGCGCATCGCTGCTGTTCCGCGTGTATCTGCACTTCTTTAATAGTTACAGCAAAACGTATGGCTCATTGGGCGCAGTGATTGTCCTGCTGCTATGGCTTTATATTTCCGGTCTGGCGCTGCTGGTAGGCGGAGAGATCAATTCAGAAATAGAAAATGCCGCGGCTGAAAAAGGGCATCCTGAAGCGAAGGAAGCAGGAGAAAAGGTGGCCTAAAAAGTCATCTGAAAGAAACCACCCTTTAGTTAGACAGGCTGCTTTTCTGTGGCCGAATGGATTGCCGACGGTGTGGATGATAGCGGAAGCTCAATTGTGATCAGCAGTCCGTCACTCGTATTTTCCGCGCGGATGGAGCCGCCGTGCAAAACCACTGTGCGCTCGGCAATTGACAGGCCCAGTCCTACTCCACCACTGGAACGTTCGCGCGCTTCACCCACGCGATAAAAAGGTTCAAAAATATGCTTCAACTCAGTTTCAGGAACGCCCGGGCCATGGTCTTTTACAGTTACTACTGCCGTATCCAGCCGCCAAATCAAAGAGACTTCAATGCTGGTGCCCTCGGCGGTGTAGCGGATGGCATTGCGGACAACATTTTCAACTCCGCTGCGCAGCAGCTCTGACGATCCACGGACTCGGCATTGCTCCAGCTTAAGAATCTTCACCTCTTTGTGCTGTGGCTTGGCTTCATAATTCGCATCATCCACCACCTGTTGCACTAGGTCTTCCAGCACCACGGTCTCAGGCGGCACGCGTTCCGCGCCGCTTTCCAGCCGTGTAAGCGCAAGCAACTGCCCGACCAGTTTATTGACGCGCTCTGATTCAAGCTCAATCCTGTCCAGCGCGGCTTCTGCTTTCCCGTTGGTATTCTTGCGCGCCAGTTCCAGCGCAACTGTCAAACGGGCCAGAGGCGAACGGAGTTCATGCGAAATATCTGCAAGCAAGCGCTTCTGAGATGAGATAAGTGCGGCAATCTGTTCCGCCATCTGGTCAAATTCTCGTCCCAGGTCTGCCAATTCATCACGCCGTCCCCCAAGTTGTGGAGTGACGCGCACATCCAGATTGCCTTCAGCAAATGATTGCACAGCGGTTTTCAATTTTTTCACGGGCGACGTCAAATACAACGCAAGCAGATAGGAAATTACGCCTGCGGCGAGAATGCTCAACACAATTCCAAAAGGAGGCAGCCCTCGAAATACATAAGGCTGGCGCAAGCGGGTAACAAAAATATAAGTGCGCCCGCTGGGTGCAATTACAGTTCTTCCCCATGTAAGCCTGCCCAGGGCGGTAACACTGGAGACATGCTGCTGGGCTTGTTTGATTTCAGCGGCCACGCGTGTGGCTTCGGCCGGGGTTGGAGGAGTGAGGGGGGTCCCTTCTCCATCGAACAATTCAATTTCAGTGCCGGCCTCTTTCAAAGACCGGTTTACATACTGCTCAAAAGCCTGCGGACCTTCACTGTCATACACCTGCACGGCGGATTCGGCATAAAGATTCAGCGCCTCACCCAACGCTCCGCGCCTGCGCTCAGGATTGGGGTCCTGGGCAAAAGAAAACCAGAGCATCACGTTCAGCGTGCCAATCATGGCTGCAGCCGCAAGCCAGAAGTAAAAAAATATTTTCAGGAAAAGACTGCGATACTTCACGCCTGCTCTCCGGGAAGAAGATAGACGTAGCCACTGCCACGGATGGCCTTAATGCGCTCCTGCTCGCCTTCATATGGGCCAAGTTTGCGGCGAAGATTACTCACATGCACGTCAATGCTGCGGTCCATGGGAGACATGGGCCTTCCCAGCGCGGCTTGCGTAAGGTCTTCACGGCTGATGATTTTTCCCGGATTGCGCAGGAAAGTATGCAGAAGATCAAATTCCGCACCGGTAAGATTCACCGTCTTGCTGTCGCAGGTTACGCTGCGCGATTCAGGATGCAATTCCACGTCGGCAAGGTGAACAGGTTGCGACGGTCCGGTTGGGCTTCCCGTGGCGCGGCGCAAAATAGCGCGCAAGCGGGCCACCAGCTCGCGCGGGTTAAATGGCTTGGCCAGATAATCGTCGGCGCCCAGTTCCAGGCCGAGAATGCGGTCTAGTTCGCTGCCACGCGCCGTGAGCATCAATACCGGCACTGAACTTTTCTGTCGGAGTTGCTTCAGCACGTCCAGGCCGCTCATCCCCGGCAGCATCACATCCAGCACAATGGCGGAATAATGGTTCGCCAGGGCCTTGTCCAGGCCTGCGGGGCCGTCATGCGCGGCGTCCAATTCAAACTGCTCACTCTGGAGATACTCTTCCAGCAATTTGCTCAGCTCTGTGTCGTCGTCAATTAGCAAAACTGAAACCATACGCTTGTCACCATAAACCCTTGTCGTATCAACAAATAGTTAAGAAATGTGAAGCAAAATCATAACCGAATTAACAACTCATAACTGTATGCAAAGATTTTTTGGGTTCATTCTATTGGCAGCTGTTGCCGGTCCTCAGAGCATGAAGCTGTGCCGGGGTAATGTCGCTGCCTGAATTGTAAAGGAGTTGGTTTATGAATAAGAGATTTTTCGTAGTTGCAGCGATTCTTTTGGCCGTAGCAGCCGGTCTGGCGACTTCCGCCTCGGCTTTACCCGGCAGAGGATTTGGCCATCGTCGCGGGATGCTGGCCCGAATGACGAAGGCGCTGAACCTGACTGAGGCCCAGCAGACCCAGATCAAAGGCATCATGACTCAGGAAAAGGGCAAAATCAAACCATTAACCCAGCAGCTCCGCCAGAATGAGCAGGCCCAGAATGCCGCCGTAAACGGCACTTTTGATGAGGGCAAAGCCCGGGCTTTCGCCGGGAAACAGGCCCAGATCATGACGGACCTGATCGTGGAAAAACAGCGGATGAAATCGGAAATTTATGCGGTGCTTACGCCTGAACAGCAGCAGAAAGCAATGCAATTGATGCAGCAGCGCGAGCAGCGCCGCCAGGAACGCATGCAGAAGCATTCCCAGCAGACGCAGCAAACGCCGGGTGCGTAGGACTTCCTCCCTCCAGAGGTTTGCGGGCGGCAGAAATGCCGCCCACTTTTTTGATCGCTGCTATTTCTTCTTTCTCCTCAAAGAGCTGTCCGCCCCCGCGGAGAGTCCAGCTACAAGCCGGAATGACCTTTCGTCTGCGTGAGTGTCACTGCCATAGATGATTCAGGCTCCTGCATCAGGCAAATCCCTTCCCACCCTTGCGGAGTAGCTACTGGCGCATCAACATTCTCTTCCGGATTCATCTGCTCAGGACTGTGGGTCAGGTTGTTGTTGTGATGCTGATGACCGGCGCTGGCTTCCTTCACAAAATCGCTGAGCTTGTCTGGATCCACTTTCACCTGAAGAACCACGGCTTCACTCGATTCCAGATTGACCACCAGCAGCTTTATGTCTTTGCCGAGGTCCTGCGCATAAATGTAAGTCCGTTCACCGCTTCGCCGGTCATAAGACTGCACCATGGGCTGCCAGCCGGAATTCATGGCCGCACGCATGACCTGATCAAAGCGATTATCAGCAGCGGCGTTCAGCAGTTGGCCATTCTCAAACATCGCTCCCTTAAAGCTCTTCACGCCGGCAACATGCCAGAATTTCACCACGAATCCAGCCAGCCCAAAGACAAAACGGTTTTGCCGGTGCACGTTGTACTGCACTTCAATGTGCTTCACGATTTTGCCGAAATCGTCCGCCGCAAAAGCCGGTTGCGAGCCGGTTAGAAGAAATGTGGCCGCTAGCAGACCGCTGATCGCGAATGAAAATCTATTCTTCTTCATGGCTGCCTTCTTTCTTGTGATGTTTATTGCTGTCCGGTTCTTTCTCGCTGGGTACAAAGTGATGCTGCAGGGCTGCAATTTTTTCAACCGGAACTTCTCCTACAATATTTACAACCGTTAGTTCCCTGGGCTCGGCCACCAGAATCACCACTCCGCCAATGTGCTCGCCAGTCTTTAGCAGATAAATTTCGTCATGCTCGTTGCTGCGCTTGTCGATGCTCTGGACGATTTTTGTCCAGCGGGGCGAAGTAAGCTGAGAGCGGACTGCCTCAACATCGGCTTTGCTGTACTGGCTGGCCGCGTCAAACTCAAAACTCTTTACGTAAATTCCCTTCAGGTTCTTCACAATGGATTGGATCTGTTTCACATCCGGATCATCGCTGTCGGCTTTCTCCATAATCTTGACCGCGAACTCAAGCAAAGAGCCATCGAGCGTTACGTCTGTGACATGCGCGGCTTTATCGCTCAGCTTGTCCAGATTGTCGAGTTGCAGCTTTGCGTCCTGCGCATAAGCGCGCGCGGCAAAGCAGCACAGGACCAGCCCGGCAAGAGCATGAATTAAGGTTTTGGTTATGCGGTTCATAAGCGTTGTCTCCTGGCCTTTTCACTTTGTTCAATAGAAAGCTGCGCGTGCTGCAAAACATGGTTTAGCTTGGAACGGGCAATCTCCAAAGCAAGGATGGCCTGGTCTCTGGCTTTTTCGGCTTCGCGCTGCAATTGTTCATTCTTTTCCCGGGCAATCCGCATTTCTTCCGCGTGGCGATATTCAGAGTATTCATAGCCGCCAAATCCAAATGCCAGCAGCAACACGGCAACCAGGGCAAATGTCCATGCCGGGCGCAAATTCCACCAGGCCATCAATGGTCCATTTGTCTTCCCTTTTCCCTGCGGCGTGGCTTTGCTTTCAGCCTGCGCTTGATTCACCCGCGCCATCACACGCTGCGTAAAGCCTGCGCCGGGTTCTTTACGCTTGAGCGCCTTCTCCAGATCGTCTTCAGAAAAATGCATATCGTACCTCTCGAATCTTTCGCGTCAGCCCTTTGCGCAGGTCAGCCAGCGTGCGATGTAACGTGCTTTTCACGCTATTCACCGGCATCTCCAAAACTTCAGCAATTTCGCTTGGCCCCATGCCTTCCTGAAAGCGCAGGATCACCACCATCCGCTGCTTCTCCGGCAAACTGGCCACGCTCTGCTGCAACCGTTCCAGCAGCATAGGATCAGCCGAATCAGGCGGCGCCGTTGGTTCTGGAGCATCTTCCAGCGCCAGTTCACGGCGGCGAAACTTTTTGCGGCCCTGGTCAATGCAACGGTTTGCCGTGACTCGCCGCAACCAGTAGGTAAGGTGCGCTGGAGACTCAATCCTGTCCAGGTTCTGGTACAGCTCCAGAAAAACTTCCTGGGCCAGGTCTTCCGCCAGCGCCCGGTCATGAAGAAAGTGGTAGGCAATGCTGAAGACCATGCTCTGGTGCTGTTGCACCAATTCAGCAAAGGCCAGCGAATCGCCCTTAACTGACTGCGTCAGCGCCAGCTTAAGCCTATCCTCTTCAAATCCTGTGGCCTGCTCCAAAATCTCCCTCTCTTGAACAGTTATACGTACCGGAATTGCTTTCGGGTGCAAGTTTCTTGTTAAGCTGGAAATGCAGGAGGGGGGCACCATGGGCGAAGAAAGCTCTTTTGCCGTGACATATTATGACGAGGTACGCCGGAGCTTTCGCGGCTATAAGCGCCTGGCCGATGGTGGCCTGGCCCAACTCAGCGAGCAGGAGTTCTTTCGCGCACCCGATGCCGAATCCAACTCCGCTGCCCAGATTGTGAAACATATTGCCGGCAACCTGCGCTCACGCTGGAAGGATTTCCTCACCACGGATGGCGAAAAACCTGACCGCCATCGCGACCAGGAATTTGTGCTCACGCCCGCGGACACGCGCGAAGACCTGATGCGCCGGTGGGAGGAAAGCTTTCAGATTCTTTTTGACAGCATTGCTTTGCTCACGGCGGAGGATTTTAACCGCACCGTAACCATCCGTGGCGAGCCCCATACCATTTTGCAGGCAATGAACCGTAGCCTGCTGCATACCGCTTACCATGTAGGACAAATTCTGTACGTCGGCAAGCACCTGCGCGGAGCAGAATGGATGATGCTGAGCATCCCCAAAGGCAAATCAGAGGAATTTAATGCCATGAAGCCGGAAGACCGCAAGGTGAAACAGCCGAACCGCCCATAAGCCTGGCTAGCGAAAATCCTCGCTGAGATTGCATCATTAAGAGGAAAACAGCCTTCCACTAAAAGGCAGATTGGACGAAAATTTCTGCAATTTTAATCTCAAAACGAGACCGCCATCTTCCTTGGCCAGTACTAGGGCTGGATCATTGACCATACCGGCAAGAAATTTGGATTGCCATTTTTCGTCATTCTCCTGCTAAATCATTGATTACCAAAGTATCTGCTGATCATTGCCCCGGCGTTCGGCAATTCTGATGAAAATCAGGTAAATCTCTGGGTGCTAAGGCGGCTGCTCTGATTTAAAATTTGTCATCTAATGCCGATGTTGTCTGTGTCGGATATTTGTACCCTTGGATTAAACCTGATGGGCGCTAAAAGAATTCTAATTACTTCGTCGATTTTTGCGATGACCGTGGCAGCCGCGATTCCCGGCTTTGCCGCAAGCACCTATACCGCCACCACAAAGCATCACCGCGTGCACATCCGCCGCGTGGCGTGGAACCCTGTCCTGCGCGGCTCGGCAGACTCCATGGCTCGCCAGAATGAAGAAATTGACCGCCTTCAACTGCCCCGCATCGCGGACAATGAGCAGTTGCTGGAACTGGAACGCACACAGGAGCTTATTCCCATCCAGGAAACCCGCGCTCTGCGTGTGAACCCCAGCCTGGAATCAGATAAACGCTATTGCCGTGTATGGTGCAATCAGTTTCTCCAGGACATGAGCGAGGCATATTACAAGGAATTTCATGCTCCTTTGCAGGTGAATTCCGCGGTCCGCACCATGGAACAGCAGCATAAGCTGCGCCGCAGCAACAAAAATGCCGCTCCTGAAGTTGGCGAACACGCCTCTTCCCATCTGGCCGGCATTACCGTGGACCTGGCAAAACGCGGGCTCACCCGCACGCAGCACATGTGGGTTGAAACCTACCTCAAGAATCTGCGCGATCAGGGACTGGTGGAAGCCGCGGAAGAACGCCGCCAGGCCTGCTTCCATGTGATGGTTTCCGATCGTTATACAGAATGGCGTGAAGCGAACCTGCTGGCTGATAAAATTGCCAGAGAATGAAGCAAAAACATTTCGCTGTCTGCTTTCTGCTGTTCGCGACTCTAGCGTTCCCACAGACTCGTTCGTCTAAAAAGATCTCCAAAGCAGCATCGGCATCTAAAGCTGATGCTGCGCTTGCCATTCATCAGTCGGCGATTATCATTGACACTCATGCTGACACGCCGCAGCGCTTCCTCGATGAAAATTTTGACCTTGGCCAGAACACACCTGTTTCTGATGGTCATATCGACCTGGGCAAGATCAAGCAGGGTAATCTGGGCGCGGAGTTCTTCTCGATCTGGGTGGAACCAGAATTTAAAGGTCAGTACGCCAGGCGCGCCATGGACTTGATTGACAGCGTCTATCAGCAGGCGGCCCGGCATCCAGACAAAATGACGATGGCGTTTACCGCCGATGACATCATCCACGCGCATGAGCAGCACAAATTCGCAGCGCTGATGGGCATTGAGGGCGGGCATGCCATTGAAAATGACATTCGCCTGCTGCGTGATTTTTACCGTTTAGGCGTGCGTTACATGACGCTCACCTGGTCCAACACCAATGAATGGGCGGATTCCTCCGGTGATGTCCAAGATCCGAACGTAAAACACCATAACGGCATGACGGACTTGGGTAAAGACGTGGTCCGTGAGATGAACCGCCTTGGCATGATCGTGGATATTTCTCACGTTTCTGACGCCACGTTTTATCAGGCATTGCAGGCCAGCCAGGCCCCTGTCATTGCGTCGCATTCCTCAGCGCGTGAACTTACCAACCAGCCCCGCAATATGACGGATGACATGCTTCGCGCCATGACGAACAATGGCGGCGTGGTCATGGTGAATTTTTACTCCGCGTTTATCGATGAGAATTACCGCAAGGCGTCGTCTGATCCTGAAAAAATCAAGCAACGCGATGCGGAAGTGGAGGCTTATAAGAAAGCCCACCCTCATCCAGATGGCAGCCCGATTACCTATGAAGAAACGGTAGCCATTGAAAAGAAATGGGCTGCGCAGTTCCCTCGTCCGCCCTTAAAGTCATTGATTGATCACATTGATCATGTGGCGAAAGTTGCCGGAATTGATCATGTTGGCCTGGGCTCGGATTTTGATGGTGTGACTTCCCTGCCGGAAGGAATTGATTCTGTTGCCGACCTGCCCAAAATCACGCAGGCGCTCTATGATCGCGGCTATACGCGCGAGCAGATCCTGAAAATTCTGGGCGGAAATTTCCTCCGCGTTATGCATGAAGTGGAAGCCAAAGCCCGGCAATTGCAGCAGGAGCGCAAAACATCAGATGCGCTCACCTTCAATGATATTGAGCTGATGCTGGCCAATCGCGCCAACACAACGGAAATTATCCAGCGCATTCACCAGAACGGTGTGAATTTTGACCTTACGCCGGAAAGCCGTTTACGGCTGAAGACAGAAAAAGCTGAAGATGGTGTGCTGGAAGCGATTGTGAAAGCAAAACGGCAATAACGATCATTCATGCTGCCGGGGAATGAGAACTATATTTCCCGGTTTCAATGTTGGAAATTTGTTTCGTCTAGAAAAGCCAACAACTGAGATCTTTGCACGGTTGGAAATCCTTCCAGAAAAGCCTCTATGGATTCGCCTGCTTTAATGTATTCGATAAAGGTTTGAACAGGCACGCGGGTGCCTGCGAATACCGGAGTACCGCCAAGTTTTCAGGGGAAGCAGTGACCGTTCGAGTCGTCATAGGATAATAGTATGAAAAAAAATCCGGTTACAACTTGCAAGTTGCAACCGGTTTAACTGCGCATAAAGATGTTATTTTGCCCCTGCCTTCCTGATATAGATATTCCCATTGAAATTCTTGAACTGTATGTCCTGGCCGCCGCCATTGATAGTTCCATGCACGTTTTTATCAACTCTCACACGATATTTCCCGCCCTTTCCGCGATCATCCTCCACTGTCTGTTGCGGAGCAGATGTTTGCAGCTTTACATCAAAATCGCTGTAAACCTCTCCATTGTCAGTGCGCATGCTCACATTGGCCTTCAGGTCTGCCGGGAAGGTCACATCAATATTGCCGTTGAGGGAGCTGAAGGCCATCGGCTTCTGTGGATCAATACGATTGAATGAAACCACCACATGCCCATTCAGCGCATGCGCCACCACGCTTCCGCCAATATTTTTAAGGTCCACCTCGCCATTCACGTTATCAATATCGAATTCGCCATCCACGCCGTTGACTGAAATATTGCCGTCATTCACGGTCTTGAGGGAAAGTGAGGTATGCACAGGGACGGTAATCACAAGATCAGTGGCGCGCTGCATGGCGTCCGCGGTGATGCGGATTTGGTTATTTTCCGCCTCAATGTTTAGCCCGGTGGAGGTCATGGGGATTCGCTTCATGCCGGTGTGGTTCTCGTGCTCTGAATCATCGCGGCCACGGGCATGCGCCTCAACCGTTACCTCTTTCACATCAGCGCCCTTCACCGTAATGCTTCCCATCAGGAGATGGGCGCGCAGGGTTACAGGACGCGCAGGGTCAGTTAAAGGAACTGAGATTTTGTTGTCTGCCTGGGCGCAGAGTGTCTGCGCTGAAAGCACCAGGACTGCGAATATTGCTGCAAGAATGTATTTATAAGTTTGAATGAAATAGTTCATATTTTTACTCATGGCGTTCAAGAACGCGTATCTCTCCGTTTAGATTTTCGGCCCGGATTTCCGGTCCTCCAGAGCCTATGCGGCCGCCGGTAAAGCGGTCAGAATGGAATACAAACTTTGTGCCTCGATGTTCAGCGCTCACGGGCTGCGCCGGCAGGGCCGTCATTTCAAAGTCGCTATAGACCGCGCCATTCATGGTCTTAAAGCGGAAATCGCCTGCCAGTCCACGAACAAAATACAGATCAATATTGCCGTTAATTGTCCCAAAGTCCGACTTCTCTCGCGGGTTCTCGCGGAATGTGGCGGTCACTCCTCCATTCACGGTTTTAGCGGTGCCGGAACCGGCGATATTCTGCAAATCAATTCGCCCATTCACGTTGCGCACATCAAAATTTCCTGTGACATCGCGCACGTTGACGTGGCCTGAGTTCACGGTCTTCAGCTTGACTTCAATATTGCGTGGTACCTGAAGCTGAAAATCCATCTTCACCATGTAGCCGCGGTCGCCATCCCAATGAGTTCCCTGGCACCTATCATTGCAGTTGCAGCGGAACGGGCCATTCACGTAAAGCTTTAAGAAATCCGGCTGGTTGGTTATGTCCAGCGTCACTTCTTTTTTGGCGGCTTCCATTCTGTCTTTGGATTCAGCGCTGATTGTCTTGTTCACCACCAGTTGCACTTGGTCGCCCTGCCCGCCGGTAACTTCAATGGACCCGAATACATTGTCCACATCCAGGATTTTGTGTTCGCCGTTCAACGTGAATGTTTTCTGGATGGTTTCCTTTTCCTGCAAACGCATGCTGGAATCGTCGTCATCATCCGCCTGTACAACGCTTGCGCTGCTGGCCTGCACCGGTTTAAGGCTGCCATGCGCCAGGTACAACACTGCTACTCCGAAAATAACTGGCCATAATATTTTTGCTTTCAACATGTTCCCTCCTTCCGTCAAAAAATCAATTCAACTGCTGGATACCCCAATCCGCGCGCTTTTTCACGGTAGGATCAAGCTGCGGACTTTGCTCAAACTTCCTCAACTCCGGAACCGCATTAGGATCATGCTGGTCTACCAGCAGATCGATCAGCGCAATCTGCACAAGAGGCGACTGCCTGCTTTGCAGCGAATCGATGAGTTCCTGCCGAATCTCTGGCCTGCCGGCATAACGGCTCAAAGCATCGAGCGCCGCAAGTCGCACGTCCACGCTGCTGTCATTGCGCAGGGTATGGAATAAAGCGCTGATTACCTTTGGCTCTGGCTGTGGCAGGCGCGTACTCCAGCTCACGCCTTCCAGTCGCTGGCTGGCGGACTGCTGCTGCAACATGGAAAGAGCCACCATCTGCCGCGTGGCGGCTAGCTCATCTTTAATTCCCTGGATTTGTGCATCATTCGTAGCCGCAGGTTTTTCGGCATGCCTGCCGATCAGGAACCCGCAAATCAGAAACACGCAAGCCCACACCACGCCTGCAACGGGCATCTGCTTCCAGTTACCTAGTCCCCAAAGCATGGGAGCGGGAACTTTGTTTTTCTCCTGCGCCAGACTGCTTTTTTCCCAGCGGCCTTCCTCATAAGTTTCAAGCATTGCTTGAAAGCGCGACTGCAATGCCGGGCTGGGCAATTCCTGCGGCATCAGCGCGAGCTTTTCCCAGAGCGCCACTTCTTCCGCGCATTCGGTACATCCTGACAAATGCTCTTTTACTTCTTTCGCCAGATCAGGGCTTAGCGCGCCCCGCAGATAATCCGGCAATAATTCGCCAATCGCTTCACATTTCATTGCACGCTCCCGGAACTGGGCCATGGCCGGTCCGTTCCTTTACCGCGTAGGGATTTGCCGCTTTCCAGATGATGAAAAATTTCTCTGAGTTCCTGTAAGGCCCGGTGCACCCTTGTTTTCACCGTGCCCACTTCACATCCCAGCATTTGCGCGATCTCTTCATATTTCAGGTCCTGGAACCGGCTCAGGACCAGCACTTCGCGCTTATCGTCAGAAATCTGGAGTAGCGCCTTGTGCAGCAGGGCAGCTTCCTGGCTTTGCTGGGCCGTATCCGTAGGCGCAACCGCAGGTGACATCTCCGGCTCCCAGCTTGTCTCCGGACGCCGCTTGCGCAAATGATCAAGCCGCGCATTTCTCGCAATCTGGTACATCCATGCCCGGAATGGCGTATCCACGCGGTAGCTGTGCCGGTATTTCAGGATTCTGAAGAACACCTCTTGCACCAGGTCTTCGCTCATGGTGCGATCACCGGTCAATTTCGTGTAGAAGTTAAACAAAGGCACGTGATAGCGCTCAAACAATACGCCCAGCATCTCGCCCACGCCGTTGCGGACCTGTGACATCAGCTCTTCGTCAGTCATCGAATTGGTCAGCGGCGTTGGCAGGCGGTTTGTTTGTCCTTTCAAGGATGATTACCGGGACGCGAAAAAAAGGTTACACCGGAAAAGCGGGCCGTCGGAGAAGTGATTTCATTCCTAGTCCGGGCGGCTTTACTTCTTTCCGGTCTCAATTTCTAATGTTTGGTTGGCTTCTTTAAGGAGAAATGAATGGTAACTCGCTTTGTGTTGATTCTAGCGTGTTTAAGTCTGGCCGCCGCTGGCCAGACCACGGCCAAAACCAACCAGAATGCAGCGACCAAAAGCACGCCCAAAACAGCCAGTCCGGCAGCCGCTGAGCCTACCGCGATCATTCATACCACCGCCGGAGACATGACGTGCAAGCTCTTCCCAGATAAGGCCCCCAAAACGGTGGCAAATTTTATTGCTCTGTCCAAAGGCACTAAAACCTGGAAAGACCCTGCCAGCGGAAATCTTATGCATAACAAGCCGCTCTATGATGGCGTGATCTTCCATAGGACCATTCCCGGTTTTGTGATTCAAGGAGGCGACCCAAGTGGCACCGGCTCCGGGGATGTAGGGTTTGAGGTTCCCGATGAACTGCGCCCTGACCTGCTTTATGATCAGCCGGGCCGTCTCGCCATGGCCAATCATGGCCCCAACACCAACAGTTCGCAATTCTTCATCACGGAACAGCCAATTCCTTTTCTGAATCCCTGTCTTGATCCAAATGGATGCCAGGGCCGTGCGCCAAATACCGGGTGGACAATTTTTGGCCAGTGCGATGATCCAACCGTAGAGTTGGTAAAAAAGATCGCTCGTATGCCATGCGCGGGTGGTGCGACCTGCACCGGCAACAACAGCAGGCCTCTGAATCCAGTTAAAATTACTCACATTGAAATTAAGGGTGCGGGCAAAACTGCGGCCGCTGGTCCGGCAACAAAGAAGAAAACTTCTGCCAAAGAAGCTCAACCAAAGGCTACTACTCCCGACAAATAAACATTTGAATTCTGCAATCAAGCTTTGAAAGGAAATGAAGGAATGACTCGTCAGCCAGGAACGTATGCGGTATTTGATACTACTGAAGGAACCATCGTCTGCCGTCTGTTTGAAAAAGAAGCTCCCATCACAACAAAGAACTTCACTGATTTAGCGGAAGGCAAACGTGACTGGAAAGACAATGTCAGCGGAAAGAGCGGCTCCGGACCGCTCTACAGCGGCACCATTTTTCATCGCGTAATTCCGGATTTCATGATTCAG
>Ga0070739_10006068_pt1 | contig 13458 bp, 11 predicted proteins | sample Coa_R1_7_FD_66445 | JGI IMG/M metagenome (GOLD analysis project Ga0070739, IMG submission 66445) | Surface soil microbial communities from Centralia Pennsylvania, which are recovering from an underground coalmine fire - Coalmine... | ecosystem: Environmental > Terrestrial > Soil > Unclassified ... | reverse complement strand
ATGGGGGCTGCCGACCCCGGTCCGGTGAAGAATCCGGCGGCGCGGGCCGCGCTGCAGGCCAACTGCGCTCCTTTATGGAAAGAAGGCGTGCGGCAGCTGCATCGCGCTCTGGAGATTGATCCGAACTTCGAGAACGCGATGGAGTACATGAATCTGATCCTGCGCGAGCAGGCGGACCTCGCCGCGAGCGATGACGAGTACCAGCGGCAGATCGCCGCGGCGGAGGACTGGGGGCAAAAGGCGGCCGAGGCGCGCAAACGCAAAGGCCATGGCGGGCCTGGCGCTTAGCCTGGGCGACGGCGCTTCCTTCAACGCGAGGGCAGACAGACGATTGTGAACCAGAACTGCTCGATGGAGCGCACCACTTCCAGGAACTCGTCCAGATCCACCGGTTTGCGGATGTAGGAATTGGCGTGCAGGCTGTAGGCGCGATCGAGATCCTCCTCGGCCTGGGAGGTGGTCAGGACAATGACCGGGATACGCCGAAGTACTTCGTCGCCCTTGATTTCCTCGAGCACATCGCGTCCACTCTTGCGCGGGAGATTGAGGTCGAGGAGGATCAGATCGGGCCGCGGAGCGGAGGCGTAGGCCCCCTCGCGCCGCAGAAACCGCAGCGCTTCGATCCCATCGCCGACGACGCTGAGGTGATTGGCGACCTTGCCTTCGCTGAGCGCTTCACGGGTAAGGCGCACATCGGCGGGGTTGTCCTCGACGAGTAGAACGTCGATCGGACGCGTCTGGTGCAGCATGCCGGATCGCGAGGGACTGAGCAATACGTGAGCCAAACGCGCGAATACCCCACATTCGGTATTTCGAAGCGCGAAACAGGGGAGGCTTGGTAAGCCCGTTTACGCAACCGTGCCGAATTTTCCGATGATTACCCCGTCGGTTTTAACCCAGGGTAACGCACGGTCGGGCAAAAAAGAGGCGCGGCCTTAGAGCGCCGCGCCAACCAGAGGAGGAGAAGGTTAGAAAAGGTGTCTCCAAACTTCCGTATCCTAAAAGACGTATCTCGGTCGTCCCCGGTTCCGGAGGGACGCCCGTTTTTTAAGCACCTGAATCACCAAACCGGTCCAGCTGTCTGTCCAGACTGTAAGGATCCTATTTTGTAGTATTTACGGAGCAATACCGCAGGCCATTGCTTCACTTTGTGTCTCTTCGCGTGCGATACTAAACGAAGAGAGACCTTTTAGAAGATGACGCAGGTGGGCGAGGCAGTAGCCCGTTATCACAAGATACTCGAAACCGAGCCGTATCGAGATTTATCCTGGGCCAGGGAGATGCACGAAAAAATGCGGGCCAGGAATCTCGTCGTGGGCGAACGTCCGATCTCGCCGTTCCTGCGTCCGCACTTCATCTCCCGGCGGCAGTACACGAATCTGACGAAGGCGGCGGAGTGCCTCAACAGCGCTATTGACCGCATGGAGAAGGTCGCGCTTGCGAGTCCCACGCTGCTGTCCCGCATGGAACTATTACCGGCGGAGAAGATGCTGGCGTCGGTAGATCCGGGTTACTCGTTCCTTTCGGTCACGTCTCAGCTCGACACGCAGCTGCACAACGGGACGGTCCGGTTTCTGCAGTACAACTCGGAGGCGCCATCCGGCGTTGTGTACAGCGAGGCGCTGTCCGACCTCTTTTGCGACGCTCCGCCGCTGCGCGAGTTTCGGAAGAAATACAAGATCGAGAAGCTGGCCAGCACGAAGCCGCTGATGCAGGCAGTGCTGAGGGCGTGGAAGGAATGGGGTGGCAAGGGGCGGAAGCCGAACATAGCGATTCTGGAGTTCCGGCAGCCCTTCGCGACGGCGGAGTCGAACGAAAGCCAGCTCATTGCCGAAGCGTTCCGCAGGGAGGGGTACGCCACCGAGATTATTTCGCCCGACCAGCTCGACTACCGCAACGGCGCGCTGTACCGCGGCGACTATCGCATCGACCTGATTTATCGCCGGATTCGGGTTCACGAGTTCCTGGTGCGTTTCGACCTGAACCATCCGCTGCTGCGCGCCTATCGTGACGGCGCCGTTTGCGTGGTGAACAACTTCCGGTCGGAGGTGGCGCGGAAGCGAGCAATTTTCGACCTCCTGACCGATGACACGGTGGTGGCGGACTTCCCGGCGGCGGAGAAGAAGGCAATCCGCGATTTCATTCCCTGGACACGGCGCGTTGCCGCGGCGCATACCACCTGGCAGGAGGAGCGCGTCGATCTTCCGGATTTCATTCTGAAGAACCGGGAGAAGCTGGTGCTTACGCCGAACGACGACTCGACGGAACAGTCGCCGGTGCGGGGCGCCGAGACGGACCGCGCGGCATGGGAGAAAGCACTTCGGGTGGCCATGCGATCACCATGGGTTGTACAGGAAGTGGTCGAACCGGTGAGCGCTACTTTTCCGGTGTATCAGTACGGAAACATGAGCATGCGGGAGATGAGGGTGGACCTGCATCCGCACTCCTGCCTCGGCAAGGTGCAGGGGTGCTCCGCGTGGCTTACATCCGGGGCAGGGAGCTTCTCTACTCTTTCCGGCCTTGCTCCGACGCTGATCGTCGAAAGCAAATAGGAATTTCAGACCGTCTCGGTTACGGCCGGCACGGCGTTCCGCCTGTGTACCGCAACTCGCGCGCGCAGATTGGCTACCCCGGCGGTATAGCGGTCGGCAGTGACCGTGAAGGAGACCGCATCCTCGAGCCAGTCATGCGCCGTCCCGTCGGGATCGTGCGAGGCGGCCGTGAGCGTGTATTCCTGAGGGCAGAGGTCACAGCGGAAGGTGAAGTTCGCGGTAACCGTGTCGCCGGCGTTCACAGAGCCGATTTCGACGCGTTCGGCTTCGGTATTGGTGCCATAGACCTCAAAACCGACACGGGTTCGGATCATGATGCCGATTACCGGCGAAGCGGCGGCCTGGTTGTAGCGAACGCGAACGCGGACGGTGACCACTTCTCCGCTGGTCCATACCATCGTTGGCTGGTTATTTGAGCCCAGGGTTGCGATCTCCACCACTTCGGCGCGGCCGTCGCCGCGGCGGAGGGCGGGCACCATGGTGTCGGACAGAGTCTCTCCCCAGTCCCGGAACTTGTCCGCAATGTACCCGTTGTAACCCTCGATTACTTCGTGCGGATTGCCGCGCCAGGACAGCTGGCCTTCGCGCAGCCACCACACCTCGTCGCAAAGGGCGCGGAGGAGCGCGGCTTCGTGCGAGACCAACAGGATTGTTGCCCCGCCTCGCCTCAGCCGCTCGACTGCGACGAGCCCACGCGCCCGCACGATGGCATCGTGCAGCGCGAAGGAGTTGTCGAGGGCCAGAAGATCGACTGGTGAGAAGTTGAGTTTGTCCGTTGGACCCAGATAGCGGCGCATTCGGCCGCCCACGACCTCGCCGGAATCGGTGGACAGGAGCCCGGCGGCAAGCTGCAGCAGGGCCGTTTTGCCGGAGCCCCTCTCACCGAGAATACCGATTACCGCTCCATCGGGCGCGGAAGCCGAGAAATTACTGAGGGGCGGGTAGTTGACGTTCCGGAACTCAATCATTTGCCGACCCTATACCCGTTAGAATACCTTTTGACATTACTGCCGGTTCTCCTCGCTCTGCTGCTTTGGGGCTCCACGCCTGCCAATTCCGGCCAGCAGCTCGCGGGTCTGCTCCGGGCTCGGTCCGGTACAGTGCGTCTTCCACCGGGCATCGTTGAAATCTCCTCGGAGATTCGGCTGCCGGAAAATGCCCACAATCTGGAGATCACCGGCTCCGGGACCACTCTGCGAGCGGCCGCGAACTTTCATGGCCGCGCCATGCTGTCGTGTAAAGACTGCCGCGGCCTCCACCTCCGCAGTCTGACTATCGACGGAAACCGCAGGAACCTTGAGCACCCGATGGCAATTCCTGCTTCAAATCGAACCTTCGCCGATACTTATGACGATATCGGGCTTTTACTGGAGGGTGGCGACGGGTTGTCGATCTCCAGCCTGCGGATGCGGAACATGGCTTCCTTTGCCATTCTGGTTAGCGCGGCGCGCGATGTTACGGTCGAGGACGTCACGGTGGAATCGAGCGGCGGCCACAATGCGCTCGGCCGAAATAACACCAGCGGCGGAATTCTACTCGAGGAGGGCGTTGCGAGATGGACCATCGCGCACTGCCAGCTTCGCGCCATCGCCGGTAATGCCGTATGGACACATTCGCGCTTCGGATCGCCGAAGAACGTCCATGGCGTGATCGCCGGGAACTCGTTCGAGACGATAGGACGCGACGCGATCCAGGTTGGGGAGGCAAGCGACGTACGGGTAACGTCCAATACCGGGCGCAGCATCGGCTGGCCGGTGGCCGAAATCGACGTGGAATCGCGGGCTGTTCCGGTGGCGATCGACACGGCCGGGAACGTAGACACCAGCCGTTACGAGAACAACCGCTTCGAGGAGATCGACGGCAAGTGCATCGATCTGGATGGCTTTCACGATGGCGCGGTCCGGCACAATACCTGCGTGAATCGACGTCGCGTCGAGGATTACCCGTGGGGCCAGTACGGGATGGTGATGAACAACTCGGCGATCGACATGCAGCCGCGCAATATCATCATCGAGGGCAACGTGATCGATGGCTCGAAGTACGGAGGGATATTCATCATTGGTGATGCGAATCGGGTGTTGAACAATAAACTACTCCACCTCAATGTCGCGCACTGCTCCGACGGAAAGCCGGGCTGTGTGGTTGCTGGTTCGCCGGGGCTGCTCACAGCCGGGATCTACCTTGGGGGCGGTGGCTCCAGACCGGCGCCGGCGCGAGGCAACATTATCGAGCGCAACGACATCGCCGGGTGGAACATGGGATCACACTGCATCGCATACGCGCCGGGCGTAAAACCGGCAGAAAACACCGTAAGAGGAAACCGCTGCGAAGCCGATGAGTAAGAGTGGAGGCGGAGCGGTGACATCGGGCAGCGTGCAGCCCGCAACCAGCCATGCGGACCGTGCGCTTCCGGTTGCCGCGGAGGACAGCCGTGTCCGGTGATTGCCGTGCCGCCTCCGATCAGGAACGCATGCGCGAGGACTGGAATCGCCGCGCGCGCGAGGACGCGCACTACTATGTGGCGTTCGGCCGGCGCGAACAGGAAGAAGCAGAATTCCTGGCCACGGGCGGCCGGCTGGTGCAGGGGCTCGAGGAGGAGCTGAAACGGCTGCCGCCCACGGATAACCGGCGCTGTTGGCGCGCGCTGGAGATCGGCTGTGGTCCGGGACGGCTGATGAAGCCGCTGAGCGCGCACTTCGGCGAGATTCACGGAGTGGATGTTTCCGATGAAATGGTCGCGCTTGCGCGCGAACGGCTGCATGGCATCGCCCATGCTCACGTCCATGTCACGGACGGCGCCACGCTGGCGGCGTTCGCCGATGAATCATTCAATTTCGTTTACTCGTACGCCGTTTTCCAGCACGTGCCCAGCCGGGATGTAGTTTGGCAGTACCTGGAGGAAACCCGTCGCGTGCTCAAGCCTGGCGGGATTTTTCGAGGGCAGTTGAACGGCCTGCCGCCGCTGGTGGGGGGCGAATACGACACCTGGGCGGGCTGCCGCTTTAGCGCGGACGAAATCCGAACGTTCGCGCGCGACCGCGATTTCGATCTGCTGGAGTTGTCGGGCGTCAATACACAGTACATGTGGACGACGTGGAGGCGGCGTGGCGGCCCGGCGGACGCCGCGCCCGCCCCTTCAGGAGCCTCGACACGGGTTCGCCGTGTGACGAACGCGTTCAGCACCGAGCCGCTGGCGCCTGCAAGCGGCCGCTACGCGGCGATCTCGCTGTGGATTGAGGACCTGCCGCGCGGCTGTGAGCTGAACGGCCTGGACGCGACCATCGCGGGGATTCCTGCCGTTCTGTTTTATCTGGGCCCGCCGGCATACGACGGCCTGCGGCAGCTCAGCATGACCGTTCCCCCCGGCGTGCGCACGGGACTGCAGCCGGTGGAAGTGGTGTGGCGTGGCCAAAGCATCTGTGGCGCGATCCTGCGCGTGGTTCCACCGGGCCCGTGCGTTCCGCGTATCGTCGCGGTCAACGACGCCGTGAACCTGCTTTCCTCAACGCGGATCAGCAGCGGTCTGGTGAAGATCGTCACTGAAGAACTCGCCGATCCGGCCCTCTTCGCGGCCGCTGTCGATGGAGTTTCGGTCGGGGAAGTGCATTGGTTTTGCACCGACCCGCAGCCGCCGCGGTTCGAGTTCAACCTCACGCTGCCCGAACATCTGAGTCCCGGCAGGCACACGCTGAGCATTTCTTATGGGAACCGGCGATTCGCGCCCGTGGAACTGGAAACCGAGGCGGTTGTGCGCGGCCCTGGCGCGTGATAGGTTCAGAGCGTACAAATACACCTTTAGGAAAGCGAGGCAGACGGATGTACCGCATCGCGTACGCTTCTTATTCCCTCCTACTGGGTCTTGCCGCACTCGGCGGCTGCTCCAGCCAGCCCGGCAAAGAAGCCAGCAAACCTGCAACCGCGCCCGACAAAATCCAGGGGAAAGCTCTGGTGGCCGATTGGGAGTCCACGCCCGCAGATGCCGCTCTGAACGCCGGTGGGCCGACCGTGTACCTGGTGGATGGCCTGCGCCGGTACCGGCTGTTCTTCAACAAGGCCATTCCGGTGGAGAAAGACAAGCAGTATATCGCCGAGGGCGTGTACGCTCAAAAGGCCATTGACGATTTTGGCGACCCGGACAAGGGCAGGAATGGCTACCCGCTCGCCTCCAGCTGCGATCGCGTAGTGAGGACCGCCTGGCCTGGGCTCGCCTTCGATCTCGCGGATGCCGATTCATCGGCCCTGCGCGCGCGTGTAAAGCGCTATCCCGCGAGAGCGGTCTTCCTGGTGCGGCGGCTGACCCCGGTAACGGCGGGCTCCGAGTCGAAGAAAGAGGCTGACGAGGGCGACATCCCCGAAGTGACCGTCGCGGCCGAGAAGCAGCGCCCGCTGTTGCTCGAGGGGCCGACCGTCCAACCGGCGCCTCTGTGGGAGCCGTCCGGCGGAATAGTGAACTGCAAAGTGGTAATTAACAAGGAGGGGAGGATCTCTGAGTTGGCCACGGGGGCCCAGCTCTGTGAGGCGGTGCCGTGGTCGGAGTTCCGCTATCAGCCACCGGTCAAGGCGGGAAAGCCGGTGACCGTGAAGACCGAAGTTGAGGTGCGGTTCCAGCCGCGGACGTGAAGCGCGCAATCACCTGTTTCACTCTGGTGCTGGCAACGGCGAACGTAATTGCCGCGGAGCCGTTCTATATCGGCACTTGGAAAATCGATTCCGCCACGGTCGCGCCCTGGTGGACCGAACGCGAAGCGCCGGATCCGGGGGAAAAGAAGGCGCTGGTGGGGCGAACGTTTTCCATCGGCGCGAAATCGATCACCGGTCCGCCGCAGCTCGCCTGCGGCAATCCACACTATGTGGTGAAGGATTACGCGGCCGACATGCTTTTTCAGGGCGCATTCGGCGAGATGCACGAACGCGAGAAGTCGGTCGATCCGGCGACGGCAGCGGCCGCCGCGGGTTTCCGCGGATCAACGTGGAAAACCCTGGAGACGGGCTGCGGCAATGAGATCGATTTCCACTTCATCGATTCGTCGACCGCAGCTTTCGGGCTGAACAATTACATATACCGGGTCAGCAGGCAGCGGTAACGGTCGTATGGCGGTATTCATTCGATCCGCAGCGCCCGCATGGGATCGACCGATGCCGCGTGAATCGCCGGGACGAGGCCGGCGAACAGCGTCACCAGAGTGAGCACCGCGGCCGTTCCCAGCAGGGTGGCGGGATCGAAGGCGGACAGGCCGAAGAGCATGCTCTGGACGAAGCGGACCGCGAAAACGAGTCCGGCTGCGCCCAGCACGACTCCGAGGCCAAGCAAGCCAAGCGCTTCCCTTAGAATCATCCGCAACACAGTTCCGCGCTCCGCCCCGAGCGCGATGCGCACCCCGATCTCGCCGGTGCGTTGCGCGACACTCGAGGAAAGAAGCCCGTACAGTCCGATAGCGCTCAGGAAGAGCGCCAGGACAGCGAACACGTTGCTCATTATGGTGATGATTCGCTGGTTCCCGAGAGCCGCGTCCATTTGCTCCTTCATGGTGACAAACAGTACCAGCGGCACGGTGGGCGCGATTTCGGAAATTGCCGTGCGATACGCGGAGATGGCATGCGGCTCCGTGTCCGCATTCATGAGGAACACGAGGTTCCCCGCCTCACCGATAGTGATCGTGGAAACGGGAAAGTAGACCGTGGGCGGCGGCGGGTCGCGCAGATTCGCGAATTTCGCATCTTCGGCGACGCCTACCACGCGGCAGACGATATTTCGCCGCACGCCGCCGTCATCGCCATCCGAGGCCTGCTGGCGCACATAGCGTCCGACCGCGCTCTGATGTGAAAACAGTCTGGCGGCTGCCGACTGGTTCAGCACGCAGACGTCCGGCCGGCGCTCGCTGCGCTGAAACTCGCGGCCGCTCAGGATGCGCGTCTCCATGGTCCGAAAATAGCCCGGTCCGACGTCGTTCCAGGCCATGCGAATGGGGGGAAGGCCTGCCGAGTCCATGGCCTCGAATCTGCCCATCGCCTGATAACCGGTGAACGGGGTGTAGTATGTGACCGCCGCCGAGCGCATTCCCGGCATCTGCTGCAGCCGTTCCACCATGCGCTGATACAGGTCGAGTCTGATTTCGGCGTGCTGCGACAGTTTGTGGAACGGCGGCGTCTGAATGGTGACGTGATTGGCGGCAAAGCCGGTATGCTCGCTGCGCAGCCGGATCAGGCTCTGCGATAACAGCGTAGCCACGGCCACCAGCATCAGCGAAAGCGCCACCTGCGCGGGAATGAAGGCGCGACCGGCAATGTGCGTTCGGCTGGCTGGCGCGCCTCGACTGGCCAGCAGCGTTCCCGGATCGGAACATCCGGCGCGCAATCCGGGAACCGTTCCAAACAGCAGCGTAGTGACAACCGCAAGGGCGCCGGTTACCAGAAATACCACCGAATCGGGCTGCACCTGCAGGCCTTCGAACATCATCGGACCACGGAAGAAGCGCAGCAGGAATTCGATTCCATACCAGGCCGCCGCCGCTCCCAGCGCCGCTCCCGCCACAGCGATGAGCAGCGACTCGGTCAGGTACTGGCGCACGAGCCTCCAGCGAGCACCTCCAAGAGCCGTGCGAACCGCGAACTCGTGACGTCGCGTGTGCACCCTCGACATCATCAGCCCACCGACATTGACGCAGCACAAAACCAAAACAACGGCTGCCAGGCCCTGCATCAACAGCAGGGGCGCCAGAAATGCATGTCCGACAAATGATGGAATTCCCGTACGTCCGGTGACGAGACCGATGCGGACGTTCGGGAACAGCGGATCCTGCTGCAAGGCGAGCGGAACAGACTGCCGGAGCAGAGTTTTGTCATAGGAACGGATTTCCGCTGTTGCGGACGCCATGGAGACGCCATCTCTGAGGCGGGCCACCACGGAACACCCAAAATGTGACTGGGCGCCGTTGATGTCGATCTGTGGCTCGGCCACGGGCAGGAACTGCAGTGGCAAATACATCTTCAGCGCCACGCCCGGCCAGACCCCGTCGAACCCGGGCGGGGTTACGCCAACGATCGTCGCCACCGCGTCGCCAATGCGCACCTGCCTGCCGATCGCGTGGACGTCACCGCCGTAGCGCTCCCTCCAGAAGCGGTAGCTCAGGACCACGGGCCAACCCTGTGGCGGTCCGGCGCGTACATCGTCTGACGGTCCGATCAGGCGGCCCAGATAGGGCCGCATGCCGAGAAGTGAGAAGGCGTCGCCGCTGATCATTCCCGCGCTGTACTGGCGCAGCGCACCCTCGCTGTCTTTCATGGGCACGTCATCCCAGGTCCATGCCGACAACCCGGAGAAAGAGCGCTGCCGGCGGCGTAACGCATCAAAGGTCTGCCACGGCAGCCATGTCTCCAGAGGCCGCCCCGTAGCCTCGACGCCCAGCAACACCAATTGCCGCGGATGCCTAACCGGCAGGCTGCGCAGCAGCAGGCCATAAAGCACCGTGAATACCGCCGTATTGGCGCCGATGCCAATGGCCAGCGTGAGCACGGCGGTAACGCAAAACACGGGCGTCCGGCGCAGCGCTCGCAATCCGATAACGACGTCGCGATACCAGCTCTCCAGCGCAGTCATCAGCTCCTGATCGCGGACCTTTTCGATACTGACCAGGGTGTCGCCCAGGCGCAGGCGCGCCTGACGCCGCGCCTCGATGGCGGTCATCCCGCGCTCCATATTCGACTCGGCCTGCAACTCGAGGTTGACGCGCATCTCCTCTTCCAGATCTGTATCGCCGCGGAAGTGGAGCAGCCGGTCGCGCAGATACGCGAACATCCGTGTCATGCCGTTCGCGTCCGATCTCCCGGAATCAGATCCAGAATGCGAATTTCGTTGAGGGTGTGTTTCCAGTGGACCACAAGAAACGGGGAAGGGTCGGCGTTCAAAAAGAGGTCCTGGCGCAGAAAACACCACGGGCCTGCCGGATTGCCCTCCTGCGCCGAACCCTGGCCCTGCTGTTCATAACCAAAAGCCTGAAGATCGCTGGCGATGCCGTCGCGAATGGCGATGGCGCATTCAAAAGGCGGCCGGCTCTTCAAACGGTCGTCCTGATCAATGGTGCGAACGCGCTCGCGAAGCGCTGCTTTGCGCCGCGACCCGGATGCAGGGCGGATGCGGTAATGGGCCACGGCGAGGGAGCCGGTGAAGTTGCCCAGGCAGTCCGCGTTCTGCTTCCCCTCACCCGACAGGCAGAACCGCCGATTATTGCGCCGCTCCGTGAACCAGAACCCGGAACTGGCATAGCGGTCGTAGAAGTCCACCGACATCTCGACCTCCCATTCCGCGGTGGCGAAGCGATACACGGTTTCGGCGCGAGGCGCGGCGCCCAGGTCGCGAGCCACCGCGAGCAGCGCTCCGTGCCCGAGGAGGAGTGTGCGTCTGCCGATCGCGCTCATCACCGGGATATACGCCTCAGACCTGCGGAGGTTCCTAAAAAATCAGGTCCCGACAGCATAGTGGGCGTCCTACCTGTCGAAATGCTACCATGAGATCGGATGAAAACGAAACAGGAAAGCAGGCTGGACCTGCTGCAGGGCACCCTGGACATGATGGTCATGCGCACTCTGCTGGCCGGCCCGGCTAATGGTTATGAGATCGCGAAGGCTATCGAGCGCGACTCCGACGGCGTGCTGCAGGTGGATCACGGCTCGCTCTATCCCGCGCTGCACCGTCTGGAGAAAGGCGGCGAGATCGCAGGGAAGTGGGAGATCTCGTCAACCAATCGAAAGGCCCGTTTCTACCGGCTGACGGCGGCGGGACGGAAGCGGCTGACTGCGGAACACTCGAAATGGGAGACAATGGCCGCAGCCATTACTCGGGTCATGCGCCCGGCGTGACCCGGTTCTGCCGGCAGCAGCGTTTATGATTCATCGCTTCGTGTTCAGCGTGGGGCAGGCGGTTTAGCCTGCGGGGATGCTGGGGAAGCCAAAACCGCCCAGCTTCCGCACGAAAAACGCGTGCGAGCGACTCGAGCGGGCACGCGCTGTCAGCATCCCTTTTACTTCACCTCGGCACGAAAAAGGGCCGCCGACCTGACAAACTCCTCCTCAACCGACGTGACTGCCTGCCCGGCAAACAGTCACGGCTTCTTCGTTTTCAGCTCCGTCAGCAGCCGCTCGATTTCGTCCTGTTTCTCCAGCGCGGCGAAACGCTCCTCCACGGTCCCGGTGGAGTCCGCCCCCTTCGCCTTGCCGATGGCATCGACGCGATCCACCTTGTTCTTCATGCGATCGAAGGCGTCATGGGCCGCGCCGTCCGCCGCGCCTGCGTGGGCGTCGGCAGTCCGGCTAACGGCCCGCGCACGCCGGTGCTGGGCCATGATGACGTCACTTTTCGCCTGAGCCTCCGTCAGCTTCTGTTCCAGCTTCTGCAGCGCCGACTTGAGGTTCTCCACCTGCACGGACTGATCCTCCGCCTGCTGGCGAAAGTTGTCCGCCATACTGCGGCAGCTCAGCGACCGCTCCAGCGCGGCGCGCGCCAGTTCGTCATCTTTCTTGGCCACGGCCAGTTCGGCCTTGCGCACCCACTCGGTCTGGCGCTCTTCGTTTTCCTTCTGCTTCTTGCGCAGCAGATGCTCGTCGGCGATGGCGATGGCCACCTGGGTTTTGACCTGCATCAGCTGATTCTGCATGTCCAGAATCACCTGTTTGATCATCTTTTCCGGATCTTCCGCGCGATCCATGAGATCGCTCAGGTTCGCCCGCACCAGCGTGGCAACCCGCTCCATGAGCGCCATTGCAGCCTCCCTATTTCCCGCTTCCGGCGGCGTCGACTTTGGGAGCTTTTGCCGCCTTGTCTCCAATCTGTTTGACCTTGCCGAGCAGCTCCGACATCTGCATGCCCGAAAGCGTTTCAAACAAGGCCGGAATCTGCGCGGCCATCTTCGTCATATCGCCCGTCACCTTACTCATTCCGGCGGACGCTCCGTCGCCGGTGGAGACGATGGTGATCTTGTCCACGTTGGCCAGCGGCGAAGCGAGCGCCTTCACCACTTCGGGCATGCTGTTGATCAGCTTGTCCACAACCGCGGCCTGATTCCATTCCTGATAGGCCTCGGCCTTGACGTTCATCGCCTTGGCCTCCGCCTCGCCCTTCCTGAGGATGATGTCGGCTTCGGCCTCGCCTTCGGCGCGAACGGCGGATGCGCGGCCCTCGGCTTCAGCAATGCGTTTTACCTTTTCGGCCTCGGCCAGGGTCTCGATGCGGCGGCGTTCGATCTCCGCCTGCTTGAGGGTGGTGGCGATGAGTTCTTTTTCGTGCCGCAGGATCTCCGCTTCCTGGACCTTGATCTCCTGCTCCTTCTCGATCTGGCGCACCTTCACCTGCTCGGCCACTACCTGCTGCTGCATGATGTTGGTCTGAATGTCGTACGCTTTGTCGGCCTGGGCCTGCTGACGTTTGGTCAGCTCCAGATACTGCGCTTTCTTGATTTCCAGGTCACGCTGCGCCTCGGCCTGCTTGGCGAGCGAGAGGTTTTCAGCCAACACGCGCTCCTGATCCGCCTGTGCGCGCGCGATCGCGGCGGCGCGCTGCGCTTCGGCGCGCTTGATCGCGGTATCGCGCTCGGCCTCGGCGGCGGCCACGTCGGCATCGCGCTTGATGCGCACGATGTCCGGCCGGCCCATGTTGGTGATGTATTCGTTCTTGTCGCGGACCTCTTTAATGGTGAAAGAGATCAGCTCCAGGCCCATCTTGCTCATGTCGTCGGCGCAGGTGGCGCGCACGCGGTCGCCCACCATCTCCGGCTCTTTCACGATCTGCTCCACCGACAGCTGGCCGATGATGCCACGCAGGTGGCCTTCCATGACGAGGCGGATCAGCCCTTCCCGCTCGGCGGCGGGCTTGGTGAGGAACTGCTCGGAGGCGGTCAGAATCGACTCCGGATCG
>Ga0070739_10006064_pt1 | contig 13462 bp, 16 predicted proteins | sample Coa_R1_7_FD_66445 | JGI IMG/M metagenome (GOLD analysis project Ga0070739, IMG submission 66445) | Surface soil microbial communities from Centralia Pennsylvania, which are recovering from an underground coalmine fire - Coalmine... | ecosystem: Environmental > Terrestrial > Soil > Unclassified ... | reverse complement strand
GATCGGGATAGTCCTGCCCCTACCGCCTCGCGCGTGCCTTCAGCCTGCCAGATTCAGCGAGCGATGTCAAGGGATACGGCTCCCTTCAGCCAGGAGGCAGCCACGCCCCCTCGACGCCCGTGGGAAAGACGCGCCCGAGGGGGCATCGGGCCTTCAGGCTCCCGCGGGCGCGCGCTGTGGCTGGGCGTGGCGGTGGCGCTGGAGCAGCACCTCCAGCCCCTTGAAGCTGAACAGCAAGACGAACGGCACCGCGGGCGCGAGCATGCGATAGCCGTAGTTGTGGATATGTGCCACCAGCAGTAAGGGGCCCAGATAGAGCACAATGACGATCAGGATCACGAGGTCGGGGAACGCGACACGCCGCCGCACCACCATCGCGCCGACCGCTACCGCAAACAGGCCCCACATGAGCCACCAATGCGGCCGCGCACGAAACGTCGGCTGCAGGAACTGTGGGATGCCCAGCATATAGAGCGCACGCGCGCCATCATACTGCCCGATGGCGCCCAGATCCAGCCCACGGCCCTCGGCCCCCGGCCCAGAGCTCTCGGCGCCGGAACGCCGCTCGAACCTGGTGACCATATAGGTCGCCATCCCCCCGATATCGAGAACCCCGGTGACCAGCGCATTGCGCAGCGGCTGGAGCGCGTAGACGAGCGCAAAGGCCAGCAGAAAGGCCCCCAGCAGCCCGGCCCGCCGGACGCTCGCTGCGGGCGAAGCGTCCTCGGGAAATGGAAGGCGGGGCAACCCGGCAAGGAGCGGCGATGGCGCGGGCGGTGTATCGGGACGTGGTGCTGGACCCGTGGGGGACGCCGGTGGCGGGGGCACAGGTGCGGGTGCTGGTGCCGGGGACGGAGCAGCCGGTGGCGCCGCTGTACGCGGACGGGACGAGCGCGGCGGAGCTGGCGCAGCCGCTAGTGACGAACCGGTACGGGTACTTCGAGTTCTGGCTGGCGGCGGAGCAGGCGGTGGACCTGGCCGTGCAGGCGGCGGGGTACGCGGCGCAGCGGGTGGCGGTGCAGGCGCGGGTGGCGACGGCGCTGGACGGGGCGGGGCTGGTGGACCGGACAGTGGCGGGGGTGAAGCTGGCCCTGGGCGCGGTGGGGGCGGCGGAGCTGGCGGACGGGGCGGTGACCACCCCGAAGCTGGCGCTGGGGGCGGTGGGCACCAGCCAGCTCGCCGACGCGGCGGTGACGACCGCCAAGCTCGCCGACGCGGCGGTGACCTTCCCGAAGCTGGCGGCGCCGCCGGTGGTGCGGCTGCGGCGCTCGACGGACTTCCCATTCTCGGGCGGCTGGAATGCGCTCGCCTGGGACCTGGAGGACGAGGACCCCGCGAACTTCCACGCGCCCGGGAGCGCGGCGCTGGTGGTGCCCGCGGGCTACGGCGGGCTGTACCTGTGCATCCTGCTGGTGGCGTTCCAGCCGGCGGGGACGGGCGAGGCGCACGCGCGGGTCGTGCTGAACGGGGGCCAGCTGGCCATCGACGGGAAGCCGCTCCAGACGGCGGGCACGCTGATGCGGGTGACGGTGCCGAGTGTGGTGCGGCTGGCGCCGGGGGACACGCTCGGGAGCGAGGTGTGGGCGAACGCGGCGACGGCGGTGAACCGGGCGAGCACGGGCGCGTATGCGGACGAGTCCCGCTGGTGGCTCATCCGGCTGGGGGCGTAGCGATGGCGGTGGTGCTGGCGCCGGCGTGGGCAACGGGGGTGACGCGGGGGGCGTGGCGGGCACGGGTGCGGGCGGAACTGGGGGATGAGCAGCCGGCAGCGTACCTGTGGAGCGATGGGCTGCTGGACGGGTGGCTGGCGGAGGCGCTGGGAGAGTACGGGCGGGCGGTGCCGCGGGAGGCGGCGGCGGAGCTGGCGAGCGTGGCGGGGGAGGCGCGGTACGCGCTGCCGGGGGACGTGCTGGCAGTGGTGCGGGTGGAGCACCCGGCCGGGGTGGAGCGGGTGCGGGCCCGGGGGGGCGCCGGGGCGGCGGGCACCTACGACGTCTGGGGCGGGCAGCTGGTGCTCGCCCCGGCGCCGGAGCAGACCGGGGAGCCGATCCGGCTCCGCTACTGGGCGCGGCGGGCGGCGCCGCTGGCCGACGGGGACCCCCTGCCGGTGGCGGTGGGCGAGGAGGAGCTGCTGGTGCTGTATGTGTGCGCGCGGGCGCTGGTGTGGATCAGCACGCAGGAGGGGAAGCGGCAGGCGTTCGAGCGCACGCGCGGCGCCGAGGCCCTCACCCTGGCCGGCTGGTACGAGACCCGCTACCGCGAGGCGCTCCGGGCGCGGGGACAGGGGCGCACGCCCCCGCGGCAGCTCGTAGTGCGCGAGGACTAGCAGGTGGCTGGCAACGACCCGGCGAGCGAGCAACCGAGTCGAGCACAGGAGGAGCAGAGCATGGCCCAGGAACACGAGGCGCGAACGACCGACCACGGGAGCGCGGTGCGCGACAGCGCTGCACTCCCCGAGGCCCCCGGGGGCGCGGGCGGGCGGGAGCCCCGCCGCGCCGGGGCCGGGCTGCCGGCGGAGGTGGCGCTGGCGCAGCTGGCGGCGGCGCGGGAGCAGGAGCTGGGGCCGCTGCGGCAGGAGGTGGCGCGGCTCACGCGGGCGCTGGAGCAGCTGCGGGCCGAGCACGCGCAGCTGCAGCAGCAGGCGCTGGCGGCGCACCGGCGGGCGCTCTTGGCGGAGCACCGCGGCCGGGTGATCGAGGAGCTGGTGCAGGGCGCGACGCTGGAGGAGCTGGAGGCGAGCGTGGCACGGGCGCAGGCGGCGTGGGAGGCGGTGGCGCAGGCGGTGCGGCAGGAGGCGCTGGCGCGGGTGCCGCCGGGGGCGGGCCCGGCGCCGGAACCGGCGCCGGCGACGGCGCTGGGGAAGATCGCCGCGGCGCTGCGGGCGCGGGCGTAGGAGGGCGCGATGGCCAAGACGCACTGGAGCCAGGGGGCGCTTCAGCAGCCGGGGGCGCTGCGGCAGACGGCCCGGCGGCTGGGGCTTATCCCCGGGGACGCGCCGCTGTCGGCCGGGGATCTGGCGCGGCTGGCGCGGCACGCGGAGCGGACGGGGAACCCGCGGCTCGCGCGGCAAGGCGAGCCTGGGTTGGGGCCCAGGTTCGCGCTGGCGCGCACGCTGCGGCGGCTCCGGGACGAGTAACGGGAGGGACGGATGGCGCTGACGCTGTTGGATGCGGCGCGGCTGAGCCGCGATCTCCTCTTTCAGGGCGTGATCGAGACGGTCATCGAGGAGTCGCCGATTCTGCAGCTGCTGCCGTTCGAGACGATCCAGGGGAACTCGCTCAAGTACACCTACGAGGTCGCGCCGGGCACGGCCAGCTTCTACGCGGTGAACGCGCCGTGGACGGAAGGGACGGCGGAGCTGGGGACGCGGACGGCGACGCTGGCGATCCTGGGCGGGGATGTGGATGTGGATAACTTCCTGGCCCGGACGATGAGCGATGTGGTGGACCAGCGGGCGACGCAGCTGGCGCTGAAGGCGAAGGCGGTGCAGCGGGCGTTCGAGCGGGCGTTCATCACCGGGGACGCGGCCGTGGACCCGCACAGCTTCGACGGGCTGCGGAAGCTGATCCCGGCGAGCCAGACGCTGGACGCGGGGGCGAACGGGGCGAGCCTGACGCTGGCGCTGCTGGACCAGCTGATCGACATGGTGCGGGGCGGGAAGCCGCACCTGCTGCTGATGAGCCGGCGGACGCGGCGGAAGCTGAAGAGCTTGCTGGTGAGCTCGACGCACTACGTGGAGAGCGTGCGGCTGGGCGAGTTCGGGGCAGGGGTGCTGGCGTACGACGGGATTCCGGTGGCGGTGTCGGACTACGTGCCGGATGACGAGACGCTGGGGAGCGGGAGCAACCTGAGCAGCATCTATGCCCTGCGGTTCGGGTGGGGCGAGGGGCTGTGCGGGCTGCAGAACGGCGGGATCGAGGTGGTGGAGGTGGGGCAGCTGGAGACGAAGGACGCGGTGCGGACGCGGCTGCGGTGGTACGTGGGGCTGGCGCTGTTCCGGGACAACGCGTGCGCGCGGCTGCGCGGGCTGACGGCGAACTAGGAGGTGCGAGATGCCGGGGCCGTGGGATGTGCTGACGACGCTGTGGGACAACGCGACGCTGACGGCGAACGCGACGAGCGCGGGGGTGAAGCTGGGGGAGGGAGCCGAGGTGCGGGCGCAGCTGAGCGTGGCGGGGGCGGTGAGCGGGACGAGCCCGACGCTGGATGTGCGGCTGCAGGACTCGGCGGACGGGACGACGTACGCCGACATGGGGATCGCCTTCGGGCAGGTGACGGCGACGGGGGCGGAGCAGAGTCGGGAGTTCCGGGTGCGGCCGGGGCGGCCGTGGGTGCGGGCGGTGGCGACGGTGGGGGGGACGAGCCCGAGCTTCGGGGGGGTGGGGCTGCGGCTGGGCCCCTGGAGCGGGCGGGCGACGCCGCCGCGGGCGAGCTAGCGGGGCGGTGGCCGGCGAGGCGTGCAGGGCGGGATGGCGCAGCGCCGGCAAGGTGCGAACCCATCCCGCCCTCAGCGCGCGCGGGCCCCCTGCTGCGCCCGCGCGCGCCCTTAGCACCCCAGGAGGCCCCATGCCACAGTACCACATCACCCTCAATGGCCAAGGGTATCTGGTCGACCTCCGCCGGTACCGCAAGACCGCCGGCGACGCCTTCGTCGCCCGCCGCGCCACGGGCCCCCTCTCCTACGCCGACCTCCGCGACATCAGCACCTGGGCCCAGACCACCTGGGCCGAGGGCCACGCCCCCACTCCCGCTCCCGCCGACCCCGCCCCACCCGCCCGCTTCGCCCGCGCCCAGGCCCTCGACACCCTCACCCCCGCCGCCCTCCGCCTCGCTCCCCAGGCCGTCCCCATTCCCGCCTGGGACCCCACCCCCGCCGCTCCCCGCATCCACGGCTTCCTCCCCTACCGCGGCGCCCTCTTCTGGGCCACCGCCCAGGGCGGCACCCTCACCCTCTACCGCGCCGAAACCGAAGCCCTCCCCCCCGCCGCCTTCACCCGCGCCGAGGCGGCCGTCGGTGGGCTCGCCGTCTTCCGCAACGCCGTCTGGGTCGGCGCCGGCACCACCGGCGCCGTCCACCGCTGGGACGCTGGCAGCGGCACCTTCACCACCCCCTTCACCTTCGCCGGCGGCCAGGGCGTCCCCGCCCTCGCTGTCTACACCCCCAGCGGCACCACCCCCGCCCTCTACCTCGGCGTCAAGCTCGAGGCCGGCGCCCAGCTCCACGTCACCACCGACGGCGCTACCAGCTCCCTGCTGCTCACCCTCGACTACGCCGAGCCCACCTACCTCTTCGTCTTCGACGGCGCGCTGTTCGTCGCCGTCGCCGACGCCGGCGGCCACGGGCTGCTCTACCGCTACGACGGCAGCCGTTGGAGCGAGGTGCTGCGCCTCAGCGAGAACTGGATCCAAGCTGGCGCCCCCTTCGCCGGCGCCTACTACCTCGCCAGCGGCCGCGATAACCGCCTCTGGCGCTTCGACGGCCGCGCCCTCACCGAGGTTCTCGCCGGCCACACCCCCAGCGGCAGCCGGGTGCGCGCGCTCCTCCCCTTCGCCGGCCGCCTCTACGCCGGCCTCGAGTGGGCCGGCGGCGCCCCCGTCCGCACCCTCGCCGCCAGCCGCACCGGCGCCGACTGGCACGACCTCCGCCCCCAGGGCCTCGCCCCCGCCGGCCGCGGCGTCCACGCCCTCGGCGCCCTCGCCGGCACCCTCTACCTCGGCGAGGAGCTCGCGAGCGGCACCGGCGCCCGGGTGTACCGCCTCGGCGGCGCCCTCAACCCCAGCGGCACCCTCACCACCCTCCCCCTCGATGCCGGCCTCCCCGCCCTCCCCAAGGCCTGGCGCCGGCTGCGCGCCGCCCACCTCCCCCTCGCCGCCGGCGAGAGCGTCGCCCTCGCCTACCGCCTCGACCAGACCGGCAGCTTCACCCCGCTCGTCACCAACAGCACCGCCGGCAGCACCGAGACCAGCGGCACCCTCCCCGACGGCACCACCAGCCGCACCCTCGAGCTCCAGCTCACGCTCGCCGGCGGCGGCACCAGCAGCCCCACCGTCACCGCGCTGCTGGCCGAATACGCGCTCCGGCCCGGCGTGCGCCGCGCGTGGGAGCTGGAAGTGCTGCTCGAGGGCACCCCGCGCGCCCCGCTGCGGCGGCTCGATGGCACCCCGGAGCCGCTGGCGGGGGCGCAGCTGAGCGCCGCGCTGTGGGCCGCCCGGGCGGCAGCGGCGCCGGTGCCGTACGTGGACCTGGATGGCGCGGCATACCGCGTGTGGGTGGCAGAGGTGGAGGAGCACGTCGCCCCGCTGCCGCCCCGCGACGGCTGGCAGACCCGCGCCCGCGTCCGCCTCGTGGAGGCCTAGCCCAAAGCAAGCGTGGAGGAAGGAGACAGGCATGGAAGAGGTAGCTGGTATCGCCATCATCCCGGTCGTGGTGGGGCTGGTGGAGGTGGCCAAGCGCGCCGGGCTGCCCACGGCGTGGGCGCCGGCGGTGGCGCTCGCCATCGGGCTGGCGCTGAGCGTGGGGCTGGCGCTGAGCGGGGCCAGCGAGCTCACGCGGGCGCTGCTGCGGGGGCTGGTGTGGGGGCTGGCCGCCAGCGGCCTGTACGCGAGCGCGCGGACGGTCGCGCGCAGCGGCTGAGAGCGGCGCCGCGGCGGGGCTGGGGCGAGGGGGCGGCTGACTGCGGCGCGGGGCCAGCAGGGGGCCGAGTGCGAGGGAGCAGGCCGTGCCGAGCGCGCCCCGGCGCCGTCGCCACCTCCTCGACGGCCAGGGGCCGCGCGGCGCTCCCGAGGGGGAGCTGAGGGCGTTCTGTCTCGCGCGTGGCTGCAGCCGGCCAGCTTCGGCGAGCGACGTTAAGGGATGCGGCTCCCCTCGGCCGTGAGGCAGCCATGTTCCCTCTGCAATCAGCGACAGCTCGTGACCTTCGCTGTGCCCCCGTGCCGCTAGGGGCCGTGCTACGAGCGTACCGCGCGGCACCCTGGCGTGGCGCTCCGACCGGGCTGTGAGCCACCGGATTGTGGCCGGGCAGCACGGGGGCGAGTAGCCGTGGCCTCCCCGCGGGTGCTATAGTAACGGCCGCGCCGCAGGGGAGGCGCTACAGGGCCCCACCGGCGCGGCCTTGTCGCCAGGACCGTGCCAGGCGTTGGGGTCGGTCGGAGCGCCCCGCTGCCGTCGCGGCGCGCGCCCGGTTGAACCGGGACGGAGACTGCGAGGGAAACGAGACCGCGCGCCGATGCGGCACAATGCCCAGCATGCGCTGCCGCGCTCCACTACCGCACTTGGGAGAGCGGCCGCCCGATGATCGCCGCCTTACGCCCCCACGTCGCGCGCTGGCAGGCCTGGCGCGCGCAGTCCGTCAACCGCCGGATCTTCGCCGCCGCGCTCACCGTGGGCAGCGGTGGCCTGGTGGCGAAGCTGGTCACCACCGCCCAGGACGTGCTCGTCGCCGGGCGGTTCGGTGTCGGCGACGAGCTGGACGCGTTCCTGATCGCCTTCGCGCTCCCCATGTTCGCCATCAACGTGCTGGCTGGCTCACTGGCATCAGCGCTCATCCCCACCTACGTCCAGGTGCGCGACACCCAGGGGCTGGCAGCGGCACGGCGCCTGGTGGCGAGCGTCAGCGCGGCCACCGTGGGCCTGCTGGCGGCCGCGGCGGTGCTGCTGGCGCTGGCCGCTCCCTGGCTCCTGCCGCGGCTGGGCGCCAGCTTCAGCGCCGACAAGCTGGCGCTGACGCACACGCTGTTCCTGCTCCTGCTGCCCGTGCTGGTCGTCAGCGGGCTGGCCCGCTGCTGGGCGGCGATCCTGAACGGGAGCGAGCGCTTCGCCCTGCCCGCTCTGAGCCCCGTTACCACGCCGGCGGGGGCGATCATGGGCCTTCTGCTGCTGGGGCCGGTCTGGGGCATCCACGCGCTGGCCCTGGGCACGCTGGCGGGCGCCGTCGTGGAGCTGGCGGTGCTGGCGCCCGCGCTGCGGCGCTGCGGGCTGGCGGTGCTCCCGCGCTGGCACGGCCTAGACGCCACCCTGCGCCAGACGCTGCAGCAGTATGCGCCTGTGGCTGCGGGCCAGGTGCTGATGGCAGCAACCCTGGTAGTGGACCAGGCCATGGCGGCCACGCGCGGGCCGGGCAGCGTAGCCGCGCTCGCCTATGGCACGCGCGTGGTGACGTTCCTGCTGGGCCTCGCCATGGTTCTTGGTGTGGCCACGCTGCCCTACTACGCGCAGCTCGTCGCCCGGCGGGAGTGGGGAAGCGTGCGGCATGTGCTGAAGACCTACGGGGCGCTCGTGCTGCTGGCGACCGTGCCGGTTACCCTGCTGGGGATCTGGCTGTCGGAGCCCATCGTGGTGCTGCTGTTCCAGCGCGGCGCTTTCACCGCCGAGGATGTGAGGTTGGTGAGCCAGGTGCAGGCGCTGTCCTTCCTGCAGGTGCCGTTCTACACGCTCGGGATCCTGCTGGTGCGCCTGATCTCCGCGCTGCGGGCGAACCACCTGCTGCTGGGGGGCGCGGCGCTAAACCTTGTGGTCAATGTGGTCTGCGACTACGTGTTCCTGCAGTGGATTGGCGTGGCGGGGATCGCCCTGGCCACAGCGGTGATGTATAGTCTGGCGCTGCTCTATCTCCTGGGTGCATTGCTCTGGATTGTTAAAAGATGTGTATACTATGAGGCATCGCAATGACGACGCAATCTGGTTCGACGGAAAAGTTGCCCTATCCCGATCCGGTAGCGATGTGGCATTATTATCAAAACTACAGGTCAGAAGTGTTCTCTGATGCACAGCCGCGTCTTAAGTATCTTGTATCACGTATCAAAGCTAAGTCTCGCCGGTGCAATCAACGAGATATAAGCGTCTTAAATATCGGTGTGGGCAACGGCTATCTGGAACGCCTAGTGTGAGATGCCGGTTGGCGCTCTTATTCACTAGATCTGGACTACGCGGCTATAAGACGTATCTCTAAAACTGGTATCGCTGGCGTGGCCGGTTCTATCGCCAGACTTCCATTTACTGATGCGACTTTTAATTTCGTGGTTGCATCAGAAGTGCTGGAGCATCTGACAGACATTGAACGTCGACATGGCATTGCAGAGGTGCACCGTGTCTTAAAAACCAACGGCTGGTTTCTTGGTACGGTGCCGTACCGCGAAAATTTGATCGATAACTACGTTTTCTGTCCACATTGCGGCAATGCGTTCCATCGATGGGGCCATCAAAGTGCTTTTGATTTGGACTCGCTTCGCCGTGAGCTATCGGCCTCCCTAACCGTCGTGGAGCTGCGGCGGATGGCTTTCGTACGCTTCTGGGAACGCCCTCTCACCGGCAAGATCAAGAGCCTTGCCCGTCTCGTACTCGCCAAGTACGGCTGTGCTATCGCGGTGCCCAGCATCTACTTCGCTGCCCAGAAACGGGCTTGATGGGACCAACCGGAGGGGGTATGACCGCTAGGCCGCTTTCGCCTGCTGCCCCGCGCTTCGCCTTCGGGGCCAACTGGCGCCGCTTCCTCACCACTCTTACCCCCGAGCGGATCGCCATCGCCGAGCAGTCGCTGCGCACGATGCTCGCGCTGCCCACTCTCGCCGGCCGGCGCTTCCTCGACATCGGCTCCGGCAGCGGCCTGTTCAGCCTCGCCGCCCACCGCCTCGGCGCCCGTGTTCACTCCTTCGACTACGACCCCGAGGCGGTAGCCTGCACCGCCGCCCTCCGCCAGCGCTTCTTCCCCGACGACCCCGCCTGGACCGTCGAGCGCGGCGATGTGCTCGACGCGGCCTATATTGCTTCCCTGGGCACCTTCGACATCGTCTATGCCTGGGGCGTGCTCCACCACACGGGGGATCTGTGGCGCGCGCTAGACCATGCCCAGCGCCCCGTGGCGCCGGGCGGCTGGCTCTACATCGCCATCTACAATGACCAGGGCTGGCGCAGCGCGCTGTGGCGCCGGATCAAGTGGGGCTACAATGTCCTGCCGGCGGTGCTGCGCCCGCTGTACGCGCTGCCGCTCTTCGCGTTGATCGAGGGGTACGCGCTGCTCCGAGTGTCGGAGAGGCGCTACCAGACGAACCGCGGGATGAGCCGCTGGCACGACTTCTGGGACTGGATCGGGGGGTATCCGTTCGAGGTGGCCAGGCCCGAGGCGGTGCTCGCTTTCTACCAGCAGCGAGGGTACCGACCGGTGCGGCAGAAGCTCTGCGGCGGGGGCTCGGGCAACAACGAGTTCGTCTTCCAGAAGCCGCCCGCCGGGCCGGTGCCCTGAGGCCCACCCACGATGCAGCAGCCGGCGCGCGTGCGGCTCTGCTTCCTCCTCCGCCGCCTCGAGGCGGGCGGGGCAGAGCGCCAGCTGGTCACCCTGGCTCAGGGCCTGGCCCAGCGGCAGTTCGCGGTCGCCGTCGTGACCTACTATTCCGGCGGCCCGCTCGCGGCGCTGCTCCGCCGGGCGCCGGGGGGCAGGCACGTCTGCCTGGGGAAGCGCGGTGGGAGAATAGAGCGCACCACTATAACGCGATGGGGGTAGATGGTGTCGTCCGGTACCTACAACGCCAGCTCTCATGAGAGGAGCCTCGTGTCTGAGGATAAAGCCGGCCAGCGCTACTGGGACGAACTGTGGGCTAACACGCCGCCGCCTAAAGCTGTTCACTTACGGTTACACGGTTGGCGCAACCATGTCTATCGCCGCTTCCACGCGCTGTTTCGCGCGGCTTTTGCCGATCTAAACCCGCATGGCCGCAAGCTGCTGGAAGTAGGCTGCGCGCGATCGGCCTGGCTGCCGTACTTCGCGGTGGAGTTCGGCTTCGATGTCTATGGACTCGACTACTCCGAGATCGGTTGCCGCCAGGCTATGTGGGTGCTGGCAAAGCATGGTGTGCGCGGGAGAGTGGTCTGCGCGGACCTATTCCACCCTCCGGCCGCGATGTTTGGGGTTTTTGATGTGGTTTTCTCCATGGGAGTTGTGGAGCATTTCGTGCATACAAGCACCTGCCTTGCTGCTCTGGCACGCTTCCTCAAAACCGATGGTCTCATGATCACAATTATTCCAAACATGACTGGCCTAACTGGCCTGCTGCTGCGCTGTCTCAATCGGCCGCTTTTCGAGAAGCACACCGTGTTGGATGCCGCGGCACTACGGCAGGCGCACGAACAGGCGGGGTTGGATGTTTTATCGTGCGATTATTTCATGTTTACTAATTTTGGAGTGGTGAGAAACTTGAGTGGAATAGCGCCTGGTTCTGGGGAATATGTCGTTAAAAATGCAGCGATGATTCTCCTTCACGCCTTATCTGCAGCAGTGTGGTTGATCGAGGAGTCGATCGGTCCGCTTCCTGCACACTCCTTTACTTCACCATTCATCTACTGCTTGGCGCGAGTGCGGGGATAGCGGGAGCAATGCCGCCCTGGCGGCCGGGCTGCGGGACATGCTAAGAAGGATAGGCGCGGCGGGGGCGCCGCTGGGCGCCCGGGCCCGGGCGCGGGTCGCGCAGGAGTACAGCGTGGCGCGGCTGGTGGCGGCCACCGCCCAGGCCCTGGCGGAGCCGCTCGCCCGCTGAGCCGCGGCCCCGGCCGCAATCCTGCTGGGAGGGGGAACATCGATGAGGCGTCTGCCCGCCGTGCCGCTGGTCCGCGCGGCGCTGGCCGGCGCGGCCGCGCGGCCGGCGCTGGCGCTGTGGCTCGCCGTCTTCGCCTATGCGGCGCTCGCCGCCCTGGCGGTGCAGCTGCTGCTCCTGCCCCACCTGTTCCCCCGCTGGCACGCCGGCCACGGCCTGCTGGTGGGCGGCGACTGGCTCGCGTACCACGACCTCGCGGCCGAGCTGGCCGCGGCCCTCCGCGCCCAGGGCTGGGCGGCCTGGCAGCTCCGCCCCGAAGGGCACTCCGTAGCCGGCCTCGCCGCCATCGTCTACGCGCTCACCGTGCCCGAGCCGTGGACGCTCATCCCCCTCAACGCGGCGCTCCACGCCACGGCGGCGGTGGTGCTGTTCCGGCTGGTGCAGGTGCTGGTGCCCCGCTCGCGCCTGGCCCTGTGGGGCGTGCTGCCGTTCGTCCTGTACCCCTCGGCGATGGCCTGGTACGCGCAGCTCCTCAAGGACGGCTACGCCGTGCTGGGCTACCTGCTGTTCCTCTACGGCTGGGTGCGGCTGCTGCAGCCCGCGACGTGGGACGCGGGGGCGCGGCGCAACGCTAGCGCATCTGCTGCGCGCGTGGCGCAACCCCGATGCGCCTGCTTGCGCGGCGTGGCGCTGGCCCTGCTGTGGCTCTTCAGCGGCGCGGCGCTGACCTGGCTGGCCCGGCCCCCCGCCGTGCAGCTGCTGCAGCTGGTGGGGGGCGGGCTGGCGCTGCTGGCCACGGGCGTGTTCCTGGGGCGGGCGCGGCGGGCGGCCTGGCCCTGGGGGCGCGCGCTGGCCGCGGCGGCCGTCGCCTGGGCCGCCCTGGCGCTGCTGACCCCGCTCACGCGGGAGGGGCCCACAGTGGTGGAGGCCCGCGCCGCCGCGCTGGGCGAAACCGCCCCGCCGCCCCGCAGCGCTCCACAGGAGCTGCCCGCGCTGCTGCGCGCCCTGCCGCTGCCCGGCGGCGGAGGCGCCGCGCCGGCGCCGGGGGCCGGCCCGGCCGAGGCCGCCCCGGAAGTAGCTGGCCCCGTGCCGCTGCTGGCCGGCGCGCGGGAGGCGCTGGCCGCGGCGAGCGCGCTGGGCGAGGCGGCGGCCGTGACTACCGGGGTGCTGGCCGAGCGCGCGCTCGCGCTGGTCGACGCGAAGGTGTACGCGCTCGGCGTGGTGCGCGATGGCTACCGCACTAGCTACCCTGATGCTGCCAGCAACATCGACCTTGATATCACGCTCCGCAGCCTGGGGGACGTGCTGGCCTACCTGCCCCGCGCGGCGGTCATCGCCTTCCTGGCCCCCTTCCCGCCCGACTGGTTCGCGCCGGGCCACCTAGAGGCTAGCGCGCTCATGCGCCGCCTGGCCGGCGCGGAGATGGTGGGGGTCTACCTGGCGCTGGGCGGGCTGCTGTATGCCTGCTGGCGCTGGCGGGCGCGGGTGGAGCTGCACGCCATCGTCCTGTTCTGCAGCGGCATGATGCTCGCCTACGCGCTGCTGATCACCAACGTCGGCGCGCTGCACCGGCTGCGCTACGGGTTCCTGATGACGCTGGTGGCCGTGGGGGTGGTGGCGGGCCTCACGGCCTGGGAGGAGCGGCGCGCCCGCGCGGCGCCGCCCGCGCCGCTGGGCTCCAACCCAGCGGCGCCCGCCCGCCTGCCCGCTCCGGAGGGGGGCCGTGTCGAGCCCTGACGCGCCGCTGAAGGTCGTGCACCTGATCACCGGCCTGGCGCGCGGCGGCGCGGAGACGATGCTCTACCGGCTCCTCACCCGCCTGGACCGCCAGCGCTTCGCCAGCGTGGTCGTCTCCCTCACCGACCGCGGCGCGCTCGGCGCGGCCATCGCCGCGCTGGGCGTGCCGGTCCACGCGCTGGGCATGCGCCGCGGGGTGCCG
>Ga0070739_10006063_pt1 | contig 13463 bp, 9 predicted proteins | sample Coa_R1_7_FD_66445 | JGI IMG/M metagenome (GOLD analysis project Ga0070739, IMG submission 66445) | Surface soil microbial communities from Centralia Pennsylvania, which are recovering from an underground coalmine fire - Coalmine... | ecosystem: Environmental > Terrestrial > Soil > Unclassified ... | reverse complement strand
CGAAAAGATAGCTGGCTAGTGCTGGCTGGTTGATCGTTGGAAACAACAAACGGTGTCCGGAAGAAGGCGGGCAGGCTACTGCATGCTGTTCCAGTGTACAGGCTTTTACATAGATGAAATCCTTCTAAGCGTGAACAGCTATTTAGTCCTCCAGTCTATTATAGATTTTTGTCTCAAAACGAGTTAGTAGCCGGCTACGAAAGCTAGGCATGGCATACCGTTTTCTTGTGAAATAGAGGTAGTGTCTGCTTAAGCTGCTTTGCATTTCGCACGATGTTATTTCGAAGTGGCGTTTTGTGCTTATCCCACTACTAAGAAAATTGATGCTATCCGTTAAGTAGCCACCACCGAAGCAGGTGGTTGACACCTAATAATGTTGCGTTGTGATGAAAAGGTGCTTTTCATGGCTAGATCTTGATCAAAGTTCTTATCTGGATAATCCGAATCTTCGGGGCAAACTGCCCAGCCAAGAGTTTACAAGTTTTCGTCCACATGAGAAATCGACTTGCTACATGGAATCGCAGCCAACGCCTCTTTCGAAATGAGAGAATTTTAGAGCCTCTCGCGAAATAGATTCTCTTTATTCCTGCCTAATTTCTGAAAGCTCAATCATTTCTTTTCGTTGAGAATTCTATCTTCCACAAAAGGACCATCTGCAATTTCTGTAATTTTTCATCCTGCAAAAAAGAGGATGTCTGCATTGAGAGGGTATTGCTTGTGAAGTTTTATGCCTCGAGACTGCTCTTGGGACTAACAACTTATCCCAAATTTGTTTTCGGACACGCAAGCAATTATCGAACTAGTTGAATCATACTGGAATAGTTCTCCGCTTCCCTTTCGAATCTTAAGGGAGCTGTCTTCTTAATCGGTTGACCTAAAAAGCTCCTTTTTTCTAGGATCCATCTCTTCGGTTGGTGTCTTTGGAAAATTTTAGAGTTTTTCGCTCCGCTGGTTGATATGTTGGGACATGCTTCCTTTCGATAACGATTCTCGTATTTCCGGAGAATCAAACCCCTTATCAAGGCATAGATGCTAATGATGGAAGTAGCGGGTCTTGATCGTCTGATTGCGATATCGTCGAGAGCCTCTTCCAACGTGCCAATTTCATACATGTTTGCTCTGTTGATTACCGCTGACGAAGGTGATATAGGCGATCAACTAAGAGAACTTTGCGGGTAATTTCGCACGGTCAGTAGGTTTTTATCCATCTTTTTCCACCAAAGTTGATTTGAGATAGCTTAATCTAGCGACTGTCGTTTTCACTTTATGCTTCGTATGTCATCGCACAGCTTTGAACATACAGTGTTATGCCGAACGCTACCATGATTCGCACTAGAAGTCTTCCTTGCGTTCTAGAAGGTATGGTACTAGTCAGTGATAATCGAAGTGAGATTCTGATTATAGTATCGCGTAATGAAGATCTTCTGAAGTTTTGCATTTTATAAAGGGCTCAGGAAATTTTATGCTTTGATCGAGTCCTTGAAATTATCCTCTAGGTGTCAAGTGATTGCCTCAGAAGCATAGCTGCCTTCAGAGGATGCTCCAGCCACTTGATAGCTTCGCATCTTTCTTCTACCCATCCACACAATTCACCAACGGTTTTATTCTTCAGGGATACGGCCACTTTTCTCAGATGGTTCAGAGCGTTGTACGCGAGGAACACGAGCCACCAGTGTCGATTGGTTGCTTCGTGTCCCCTGACCATGTACTCGCCCACTCAAACCAAGCTCCTGTTTTGTGTCCTTGTAGAACTCTTCCGTGACGTGCCTTGTTTTGAAGAAAGATATGAACTCCAGAGAACTGACATCCATCATGTCTGTAACAATATAGTGAGCCTCGTCATTGCCATCAAGCTCTCGCTCGCAAATCAACCTGACATTCCCGTTTTGATGCAGGCTGGGCATGTAGACCATATCCTCAGAATCAAGGTCCCTGTAAGCTATTCGCTTCTTCTCTCCGAAGATCATGATGTCTTGGTCCTCTTCTTCGTTCAGGCACTCGCCAATGTCACCCACCTTCATCCAGACATCATTCACCTTGATGTTCCGGTTGGTTTTTGTTTCACTCACAAAATTCCAGCCTCTTGCTTTAACACAATCGACTATTTCCTTGCATAGATACCAAGAATCGAACATGACTACTATTCTGCTCATTTTATTTACGAATGGCAGCTGAAGCGAGTTTATGATCTCGTGAGCAAGCTCGATCCTTGTCTTGAACTCTCTTTCCTCTTCCTTTGCCACTTTTTCTTTTACGTAGTGCCTCAGATCTATTGGAACAATCTGACCACATGAGCATACCATGATGCACGAGACCAGATCATGGCAGAGAATCGATTTGTGATCCTTCGGGCTGTACTGCCATCCAACTGATTCCATCGTCTCTCCGAACTTTTCAAGGAGCGTGTCATCGATTATGATGAATACGATGCTTGGAGGACAGTTCCTGTGACCCTCTAGGACGATCTTTTTCGTTGCTTGAGAGAGCGTCTCCGTCTTCCACACGCTTGAGTTGATGAACCTGTTCAAAGATGATTGGTTGAACTTCTCTCCAAAGAACGATTTTGTTATGGTGTTGATAGTCTTCCTTTTTCTGGATGCTATCAGTCCAATCAAGTACCTTGCAAGATGCCTGAACTGTTCTCTGCTAAACAGCGGTCTTATCCTCAGAAGAAAAGGCTGAAGCTCTGGAATTACAGAAAGTAGTCTCATTCGGGTGGCCGGAGAGAAGCAAAAGCTAGGATCTTCTTGGCCTTTTCTGTTAGTTTTATTCCATTAGGCCTCGAGCCGTGTTCAAATAGTGCAAAACTTCAGATCTTCTTGCTTAATCCCCGATTTCTGGCAACGCGAGAAGTGAAGTTGTCAGAAGTCTAGTGATTGCCTTCTAAGCGCGAATCCAGTGATAAATTGATTCACAAGTCCAGCAGCCAGTTGAGTAGTTATATCTGCGTGGTCTAACGGAGGCGAGACCTCAACAATGTCAAACGCTTTCACTTTGTTATTTCTCGCAATCATTTCAACTGCTCTTATCGCTTCCCAAGATAACACTCCACCGCCCATTGGTGACGAAGTCCCAGGGGCCATGCTATGATCCACACTATCAATATCGAACGAAAAGTAAATTGCATCCGTGCCGTCAGATGCATACTCCAAAGCCTCCTTAACGACATTCTGGATTCCACGCTCATGCACTTCCAGCGCTGTGTAGAGTCTTGTCCCCTTACTCTTCATGTAATCACGGTAGAACTTGAAATCAATGAAGCTGTGGATTCCAATCTGGACTAAATTGGTTCCGTCCACTCTTCCCTCGAGGCTGTCCAGTACTCTTCTGAATGGAGTTCCGCAAGAGATTTCACCGTGATGTGATATTCTCATATCATAGTGACAATCAAACACTATTACTCCAACTTTGCCCTTAACAGTATTGGTCAGAGCCTTGACGCTTGAGAAGGTAATGGTGTGATCACCACCTATCATGACTGGAAGTGCACCTGTTTCATGGATCCATGTCAGAACCTTCTCTATTCTCTTCTCTGATTCAGCAATGTTCGTGTTCAATACATCAATATCTCCCAAATCGCAGATGTCAACGAGACCGTTCAATTCCACTTCCATCACTGGATTGAAGGTCGAATGCAGGAGGAAAGCTTGCCTGACACCTTGAGGTCCAAATCTAGCACCTGGTCTACCCGTGACGGTTCCTCCATCGAATGGAACTCCGATTAGGGCAATATCGCACTCACGAATCTTTGACGCGTCTTTTATGAAATGAGTCATTCTTTTTCCCTCGAATCTGTCATCGACTTGCGGGCTCACTTTTATCGACGGCGGGCGCAAGAAAGACATTTGTGGAATGGCCGGAGATTCGATCTCCTCTGTTGACATGACGCTCTCACTTCTTGTGTTTGATTTCGGTAACTAGCTGTTCGTTTAAAAGTTTTATACACCCAAATCCTTCAAGCGCAAACAGCTGATTCTTCTCTTGATAGATCTTGAAAGATTGAATAAAGAAAGATCTTCTGCACTCAATTCGTTAATTAAGAAACTTGGTCTCGACGCTATGCTCTTAACTGGTTATGATAATGTCAGATATGCCACAGGAAAAAGGCCTGTTCTTGTTGTCGATTGGTATGATCCAAACTCCGCACTCCTAGCTCCTGATTCGGAACCTATCTTGATGGCACAATGGGCTCAAGGGTCACCAGGAGGTCAGCCCCCAAGAGAGGCCATGGGTCGAAAGAATTTCCCAATCACTCTCAACGCGATCATCGCAAACATATGGGCTCGTATATACGCAAAGAACATCGCAAATCTAAGGCCTAAAAAAAGAATTGGTGTCGATCACCTTCCTTTCGAGATTTTCCTGGAACTCAAGAAATTACTCCCCGACTACGATTTCGTCCCAATTCTTAAGGACCTTCTTTTGTTGAGATCAATTAAGAGTGATTTGGAAATCCAATTGCTGCGAGAAGCAGCCAAAGTGGTAGATGCTGGCTTGGAAACAGCGTTCAAGATGATGAAACCAGGAATGAACGAAAGGCAAATCTACGGAGCCGCGGTTGCTTCAATGATAGTTGAAGGTTCGGAGGGTGAACCTTTCTTTCAAATGGCTAGTTCCGGTGAGTCGTCTGTGATGAACATATTTCCAACTGACAGGAGAATTCGAGATGGCGAAACAGTAATCATTGATCTTGGGAGCATGGTAGAAGGCTACGTCGGAGACGCCATGCGCACAGGATATGCCGGAGCTACTCCATCATACGAAACCAAATTGCTTTATTCATCTCTTTATGATGCGTATTTTGAAGGAATGAAGTTAATCAAACCTCAAACTCGCACTTTAGAAATTGACAAGGCGATCAGAAATTGTCTTTTGAGTAGAGGCTATCCAGACTTGCCACTCGCGATGGGTCATGGTGTTGGTTTGCGGTGCATTGAGCTTCCATCCATATCGTCTGAAGAAAATGATGGTGATGGCCAGATTGATGTTCTGAAAGCTGGTATGACTTTGGCCCTAGAGCCACGGACGTTCAAGAAAGGAATTGGCATGGTTGGAATTGAAGATGTCGTACTCGTAACATCGGCTGGCTACGAATTGTTAAACAAGGCTTCGTATTGCGAAGGATTACTCTTAAAGTGATATTTGCTTGGATCATTGCTTCTTCTTATCGCTTAATGGAAGTCTTACCCAAGAACTTGTTCTCATCGACTCAAACACTGCCAAAGCTACTTCCAAGTTTTTTGCACCTTGGCGTCCATCTACCAACGGTTGTTTCCCTTTTAAAATGCAGTCAACAAAGTCTCTCAGCTCTCCTACATATGGATTCTCACGAGGCGGCCAGAAGTAGGTCCATGCCTTTTTTCCTGCCTCTGCTAACCCAATCATGATGTTCTTCCCTTCTCTACTTCTTGCTTTCGGATAGATTGCCGACAAAATTCTATCAGAATACGCTCTAGTATGCAACGCGATTGGTACGGATTGAAAGGGATTGAAATTTTCTGATGTGAAAAAGCACGTCCCCTCTGTGCCATAAAGTTCAGTCAGATTCGTAGTTACTGGTGAATAAGAGTCAGAGTCAATAATTCCATATGCACCACTGACAAACTCACATATTAATGATACATGGTCATCTAGCGTTGTAAGTTCTTTAGGCGTCGCCAAACGATTTGCCACCCCAACAACTCGCTTCACGTCTCCCAAAAACCACCGCAGGAGGTCTATCCGATGAGTTGTCAAATCAAATATCACACCAGCCTTGGCTTGAGCCGGATCAAAGCGATAGTTTGATGTCGAAAATTTCTTGTATAGACGCCAGCCTTCACGCAACGAAGATCGGGCTGAAAGGACCTTACCTAGCTGGCGTTTCTCAATGAGCTTCTTTACAATCTTACTTTCCGGAAAGAATCTCTGGTGATACCCGATCTGAAGCACGACGTGATTTCTCTCGCATGCCTTGATCATACTTTCTGCTTCTTCTAAACTAACAGCTATCGGCTTCTCGCAAAGTATATGTTTTCCGCGCTGCGCAGCCTCAATTGTTATTTTGCAGTGTAAGTAGTTCGGCACTGAAATAATCACCGCGTCAATGTCACGGCTTAGTGTTGTCTTATAATCCAAGTCAAAATCTCTTACTCCATAGGCCAGCGCACAACTCCTTGCAATTGATCTGTTAACATCGCAAACTGACACGAGTTCGATATCGGGAATCGCGTCAATAGCAGGAAGGTGACCATACTGAGCAACACCGCCACACCCAATGACTGCTACTCTAACCGATCTTCTTGCCAAATTTCATTACACACTTGGAAACTAAGACGACTTAAATAAACCTCAACAACGACAATAAGAACCAGTGGTAGTGAGGTACCGTTGTGAAAACAAAGTAAGCTTGACTCCATTCATGAGCTTAAGATAGTTACACCATCGCCGAAAATGGCTATCGGAGCTACTAAAGGGGCATCACCTATACTTCCGCCATGAATATTCTTGCAAGGTAGATTAGCTCGATGGGTTGCTCTTTCAGTTTCACCATTAGTCCTGCTGCCAGAAGGATATTAGTGAACTCAATAGATTGTAGATTCTTACCGAAAGCACTCGATAGACCATTCTAATGGTGTAGTTCTGGCTTGTGTTCATTGCCTCGACCTGATTCTGCACCTAGAAGCTGGTCTCCCTATTCGCTATCATTTATTGTAGTCCAAAGGTATTTTTCTGTAAAGCTTCATTGCTTCCGAGTATTTCATGTTTTTGGCGAAGACAGTATACTGATCAGAGATAGGATCAGTCTCCTTCGCATCCTTTCTGTAGATCATCAGATCGAATGAAGCCTCCTCTCCCTCTCTCGAATTTCCGATCTTAAATTTGACCATTTCCAGAATGAGACTGTTGTGATAGTCCTCTGTGGCGCGCTTCAGCCTCTCGTTTTTGATTGCTGGTATCAGAAACTCGACCTTCAGTCTGTCGAGCATCTTCGTCCTGTCAACGGGATAGACTCCTTTGTCAATCAGAACTTCATCGATATTGATCCCTATCATCCACACTGTCTTTTGATTAATTGGCAGCGACTACTTAACGGATAGCATCAATTTTCTTAGTGGAGATAAGCACAAAACGCCACTTCGAAATAGCATCGTGCAAAATGCAAAGCAGCTTAAGCAGACGCTACCTGATTAATATCTCACAAATTGGCGTGAGCGCTCAAGCGGTATACTGGAATTATGAAAACAGTCGTCCTTCTTCCTTTCTCGGCCATGTGGAAGGATTCGTATGTGCGGAAGAGGCTGGTTCCACTATCTTTCTTACTTCCTCCGAGGCGTTTGTTGCACTCATCGTATTATGCATCGTTGGACAGGTCGATCCAAACTACTACAGGTCATCTGAGAATGTCTCTTCTTCGGAGCTTTTCAAGAGCAGAATTGTTTGTGCAGAGGAGTAAGCTGTAAGCTTGTTTACTGTAGGGCTTGTTCAGCCTGTAAAGGAGGTTGTCCGCAGAAATTGCATTTTCTAGTCCAATCTTCAAGCCCCGACTATGCGTATCTTTCCTCTACTGAAAGATAGACGAGACTTTCTATGATATTCCTGTTCTTCTTGTGCAATTTGGGTGCTGAACGAATGATTAGGTGGTCATCCATAACTGACAAGGCTCGATTATGGACAACCCTTGAAACTCTGTCTCTGGATAGAATGCACTCTGGTGTCTTTTCAAATAACAAGATTCGAACTAAGAAAAAGGTATCTGATAACTACATGTCCCTCTCACAACTAAAATGAAATAGAGTTGGTTTGATGTTGGCCTTCGGATGCACTGACGTGGGAGATATTTGTAAACACTGAAACCCTTTCCCTCGCAAGACTGACTTGGAAACCTTTAAAATTCTTCATGAACTCGAGTATGTATGTTAATGCGTACATGTCGGAACAACAAAAATTTCTCTACGGAGATTTTACTTGGGAAGAACTGAATGAGATTGCCGGAAAAAGAGTAGCAATCTTGCCTGTTACAACAATCGAAGATCACGGTCCCCATCTACCAGTTGATGTTGATGTTGCAATTGGCAAATCGATTGTAGAGGTTGCCGCCTCCCGTGCAGCAAGTGATTGCATAGTGCTCCCTGTATTACCTTTTGGCTACAGCCCGCATCATTTGGACTTTCCGGGGCCCATAACGATTAACTGGGACACTATGATTAAGTACCTCCTTTCCATTACGAACAGCCTCATTATTCACAAGTTCAATCGCATTTTACTTTTCAACGCACATGGTAGTAACGTTCCGCTCATAGATCTGGCTGCACGACTAACAATTGTAGATCATCCCAATGCGATCTGCGGAGCGGTCAGTTGGTGGTCTCTTCCCAAAGTCAGGGAAGTCTTGAGGAAAATAAGGAATTCAGCTATTCCGGGAGGTATGGCGCATGCCTGCGAGGCAGAGACGTCCTTGTATATGTATCTTTACCCGGAAAGGGTGCGCTATAACAAGATAAAGGATGAGATCGGATTTCCCAAATCTGACTATGTTTGGTTTGATTTTCTCCAAGGTCAATCTCCAGTGATGATGATGGAGTATTGGAGCACAATGTCAGAGACAGGAACAATGGGTGAGCCCTCTAAAGCGACTCGGGAAAAGGGAGCATTGATATTTGAAGCAGCGGTCGAAGGTTTGCTGGACATCGTGAAGGAATTCAAAGCAAGAAGAATAGGCGCCCGAGTAGATCATCATGCATAAGATTGAATCACAGACTGATCTTTCGAACTGACGATTCCGTAGTCAGTCACACCATATTGTGGAACAAGGTGAGGCACTAAGAAGTAAGAAACAACAAGTGGCGCCATGCTCATCCTGCACCCATTCTCTCTAAGCCTCTGATCCATCGATTTCAGGTGCGAGTAAACAGTTTCAGCTTTCTCGTCAGAAATTATTCCGCCGATTGGAAGTCTCAAGAATTCGACCACTTTTCCGTCAATTGCGTAACTAATTCCACCTTGCGAATCTATCACTGAGTTCATCGAAACGCAAGCATCTCGTATATTTGTCGCAACGCAGAAGATATTGTGATGATCATGTGCATAGGAGGATGCAAATGCTCCTTTTGTGAGACCGATCCCCGATACGATTGATTTCGAAATTCTGCCGGTATAATTGTATCTTTCGACGATGAATAACGCAAGATATCCCCGTTCTGGAGCGGGTAGATGGCCGTCTACGTTTTGAGCTGTAACAAGTGTCGTAAGGTAAGTCCTCGCATCAAAATTCAATACTTTTTGTGAACTGCTAAGAGAGTCGTTTGGGAAAGCCAGCGACTGTTCTGTTACTTTACTTGCCCTAATTGACTTATGAAAGTCGTCCGGGAAGGAACACGAAGGTATTTCGACAAGAAGCCTGCCATTTTCCACAACGATTTCCCCGTTGCACATGACCAATTCTACTTCAAAGTTGGTCAAATCCTTGAACAAAATGAGATCTGCGATCTGTCCTGGTTGAATGCTACCTATCTTCTTCAGGCCAAAGAATTGAGCAGGATTGATCGTCACCATCTGCAATGCCTCCACGGGATCCACTCCAAAAGACACGGCCTTTCGTAGCGCGGCGTCCAAGTAGCCGTTATCAACCATGTCCGGTATTGTCTTGTCATCACTAATGATCATGAATCGCCTTGAATCGTTCTTTAATTTAGTAACAATCTGAATTACGTCAGGCAAGTTACTCACGAGTCCCTCTCGGATAAGCAGAGCAATTCCGAGCCTTGCTCTTTCGACTGCCTCATCAAGGGTCTCTGGAATATCACAGGTTACACCCATTCGAACAAATTGTTGTAGCTTATCATTGTCTGCATAGAATTTGGGAAGATAACTGATAATTTGCTTTCCACTTTTGAGAGCTTCTTCTATTCCCCTCTTCCTAACACTGTCGCCCTCGTCAGAAAACACTTCGCCAGTGCCAACGGTTTGCGGCCAGCTTAGGGCGGTCTCAACCTCCTTCTCTCCAAGATCCCAAGCTGAAGTCTGAACTTTTGCGCCACCTGGTACCTGATACGGCACAAAGTAGAAGAATTTCAAAGGCAAATGTTCCGCAGATCTCAGGAACTGTTGCACACCGCGGAATCCCAAAGTGTATGCAACCTCGTGAAAATCCGTTATTATCGAAGTGGTGCCGTGCATAAGCGCCATCCTAGAGAATTGGTCCATAGTGACTAGGCTACTATCGACATGTATGTGTCCATCAATCAAGCCTGGACTGAGGAACTTGTTCTTAGCGTTAATAACTCGTCTTGCTCTTCTGCGGTGATCATCGTAGTCAAAACCTACAATTAGTTCTCCAATTACAGCAACATCACACTCGTAAATTTCTCTAGTTAAGACATTCACAAATGAGGCATCCTGAAACAAAAAATCGCAGTAATAGTAATCGGATTGCAATTTTTCCAAGGTGGAATATCAACAGCCTATTTCATATAAAAATGAGCTATTTTCTCATAAAAAACTCTGACTCTATCACTGAAACGAGCTCACTGACTATATCTTCGAGTGCCAGTTTCCCCTTTTCTAATGACGAACTTTTTGATTTGTAAAGGACACCTGTTTCGCTGATGATGTCTTGAGGTGGAGGAAATATATCGTAACATATGCTCCTTTTCGCTCTTCCGTCAGCAATAAGTTTTGATTTGTCCACAAGCTCAGGTCTGAGAACCATCATTAAGGACGTTTCAAGTATGCTGGCATGTTCGACGTCCCATCCGGGAAACCCTTCCGGAAATATCTTTTGCAAATTAGCTTCCTTTATCATGCTGGGTGCGTTTGTCACAAGAACCACCTTACAGTCTTGATGCAAATCCAAGTAGAACGCATCGATTGCCTCATAGAGAAAACTGGAATTTTCAAAGTGCCAGCTCAAAACCAAAATCTTTCTTGTTCCATGTCGAACCATGTCTTCTAGTATTTCTTTGACATAAGCCATTAACGTTCCCCCTGATACACTTGTGTGTCCTGGAAAACCTCTTCCGCCGCCATTTCGGGGGCGAGAAGTAATACCATAATGGATTGGTGGCATGACGATGCAATTTGTTTTTCCAGCCACGATTCGTGCAATCTCGACTGGTATGATAGTGTCTGTCCCCAAAGGAAGATGTGGTCCATGCTGCTCAACTGAACCTACTGGCATGATGAAACAATGATCACTGATCTTTGAAGAAAGATCAGGCCAAGTCAAGTTCTCGAGTTGAAGTGGCTTATTGTTTGAATCAATCAAAGGAACAACTACTCACAATTTACTTAAGGGCTACCCACATATTTATGAATAATCTAGTGTCCGCCTGTGTTAAGGTAAGCTGATCAGTCGTTTGATTTCTTCCATAACTAATTGATCTTCCAAGAGTTGTGAAGAACGAACAGGGCTAGCCAGTTCGTCATATGCTTGATTTGTATTTGATACCATGTATTTTCATCCGATGGGAGGAACTCTACCCCTGAGGGAACGTCTATCTGATGCTTAGTCAAGTTCTTCATCGAAGTCTCTTGTATGTGTTGTTCAAGGAAAGGTAGAGCATTCCGCCGTAGTTCGTATCATTCCTGCGCCTAGAATTCTTCGAACCTGCTCGTGCTGCAGGCAAATTGCTGGCGCACTTATCTACTGCTAGCTTATAGCCTGAAAAGAAATCTCTGGTTGTAGCATCTCACCCCCTAACACTCTTTCAAATAGAGATTACTAACATGGAGGGTTCGGCAGGAGGGTATCTTAATCCCAACAAGGCCCAAATTATCTTAGCACGTCATTCCTTGGGCCTAGGTATAATTGCGATTTGGTTTCTCATTTCATAGACTTTTTTCTATTTAGCCATGACAGAAGCCAGTCTCACGCATGCTGAAGTACAGTGGTCACTAGGAAAGATAACATCATTGTTCAAACCGTTCATGGGCTGGAAGTAGTTGAATTTGATTTGCTTTACTCCAGTACATCCGAAGGTGAGCATTTAGCCAATTCTATTTGATTTTGGGAGTGATGGGGAACATGATTCTCAGATGCCCTTTGTGAACTCGAATGTTATCATCCGAAAAGACACCAATCACATGCCACCCAAGGACAGAGTTTCGAAGCTCGTCTATAAGCAAGCTTTGTCAGCTTTCGATGAGCATCTGGTTATTCCTTCAGCACTCAACTCGCATTACAAAAAAGAGGACATCTTAGAAAGCTTGGTTTATCTTTCAACCGAGGAAGAGAGATAGATACGCAGAATCAGGGCTAGAAGATCCAGTAGATGCGAATGAGCGCGATTTTAACACCTTCCATCTGAAGTACCAACTTGTTGCTCACATAGGCATGATGGAGAAGAACTCGAACAGAAGGATCAGCTTCACTTCCAGCACGATGATGTGCGCTCCTCCATCTCTTTTCTGCCCCTGTAACGCGTTGAGTATGCACCAGCAGTTGTAGATGCAAATTGCGACCGAGTAGTACAGCAGACGCACCACATAATTCTTAGACGTTGTTCTCGCAAGGAATTCGTTGTGCTTTCTGTAGGATGTTTCCACACCCCACCTCTGCTTGAACCTTTTCAAGATACGTTTGGATTTGCAGTCCATATTCGTCGCGAACAGATATTTAATATTGGTCTCTGAGTCATCTACTCTAACTAGCTTGAACGACCTGCCGTGTTCGCATGGATACATAGAGCTCTTGCCATCTTCCAGATTCATTCTCTTGGTCAGTCTGTTTGGAGTGAAATGCAAAATGTATCTGTAACCGTGTTCTTGGAGATAGACTGGAAGCGAGACAGACGAGAAGCCCCCGTCGAACAGCAGGTATTTCACACTGATTCCCATGCTCTTGATTTGCGCGAGAGCGTATTCGACGTATGACAGGAGGTGCTCTCTGGATTTGATTGGAATCAATGCGACTGTGAGCCTTCTATCGTCGACAAGGATGCTCGCGCTCATGTACTGGTAGGCGTATGAAGAGCCTTCCTTCGGTTTTGTGCCATTGACCATATCCGCATTTTCACTATCGCCGTAGAACATCTGGTCGTGCCAGTCGAATGCAATCGGAACTGGTTTGTCGAGTAGTCCTATTCTCTTGAGCTCGGTGAGCTGATCTTCGATTACGATTCCAACGACGCTCTGGAGCTCAAAGCGGTCTATCGTCTTGAAGTAGGATAGAGCTGTCTCTCCAGTTAGCAGCCTTCCTCCTCCAAGCAAGAGCTTCCTCGACACGTTTCCAGTTCCTTCCGCGAAACTATTGAGTATAGACGCTTTGACAAGGAGTGATATGTAGTCCCGCTTGTGGTAGAGTGAATTGAGCTTTACCTCAAAGCAGAACAGCTTCGGAAGGTGCTTCATCAGTATGGAGTCGAATCCGTGAGCTAGAATTTCATTGGTCATGAAATAGGCTTTGAGGCAAAAGCTCACTCATGCCTCAATGACAAAGATGGTTGAGCACAAACTCAAAAAGTGTGCTTATTCGCATCTACTGA
>Ga0070739_10006060_pt1 | contig 13469 bp, 12 predicted proteins | sample Coa_R1_7_FD_66445 | JGI IMG/M metagenome (GOLD analysis project Ga0070739, IMG submission 66445) | Surface soil microbial communities from Centralia Pennsylvania, which are recovering from an underground coalmine fire - Coalmine... | ecosystem: Environmental > Terrestrial > Soil > Unclassified ... | reverse complement strand
TTGAGGGCGATGCCGTCCGGATTGGCCTCCGGGATGAAGGCCAGCCGCAGGCCGGCCGGGATCTCGTCCGGGTGGGTGGCGAAGTAGTCGCGGAGCTGGAAGGTGAGGGCCGAGGTGTTGGCTTCCGGGCCGCCGTGCAGCGCCCCCTGGACTACGACCGCCGTCGGGCCGCTACCGACCCAGTAGGCGGTGAGGGGGATGCCGCCCTCAGACTGGCCAAAGACCTCGGCGGTGGGAGCGACGGCGGACTCCTGGCCGAGTGGCGCGCCGGTGGCCGGGGCCGGCTGGACAGCCAGCGGCGCCAGCGCGAGCAGGCTGGCGCCCACGGCGAGTAGCAGCATCATTGGGTCGTCTCCGCGCCGCGCGGCGCCAGCGCGCGGGCCAGTAGGATCCTGCTCGCCCTCGCCCGCCGATAGCCGGCGCGGCGGCGCTCCGCGGCGAGAGTCGGCGAGCCAGGGGTATTATACGGAGCGCCGCCCGAGGGCTGGCGCGTCGGCATGCCCCGCGGCAGGGCCCACGGAGCGCCGCGCCGCCCGCTCGGTAACTGAGCCGGACAGTTGACAGCAGCGGTGGTGCGCCATATCCTGCCCGCGGTTGGCCGTCGCGGCTGCCGCGGGCCGGGTCGGCGGCGTCGCGGTGGGGATCCGGCAGGAGGATGCCATGCTCGCGGACTCGCCACTCGCCGCCAGGCGCCACGCCCGCCCGCGATGGCGCGGGGCGCGCGGTGTGCTGCTGGGGCTCGCGTCGCTCGGCCTGGTCGTCGGCCAGAGGGGCGGCGTCGCGGTGGGCCAGGCCAGCGGGGAGCTGCGAGTAGCGATCACCTCCCCGGCGCCGGGGGCGGTGCTGGACGACCGCGTGACGATCGAGGGCTGGGCGGTCGAGCCGGCCAGCCCGGATAACGCAGGCGTCAACGCCAGCGACGTCCAGCTCTGGCTCGGCGCGCCGCCCGACGGGCACCTGCTGGACTACGCCGAGTACGGCCTGCCCAGCGACGACGCGGCGCGCTTCTACGGCCCGCAACACCGCGACAGCGGCTTCGCGGCCCAGTGGAACCCGTGCAGCTTTCCGCCGGGTCCGTACCACCTCTGGGCCTTTGCCTCCAGCCTGGCGCGGCCGGGCCTGCGCGACCAGGCGGAGGTCGACGTATCCGTCGCTCCCTGCGGGCGCGGCGTCGAGCTGTACCGAGCGGTGTGGGAGCAGTCGCGGGGCGGGCGGAACGAGCGGGTCGAGCAGCGGCAGAGCGGCGACGCCTGGTCGATCCACCTGCTGCAGCCGGGTGGCAGCGCGGCCGGCGTGGAGGGGGTGTACGCCGACGTGCGCATGGAGGTCACGGCGCAGCTCGTCGGCCGCGACGACGGCTACTACTTCCTCGACTTCCGCGTCCAGCCGGGCCCGGGCGGCACCTTGACCGACAGCTACTATCGCTTCGCCATCCACCCGGACAGCGGCTCCTTCCACCTGACCGTCTCGCAGCCGGACCCGGCGCCGAGCGTGGAGCTGATCCCCTGGACCGCGTCGCCGGCGATCCGGCGCGGCCCGCCAGCGAACCAGCTCGCGGTAGAGACGCAGGGCCCGCGGCTGCGCGTCTACGCCAACGACACGCTGCTGGGCGAGGTGACCGACGACACGTTCCCCTGGGGCAAGATCCGCTTCGGCGCGGCCACCGGCGAGGACCCTACCGCCGAGGCCCTCTTCCGCGACTTCGTGATCAGCAGCCTCTCGGCCGCTCCTTGACCCTACCCTACGGAGTGGCCGTCCGCGTGGGAGTCGGGCTCGGCGTACTGGTCGCGGTCGCCGTCGGGCTCGGGGTGCTGGTAGCCGTCGCTGTCGGGGTAAGGGTGCTGGTGGTCGTGGCCGTTGCTGTCGGCGTGCTGGTCGGCGAGGGTGGCAGCGTGCCCGTCGCGGTAGGCGACGGGACGCGGGTCGGCGTGCTGGTCGCGGTCGGCACGACGGTGGGCAAGATCGGCAGGGGCGGCCGCGCCGACTGGGCTGCCGCGGCGGCCATCGCGGTGAAGGCGGACTGCGCCGCCGCGGCGGCCGCGGAGATGCCCGCCCCGGCTGCGGCCGCCTGCGCGGCCGCCTGGGCCTGGCCGCTCGCCTGCGCGGCTTCCGCGGCGGCGGCCGCCGACGCCGCCTGTGCGGCGGCCTGGGCCGCGAAGGTGCCGATCGGCACCGGGGCCGATGGAGGCTGGCCAGGAACGATCTGCGTCTCCTGGCCCGGCGCCACCGACACCGTCTGGATGTGAGCCCCGCTGGTGTTGGTCACGCTGAGGCTGCCGCCGCCCGCCTGGGGCTGCGGACGGAACGCGACCGTTGCCAGCGACAGGCCGCCGATGAGCGGAGCGCTGTCGCTCGACCAGGTCGCGGTCGTGGTGATCCCGCCGCCGGCGATCGGATCGGCGTCCACAGGCGCCGCGGCCTGGCTGCCGCCGAAGGGGCAGGCGACGAGCGGCTGCTCGTCGGCGGCCGTGCTGGCCGGCATCACCTGCCAGACGGTCACGAGCTGGGGCAGGCGGACGGGGATCGGGAGACCGGCGAAGCCGGGCACGAAGGTGGTCACGTACACGACCTGCTGGACCGGCTGGGGTGCGACCGCCGGTGGGCTCCCCGCGCCGTAGTTGCGAACGAGCGTCGTGCCGTCGGCAGCCACGCGTACCCACGGGCAGGTTGCCGTCGGGGCGCTGGCCACCGATGCCGGGGTCTCCACCTGGTAGGTGGTGCTGGTGGCCGACTGCTGGACCTGCGCCTCCGTGACGCCGCTGACCTGGGTGACCTGGATCGAGTTGCCGGCCGTGGACTGGCTCATGTCGTCGACGCGAATGCCCGTCGAGGCGGCGAGGAGGGTGGCCGAGCCCTCGTAGTAGGCCAGGCGCGCGCTGCTGTTCTCGGCCGTGCGCACGCGGTCGCCGGAGCGGATCACCGTCGCCGCGTCGGCGTGCTGGTACTGCGTCGCGCCGGCCGGCGACCACTCGACCTCGCCCCGCACGTCCACCAGGGTGGCCTCCAGTCCCTGCGCCACGAGGCCTGCCGTCGGGAGGAGCAGGCTGGCCAGGAGCAGCGCGGCCAGCCAGGGCTGGAGGCGGCGGACGCGAGCAGGCACGATAGTCAAAGGACGCTCGCTCCCGGCAGAGTAGAGGCTCGCTAGCCGGCCCCTATAGCGTAAAACGACCGAACCTGGTAAACGTTACACTGGCTAAGTTTCCCTGATATCGACGCCCGGGCCGGGATCCATAGCGAAACCGTGACGCGGGCCTGGTGGAGCGCGCTGTGCGGCAACAGCCGGTCTGGTCCCGCGTCGCGGCAGCCGCCGGTCTGCTCCTCCGGCGCTCGGGCCGGCGCCGCTCAACTAGGAGGGGCAGGACGATCGCGGCCGCCCTCGGGCTGCTCCTGCTGAGCCTGGCGCTGAGCCCGCGTGAGACGACTCGCCTCCTGGCTACCGCCTTCGCCCAGTCCGCCGACGACCTCATCGTGGACATCGAGAGCCCGGCGCCCGATAGCGTGGTCCAGGGGTCGGTGCCTGTGCGCGGCTGGGCCGTCGACCGGAACAATCCGCCGCGCTCCGGCCGTGGGGTCAACGCCCGCGACGTCCAGGTATGGCTCGGCGCTCCCCCTAGCGGCAGGCGGCTGGACTTCGCCCACTATGGAGAGCTAAGCCAGGCGGCCGAGGCCAGCATCGGGCCAGGATTCCTCAGCACCGGATTTTCCGCGCGCTGGGAGACCTGCAGCTTCCCGCCCGGCCCCTACGAGCTCTGGGTCTTCGTGTCGAGCCTGGGCTCCCCGGACGTCCCGGGCTACAACCGCGTGGAGGTCCAGGTGGCTCCGTGCGCGCCGGGCACCGAGATGTACCGCGCCGCCTTCGTCGACGCGGCAGCCTGGCCCCCGATCGTCACCTCGGAGATCGAGGCAGGGCCCGAGGACGACGGCTGGACGATGCACCTCAAGGTTCCCGACGCCATCAGCGAGAGTCCCCCGGGCGTGTTCGCCAACTTCCGGGTCGAGGTCACCACCCGCATCGTCGGCGCATCTTACAAGCGGCTCGCCTACCTCCAGTTCCGCGAGGCGCCCGGACCCACGGATAGCACCTCCGATGGCTACTACCGCTTTTCGGTCGACTCCGACTTCGCCAGCTTCGACCTGTCGCGCTGGGACGGCGACCAGGACGTCGTGCTCATTCCGGAGACGCGCCGCCCCGACGTCATCCACGGACCCGGCCTGGAGAACCGCCTGGCGGTCGTCGCCGACGGCTCCCGCCTGCAGCTTCTGATCAACGACGTGCCGGTCGGCGCGGTCGACGACGCTACCTATCCCTGGGGGCGCGTCGGCTTCGGCGTCTGGGCGAATGGCCAGCCCGACGCGACCGCGCACTTCCGTGACTTCGTCATCACCATGCCGTAGCGGTCTGGAACAGCTGGAACAGACGGGAGGGCCAATGTCGGTGATCCGGGTGGACGGCCGGGCCGTCGAGTACCTGCTCGAGGGGAGCGGAGCCGAAGTCGTCGTGCTCTGCTCGCCGAACTTCTGGCCGCTCGACGCCTGGCGGCTGAGCGGCATTCCGGAGCTGCGCGACTCCTACCGCGTGCTGGCCTTCAACAACCGCGGCTACGGCCGGAGCGAGGCCACGCCGACCGAGTACACCGTCTACAGCCTGGCCGACGACACCCTCGCCCTAATGGACGCGCTCAGGATCGAGCGCGCGCACCTGGTCGGCTTCGCCTACGGTGCCCAGGTGGCGCTCAAGGCCGCCCTGCGGCAGCCGGCGCGGGTTGCCACCCTCGTCCTCGCCGCAGCCGGCGCCGGGGCGGCGAGCGATCCCGCCGCGCAGCTCCGCCATGTCCAGGACGCCCTGCGCCGCGAGGGCTACCGCGACTACATCCGCAACCACGCCCTGAACACGGACTTCGCCTTTCATCCGGACGTCTACCGCGACCATCCCGAGCGCGCGGTGGCGCTGGCCGACGCGATGTGGGAGCACGCGGCGCCCGAGGCGGAGTTTATGAAGCACGTTGCGGCGCGCAACGGCTTCCGCACGATCGACGACGTCGAGCGCGTCGCGCAGCCGACGCTGGTGATCGTCGGCGACGAGGACCGCGCCGCCCGCGGCGACACCACGCCGGTCGAGTTCGCCCCGGTCCTCGCCGCGCGCCTGCCCCGCGGCGAGCTGGCGATCGTGCCCCGCACGCGGCACATGCTGTTCTGGGAGCGCCCGGAGGAGTGCTGGCCGCGCGTCAAGCGCTTCCTCGCCGCGCATCCTGCCGGGGCCTGAGCGCGGGCCAGCCACGCCCAGCGCGGCGCGTTTCGGCGCGCCTCCAGGGGGCCAGCGCTGGCTCGTGCGACCGCAGTATGGTCTCCCGGGCATCCGGAGGTCTGATCACGAGGCGACGAGGACGCTCTGGAGGCGCGTCTTGATCTCCTCCGGCATCGTCAGGTACTCCTCCATCAGCTTCTGGATCTCCTCGCCCGTCTGTGGCTCCACGGTCAGCTTGCCTCGCTCGGCGGCGGCGAGGAAGTCCTCGTCGGCCAGCGTCTGCATGAACGCCTCGCGCAGCGCGCGGACGCGCTCGGGCGGCACGCCCGGCGCCACGGCGAAGGGACGGGTGAACAGGCTGGGGATGTAGATGCCGTAGCGCAGGAGTTGGCGCTGCTCGTCGGTGTGGGCGATGTCGGCGATCGTCGGCACGTTCGGCAGGTCGGGGTGGGGCCGCTCGGTGATCTGCACCAGCACGACCCACTTGCCGCTCTCCACCTCGGCCAGGTTCGTGATCTTGGTCGACTCCCAGGCATTGAAGAAGCCGTCGACCTCGCCGGCGTCGAAGGCCAGCCGCACGGGCGCCGTGCCGGCGTAGCCCGACACGAGCTTGATCCGCGCTCCCAGCGCGTCCTGCACGACCTTCGGCGCGTCGTCGGTCAGCGCCCCGGGGGCGATGCCGGCCAGGATGACCTCGCGGCCGTTGGGCCCGACGATCTGGTCGAACCGGGTGATGCCGGTGCGGCTGGCGACGTGCAACTCTTGGGTGTCGTGAGCCGGCGCGCCGAGGTGCTGGAACTTCAGAGCGTCGAACTCGATGCCTTTCGCCCCGAACAACTGCTGGGGCACGACGGTGCCCTGGTAGTGCAGGATGACCGTGCCGTCCTTGGGCGCGACGTTGTAGACGTGGTTGGCGGCGACCACACTCGCGGCGCCGGGCATGTTCTCGACGATCACGGTCGGGTTGCCCGGGATGTACTTGCCCAGGACGTGGGCGATGGCCCGCGCATAGGTGTCATAGCCGCCGCCCGGCGGCAGCCCGACGATCAGCCGCACCACCTTGCCGCGGTAAAAGCTCGCCACGGCGTCGTCCGCGGCAGCCGGGGCGACCGTTGCCTGGGCGGGGGGCGGCGCAGCGGCCGCGGCGGGTTGGGGCGCCACCCCGGACGCGGCCGGCGGCGCCGGGGACGCGCCCGGCGCCCGCGAGCAGGCGGCCAGGATCAGCGCGGCGACGAGGCTCAGGCCGTACGCGGTGGTCCAGCGGATCGTGGACATCGGGCCCCTCCCCCTAGCGGCGCGGGCGGGCCTCGCTCGCGCCGCGGCAATCCCCGGCTTCGCCTAGCATACACCCCACCGCGCCGTCCGGCATGCGCGACGGCGCACGAGGCTCCCGATCCGGAAGCGCGCCGCTCAACACCGGCGCCGCCAGGCGCCGAGCGCGGCTACCGCGCCGAGACCGACGACCACGAGCCAGCCGACGTCTGCCTCGGGGATGAGCGGCACCTCGAGGGGCGCTAGCGGCGGCCCGTCCGGGATCCGCGGCACGGGCACCAGCGGCGACGGCGGTGGCGGCAGCGCGATCGGCGGCGGGGGCGGCGGGAGGGCTTGTGGTGGTGCTGGCGGGAGAGCGCTCGGCGCCGCGGCGGGCGGGCTGTTGACGGCCGCGCCGACCACCTGGCTACCCGTGGAGATCGCCGTGCCGCCACCGAGCGTGGCGAAGGTGACCACGACCGGGGCCCCGAGGACGACGTTACCTACCGTCGTCCCTTGGCAGGCAGTCGTGAACGGCGGGCCCGCTCCCACGGCCGTGCAGACGCTCGTCCCGGTGCGCGGGAGGCCTCCCTCGTTGCCGGCAGTGGTGGGAAGGGTGAGGGCCGGGATGCTGCCGGGGACGATCGTCGCGCTGGTGTTCGTGGCCGAGAAGGCGAAGGTGCCGGATCCGGTCCGGGTCCAGGCCCCGGACACGCCGCTCGCGCCGCTGCCGACGTACCGGACGATCTGGCCAACTGCCGCGGCGGCCGGCACGCCAGGCGTCCCGCCGAGCAGCGGTCCGTTCGGCGCCGCGGTCGGGGCCAGCACCGGTGTGGAGGTCCGGGTCAGGGCCAGCACGGTGCGCGTCGCCGGCTGGTCGGTCGGCGTGCCGGTGAGGGCGATCGCGGTCTGGGTGAGGGGATGGATCGTGGCGGTCGGGGTGCCGGTGAGAGCGATGGCCGTCTGCGTGAGCGGGTGCAGCGTCGGCGTCGGCGTGCCGGTGAGGGCGATCGCCGTCAGGGTCAGGGGGTGGATCGTGGCGGTGGGCGTGCCGGTCAGGGCGATGGCCGTCTGCGTGAGCGGGTGGACGGTCGGGGTGGCGGTGAGCGCCTGGGCGGTCTGCGTCAGGGGGCGCAGGGTGGGCGTGGCCGTCGGCAAAACGGTCGACGTTGGTGCCGTCGGCGTCGCCGTGGCCGCGCACTGGCCGTCGGGGAGTGGCGGGGAGCTGAAGTCGAAGGCGCCGCTCAGGGGATCGGCGGCCGCGTCGCGCGTCGTCAGCGGCGTCAGGCGCCAGTTCTTCTCGATGAAGGCCGCGATCGACGTGGTGTCATACTGGGTGTGGTCGACGTGGCAGCGCCGGGCCCAGGGCGAGATGATGACCGCCGGCACGCGGCTGCCGGGCCCGAACTGGTCGGTCTTGCCGGGGGTGCCCCGCGGCGGAGCGACGTGGTCCCAGCGCCCGCCATGCTCGTCGTAGGTGATGACGATCGCCACCTTCTTCTCCCGGTATGGCGTGCTGGTCATGATCGCCGGGATCAGCGTGCCGGCCACCAGTCTCTCGCCGTCGGCTACCGGGTTGGCGTCGGAGAGGTCTCGGCCGCCCGGGTGCTCGCTCTGCAGGCCGCTGGGGCGCAGGAACGACACCGCGGGCAGGGCGCTGGGAAGCGCAAGCGCTGTCAGGAATGGCGGCACCATCGTCGGCGGCGTGCCGGTGGGCGTGAGGGACGGCGGCGGCGTGAAGGTGGTGGCGGGCGTGCGGGTCGGCTGCAGGACCCGCATGTAGCGGGCGTAGCCGGTGGTGCCGCGAGCGTAGTTCAGGAACTGCGGCAGCACGCCGTCGATGTCGCCGCGGTACCAGCCCCAGTCGAGGCCGGCCTGCACCAGCCGATCGCCGATGTTCGGGAGCGGCTGCAGCGGCACGCAGATCGGCACGTACGAGCCCGGCGTGGGCGTGGGCGTCGGCGTGGGGGGCGGCGCGTCGCAGGTCGCCGTGTCCGGCTGCTCGACGAGGTACCAGGTGGGCGTGCCCTGGGGGTTCCGCAGCTCAGTGGACGAGCCGTTGCCCTTCACGAAGTAGCCGCCGACGGTCGGGACGATCGACGGGTTGATGATCTCCGACGCGGGGGGCGGGGTGCCGAGCCACTGCGGCGTGCAGGCGCAGAGCAGCCAGAAGTGGTTGTGCCAGGAGTCGCCGAACGCGGCGTGGAACCAGCGATCGGCGATCGTGTAGTGCTTGGCGTAGTGCGCGATGGTCGGCGTCTCGGTGGCCAGGCCGGCCAGGTCGTAGTAGGTCAGCACCAGGCCCGGATTGTCGGAGTAGGCGGCGAACTTGTCCATCCGCCCGTCGTCGATCTGGACCTGCTCGTTGTAGAAGCGGTGGGCCAGGTCGCCGGTGAACGACGTGAGCGGGACCACCTTGGCCAGGTCGAAGGGGCGGTTCGGCATCGGCGTGCCGGCCAGCGCGGTCAGGAACCGCGGATCGAGCCGCCCGCCGGGCGGCGGGATGTCGCCGTTGGAGTCGTTGCCGATTAGCGGCGGCGTCGGCAGGTAGGGCAGCGGCGTGCCCAGCCGATCGACCTGCGGCAGGAGCGTGGGCGTGCCCGTCCGGCGGACGATCCCATCCACGCCGGGGAACGTGCCGTACAGGGCGTCGAAGGTCCAGTTCTCCAGGTAGATGACGATCAGGTGCTCGATCGGCGAGGCCGCGCGCTCCTGTGGCGGCGCGGCCGGCGCGCTGCTGCCGGGCTGGGCGGCGGCGATCGCGAGGAGCGCGGCGCTGCCGAGGCAGAGCGCGATGATCCGCTGCATGGGCGTGAGCGCCACGGGACATTCCTCCGGGCTGGGAGATCTCGGCTAGCCAGGGTAGCAGCCGCCCGCCCTGCCCGGCCACCCCGGCCTGCTACTCAACGCGGGAGCGGGACTTGCAGGGGGGCGGCCGGAGGTGCGATGATGGACCGCCGGGCGCTCGTAGTACTCTGCGCGATCGTTGCGATGTTCAGTCTTCCCGCCTGCTCCTACGTCCCAGCGCTCTATCCGGCGCCGCGCCGCGACGTCCTCCTTGGGGTGACGTTCTCCGCCCGGTACGCGCGCGAGCTGAGCCTCGACCCGAAGGCGACCTATGCGGCGCTCATGGACGACCTGGGCGTGCGCCACATCCGGCTGCCGGTCTACTGGGACGAGGTTGAGCCGTCGCCGGGCGAGTACGACTTCTCCTCGATCGAGGACTACCTGGCGCAGGCGAAGGCCAGGCAAGTCCACGTCATCGTGTCGCTCGGGTACAAGCAGGAGCGATGGCCCGAGTGCTACGAGCCGCCGTTCGTCAAGAACGCCAGCGTCGCCGAGAAGCGCCGGCTGATCCTGGACCTACTCCGGACCGAGATCCTCGCGCTGCGGTCGTTCGACAATATCGATCTGTGGCAGATCGAGAACGAGCCCTTTCTGCCGCACGGGGAGTGCGGTTACGGGAACGTCCTCAGCTTCGACTTCGTCAGGCAGGAGATCGATCTGGCCAGGACGCTGGATAACCGGCCGCTCATGGTGACGGACTCGGGGGAATGGTCGCTGTGGACCGATGCGATTCAGCTAGGAGACGTCTTCGGGTCGACGATGTATCGCAGCATCTGGATTCCCAACGTCGGGCTCATCGTCTATCCGATTCCGCCGCTGTACTATCCGGTCAAGAATGACGTCCTCCGAACGCTGCTCCAGAAGAAGGGCTCGACGACGATCGTCGAGCTGCAAGCCGAGCCGTGGATCATGGGCGACGTCCTGGTCACTGCCCTTGCCCCAGAGTGGCTGCACGAGCTGTTTCCGGAGCAAACGCTGGGCCGCTACGTCGAATACGCCGAGACCACGGGCTTCCCGCAGATCTATCTTTGGGGAGCCGAGTGGTGGTACTGGATGCAGCAGAAGGGCTATCCGCAGTACGTCGCGGCCGCGAAGGCGATCTTCCGCCAGGCCGCCGCGTCGTGAGCTACTTGCTACGACGGCGAGCGAGCCACGCCGCGGCCGCGGCCTGTAGCTGCGCCCCGAGCATGAACGCTGCCATCCAGGCTAGCAGCAGCAGGACATCCTGCACCAGTGGATCCATGACCCGTAGTCCTTCCTAGCGCCAGCCGCGGCAGGTAGAGGTCAGGGACCGTACCGGTACGGAAGCGGCCTGGCAACACGGAGGTAGCGCTCCTCGTCGCCCTCGATCAGCAGCTTGTGGAGGAGTACCGTGTCGCCCCTCGGCAGCGGCTCCACGGGCTGGACGCAGAGCGCCATGATCGGCGTGCCGCGCTCGTAAACCGCGACCGGCCCGCGCCGCTTTGGGATGCGGTAGAGGCGGTCGGGCTGTAAGGAGCTTGGCACCTCCAGGTAGCCGGCAGTTGCCAGGCGCCCGTACTCTTCCTCGCCGAGACAGGCGCGCAGTAGCTCGTCGGCGCGCTTCTCGGCCGCTCCCCGCGATTCCCACGGGTCGGCGAGCAGGACGCAGAGAACCGCGAGCGCCACGACCAGGAGTATGGCGAGGTAGATCATCCGCCCGCGACCCGTGGAACCAGCACGACCTGCTCCGCGGCCGGGTCGAACACGTCGATCCGCTGAGCCGGCTGATCCCGTCGGACGACGAACGCCGTCGCCCCCCGAGCGCGCTGTTCCGCGAAGATCCGTTCGGCCTCTCGGACAGCGGCCAGTGCTTCGGGGTCGCCGCGCTCGACCTGTTCCTTATCCCACTCGACGACCGTGTCGCCTCGCGATGAGAGCACACGTAGCTTGGCCATCACCATCACCTCCTGGCACATGGCGCCCGAGTCTGCGCCTTGCGTCCCGCATTCGACGCCTCGTCTGCCACTCCAGGCTTATTGTGCCTTATAGCGGCTGATAGCAAGCTCAACACCGGATAGCTGGGCCAGAACGTTGCCAAAACAGCCGAAGCAATCCGCCCGGCGCTGCTCTGTCGGACGACTGCGATTCAGGCAATAGTCAGTCGCCAGGTAGCCTTGCCGGCACACGTCCTGCGGCAAATCACTGGAGGTCTCGATGTGGCGAAGCGTCAACAATCGCCCGTAGCGTGGATCTCGCACGCAGCTACTGTGCGGAAGGAGGCGTCCAATGGCGCGTGGTCCGTAAGTGTCGGCGCAGCCCGGTCCGAAAACCAGACGAGCAAGGAGGAACGACATCATGGCGTACGAGAGATCCGCGACCACGGATGCGAAGCCGACGATCTTCTTGCAGCCCGTAGCCGCGCCATCAGTCCTGGGCCTGCTCGGCTTCGCCGGGGCGATGTTCCTGGTCGCGACGAACTTGGCCGGCTGGTACGGGCAGCCCAGCGTCAACGCTTACCTGTTCCCGTTCGCGGCGATGTTCGGCGGCCTGGCCCAGCTCCTGGCTGGCATGTGGGGCTTCCGCGCACGCGACACCCTCGCCAGCGCGATGCATGGGATGTGGGGGTCCTTCTTCCTGGGCTACGGCATCCTCTACCTGCTGGTGGCGATGGGCGTGATCGGTGCGCCAACGGGCGCCGTGCCGGCGCTGGGCTACTGGTGGATCGTCCTCGCCGCTGTGACCTACACGGGCGCCTTCGGGGCCCTTGGCGACAACATGGGGATGTTCGGCTGGCTGCTCAGCCTCGCGGTCGGCGCAACCCTGATCGCGATTGCTGAACTGGCCGGGTTCGCCGCCTTGACAGTGGCGGGCGGCTGGGTGCTGCTCCTGTCGGTGCTGTTCGCCTGGTACACGGGCAGCGCGCTGCTGTTCGAGATGACACACGGTCGGACGATCTTGCCGGTCGGGTACGTCGGACGGCAGCGTTCTGAGCACACGGTCGTGGCGGGCATCGGCGAGCCTGGTGTCATCCGGGGCCAGTAATCGCGGCCGACTCCCGAGCGGGAGTGCCCCTGGCACGAAGCGTGCCAGGGGCACTCCCGCGGACGCTCAGACAAGGAGCGCGGCTTGGCTGGTCGCTGGGTGGTGGTGTCCATACATGACGTTGCCCCCGCCCTTACCGACGAGGTGCGCTGGTTGCTGGACGTGCTGGATGCGATGGAGGCCAGGCCGCGGGTCCTCAAGGTGATCCCGCGCTCGGCGGACGATGCGAGGCTCCGGGATGCCCCGCGGCTGGTCCGCCTGCTGCGCGACGAGCGGCTTGCCGGCTCAGAGATCGTCCTGCACGGCTACACTCACCGCGCCAGTGGAGCCCTCCGTGGCGCCTGGCCTACGCGGCTGCGCGGGCGGCTGTTCGCCGGCGCGGCGGCCGAGTTCCTGACCCTGGACCGCCGCGAGATGCGCCGTCGGCTGGAGGCGGGGCGCGAGGACCTGCGCGACCTGGGTGCCGAGCCACGTGGCTTCTGCGCCCCCGGCTGGCTGGCTCCAGCAGCGATCCGGCCGATCCTGCGGCATCTCGATTTCCGCTACTACGTCGGCATGAATACGTTGCACGACCTCCGGACCGGGCGCTCGCGCTGGATGCCCTGGGTAGGCTACATGGGAGCCGATCCCTGGCAGGAGCGGCTGGTGCGCCTGGCGGGAGCCGCGCAGTTGACGGCGGCGCCCTTCAGTCCCGTGGTGAAGGTCTTCCTGCACCCGCAGCACGCCTCCCGCTCCGACGATCTTCGGCGGACGCTCCGAGTGCTCGGCCAGCTCGTCCGTCACCGGAAGCCGACGACCTATGGCCAGTTACTCGACTGCTGAGCGCGACGTCTCGGTGGTGATTCCGGCCCGAAACGAGGCGGCCTACATCCGGACCGCCCTCGCCTCCGCGGCCGCCCAGCGTCTGTCGGGCGCTACCGTCGAGGTGATCGTGGTCGACAACGGCTCGGTCGACGCGACGGCCGACGTCGTGCGCGCGTTCGTAGCCGCCCAGCAGCACCTCGACGTCCGGCTCGTCGGCGAGCCGGAGCCCGGCCTGGCCCGCGCCAAGAACGCCGGCGCGCGCGTCGCGCGGGGAGAGCAGCTCGTCTTCCTCGACGCCGATTCCTGGATGGCGCCCGAC
>Ga0070739_10006059_pt1 | contig 13472 bp, 12 predicted proteins | sample Coa_R1_7_FD_66445 | JGI IMG/M metagenome (GOLD analysis project Ga0070739, IMG submission 66445) | Surface soil microbial communities from Centralia Pennsylvania, which are recovering from an underground coalmine fire - Coalmine... | ecosystem: Environmental > Terrestrial > Soil > Unclassified ... | reverse complement strand
AACACGAGTTGCAGGCGCTGGCGGCCGATCCGGGCCGCGTACGCCGGCTCACTGGCTGGGCCTGGATCACCGACGCACTCACGCCATTTATGGTCACCTCATAGCGAATTGGTATTAGCTAGAGAATCGCGGGTAGCCGATCAGCTCTCCGCTCCGGACAGATGGGGAATTCGCAGGCGGAGAATACGCGGCATGCCCTGGTGGCAAGCGGCCGTCCTGGCCATCGTGCAAGGCATTACGGAGCTATTCCCGGTCAGCAGCCTCGCGCATGCGGTCTTGCTTCCGCCACTGCTCGGCTGGCAATCGGACCAGCAGGGCGAGCTTTTCCTCCCCTTCCTCGTCGTGCTCCACCTGGGTACGGCGGCAGCGCTCCTGCTGTTCTTCTGGCGCGACTGGCTGGAGGTACTCAGCGCCCCTGTGCCTCGGTCCGGCAGCAGGACCGAGGCGGCATCCCGGCGGCTGCTGCTCCTCGTCGCGCTCGGGACCATCCCGGCGGCCGTGGTCGGCTTGGTGCTCGAGCGCCGGCTCCGTGAGCTGTTCGGCGGAGGCCCCGAGGTGGGGTTCTTTCTCATCCTGAACGGAGGCGTCCTCTTTCTCGGCGACCGGCTCCGAGCGAGCGCGACAACCCGCGAGCTGACGACCCTCCGATGGTGGGAAGCGTTGGCGATTGGCGCCGCCCAGGCCGTAGCGCTTGTGCCGGGCTTCTCGCGCTCTGGCTGCACGATGGTGGCCGGCCTCGCGGTGGGGTTACGCCATGAAGCCGCCGCGCACTACTCTTTCCTGCTCGCCACACCGATCATTCTTGGGGCCGGGTTAGTGGAGGTACCGCGCCTGCTTCGTGCCCCGGACCACGGCCCCCTCGGTATCGCGGCGCTCGCCGGCGTCGCGGCAGGAGTAACCGCCTGGCTGAGTACAGCGGGGCTAATGCGCTACTTCCGCCAGCGCGAGTTCCGCGCCCTCGATCCCTTCGCCTACTATTGCTGGATTGCCGGTGGGCTCGCCCTTGTCGTGCTACTATTCCGGCGCTGAGGGAGCGGGGCGCCCTCCGCGCGGCCCCATTCTTGCTTATGCCGGCCTAGCATGCGCCGTTCACGGTACGCCGACTGATCCTCAACCGGGTGGAGGGGTACCATGATGGACAGCAATCCACCGCGCAAGCGCTTCTACCGGCACCTCTACTTCCAGGTTCTGGCCGCGATCATCCTCGGCGTCGTGCTGGGCCACTTCGCTCCGTCGCTCGGCACGTCGATGAAGCCTCTCGGCGACGCCTTCGTGAAGCTGATCAAGATGATGATCGCCCCGATCGTCTTTACGACCGTGGTCGTGGGCATCGCCAAGATGGGCGACATGAAGGAGGTGGGCCGCGTCGGGCTCAAGGCCCTGATCTACTTCGAAGCCGTCACCTCGCTGGCGCTGATCATCGGCCTGGTGGTCGTCAACATTCTCAGGCCGGGCGGAGGTATAAACGCCGACCCGGCTACGCTCGATACGCGCGCGATCGCTAGCTACACCTCGAGCGCCCAGCAGCTTCACGGCGTCGACTTCTTCATGAACATCATTCCCAGCACCGTGGTCGACGCCTTCGCCAAGGGGGAGATCCTGCAGGTCCTGTTATTCTCGATCCTGTTTGGTCTGGCGCTCGCGCACTACGGCGAGAAGGGGCGTCCGCTGGTGGAGCTCATCGACCAGGCGAATCACGCCTTATTCGGCATCATCCGCCTGATCATGTACTTTGCTCCGCTCGGCGCGTTCGGGGCCATGGCCTTCACGATCGGCCAGTACGGGATCGGCACGCTGTTCTCGCTCGGCAAGCTAATGGCCGGGGTCTACGTCACCTGCTTCCTGTTCGTGTTCGTGATCCTCGGCATCATCGCCTGGCTCAACGGCTTCAGTCTGTGGCGGTTCCTGAACTACATCAAGGAGGAGATCGTCCTGGTGCTGGGCACGTCGTCGTCGGAGGCGGCGCTGCCGCGCATGATGACCAAGCTCGAGAACCTGGGCTGCGCGCGGCCGGTGGTGGGCCTGACGATCCCGACCGGCTACTCGTTCAACCTGGACGGCACGTCGATCTACCTGACCATGGCCGCCCTCTTCATCGCCCAGGCCACGAACGTCGACCTCAGCCTCCCCCAGCAATTGACGGTCCTGGCGCTCCTCCTGCTGACGTCGAAGGGCGCCGCCGCGGTCACCGGTGGCGGGTTCATCACCCTGGCTGCCACGCTCGCCTCGATCAGCACCGTACCGGTGGCGGGGCTGGCGCTGCTGCTCGGCGTGGACCGCTTCATGTCCGAAGCCCGCGCGATCACCAATCTAATCGGCAACGGCGTGGCCACGGTGGTGGTGGCCAGGTGGGAGAACGCGCTCGACGTCGAGCGGATGCGCAGCGTGCTGAGCGCGGAGACCGACGCGGAGGCCGAAGCCCCGGAGGACGTGTCCGACACCTTCCTCCAACCGCTCGACGAGGTCGGCCACAAGCAGCCGCCCGTGACGGCATAGCCCCCGGCCTCTTTCACCGCGCCGCCCGGCGGCAGCGCGTATACTGTTCCTCACTTCGGGGTCGAGCCTGATGGTGGCGCGGGGCCCCGCGCCAGCGCGGGGCGCACGGGGAGGAGCGGGCGATGAGATACCGGCGCGCGGAAGCGAAGGAAGCGGCGCGGGCACAGTTTCGGGGCGTGTGGGCGGCGATCACGACGCCGTTCACGCCCGACGGGGCGGTCGACGAGGCCGGCCTGCGGCGCAACATGCGCTACTACACCGACGGCCTGCACGTCGAAGGCGTGTTCTGCACCGGCGTGATGGGCGAGTTCTGGTCGCTGACCCGGGACGAGCGCCGGCGGGTCGTCGAGATCGTGGTCGAGGAGGCGCGCAGCAAGTGCCTCGTCATCGCCCAGACCGGCCACCACTCGGCGCGGGAGACGATCGAGCACACCCGCCACGCCCAGGAGGTCGGCGCCGACTACGCCGTCTGCATCAACCCCTACTACCCACCCGCCAACGAGACGATGCTCTACAACTGGTTCGCCGAGGTGATCGCGGCCTGCGACATCGGGCTCTGGCTGTTCGATACCCAGTACTGCGGCGTGCAGCTCTCGCCCGAGCTGATCGCCCGCCTGGCCGACTTCGAGCCGGTCTGCGGGATCAAGGTGGCCTGGCCGCTCGAGCACTACGCGGCGGTCCACCGCCTCTGCGCCGACCGCCTCGTCGTCAGCCACCCCTCAGAGCGGCTCTGGCTGTCGCTGATGCGCGACTACGGCCAGCGCGTGCACAACTCGTCGCCGACGCCGTACCTGTTCCAGACGCCGGACTGGCTGCCGATGCGCGAGTACACCGAGCTGGGCCTGGCCGGCCGCTTCGACGAGGCGGCGCGGGTGGCGGCGACGCTGGAGCCGCTGCGCGAGGTCCACGAGCGCTGGGAGATCAGCCCCTGGCGGGACCGGCGCATCCTGCCGATCGCCTACGTGAAAGCCTGGTCGGAGCTGCTTGGCCTGGCCGGCGGCCCGGTCCGCCCGCCGCTACCCCAGGTCACGGACGAGGAGCGCGCCGCCATGCGCGCCGACCTCGAGCGCGTCGGCCTCCTCGCTCACGTCGCCGCCCCGGCCTAGCCTCACGCCCTCTCCCTCTGGGAGAGGGCAGCGGTGAGAGCGGATCGCTCAGGCGTGGGCGCGGTCGGCGAGGGCGGCGATGTCGGTCACGGCGTCGATCAGCACCGGGCGGTTGGCGGCGAAGGCGCGCTCCAGGGCCGGGCGGACCTCGGCCGGGCGCTCGACGCGGATGCCCAGGCAGCCCAGGCTCTCCGCCACGCGCGCCAGGTCGTTCGGCTCGAAGATCCACATGCCGTCGGCGCCGCCGCGCGGGCGGCCGCCGTAGGCCTCCCGGACGTGGAGCGTCTCCTGGCTCAGCGAGTGGTTGTCGTTGACGACCACGACGACGGGGATCCCGAAGCGCGCCGCCGTCTCCAGCTCGGCCAGGTGATAGTACAGGCCGCCGTCGCCGGTGAAGCAGAGCACCGGCCGGTCGGGCAGCGCGCACTTCGCCCCGATCGCCCCCGGCAGCCCCCAGCCGAGCGAGCCGGCGCAGCGGATGTAGCGCTGGCCCGGCGCCGTCAGGTCGAGCATCGTGCCCGTCCAGATGCCGGCGTGGCCGGTGTCGGAGACGACCACGGCGTCCGGCGGCAGCCAGGCGCCGATGTCGCGGCAGAGCCGCTCCGGGCGCATCGGGACGGCCTCGGAGGCCCGCAGCGGCTCCTGCTCGGCCCGCCACTCGGCGACGACCTGCTGCGCCCGCGCGACCCAGGCGTCGCGGTGGGCCAGCGCGACCGCGTCCAGCAGGCGGCGCAGCGTCGCCCGCGCGTCGCCGACCAGGCCGACCCGCGCCGCGTAGCCGCGGCCAATCTCCTCGGCATCGATGTCGAGCTGGATGACTGGCGTGCCGCGCGGCGGGTACTTCCAGTAGTCGGTGACCTGGCTGCCGGCGTGGCTGCCGACGAAGAATACCAGGTCGGCCTCGGTCAGGAGGCGGTTCGCGCACCAGCGCGAGTAGGTGCCGCAGACGCCGATCGCCAGCGGGTGGTCGGCCGCGATCACCTCCTTGGCGTTCAGCGAGGTCGCGACCGGGATCGACAGCTTCTCGGCCAGGGCGACCACCTCGGCCGCCGCGCCGGAGGCGACCACGCCGCCGCCGGCGACGATCACCGGCCGCGCTGCCTCCGCGAGCAGACGGGCGGCGTCGCGCACGCGCTCCGGCTCGGCCTCGGGTCGCGCTGGCGGGTAGCTGGCGTACTGCTCCTCGGCGAAGACGGCGAGGTCTGCCTCGCCCTCGACCGACTGGCCGAAGTGGCCGCGGAGCTGCAAGTGCACCGGCCCGGGCTGCCCGCTGGTGGCCACACGGAAGGCCTGCCGCAGCAGGTCGGGCAGCCGCTCCACGGTGTCGACGCGGGCATTCAGCTTGGTCACCGGCCCGAACATCGGGAAGTCTTCGATCTCCTGGTAGACGTGCCGGTAGCGGTGCTCGTGGGTCGGCCCGCCGGTAATGGCGACGACGGGCGAGCCGGCCAGGTAGGCGTCCTTCAGGCCGGCGGCGAGGTTGGCCGCGCCGACGCTCTGGGCCAGGCACAGGCCCGGCTTGCGCGCGGCGCGAGCGTAGCCGTCGGCCATGTAGGCGGCGGCCTTCTCGCCGTGGGTCATCACGCGGCAGATGCCCAGGTCCTCCATCTCGGCCAGGGCCGGGAAGAGGATCGTCGGCACGAAGAACAGGTGCGAGATGCCGTAGGCGTGCACCATCTCCGCGATGAAGCGCGAGCCAGTCATCCTCGCCACGTCACCACCCCCAGCGCCGCCGCGTCCCGGTCTGTAGTCGAGCACCCGCCAGGTGCCGCGGCGGCCAGGCCTGCCGAGCACGGTGAAAGGTGGGTGAGTATAGCACGGCCCCGGCAGGACCTTGTCTACCAGCCGAGGGCGAGGGCGCCGCGGCGGGGGTCGGCACCGCCGCTGAGCAGGCCGCTGGCGGGATCGAGCGCGACCAGGGTGGCGCTGCCGAAGCGCTCGCCGTCGTCGCCGGTGTCGGCCACGGCGACGGAGTGGCCGCGGGCGCGCAGCGCGTCGGCCACGGCCGCGCCGAAGCGCGGCTCGAGGTAGAGGGTCCTATCGGCCGGCAGGCGCGAGCCGCTCACCCAGCGCGGCGCGTCGACCGCCGTCTGCACGTCGAGCCCGAGGTCGAGCGTGTCCACCAGGAGCTGGAGGTTGGTCTGCACCTGGCCCTGGCCGCCGGGCGTCGCGCCGGCCAGCAGCGGCTGCCGGCCCTCGCCGACGATGAACGTGTTGAGCGTGTGCAGCGGCTTGTAGCCCGGCCGCAGCGCGTTCGACCGCGCCGGATCGACGGCCAGGTTGGCCAGGCGATCGTTGAGCAGCAGGCCGGTGCCCTCGGCCACCTCGCGCGAGCCGAACAGGTTGAACAGGCTCTGGATCCAGGCGACCACCCGCCCCTCGCCATCCGCGACGACCAGGCAGTCGGTGTCGCCGGCGTCCGGCGGGGAGTGACCGGGCGACGACGAGCGGCCGGTGGCGAGTGGCGGGGCCTGATGCTCTTGGTCACGTCTGATCGCCGCGCGCAGCCCCGCGGCGTGGGCGGGCGAGAGCAGCTTGTCGAGCGGGACAGCGACGGCGGCTGGGTCGCCCAGGTAGCGGCCGGCGTCGGCGAAGACGGCCTGCCGGGCGCGCACGAGGAGGTCGATCAGGGCGGGGCTGGTCGGGCCGCTCGCGCCGCCCAGCGCGGCCAGGTCGTCGCCGGCCACGACGTTCAGCATCTCCAGTAGCAGGCAGCCCTGGGACACCAGCGGCTGGCCATAGACGGTGCGCCCGCGATAGCGCACGGCGAGCGGCGCTTGCCAGGCCGTGGCGTGGCCGGCCAGGTCGTCCGCGGCCAGCAGCCCGCCGCGGCGCGCGAGCGCGGTGGCGACGGCCTGCCCCAGCGCGCCGCCGTAGAGCGCCGCGCGGCCCTCGGCCGCCAGCGTCTCCAGCGTCACCCCCAGCTCCGGCTGCCGCATGAGCTGGCCGGGCCGCAGCAGGGCGCCGCCCGGCGCCAGCAGCCGCGCCAGGCTGGGCCACTGCCCCAGGTCGGGCGCGACGCTGGCAATGGCCAGCCCGAGGCGGCGATCGACCGGGAACCCGTCGCGAGCGTAGCGGATGGCGGGGGCGAGCAGGTCGGCCAGCGGGCGCGCGGCGTAGTCGGCCGCGGCCAGCGCCCAGGCGTCGACCAGCCCCGGCACGGCGACCGAGCGAGCGCCGAAACGCGGCACGCGCCCCTCGGGAAACAGCGCTGGGTCGGCGGCCCGCGGCGCGGCGCCACTGCCGTTGAGGGCGACGACGCCGCGCTCGGGCGTGGCGATGAGCGCGAAGCCGTCGCCGCCGGGGCCGCACCAGGCCGGCCGCACCACGGCCAGGACCGCGCTGGCGGTGAGGGCGGCGTCGACGGCGCTGCCGCCGTCGACGAGCACGCGCAGCCCGGCGGCGCTGGCCAGCGGGTGGCCGCTCACGATCATCCCGCGCGTGCCGTAGGCGGGCTCGCGCGGGTAGGGCCAGTCGCTCGCGCTCACCGGCCGTCCGGCAGCACGGCGATCGCCTCGATCTCCACCAGCATGCCCTCGACCTTCAGTCCGACGATCGCCGTCGAGCGCGCCGGCAGTGGCTCGGCGAAGTGCTTCACGTACTCGTCGCTCATCTCCTTCGACAGCGAGGCGTCGCGCAGGTAGACAGTCGTCTTCACCACGTCGTCGAGCGTGGCGCCGGCCTCGGCGAGGATCGCCGCGACGTTGCGCAGCGCCCACTCGGTCTGCTCGCGCACGTCGCCAAGCTGGCCGGTCTCGCGGTTGCGGCCGGCCTGGCCGGAGACGAAGACCAGGCTGCCGATGCGGATCGCCTGGCTGAAGGGGCCCGTCGGGGTCGGCGCGTTCGCGGTGCGGATGCCGGTCTTCTGCCGCGTGTCGAGGTTCATCGACGTCCTCCAGCTTATGCGCCGCCAGCTCTCAGCCGTCGGCGCTCAGCTACTGCTGATGGCCGAGGGCTGAGAGCTGACGACTCGTCCCGCTGACGGCGCGCCCCGGGTCGTCGAGCCCGGGGTACACGCCGAGGTCGGCCAGCGCCCGATCGACGAATGCCGTCGTCGTCCAGCGGTCCACGGGGATCCCTGGCGCGTTCGGCAGCGCGCCCGAGCTGTACAGGAAGCGCGCGGTCTCCGCGTAGTGGTCCAGATTGAGCAGCCCGTTGACACCCCAGCCCTCGCCGAAGTGCTGCCAGGCCTCGGCCAGCTCGGCAGGGTCGAGGTCCGGCCGCCGCCCGAGCACGGCGTCGACCCACGCCGCCTGGTCCTGGGCGAAGTAGCGCGAGGTGGCCATGATCGCGCGCGTGAAGCGGGTCAGCGCCTCGCGCTTGCCTTGCAGCGCCTCCGGCGAGGCGACGTTGGTCTTGGCGACCATCGGCGCGGCGCGGAAGAAGGCGCCCGGGTCGACCAGCACCCGCACGCCGGGCTCGCGGCGGATCGGCAGCCAGGTCGCCACCGAGAACGTCGCCGCCTGCACGTTGCCGGCGACCAGGGCTCGCGCCCGGGTGGACGGGTCGCCGACGCCGACGAAGGTGAGGTCGGCGGCCGGGTCCAGCCCCAGGCCGCGCAGCACGATCAGGCTCTGGGTGTAGTCGACGCTGCCGATCCGCGCCACCCCGAAGGTCTTGCCCTGCAGGTCGGCCGGCGCCTGCACGTCGGCGGCGGTGGCGAGGAGGAAGTACTGCCGCGCGTCCGAGGAGTTGATCGCGCGCACGGCGGCCTTGTCCGTGGCCACCAGGTCGATCGCCTCGGGCACCCCCACGTTCGCCACGTCGGCCTGGCCCGAGACGAGGGCAGCGATCGCCAGCGGCGTGCCGTTCAGCTCGAGCAGGTCGACGTCGAGGCCCTCGCGCTCGTAGTAGCCGAGATCCTTGGCCAGCCAGAGCACCGAGTTGGGGATCAGCGGCAGCACGTTGTTGCCGAGCGAGAGCCGCAGGCTGAGGGCGGCCGGCGGACCACTGGTGGCGCGCTCGGGGGCCGCGGCGCCGCCGGCGGTCGGCGCCGCGGCGGCTGCAGCGGGCGACGGCTGCGCCGCCTCTCGCGCCGGCGCGGCGGGGGCGGCGCACGCCGCGGCGAGCAGCAAGACGGCGGCGACGAGCGGGCGGCACGATGGCATGGACGGTCTCCCCGCCATCAGTCGGCGCTGGTCCTGGGCGCCGCGGCGTCCCAGTTGGCGGCGGTGCGCGCGACGTAGTCGTCGACGTCCGGCGAGCCGCCCCCCACGCCGATCGCGCCGACGAGCTGGCCGTCCTCGTAGAGGGGATACCCGCCCTTGTTCAGGGTCACGCCGCCGGGGATGATCTCGGTCAGGCTTTGGCCGAACATCGGCCGGTTCTCCCACTGCCGGCAGAGGTCGGCGGTGGGCTTGCGGAAGGCGGCGGCGAGGCGCGCCTTGCCCATCGCCATGTAGGGCCCATGCCAGGCGAAGCTCTTGCCGCGCGCCACGAGCACCGGGTGGCCGGCCGGATCGTGCACGGCCACGCTCACCTCCACGCCGCGCTCGGCGCCGACCGCCTTTGCGCGCTGCACGTAGCTCAGCGCCTTCTCCCAGTCCATACCTAACCCCCCGCCCCCCTTCCCGCGCCGGGAAGGGGGAGAACCATGTTAGTCGTGTTTAGCCGTCCGTCGAGCGGGGCAGGGCCCCGGCGGGTGGTTCTGCCCGTGGACTCGGGCCGGATCCCGCCGCGCCGTCCAGGCGCCGCAGCAGCTCGGCCTGCACGGCGTCGAGGTGCGCCCGCGCTGCCGCCGCGGCGGCGCCCGGGTCGTGCGCGCGCAGCGCGGCGTAGATCTGCCAGTGGTCGGCGCGGGCCGCGGCCATCGTGCGCTGGCGCGCCGCGCCAGCGTCCGGGCCGGGGAACACCTGCCAGAACGACGGCGGCCGGAACAGCAGCGCCCGGCTGGTCTCGTACACCTGGGCCAGCACGCGGTTGTGGCTCGCCCGGGCGATCGCCCCGTGGAAGGCCACGTCGAGGGCGGGGAAGGCGGTGTCGCCGGCGGCGTTCATCGCCAGCAACAGCGCCTCCAGGCCGTCCAGCTCGGCGGCCGAGGCGTGCTCGGCGGCCAGCGCGGCGCAGCGCGCCTCAAGCAGCCGGCGCGTGTCGTATACCTCCCGCACCGAGACGCGGGCAGCCAGCGCGGCTCGATCGACGGTGGACCCCGGCAAGCCGCGCGGGTCGCGGACCAGCAGCGCCGCGCCCTGCCGGTCGACGAACCCGGTCGCCGCCAGCCCCCGGATGGCTTCGCGGATGGTGGTCCGTCCGACGCCGAAGGCCGCGCACAGCGCGCGCTCCGTTGGCAGGCGCTCGCCCGGCGCCAGCCCCCCGGAGAGGATCTGCTTGCGGAGCTGGTCGAGGACCGAGTCGGCCAGCGTGACGCGGGTGATTGGCTCGACGCGCATGCCCCTGCTCCTGGCCTGCGACCACCCCGCCGCGGGTAGCCCGCAGCGGCGCCCTACGCCCCCGCCGGCTGGGCGGCCGGCGCGCGGGCCTGTCCCTCCCAGGGCGTCGACAGCAGGCGCAGGAAGCGCGCGGCGTTCTCGCCCATCAGCTTGCGGGTGGCCTCCTCGCCGAGCACGTCGCGCCAGCCGATCACCACGTCGGTGCCGTGCGGGAACAGCGACTCCGGGTGCGGGTAGTCGGACTGGTACATCAGGACGTGGTCGCCGAGGATGTCGACGATCGCCTTGGTCATCAGCGGGCCCTCGTGGTTCTCGATGCCGCAGTAGACGCGGCCCATCTGCACGTACTCGAGCGGTGTGTGCGCCAGCTCTGGCCGGGCCGACTTCACGAACTTCACCTGGCTGTTCAGGCGCAGCACCCAGTGCGCCAGCCAGCCATGGCCGGTCTCGACGAAGCCGACCCGCAGGCGGGGGTAGCGGTCGAGCAGGCCGCTGATCAGGAAGTAGGCCAGGGCCCGCTGGGCGCCCCAGGGATGGGCCGCCGTGCGGGCGACGATGGCGTTGCCCCAGACGTCGCGGTAGCCGGGGAAGTAGGGCGGCTCGTAGAAGAAGCTGTGGTGCACGAGCGGCAGGTCGGCCTCGCCCATCGCCTCCCAGATCGGCGCCAGGTCGGGGTCGTCGACCGGCAGCCCCTCGGGCAGGATCGGCCAGACCGCCGCCGCCCAATCGGCCGCGGCGTGCTCGCGGATCGTCCGCGCCGCCCAGGCCGGGTCGGCGCCCGGCACGAGCAGGAGGCCCTTCAGCCGCCGCGAGTCGGCCGAGCAGTAGTCGGCCATGTAGCGGTGGTAGGCCGCGTAGAGCAGCCGGGCGAGGCCGAGGTCGAGCGCCGAGCTGCCCGGGGCCCAGGTGCCGGGAATGATGAGGTCGACGTCGACGCCCTCGACGTCCATGTCGCGCAGGCGGCCGGTGGGGTTGTCGTGCTGCACGCCGACGGAGACGCCCTTGCCGGCCAGGTTGTCGACGCGTCCCTCGAGGGCGCCGCGGGCGCCGGCGCCCTTCGCCGTCACGCTGGCGCCGGCCTTCTGGCCGGCCACGCGCTCGTAAGGGATCGGGTTGATGCGCAGGATCGAGTACGGCGTCTCGGGATGGCCGCGGCCGGCGGTGGGCTCGAGCACGCGGGTGTAGGGCGCCAGCTCCGCGGCGCGGGCGCGCAGGTCTGCGTCGGCGTAGCGGAGGAGCACCTCGACGCTGGGAGTGACGTGCGTGTCGACGTCGATGACGCGGTAGCCTGCCCTCATCGCACTCCTCTCGCCCCGCAGCACGCGCCGGCGGCGCCGCTAGCTGGTCGTCTGTTGGCCTGACCATCAGGGTTGCGGCAGTATAGCAGCGGCCCGGCGCGGGATCAACGCGCAACCATCCGGCGCGGCGCCGCGGCGGCTCCATGGCCGCCGCGGCGCCGCGCCGTGTCGCAGCCAGCACGATGCCTGCTTCGACATGCAGGAAGAAGGCGGACTATGATAGCGGGAGCGCCTGCTCCGCTCGCGGTCCGGCCGGCGCGGTCGAGTAGGTGCGCTGTGCTGGAGGGAACCCGATGATCGCCCCCTCACGCCTTCGCGCTTCCCGGAGCTACCTGCTGACCGCGGCGCTGGTGGCCGCCCTGCTCCTCGCGCCGAGCGGCCCCGTGCTGGCCCAGAGCCCGCCGTCGGGCGATCAAGGGCCGCGCTTTGGCCAGTGGGGGCCCGGCCGGCCGCCGCCGGCCGCCGAGGGCCCGACGACCGCGCCGCCGCCGGGCCGCCCCGCGCCTGGTACGCTGCCGCAGGCGCCGGCGCCGTCTGCGCCCGGCGCGCCGCCGCCGGCACCCGCGCCGAACTACTGGGGCGGCTGCAACTGGGACCTGCGCGGCACCTGGCAGGTGGCGGGACGGCAGGACACGCCGTCCTTCCGCTTGTACCACACGACGGCCCACATCGAGCAATACGCGAACTGGCTGCAGATCGAGCAGGACGACGGCGTGTCCTACTACGGCCAGTGCAACGGCAACTCGATCCAGCTCGACGTGTACTCCGGCGACCAGTTCATCGGCTACCAGGACGGCTCGTTCAACTACTACGGCGGGGGCTGGGACCGCTGGAGCCTGGCGCGGATCCAGTTCTCCTGGCAGACCTACGTGCCGAGCTACGCCGCCGGCCACGAGACCTGGCACCGCTGGTAGCCCGCGCCACCTGCCCGCTGGCTAGCCCCTCGTGGCGCCCGCTTCCAGCGAACGCCGGCAGCCGGCGCGCGCTCTGCGCAGTCCCCCTTCCACGCCGCGTGTGGCCTCGCCCGGTCTGGAACGTGCAACAGACCGGCGGGCCACCGGGCTCGCGGCGGCCGGCCGCCGGCCGCCGGCGAGGATCGGCGCCGCTCACGATAGAGGGGAGACAGCATCATGTACATCTCGCGGCTGTCGTTCTACACCCGCCCCGGCCACACCGAGGAAGTCGCGCACCGCCTGAACCAGCTCGCGGACATGGTCGTCGCCACGGGGGTTCCCCGTCCGCGGGTGCTGCGGGTGTCGATGGCCTCGCCGGGCGCGCCTGATCTGCAGTTCGAAGAGGAGATCGACAAGCTCTCTGACCTGGAGCGCAGCATGGGCGACGTGACGCACAAGGAGGCGTTCCGCCGCTGGAGCGCGGACGTGTCCGATCTCCTGCTGCACGCTCCGAAGCGCGAGATCCTGACCGTGGAGAGCTAACCCGAGCGCGGCGATTGGCGCGGGCCCTGGCGTGTGCTATATAAACAGCAACTTCGCGCTCGGGGGCCTCCGGCTGGCGGCGCGAGGCAAGCTCGACCCCTGGCCAAGGGCCGGGGGGGAGACGACGGCATGGCGGCCAGCTCGCCCGTCGAAGAAGTCAAAGCGCGCGTCGATCTCGTCGATCTGGTCGGCAGCACCGTAGCGCTCCAGCGATCCGGGCGCAGCTACCGTGCGCTCTGCCCGTTCCACGCCGAGAAGACGCCCTCCTTCTACGTCTTCCCCGAGACGCAGACCTGGAAGTGCTTCGGCTGCGGCGCCGGCGGCGACGCCTTCTCCTTCGTCATGCAGCGCGACAACGTCGAGTTCGGCGACGCCTTGCGCGAGTTGGCGGCCCGCGCCGGCGTGACGCTCGAGAGCCACGTCGATCCGGCCCGCCAGGAGGCGCACGAGCGCCTGTACCGCGCCAACGAGGCCGCGGCGCTCTACTTCTACGCCCTGCTCATGCAGCGGTCCGAGGGCCAGGCGGCCCGCCGCTACCTGGAAGGCCGCGGGATCACCACCGAGACCTGCGAGCGGTTCGTGCTCGGCTACGCGCCGGACAGCAGCAGCGCCCTGCGCGAGCACCTGCTGGGCGCCGGCTTCACGCCCGAGGACCTGCTGGCCGCCGGCCTCGCCGTCGAGCGCGACGAGGCCGGCGCTCCGCCGCGCGATCGCTTCCGCCACCGCCTGATGTTCCCGATCCGCGAC
>Ga0070739_10006058_pt1 | contig 13475 bp, 10 predicted proteins | sample Coa_R1_7_FD_66445 | JGI IMG/M metagenome (GOLD analysis project Ga0070739, IMG submission 66445) | Surface soil microbial communities from Centralia Pennsylvania, which are recovering from an underground coalmine fire - Coalmine... | ecosystem: Environmental > Terrestrial > Soil > Unclassified ... | reverse complement strand
CGACACACCCTTTGGGAGCCGGAAACGTCGACCATCCAACGGCGAACATCGAGCGCCCAACCGTACTAAATCAGGAACATTCGATGCTCGGCGTTCGATGTTGGCCGTTTGAGGTTTCATGGTCTTAGGTCGTTGGCATATGCAATCAAATTTTTTTCAAATATCCCGGAATATCCCGGAATATCCCGGTTAAAGTGTAACCAGGTGAAACAAGCTGCAACGCTTCCAGGATCCGATGCTCGATGCTGGCACGCGACGGTAGGGACGGACCGCTGGGCCGTCCGCGCTCGGACCCCTCGCAAAATTTTTCGCCGTAAGTGAAACAAGGTGAAACGAGCTGAAACAAGGTGAAACACCCAGTCAGTTTTTGCGTGAATTTCACGCCAAGTGCCCGCGTAAGTGAAACGTTCCTGGCAGGGACGGGCTGCTGAGAGTCCGAGCAGAGGTGAAACGCGCGGCAGCGTCTTGGACTGCGCCTGCGTCCCGCAGGGACAACCTGACAATAGCCCGGCGTTTTAACGCCGGGTGCGCGTGTTAACAAGATTCCAAGTTCCGAACGGGACGGTTGAGGCACAATTCCAAATTCCGTTCGGTTGGCCGGATTTTCAGCCGTGCCTTCGGCACTTGTAACCCCTACCCGGCATTGAAATGCCGGGCTAGTGTCAAGCGTTCCTTCGGAACGGCGGCCGGGCGGCAGCACGGCCCTAAAGCCCAAAGGCTCTCCACCATCCCCATTTGTCCCATTCACCATTCCATTTTCAATGGTCATTTGGGACCAGATTACCATGGCGACTTTCTAAAAATGAAACGTACCGTAGGTTTGACAGCATTTTTTTATTTGATGAATCTTTGTGAAAAAAAGCCGGTTTCAATCAATGTTTATGCGGTTTTCGACCTTTTAAAACTACATATGTAGTTTGCGTGTAGGACAAAAAACTATTTTCCCTACAAACCAAAAGTGCCGTTTTCCTGCCAAGCAGGCAAAGTCTGCACCCAATTTTTGGTTGCCCCCTGAAGCATAAACTCTCAACTATCAACCGTTTATTAACCGCAGAGACGCGGAGGCGCAGAGAAGTTGAAAATAAGCAACCTGCCGTTCTCCCAGCACGGCGAAGCCGTGCCAGAAATTAGCCGGGGGGTTGAGCGAAGCGACACCCCCGGAAAGCTGCAAACACAATTTCTTCCATTCTGAAGGGATGGCAGAATTTATCGACGTCCTGTCGCACTTTTCTGGCACCCCTCCAGGGTGCAAATCATTTTCATACTTTTCCGGGGGTGTCGCGAGCTTGCCCGTCTGGAAAGACCTCGCTCAACCCCCGGCTAATTTCTTGCAACCCTCCAGGTTGCTTTTCTTCGTGCGTTCCTGAATCTAATTTTCACCTTCATCTGCGGTCGTCCACGAATCGGCGGAGGATAAATCACTCAGGCTCTGCCGCAGGCAGTTCGTTGCCTGATTTTGTGTAGGCAGGAGGGACGTAGAAATTCAATGTCACCAGCTTGGTGGTGCCGGCATTTCGGATTTCATGGTTTTGGCCGCGCTCGATCAAAACAAGGCTGCCGGGCTTGAGCGCAATCTTTTTGCCTGCAATGGTCGCAGAACCTTTTCCGGAGACGATAAAGAGCCATTGGTCCGCCCGGCGATGATTGTTATCGGGCCCGCCTTCTTTTCCTCCGACCGGAATCACCATGGTCGCCGCTTGCGACCTTTTGTTGCCAGCGACCACCGCAAACCCTTTCCCGAATCGTAAATGTGTTGCCTTCATAATTGACCAACCAAGTTACTACAGAACCGTTATTTTGTGCGCACGGATGAGAACCGAGCTTTGGCTGAAACGTTCTTCCAGCATCGATTGAAAAGATCGCCACCATTTTTTGTCGAGCCGGACCGCCATCACCTCATACACAATGATATCATCCCGCTGGATGGTTCGTTTTGTTCGCCAACGACCTTCCGCCGGCGCCCTGGTGTAGGCAGTCAACCCATGAAATTTCCCTGTGAGCTGTTCCTTGACCCCTTGAAAATATCGCGCAGGAAATCTTTTCCCTGAATTGCTGAACACCGGCAAAAGAATCTGAATGAGATACATAGTCCACCCTGAAGCAACGTTAGCACATTATGGTTTCGGACGAGAAAGGGGTGTTTACGCAAATTGTGCCGAAGGGATGAAAACGGAATCTGCTCCGGAGGAGCATCGGAAATTAGCCAGACACGAAGTGTCTGGTGGGGCACGTCGAATTGTCGCGTCCTGAAAGGACGCTGGAAATTGTAATCGTTCGAATTCATTGCGTTCAATTCCACCGTCCTTTCAGGACGAATTTTCTTTGGGTTTGCGTACCAGGCACGTTGTGCGTGGCTAATTTCCGGTTCTCCCTTCGGGACTTAAGCGAGAGAGGTCCATAGATGGAAGCGCCGGCCTACGGCCAGACGCAGCGATGTGTTCGGCGAGACGCCGAACACGGCACCCCAGAGGCGTGCCTCCCCAAACTGCTACCGCGGTTGCATAACCTGCAACCCGGGTTTTTGATCTTTTCCAGCAAAGGGCGGAGCAACCTCGCGTTGCGCGAGGGCGTAATTGCGTTCGGTCTTCCATTCGATGAAGGTTTTGAGCGCGAGGGTGGCGAGGGCCATGAAGGCGAGCAAGGCGGCAATCGCAAAAGCAGCGGTTTCGCCGCCGGGATCTTCGTAAAGGCTTTGGACGCGCAGGGACATGGTTTCGGTTTGGCCCATGATGCGCGCGGAAACGACATAGACCGCGCCGAACTCACCCATCGCCCGCGCGTTGCAAAGGATGACGCCGTAGAGCAATCCCCATTTCACCGAGGGCAGCGTGACGTGCCAGAACGTTTGCCAGCCGTTTGCGCCGAGCGTCAACGCGGCTTGTTCCTGCTCGGACCCGGTCGATTCCATCACTGGAATCAATTCGCGGGCGACGAATGGAAATGTGACAAAGGTCGTCGCCAGCACCATGCCGGGTACGGCGAAAATGATTTTGATGTCGTGGTCGTAAAGCCACGCGCCGAAATAACCCTGCAATCCAAATAGCAAGACAAACAGCAGCCCGGAAACGACCGGCGAAACGGCGAACGGCAGGTCTATCAGGGCGACGAGGATGGCTTTGCCGCGAAACTGGAATTTGGCGATGGCCCACGAAGCGGCGAGTCCGAAGATGAGATTCATCGGCACGCTAATGGCGGCGATGATCAGCGTGAGGCGAATGGCGGAAAGGGAATCATGCGTCGAAAGCGCCGCCAGAAAATAACCGAAGCCCTTCGCAAATGCCTGGGTGAACACGCTGATGAGCGGCAGAAGGAGGAACACAAGCGCAAATGCCAGACCGACGCCAATGAGCGTCCATTTCACGAACGGCGATTCTTCCATGCCACGCCGCGAAGGCAATTGGCGTTTGGCAAGATTGGATTTGGCTGCGCCGGCCATGAAAAAGTTTTGAGTTTAAAGTTTAAGGTTTCTTTAACGAAGTAATTCGCTGCCAACCTGGAAAGAAATGGAACGAGGATTGCATTTTGGGGAGCGCACGCCTCTGGCGTGCTCCGTTCGGCGTCTCGCCGAACGGCGAAGAAGCAGGAAGCACCCGGCGAGACGCCGGGTGCGGCAACCGGGACGGTCGCGCTCCCCAATTACTATCGCTGTTGCAATCCTATCCAATAACACAATTCACGTTTGAATTTTGGTTTCCAAGTTCATCCAAAGATATTTCATTTATTAAATCTGCCGGACCAGAGTTCGAGCCAGTTGATGATGATGAGCACAAAGAAGGAGGCAGCCAGCATGACGGCGGCAATGGCGGTCGCGGCTTCGATCTCATGCTGGTCGAGTTGATGCACGATGAGCGCGGGAACGATTTGTGTCTTGAACGGCAGATTGGCCGAAACGAAGGTGACGGAGCCGTATTCACCGACCGCGCGCGCGAACGACAACGCGAAACCGGTAAGGATCGTCGGCAGAAGTGTCGGGACGATGATTTGCACAAAGGTGCGCAGGCGGCTGGCGCCGAGCGTTGCGGCAGCTTCCTCGACTTCCTGTTCCAAATTTTGCAGAACGGGCTGCAACGTGCGGACGACGAAGGGCAGGCCAACAAACGTCAGCGCGATGACGACGGCGAGCGGCGTGTAAACGGCCTTGATGCCGAGCGGCGCGAGGAAACGCCCGAGCCAGCCGTCCGCGGCGAAGAGGCTGCAGAGCGTCAGACCAGCAACGGCGGTGGGCAACGCGAAAGGAAAATCCACGAGCGCATCGATGAAGCGACGGCCAAAAAAACGGTAGCGCACGAGAATCCAGGCGAGCAACGAGCCGAAGATGGCATTGGCCGCCGCGGCAATCAGCGAGCCAATAAACGTGAGCTTGTAGGCCGCGACGGCTTCGGGAGCGCTGATGAGCTTCCAAAATTCAGTCCAGGAAAGCTGGAAGGCTTTCAGGAACAGCCCGGCCACGGGAATGAGCACCAGCACGCTGAGATAAAGCAGCGTGTAGCCCATCGTCAGCCCGAAGCCCGGCAGCGGGTTGAATTTTTTTGTTCTCACTCTAAATGTTCCGCGATTGAAATCAGTCGCAGGCAGGTAGGACGGGCACTCCGTTGCCCGCCGCAGTGCGCGCCTACTCTCATTTCCCAATCGCACCGGAAATTTGGTCGAACGTTCCGCCGTTGGCGAAGTGCGCCTTTTGCGCCTCCTCCCAACTGCCAAACATTTCCTTGATGGTGAACAATTTGACTTGAGGAAATTCGCCGGCGTGTTTCTGGGCGACAGCCGGAAGGCGCGGGCGGAAGAAATTGCGCGCGGCGATTTCCTGGCCTTCAGGCGAATAGAGATATTCGAGGTATGCCTTCGCGACTTCTTCGTTCCCGTGGTGCCGGGCAAAATGGTTCAGCACCGCAACCGGCGGCTCGGCCAGAATGCTGATGGATGGGACGACGATTTCGAACTTGTCCTTGCCACCCTCGGGGAGCGTGCCCAGCGCTTCGTTTTCCCATGCGATGAGGACATCACCGATGCCGCGCTGGACGAACGTGGTGGTCGCCGCGCGCGCGCCAGTGTCCAGCACGGCGACATTTTTGAAAATGGCCTTGAGAAATTCCCGCGCCTTGGAATGGTCTCCGCCGGTGCGTTTGAGTTCGTAACCATACGCGGCAAGATAATTCCAGCGCGCGCCGCCGGAACTTTTCGGATCGGGCGTGATGACGGAAATACCGGGCCTGGCGAGATCGTCCCAATCCTTGATGCCTTTGGGATTTCCTTTGTGAACGAGAAAAACAATCGTCGAGGTGTAGGGGCAACTGTTGTCGGGCAAACGCTGCTGCCAGTTGGTCGGGAGGAAGTGACCTTTGAGCGCGAGCGTGTCGATATCATAAGCGAGCGCAAGCGTGACGACATCGCCATCCAAGCCATCGAGCACAGCGCGCGCTTGTTTGCCCGAACCGCCGTGGGACTGGTTGATGGTGACGTTATTGCCGGTTTTCGCCTTCCAATATTGCGCAAACGCGGCGTCGTATTCCTTGTAAAACTGACGGGTGGCGTCGTAGGAAACGTTTAGGAGCGTGTAATCTTTGCCTTGTGCTACTAACGCCGTAAGCGCAAAAAGCCCAATCAAAACCCTATTAAATAGTTGCATGCACATATGTTTACATGATAATCTCTACTATGTCAATAGATATTATAAAGCAGGTCTGAGCGAGATGCTCCACCCTTCCCTTTTTCAGGCTTGAAAGCGGCGCCGTTTCGGACGCAATTTACCGCCTCAACCAGCTTTGCTTGCTCATGAACCTAAAAGACAGTTTTCTCACTCTGCTCGGAACAGTCTCAATCACCCGAACGTTGGCGGTTGCTTTGGCGATCGTCTTTTGTTTCTCCGCTGCAAAAGCGAAGGCAGCCGATGCGTCGCATCCCAATTTCATCATCATCCTTGCCGACGATCTGGGCTACGGCGACATCGCGCCGTTCGGCTCGAAGACGAACCATACGCCCAACCTTGACCGCATGGCGCGCGAAGGGATGAAGTTGACGAGCTTTTACGCTGCGCCGGTTTGCACGCCATCGCGCGCGCAGATCATCACCGGCTGCTACGCCAAACGCGTTTCCTTGCCGGATGTGTTGATGCCAGTCAGCGCCATCGGCATCAATTCGTCCGAACACACCATTGCCGAACTGCTGCGCAAACAGGGTTATGCGACGATGATTGTTGGCAAGTGGCACTTGGGTGATCAGCAAGAGTTTCTGCCGACACATCACGGTTTTGATCACTATTTCGGCCTTCCCTATTCCAACGACATGGGGCCGCAGGAGGCGAAGGACCGCGGGATCAAGCTGAACCGCAAATCGCGTCCGCCGTTGCCGTTGATCCGCGATGGCAATATCATCGAAACTTTGGACGCGCGCGGGCAGGAATTGATCACGTCGCGTTACACGGAGGAGGCGCTGAACTTCATTCGCGAGAACAAGAACAACCCGTTCTTCCTTTATTTCGCGCACACGGCTGTCCATGTGCCGCTGCATCCGGGCGACAAATTCCGCGGCAAATCGGGCAATCTTTACACCGATTGGGTGGAGGAAGTGGATTGGAGCGTGGGTCGCGTGCTGGACACGTTGCACGAGCTTGGGCTTTCTGACAACACGCTGGTGTTTTTCACGAGTGACAACGGGCCGTGGCTCGCGAAAGGCACGAACGCCGGCTCGGCGGGGCCGTTGCGCGGCGGCAAGATGAGCACTTATGAAGGCGGTGAACGCGAGCCGACCATCGCCTGGTGGCCGGGAAAAATCCAGCCGGACAGCGCCTGCGATGCGGTCGCGGCGAACTTCGATTTTCTCCCGACGTTTGTGAAGCTCGCGGGCGGAACAGTGCCGGCGGACAACAAAATTGATGGCAGGGATATTTCGCCCATGTTGTTCGGAAAGACAAAGGAATCGCCGCATGAGGCATTTTATTATTTCACCGGGAACCGTTTGCAGGCGGTGCGTTCCGGGCCGTGGAAACTGGCCATCGTTCCGCGCCAGGGCGAGGAAAAGCCGGGCAAAAAGTTCACGCCGATTCTTTATAATTTGGACGAGGAAATCGGCGAGAAAACGGATGTCGCTGCGAAGCATCCGGACGTGGTCAAACGGCTGGAGAAATTGGCTGACAAGATGGATAAAGATTTGGGCAAGACAAAAAACGGTCCGGGTGTGCGTCCGCCCGGGCGCGTGGATAATCCGGTCGGCCTCTGGCTGCCAGGACAGGAACCGACGGTGGAATGAATGGTGTTTGTCCAGTTCAGAGGAATGCTTTCCCAGGAAGCGAAAGGCTAGATTGAATTTACGCTCACCCTCACCCTGATTTCCCCGCGAAAATTCGTGAATTAAACCGATGATCGGGACAGGACGCTCTATCGCATTATCCAACCCGGCGCGCTTTGAGCCCTCTCTCCCCGCAAAAGTTTTTGCGGGGAGAGAGCCGGAGAGAGGGGCTCTTAAATTGGAATCCAATAAAATCGCGGTTATTCACAATCAGCGCCTCCTCTCCCCAGCCCTCTCCTCCGCTGCGCGGAAGAGAGGGAGTTTGCGTTTTGAACGTTCTCTGAGTATCGTCCATACCCTGCCAACCGATGCGTTTAACCCAGGTTCATGGGAGGGACGGGGTGGCCAGCCTTCAAACATATTCATCTGTAATTTTTTCAATTCCTTAAAAGCTCCTAAGTAAAATCAGCCCGCGGGTTGCGCCTGAATGGGTAGTGTGAAGTAGAGAGTCGTCCCTTCATTCAACTTGCTTTCGGCCCAGGTCCGGCCGCCGTGGCGCATGATGATACGGCGCACATTCGCAAGGCCGACGCCTGTTCCCTCAAATTCACTCGCATCGTGCAGACGCTGGAACACGCCGAATAATTTTTCGCTGCTGCGCATGTCGAACCCGACGCCGTTGTCGCGCACGCAAAACATCCATTCACCGTCTTTTTTTTCCCCAAAGACGCCGATGCGGGCGGGCGCGCGGGGGCGGGTGTATTTCACCGCGTTGGACAGCAGGTTAACCCAAACCTGCTTGAGCAAGGCGCGATCACCCTGGATCGTGGACAGCGGTTGGACATTCCATTCGATGTTTCTGCCTTGAATGTCGGTTGCCATTTCGGAAATCACTTCCTGGACAAGCTCGCCCATGTTGAACGTGTCCTGATGCATCTCCGCGCGGCCCAACCTTGAAAACGAAAGCAGGTCTTCGATCAATTTGGTCATCAATGTGGCCGATTTGCCGATGGCGTTGAGAAAACGTCTTCCACTTTCGCTCAGTTTCGTATCAGAATCCTCGTGCAACGCTTCGACATAGCCGTTGATGTGGCGCAATGGGGCGCGCAAATCGTGCGAGACCGAGTAACTGAATGCCTCCAGCTCCTTGTTGGCCAATTCCAGTTCGGCCGTGCGCTTGCGGATGCCTTCTTCCAACAACTGGTTTTCAATGCGCAAACGGCGCACCGCCAGCGCGCGCGTGAGCACCGGCATGATGACACTCAAGCGGAACGGCTTGAGGATGTAATCGAAGGCGCCGATTTTCATCGCTTCAACCGCTGTCGAAATCGTTCCCTCGCCTGTCATGATGATGCCGACGAGATTGGGATCCAGTTCCTTGGCTTCCTTGAGCAGGGCGATGCCATCCATTTCCGGCATCATCAAATCGGTAAGGACAAGGTCGAAACGGCGGGTGCGCAGTTCAGCCAGCGCAGCTTTCCCCGTGGTGAAACCAGTGGCGGCAAATCCGTTGTCGCGAAGCGTGTCACAAAGCGCCTTCATCTGATTGGGTTCATCATCCACGATGAGAAGTTGTGCCGCGTTTTTGGCGGGCGCGGATGCGGATTCAAATGGCATAACGCTCTAAGATATATTTATTCACTATCTTCCGGATGGCAAATGATGCGCCAGCGCTTCGCGCAATTCGCGTAGTTTGGGCGGCTTGCTCAACACGCGGTCCACGTTGGGCGGCACGGTTCCTTCGGCCATCAGTCGCTGGCCCCAGCCGGTCAAAAGAATCACCAGAGTGAAAGCGGACATGGACTTGACCGCGCTGGCGACCTTGCGCCCGTCCACATACGGCATTCCCAAATCCGTGATGACCGCGTCGAACGGTTCGCCCTTTTCCATTGCGGTGCGGAAAATTGAGATGCCTTCCTGCCCGTTGGTGGCTGGCGTAACCTTGTGGCCGTCCGCCTCCAAGGTGTCGCGCAGGGATTTGATCAACATCGGGTCGTCATCCACGACGAGCAATCGCATTCGCTCAGGCATTGGATATGCGACGCGTGAGGTCGGAACTTGCACGCTGGCCGGCGCGGCAAATGTCAGCCGCACCGTAGTTCCCTTGCCCAACTCACTTTCGATTTCGATGTCGGCACTATGCCGTTGCACGACTCCATAAACCATCGCCAAACCAAGGCCTGTGCCGCGCTCGCCCTTGGTGGTGAAAAATGGTTCAAGACAACGACGCCGCGTTTCCTCGTCCATGCCGACGCCCGTGTCGGAAACTTCCACCTGGACCAGGCGGGTTGGATTTTGGCCTTCCCTGCTTTCAACAACCCGCGTGCGCAGGGTCAACGTTCCGCCGTTCGGCATCGCGTCCACGGCATTGAAAACCAGATTGGTGAGCGCCTCGCGGATTTCGTTTTCGGCGCCCATGATATTGGGAATGTTCGGCGCCAAATCAATCTGCGTCTTGATCACAATTCCCTGCTGCAATGGCATGTCGCTCCAACGCGCGCGCGTGAGGTCGAGGACCTGCTGCACCAGACGATTGATCTCCAGCGGCGCAAGCGTGAGTTGCGGCTCGCGCGGGCGGTAAAATTCGCGCAACCGCGCAACCGTGGCGCCGACGTCTTCGACGGCGCGCTGGATGGTCAACAAATATTCACGGGCGCGCGCGCTGAGGTTGGCTTCATTTTCAAGCAGCGATTCGGTGTAAAGGGCGACCGGGGAGAGCGCGTTGTTGATGTCATGGGCGATGCCGCTGGCCATCTGGCCCAGCGCGCTGAGGCGTTCCTGCTGGAGGATGGTTTGCTGCGACTGGCGCAAATCGTCGAAAGCCTGTTGCAGCGCGTCGTGCAACTGTGCCTGGTGCGCAGCAAGGGCGACGTGTTCACACAACTGTTTTAAAAATTCGCATTCACCGCTGGTGAAATTGTCCCTTTCGCGCCGCGCGCCGATCAAAATTCCGAACACTTTGCTTTCGACCAGCAACGGCGCAATCACCAGAGAATGCAATCCGCCGCTGGCGAGCAGTTGGGGAAAATCGGCGCGCACCTGTGACACATCCGGTTCATAGACCAGCCGTCCTTGCATCGCGCGGAACAGGCCATCTTCACGGATGGGCAGGCGCATCTGTTCCGGCAGGTTCAATCGTTCCGTCAGAGACTTGCTTGCGGGCCCGACACTCGCCACGGTCAGCGACCCGGGCGGGTCGTGCAGGCAGATGCACCCGAAATCAATCCGCAAATGGTCTTCCAAACTTTTGATGACGAGATGAAAGATGCTTTGCAGTGTTTCGCGTTCGCCAATGCCGCGCGTGATCTGGTGCAGCAACTGGAGCCGCGACAATTGCGATTGCGCGCGCTCCTCGGCGCTTTTGCGTTCTGTGATTTCGCCGCGCAATTGTTCATTGGCCTTGTGCAAGGCATTCTCGCGTTCCATAAGGCCATTGAGCATCTGGTTGAACGCGGTGGTCAGCGCGCCGATCTCATTGGCTGCCTGCGGCGCGGCGCGAACGGAATAATCCTTGCGTTCGCCGATGGCGCGCGCGGTTTTCGCCAATTCCAAAATCGGGCCTGAAATGGGCCGCTGCAAAAGCGCAGAAATCAAGAATGCCACGATGCAGGAACCGATCAACACGAGCGCCACAATGCCGCCAAAGAGCCGCAGCCGATCATAAACCCCCTTCGTCTCAACACGAACATGCAGCGTGCCAATCCGTTTTCCGTTGAGAATGACCGGACGGAATAGGTCGATGTAGCCGGAGCGAAAATAAGAACCGTCCGGCATGACGGGGACTGGGGCTTGTGTTTGGCCCGAACGCGAGTAGTCGGCAAAGCGCGTTCCCGCTTGCGTATAAAGTCCGGCGAGGACGACCGCGGGTTCCGATTGCAGGGCGAGCAGCGTGTCATGCGCGGCCTTTTCATCCTGAAACGCCATCGCAGCACGGACATTTTCGGCGACCGCATCGGCGAGCACCGTCGTGTCGCGGACCATCGACTGGCGGAAATCGTAAAGTTCATACGCGGCGAGCACGGCGCAGGCCAGCAACAGCACCACCGAACAGGTCAGCAGGATGACCAGTACCAGCTTGCGTTTGATCGGCAGATTTTGAAACCAGTTCATCATTGCCCGTCTTTCGAAATCTCCGGCTCGACGATTTTGCCCAGGTTGAGCAGTTGGGAGCTGATTTTCAGCCCGTCGCGACGCGCGGCGGCAGGGTTGATCTCGAAACGCACCTTGTTGCCTTCGAGATAAAAATTGATGATGCCGCCACGGCTGGCAAAACCGGGCGCTTCACTCACTGTCAATATTTGCCGACCGCTGAGCCTTGGCAATATTTCCGCAAGCCGTGCCCGGTCCGACTTGCTAATGAAAATCATTTGGCAATGTTCCAATTCCTGGATATGCCGTGAACGCACAATCTCAATGCGACGGCCATGGATGGATTCGCCGCGCACGATCTGTTCGAGCGCTTGACCGAAGGGGTCTTCGCCGAGAATGCCGATGCGAAATGGAGCTTCTGGATTCGCAAAGGTCTTGGGCGGCCACTCGACAAACTGCGCGAAGTTGAACAAAAACGCGGCCTTGATTTGATATTCGCGCGAGACTGGCTGTGCGAGAGTTTTTCCGCAAAGAACGGCGCTGAAAAAAACTGCAAAGCAGAGGAAAAAAGCGCCGCGCAAATGGAAGCGCAAACCACCAGGACCAGAACGGCTCCCAAACTTCGGGCCGCCATGGTTGACTACCATTTCCACGAGACCTTTCCGTAAACGCTGCGCACGATGTCTTCCCGGCCGCCGGGCGCGGCTGTCGGCACGCCGTATTCCGCATGCCGGTCATGCAAAAGATTTTGGCCGACAATGGCGATTTCCAGCCGCCGGGTCGGGTGCCACGCCAGCCGCGCGTCCATTTCGAAATAGCTGGGCACTTCGGCAGGCATGCCATTGGCGTTGGGATTGTTCACGATCAACTTGTCCACATAACGTAATTGATGATCAAATTCCATGTGAGCCGGGAGATCGAACGAGTTGCGGAAAAACACCTGGTTTTTGGGATCGGCCGTTTCGTCCAACGCGTTAAAAAAATCAAAACCGCCGGAGCGCACATGGATGTGTTCCGAGATGCCGTTGTAACCAGCATGGAAGCGCCAGCCTTCGAGCACTTGATAAGTCAAGCTCGCTTCAAGCCCGTAAGTGTGGCCTGTGAGATCATTTTCCCAATGCAATGGAAGGAGCCCGCTCAAACCGCCAGGGGTGATGCCCAGGCTTCGGAGATCCGTGTAGTCGTTAAAGTAAGTCGAAATGGAAGTGGAAAGCTTCGGAGTCAATTGCGCCCGATAACCGAGTTCGTAGGCAATGAGCGCCTCAGATTCAAAAGTGGGCGTGCCGGTCAACAACGCGGGCTGGCCAGGAGCGCCTTCCCGAAGGTCGGTGTCAAAACGCGATGGCGTGCGCACGGCGCGCGACACAGCGCTCCAAAGCATCTGGTTGGACGTGACGTTGAATTGCAATCGGCCGCTCGGTTCCAGTTCAAAACCGGTGTAGTCGTTGTGCTCGAGCTTTGTTCCCACAGTGAGATATAATTTTTCCATCAGCATGATCTGGTCCTGCACAAAGGCATTGTACAAATGCCGGTCAAGAGTTGCGGGCACGAACTGCAGTATCTCCGATTCACCAACTTCATCATGCGTGAAACGGTAGCCGGCGCCCCACGTGACCTGGTTGCGCTCGCCAAGATGCACACGGTATTGAAAATCCAAGTCATAAGTCCGCAAATCGTCCCTGACAAATTCCGTCGGCAACGGTCCGGTGGCGCTCACGAACGTTTGCGGCGAGAGCAGATGCGTTCGATCATAATAGAGCTGCAAGCTCAGGTCGGCATTATCCGAGACGACGTGCGACCAGCGACTCAAAAGATTGCCGCCGCTTTGATCTCCAAGGCCGCCGGCGGGCACCTGCAAGTCAGAACCATAAATATCGCCTTGAAAAGTGACGACGTCGTTGGGAGTTGCGTCCGCATCCAGTCGAAAACCACCCTGCCCCATCTGCCACGAATCATTGGCGGGACTGCCGTCAGGATAGACTTCGTTTCCGCGCTGGAACCATTTGCCATAGACGCGCAGAAAAACATTGGACGAAAGTGTCGCCCCGTAGCGCACACCGCCAAGATCCCGCAATTGAGTCCCGCCGCCGCCTTCGAGATACAAGCCCTGAGTGTCCTTCGCGCTTTTGGTGATGATGTTGATGACGCCGTTCACGGCATTC
>Ga0070739_10006057_pt1 | contig 13477 bp, 10 predicted proteins | sample Coa_R1_7_FD_66445 | JGI IMG/M metagenome (GOLD analysis project Ga0070739, IMG submission 66445) | Surface soil microbial communities from Centralia Pennsylvania, which are recovering from an underground coalmine fire - Coalmine... | ecosystem: Environmental > Terrestrial > Soil > Unclassified ... | reverse complement strand
CAGATCGTAGCCGCGCCGCTGGCGGAATTCCTCCAGGAAATTCGGCGTCCAGTCCGCGCCATAGACCTCCAGGCTGTCGCTGAACACCGCATACGGCGGATTCTTCCCGCAGGCCGCCAGCAGCTTGTCCCCGACCGTGCTCAGGTGCAGCGCGATGGCCGCCGGGTCGTAATGATCGAGCACCAGGCCTTCCGCGCCGACCGCCGGCCGCTTCACCTGCTGCCGGGTGTGGCTGGCGATGAAATAATATGTCGTCCCGCCGGCTTCCGCCTCCGAGATCAGCTTCTCCCCCGCCGCCAGCGTGGGCGGCGCGCCCTTCACCACGCGCAGCCGCGAGGAAGCCCGCTCGAGCGGAATATGCGGCCCGCCGTACGGCCATCCGCTCGCCAGCGTTAGGTCGAAGCGCAGCCCCAGCTCCTTCGCCTTCTGCGCGGCGAAGGCCAGATCGTCCAGGAATTCCGGCGAAAGATACGGGAAATTGATGTCAACTTCCAGCGGGTACACCGGCTGCACCTCGAAGCCGCCGATGCCGCCTTCCTTCATCTGGCGCATCTCGCGCTCCAGTTCGGGTTTCTGCACCGCCGGCCCGAACCACCACCACCGCATCATGATTCGCGCATCGTCCGGCGGATGCTCGAAGCCGCGCCGCAGATCGGCCACGGACTGCGCCGAGGCCAGCCCGGCCGCGAGCAGAAGCAGAATCCATCGCATGAAATTTATGCTACAGAACCTCCTCCAGCCGCGCCAGCAGCAGGTCCGCGTCGGCCCGCGAAAACACCAGCGGCGGCTTGATCTTGATCACGTTGTGCCGCGGGCCGTCTGTGCTCAGCAGCACGCCGCGGTCCTTCATGCGGTTCACCAGTTCCGTGGCCTCGCGCTCGCCGGCCATCTCGAAACCCAGGAACAGACCGAGGCCGCGCACGTCCGTGATGACCACCGGATGGCGCGCTTGCAACTCGCGCAATCCTGCCATCAGATACTCGCCCGTCGCCCGCGCGTTTTCCTGCAAGCCCTCATCGCGGATCACATCCAGGACCGACATCCCCACCGCGCAGGAAACCGGGTTGCCGCCGAAGGTATTAAAGTACTCCATGCCGTTGGCGAAAGAGGCCGCGATCCCGGGCGTCGTCACCACCGCGCCCAGCGGATGCCCGTTGCCGATCGGCTTCCCCATCGTGACGATATCGGGCACGACGCCCTGCGTTTCGAACATCCAGAAATGCGTGCCTGCGCGGCCGAAGCCGGTCTGGACTTCATCCGCCACGCACACGCCGCCCGCCGCCCGGACTTTGCCGTAAATTTCGCGCAAATAACCCGGCGGCAGGATTACCTGCCCGGCGCAACTCAGCGCCGATTCGCAGAAAAACGCGGCAATATCGTGCGGAATTGGCGGCATTTCGCCCGTTCCCGGCAGCGGCAGCACCGTTACGTGCGGCGGCCGCCCGCGGCCGCCGGGGCCGTTGAATTTGTACGGCGAGATGTCGATCAGGGCGTTGGTATTGCCGTGATACGCCGTATCCATCACCAGCACGCCTTCGCGCCCGGTGTGCGCGCGCGCCAGGCGCAGCGCCAGCTCGTTGGCCTCGCTGCCGCTGCACACCAGGTACACCACACTCAGCGGCGGGGGCAGCATAGCCGCCAGCCGCTCGATGTAGTCCACCAGCGCTTCGTGCAGATAGCGCGTGTTCGTATTCAGCCGCGCCATCTGCTCCGCTGCGGCCCGGACGACGCGCGGATGGGAATGCCCGACGTGCGCCACATTGTTCACGCAATCGAGATACGCGCGCCCGGCCGAATCGTAGAGATACGCGCCGCGCCCGTGCGTGATGTGCAGCGGCTCGCGGTACGAGATGCTCAGCGAGGGCCCCAGATGCCGCCGCCGCCGCGCCAGGAGTCCCTCGCGCGCCGCGGCCCGGCCGCGGAATACGTCGGTGGGCCAACCCTCCGGCAGCGCCGCCAGCCTTTCCAGCAGCGCCCAGGCCGGCCGGTTGCTGATCTGCAGATATTCGTTCTCCGGCGCCGCGGCCGCCTGCCAGGCGCAGTAGCAGACCGACATGGCGAGCCGCGCCGCCGCCAGCGGATAAAGCGCGTCGAGTTCGGCCTCCGAGAGCGGGCGCACCTCGCGGTAGGCCGCCACAATTCGCGCCGCCGCCGCGATGGGCTGCTCCTCGCCCAGCATCGCGTAGGCCAGCGCGATCGCCAGATCGCAGACCGTCGCCGACCACACCATATCGCCGAAATCGAGGATCGAGACGACTCGCCCGCCCCGCACCAGCACGTTGTAATCGTTCGGGTCGCCGTGGATGATGCTGTGCGGCAGCGCGGGCCACGGAACGCGCTCCCACGCCGCGAAGAACGGTTCCACCAGCTTGCGCCGTGCTTCCGGCAGCAGAGCGAGATGCTGCCGCGCCTCGGCCGCCTGCCGCAGATCCCAGTGAAAATGACGATGCGCGGCCGGCCGGTCGAGCCCGGCGAGCGCCAGGTCCACGCGCGCCAGCGCCCGGCCGAGCGAATCGAGCAGCTCCGGCGTACGCTCGGGAATTTCCGCGAACGGCGTGCCGGGAATCCACGTCAGCAGCCGGACGAAATGCCCGCCGGCAACCGCAATATCCTCGCCTGCCGGCGACACCGCGACGCGCGGCCATTCGAGACCCGTTTCCGCCGCGCGCAGCCGGGCCATCGCCTCGTGTTGCAATTCGAGGAATGCGCGCGATTCGCCGCCGTTCGAGATCTTCAGAACATGGTCCGCGCCGATGCGGAAATTCTGGTCGCGCTCGCTCGCCAGCGGCGCCGCCGGGCCGCGAATTCCGTAGAGCTCCACCGCGAGCCGCTCGGCATCCTCTGCGCGGAATCGGGGTGCGTTGGTGACGACCGTAGCCACAGGGTCAGGATAGCGCGACCCTTCTAGCCAACGAAAAACCGCTAATTTTAGCGGTTTTGCGAAAAGTGACCACGGAAAATCAACAACTTGGAAAACAAAACCGCTAATCATTAGCGGTTCTTCGTTGGCGAGCGCCCTATCGGGCCGCTTCCTTATACACCTTCCCGCCCTTCATCACGAAGGCCACGCGCCGCACCGCCGTGATGTCCTCCAGCGGATTTCCCGCCGTCGCCACCAGGTCGGCCTGCAAGCCTTCGACGACCGCGCCGATCTGGTCGCTCATGCGCAGCGACTCCGCCGCCACGGACGTTCCGCTCATCAGCGCGTTCATCGGCGTCTCGCCGCCGTCCTTCACCCGATAGATGAACTCCTCGGCATTGCGCCCGTGCGCGCCGGCCACGCCGTCCGTTCCGAGCACGATCTTCACCCCGGCCTTGCGCGCGCGCCGGATCACGTCCGCCACCAGCGGCAAGCCCTTTTCCATGTAAGCGAAGCCTTCCTCCGTGTAGTTGCCGATCCCCAGGAACTTCGGCTTATTATCCAGGTAATTGTGCAGCACCAGGAAATTGGGGTCGAAGAATGCGCCGCGCGCCGCCATCAGCTTGAGCGTTTCGTCGTCCAGGAACGTGCCGTGCTCGATGGTCGTGCAGCCCGCCTCGACGGACGCCCGCGCGCCGTCCGAAGAATGCGCATGCACCAGCGTCCGAAGCCCGGCTTTATTGGCCTCGCCGCACGCCGCCTGGATCTGCTCCGGCGTCATGGTCATCTTGCCGCCGTCGCGGATGCTCGCCGTCGCGAAGAGCTTGATGAGGTCCGCGCCGTTCGCCTTGTTCTTGTCGACGAACGCGCGGATCTGCTCAGGCGTGCCGGTGCGCTCCGTGATCGGCGTGAGCGAGGTCAGCAGGCGCGGGCCTGGGATCGCCCCGGCGTTGATCATGTCGCGCAGGTTCTTATCGAACTCCGCGCCTACGCTCTGCACAGTCGTGAATCCTCCCAGGAGCGTCGCGTAGAGGTTCGCTTCGCAGTAGAGCGCGGCCTGCTGCGGCGGCGTCTTGCCCCCGCGGCCGCCGAACTGCTCGAGCCGCTGATCCTGGTTGAAAAACCAGACGGGATGCGTGTGGGTGTCGATCCATCCCGGCATCACCGTCAGCCCGCTGAGATCGATGGTGGGCTTCTGCTTCGCGTCCGCGATCCGCGCGATGCGCCCGTTTTCGACGACGATCTCCTTGTTCTTCAGCACGTGGCCCTTGCCGTCGAGGATCGTCGTGGTGCGGATGACGATGGGCTGCGCGGCGGCAAGCCCGGCGGCAATCAGAAACGCGATACCGGTTTTCATGACGAATTAGCTTACCGCAGTCAACCATTTGCCGGTTTGAGCGTCAAATAGCCGGAGGTCCCTCATGCTTCGCCATGCTTTCGCCGCCCTGGTGCTTTCCGCCGCGGCCGCCGCGCAGACGCCGGAGAAGAAGGTTGTCTTCGAAGCCGCCGCGATCAAGGCGCCCGATCCGAACTATTCCGGCAGCGGATGGCACTCCAGCAAACTGGAGCTCAAGATCGAGAACATGAACCTGCGGCAGTTGATCATGGTGGCGTACGACGTGAAGCAATACCAGGTCGCCGGCGGCCCCAAGTGGCTCGATGGCGACCGTTGGAGCATCGTCGCCAAGCTGCCGGACGACACCCAAGTCGATCAGGACGACACCGCCATGCGCCTCGCCATGCAGTCCCTCCTCGCCGAGCGCTACCAGTTGGCCTTCCACAAGGAGAGCAGGGAGATGTCCGCCTACGCGCTGCTGGTCGCAAAGACCGGCCCAAAGCTCGCCAGGAGCGACTATAACGGCAGTTCCAGCAAGGGAGGCAGGGGCAAGCTCACGTGCCGCGGCATCTCGATGGACCGCCTGGCGTCGCTTCTTTCCTCCCGCTTCGAGCTTCCGGTGGTGGATCAGACCGCCCTGCCGGGCAAATTCGATTTCACGCTCGAATGGTCGCCGGACGAAGCCGGCGATTCCGGCGGCCCGACGATCTTCACCGCGCTCCAGGAACAACTCGGCCTGAAGCTGGAATCCCGCCACGTTCCCGTGGAGATCCTCGTCATTGACCGCGCCGAAAAGCCGGGCGAGAATTGAGGACGTGCGCGCCGCCCTCGCCTTTCTGGCCGCCGGCCTCAGCCTGGCCGCTCAGCCCGCAGAAGTACAGAAGTTCGTCTTCGAAGCCGCCTCCGTCAAGCTCGGCGATCAGAACTCGAATGACTCCGGCTGGAACATGACTACCGGCCGTATCCGCATCCGCAACATGACGCTCAAGCACTTGATCATGATGGCGTATAAAGTCAAGGAGTACCAGATCGCGGGTGGCCCGAAATGGCTGGATACCGACCGCTACACCATCGAAGCCAGGCTGGAGGACAGCCTTTCTAAGGCGCTCGGCAACAGTGATCGCGGGGACGACGCTTTGTGCAGTGCCATGCAGGCGCTGTTAGCCGAACGCTTCCAACTGGCGGCCCACCATGAGACCAAGACCACGCCCGCCTATGCCCTGACCGTCGCCAGGAGCGGTCCGAAATTGCAAAGAGCCGAGCATCCCGACAACAGTTCGTGGAACTGGGGCCGGGGGAGGGCAATTTTCAAGGGCGCCAACATGGATTCTTTCGCCACCACTCTCTCCGGCATCCTCGACCGCCCCGTGATCGACCGCACCGGCATCCCCGGCGCCTTCGATTTCAAGCTCGAATGGGCGCCGGACGATGCCGCCGATTCCTCCAAGCCGTCGCTGTTCAGCGCCATCCAGGAACAGCTCGGCCTCAAGCTCGAGGCGCAGCGCCTGCCCGTCGAGATTCTCGTGATTGACCGCGCGGAAAAGCCGGGCGAGAATTAATCCGGCCCGCTTTGGTGCGCTGTCTCCCGGCGGGCGCTTGACTCCGGCCGCCGGTTGGCCCACATTGAATCCAGCGCGGGCCCGCGCCCGCGGGAGGGTCAAGCATGAGAGCTAAACTCGCTCGCAATCGCGTGGATCGGGAAGACGTCCGCCGCATGCCAGCATCCGAGCTCGCCTCACTCGGTGTGCGGCTGCTGGACAGGCAGGAATTCATCCTGCAATGCAGCACGTGTGAGGAAACCTGGTCGCCGCAGCTCGACTCAGACGGCAAGCTGCCCTTCGATGCCTTCGCCTGTCCTGCCGGCTGCAATCGCTAACGCGTCGGCGCAAGCGAAGCCGCGCGGAAACTCACCACCGGAACTCCCCCACCAGCGGCAGATGGTCCGAGGCCACCAGCGCCTTTTTCGTCCGCCACAGCATCAGCCGCTCCAGCCGCAGCACCGGGTCGTAATAGATGTGATCCAGATGCAGGAACGGCAGCACGCCGGGATACGTTTTCGACCGCAGCAGGTGCACGCGGAGATCCGCGCTCTGCAGGTGCTGCCGCAGCAGCCGGGTCGCGAGGCCTTGGGTCCACTCGTTGAAATCGCCCAGCACGATGCGTGGCGATTCGATCTCCGCCGCGTTCAGCAGCTCCGGCGCCACCAGCCGCCGCCCCTGCACGCGCCGTTCGAGCAGGGCGGTCCCCAGGTGCACGTTGAATACGTGCAGCACCGAGCCGTTCACCTGCAGGTCGGCGCGGAGGCACCCGCGCTCCTCCCGCCCGCGCACGCTGAGGTCGTAATTGCGCGCGTCGCGGATCGGAAACCGGCTCAATACCACGTTGCCGTAAGCGTAACCGCGGCGCTTGCGGGTCTCTCCCAGCACATAATTCATGCGCAGCTCTCTCGCGATCGTCTCCGCCTGATGCTCCAGCACCTCCTGGAGAGCGATTACATCCGCTTCGATTTCGAGCAGCACTTCGGCGATGCGGGTGGCGCTGGTCCGCCCGTCCAGGCCGCGGCACTTATGCGTGTTGTAGGTGACCACCCGCATAATTTCAGTTTGCTGCCGCGCCGCCCGCGCGGCTGTGCCCTATGGCACATGCCAGAATCGTAGAGATGGACAACGCCGTCCTCTCCGCTTACGACCGCATCCGTCCCCTGGTCCGCGAGACCCCGACGGAGTACTCCGAAGCCATCGGCGCGTGGCTCAAGCTCGAACACCTCCAGACCACCGGCTCGTTCAAGTTCCGCGGCGCCTCGCACAAAATCGCGCTGCTCACGCCGGAGGAAGCCGCGGCCGGCGTGGTCACCGCGTCCAACGGCAACCACGGACTCGGGGTCGCCGCCGCAGCCCAGGCCCGCGGTATCGCCGCCGAAGTCTTCGTTTCGTCCCACGTCTCGCCCGCCAAGGCCCGCCGCATCGAGCGCCACGGCGCCCGCCTCCACTGCTTCGGCGACGATCCGCTCACGGCCGAACTCGCCGCCCGCGAAGCCGCCGCACGGTCCGGCCGCGTCTTCATCTCGCCATACAACGACCTCGACGTGATGGCCGGCCAGGGCACCGTTGCCGTCGAGCTGCTGCGGCAGCAGCCGCGCCTGGATGCCGTCTACGTCGCGGTGGGCGGCGGCGGACTCATCGGCGGCATCGGCGAATACCTCAAGCAAGCCTCCCCTGCCACCGAAGTGGTCGGATGCTGGGCCGCCAATTCCCCGGTCATGTACGAGTGCATGCGCGCCGGCCGCATCGTCGACGTCTCCGAGCAGCCGACGCTATCCGAAAGCACCGCCGGGGGCCTTGAGCCCGGCTCGGTCACGCTCGATGTCTGCCGCCGCGTGATCGACCGCTCGGTGCTCGTCTCCGAAGAAGAGATTGCCGCCGCCATCCGGCTCGTTCTCGAAGCCGAGCATTGGGTGATCGAAGGCGCCGCCGGCGTCGCCGTAGCCGCCTTCCTCAAGGACCCGCGCCCCGATGCCGCGATCGTTCTCTGCGGCCGCAACATCTCGCCGGAAGCCTGGCGGCGCGTATTCTGAGCCTCAGCGAGGGCCCTGCGCCGCTGCCCGCCGGCTTTGCTCCTCCACGTCCCTGGCGATTTGCTCCACCTGATGCTTCAGGGCGTCCAGTTGCCCCCGGACGTCCTTGTCGAGTTGCGCGGAATTGCTCTGGAATTCATTGGCCCATTGCTTGGTCTCATCCAGCAGGGCGGCCTGAATATCGAGCACGAACTGCCGGGCGCGCTGGATTAGTTTGGCCTCCTGCTCCGCAGTCGGCGGCGTGTCCGATCCCGAGTACAGCAGCACCCAATCCATGCGGAATTCCTGCAGCATCTTGGTCATGGAAGCTGCCGTCAGGATATAGCGGGCCCAGCCGCTCGAAAAGCCGAATGCCTTGTCGAGCCCGATGAGCGCCGCCGCCAGCCCGACCAACAGGGAAGCCATGGGACCGGAATCGACGCCGTTCAGCCTTCCGAAACCCTTGAGGATCTGGACCACGATCGGCGCCAGACCCGCGCCCGCCGTCAGCGCCATCGCCGTGAATTGAATCGTCCGCGAAGGCTTTTTCTTACGGTTTTTCTCCCGCAAATACCAGTGGATCGTTTCCTGCGCCTCGGTTTCGACCAACACCCGCAGCGCCTCGAGGGACTCCGCCGGCTTCGTCCGGTCCCACTTCAGCGCATCCGGCGCGGCCGTCGAGATATCTCTTTTCTTACGATCCACCATGTCACGGAGATTATAAGCTGTAAGCAGATGAACGCGGCAACCGGAATCCTGCTCGGCGCGATCCTGTCCTTGCCCGCCTGCGCGCAGCGCCCCGCCGCTCCCGCGGAGGGCGGCTTCGATTACTACATGCTGGTCCTTTCCTATGCGCCGGACTTCTGCGCCCAGGCGGAATCGCGCCAGGACCCGCGCGAATGCGGTCCCGGCCGCCGCGCCGGGTTTGTGGTTCATGGCCTCTGGCCGCAGGGCGAGAACTCGCGCGGTCCCGAGCGCTGCGGCCCGGCCCGCCCGGTCGCGCGGGCGACCGTCGACGCCATGCTGTCCTATTTTCCGACTCCGGGTCTGGTGCAGCACGAATGGCGCGACCACGGCACGTGCACCGGGCTCTCCGCCGCCGATTACTTCGCCGCCGTCCGCAAGGCCCGCGATTCGCTTCGCATCCCGGAGGACCTGAACCATCCCGCGCAAGAGGTCCATTCCACGCCGGAGCGGATCGAAGCGGAGCTCGCCGCGGCGAACGCCAGCTACCCGGCCGGCGCCTTCCGGACTTCGTGCTATCGCGATGGCGAACTGAAAGAGATCCGCGTCTGTCTCAACCGGGACCTTTCTCCACGGCCGTGCAGCCGCAGCGCCGGCGAGTGCCGCATCGCGAACCTCACGCTGTTGCCCGTCCGCTAACCGAGAATCTACACGGACGTAATCGCAGTGAAACGTCCCGATGGGACACTGCGAGCACAGAGCAATCCCTGATAAGGAGCAAAACTGCATGCGCCGTATTTCCGGGACGCTGTGTCCCGCCCTTGTCCGACGTGTCCTCATCCTTGTTGCCCTGATCGCCGCCGCCGCTCCGTGCGCCCTTGCCCAGTTCGAATCTGCGACCATTCTGGGCACGGTGACCGATTCGTCCGATGCGGCCGTTTCCGGCGCCACCGTCACGCTGATCAACTTGCGAACGGAAGTATCGGCGCAGACCCGGACGGATAACAACGGCAATTATCAATTCGTCAACCAGCGCTTGGGGACCTACCGCGTTCGTGTGGAGATGAAGGGCTTCAAGACCGCGGAGACCGACGCCTTCGATCTGACCGTGGATGCGCGGCAGCGCGTCGACCTGAAGCTCACGGTGGGCGCCACGAGCGAATCCATCACGGTCAGCGATGCGGCGGAAGTGCTGGAATCGGACAGCAGTTCGCGCGGCGAAGTGGTCAACCCGCGGGAAACGGTCGAACTTCCGTTGAATGGCCGCGCCTATGCCGACCTGACGCTGCTGGTCCCGGGTGTCGCCAAGTCTCCGCTCGAAAACGGCACTGATAGCAGCCGGGACGCCTCGTTCAACGTGAACGGGGAGCGCAGCGAGCTGAACAACTTCATGCTGGACGGCATCGACAACAATGCGTACGGCACCAGCAATCAGGGCTTTTCCAACCAGGTGATGCAGCCGAGTCCCGACGCGATCCAGCAATTCAAGGTCGAAACCAACAACTACAGCGCGGAATTCGGCCGCGCCGCGGGAGCTGTTATCAACGCCACGATCAAGAGCGGGAGCAATCAACTCCATGGCGCGGTGTGGGAGTACAACCGCAATACAATTCTGAATGCCACGGGATTTTTCAAGCCGGCCGGCGGCGGCACGCTGCCGTTCAACCAGAATCAATTCGGCGGCGATGCGGGCGGGCCCGTCCGCAGGAACAAGCTGTTCTTCTTCGCCGATTACGAAGGCTTCCGCCGGGTCTACCATCCGCTCCAGTTCGCGACCGTCCCCACCGCGGCAATGGATTCCGGCGATCTCAGCGCCTTCGGACTGCCCATCGCCAATCCGTTCACGGGCGCCGTGGCTCCGAACGGTGTGATTCCGGCCTCGCAGTTCTCACCGATCGCCGGCGCGCTCAAATACCTGCCCGCGCCGAATCTGCCGGGCCTCTCCAACAACTACGAATCCACTCCCGCGGACACGATCTACAACGACAAAGGCGACATTCGGGGCGACTACTTCATCAACTCCAAGATCTCCGCCTTCGCGCGGTACAGCCAGTTCGACACCCGGATTTTCAGCCCGCCGAACATTCCCGGTCCGGACGGCGGCAACTCGAACGGGAACGTGTATGTGCAGACCAAGCAGGCGGCCGCCGGCGCCACCTGGGTCATCAGTCCAACTTCGATCCTGGAAGCGCGGCTGGGCATCGATTACACGCGCGGCGGCAAGACGCCCGCCACGTTGGGAGGCCCGGTGGACGGCTTCACGATTCCCGGCCAGCCGACCGGACCGGGGCTCGGCGGCGGGCTGATCTCCTCCAGCCTGAGCGGCTTCTCGTCGCTCGGCCGCCAGAGCAGCAATCCCCAGTATCAGGACCCCTTCGTCGGCGACCCGAAGATCAATTACACGAAAATCCGGGGCCGCCACACCGTGAAGACGGGCTTCGAGTATCAATTGATCGACACGGCCGTCAGCGATTTCCACCCGCAGTATGGCACCGAGACGTTCACCGGATTTTTCAGCGATCCCGCGTATTTCACGAACCCCTCTTCGGTGAACAGCCTGAGCAGCGCCGCCAAACAGGCCTACAGCCTCGCCGACTTCCTTTACGGCGCTCCGAGCGCCTATGAACTCGATAACAACCCGGTGGCGCACTACCGGCAGCGAATGTATTTCGTCTACGTTCAGGACGATTTCAAAGTCACCTCACGGCTGACGCTCAATCTCGGGCTGCGGTACGAATTCGCCACGCCACAGTACGAACGCGACAACCGGCTGGCCAACTTCGATCCGGTGAACGACACGTTGATTTATCCCACGGGCGGCAGCCTGTACGGCCGCGCATTAGTCCACCCGGATTACAATAACTGGGCTCCCCGCCTGGGCGCGGCATACCGCGTGGCGCCGAAGACCGTGATTCGCTCGGCGTACGGCATCAGTTGGGTGCAGTTCAACCGCATGGGCGGGGAAAATCTTCTGGCGTACAACGGGCCCTACATCATCGACGCCGCGATTTCGCAGTTGCCCAGCCTGGGTTATTGCACCTCCGCCGATGCGCCCGCGGGAACCTGTTTCCGGTCCACGGCGCAGGGCTTCCCGCCGAATTTTACGTCGCCCTCCACGTTCAATACGGCGATCACGCAGGTCCGCTACATCCCCGGAGACAACCGGACCGGCTACGTGCAAAGCTGGCACTTTACCGTGCAGCAGGAACTGGCACGGAACCTGATTCTGGACGTCGCTTACGTCGGCAATCACGACGTCGGCCTGACCATTCTCTCGGACGCCAACCAGGCTCTTCCCAACCTGCCGGGACAGAACCTGCCGCTGCAGCAGCGGCGCCCCATTTCGACGTTTTCCGGCATTGAAATCGCCTTCGACCGCGGTTTCGGCAGCTACGATGCGCTGCAGGTCAAGCTCGAAAAACGCTCCTCCTCCGGCCTGTACTTCATCAACTCGTTCTCCTGGTCGAAAGCCATCGACAACGCTCCCGGCCATCTGGAGAACTATGATGGCGACAACAGCCGGATCAACTACTACAACACCCGCATCGAGCGCGGATTATCCAGCTACAATCAGCCGCTCAACGATACGCTTTCGATCATCTACGACCTTCCCTTCGGCCGCGGCCGGCAGCACAACCTTACCGGCAAGGCGGCGGATCTGGTGTTCGGCGGATGGTCCGTCAATATGATCCACACCATGACTTCCGGGCTGCCGCTCAATGTCGGCTACTCGGCGACCTCCCAGCAGCAGGTGAGCTCGCTGGTTTCCGAGCGCCCCAATCTCACCGGCGCTCCCATTTACCTGCACGGAAGCAATCCCCTCGCGTACCTGAATGCCGCGGCGTTCAGCGTGCCGGACTACACGCAGCCGTTCGGAAATTCTCCACGAAACGTCGCGCACATGCCCGCCTTTTATCAAACCGACTTCGGAATGCACAAGAACTTCAGCTTCCAGGAATCGCGGTACGTGCAGTTCCGGGCGGAGGCATTCAATCTGCTGAACAAGACGAATTTCGCTCCGGTCAGCAGCTTGAATGCCAACAGCAGCGGGTTTGGCGTCTTCACGTCCACCTGGCCGGCGCGGCAGATCCAGCTCGCGCTGAAACTGGTCTTCTGAAACAGCGCGAACTATGATCGCCATGCGGACCGCAATCGTTCTGCTGGCTCTCGCCGGCGCCGGTGTACGCGCCCAGGAGGGCGCGGATCTCCGGCTCAACGAGATCCAGATCATCGGAACCCACAACAGCTACCACTCGGGCATCGGCCCGAACGAGATGATCTGGCTGCGCAAGGTCAATCCGCGCGCCGCCGATTCGCTGGATTACCGGCATCCTTCGCTGACTGTCCAGTTGGATGCCGGCGTCCGCCAGTTGGAACTCGACGTCTACAGCGATTCGAAAGGCGGCCTGTTCGCTCACCCCGCGGCGCCGCGCCTTGTTGCCGAGGCCGGGCTCGCGGCCGATGAGCCGTTCGATCCCGCCGGGATCATGCGGAAACCCGGCTTCAAGGTGCTGCACGTTCAGGATATCGATTTCCGGAGCAACTGCGAGCCGTTCATTGCCTGCCTCCAGGAGATCCGCGCCTGGTCCAAGGCGCATCCCGGACATCTGCCCATCTTCATCCTGGTGGAGAACAAGGACGGCGCGCCGCGCGGGGATTACATGAAGGTTACGCCCGAGCCGCTGACCACGGCAACGTTCGACGCCCTCGATGCGGAGATCCGCTCGGTGTTTTCGCGCTCGGAGATGATCGTTCCCGACGACGTTCGCGGCAGCCACAAGACTCTGGAAGATGCCGTCCTCGCTTCCGGCTGGCCCACGCTGCAAAGTACGCGCAGCAAGGTGATTTTTCTGCTCGATCAGCGGCGCGTCGGCCCTCTTTACACCAAGGGACATCCGGCGCTGGAAGGGCGCGTGCTATTCACGAACGCGCAGCCCGGCACGCCCGACGCCGCTTTCATCGAGGTGAATAACCCGGTTTCCGATCCCGATCTGGCGCCTGCACTCGTTCGCAAGGGATATCTGCTCCGCACCATGACGGATCC
>Ga0070739_10006055_pt1 | contig 13481 bp, 4 predicted proteins | sample Coa_R1_7_FD_66445 | JGI IMG/M metagenome (GOLD analysis project Ga0070739, IMG submission 66445) | Surface soil microbial communities from Centralia Pennsylvania, which are recovering from an underground coalmine fire - Coalmine... | ecosystem: Environmental > Terrestrial > Soil > Unclassified ... | reverse complement strand
ATTCTTCCTGTCGGCTCAGCTCAACTTCACCTTGAGCACGTTCTTCACCTGGGCCGATCGTAAGGAACTCTTCGCGCGCTCGCTGGCCGGGCGCTGGTTCGCGTACAACGCGTCGATCCTCATCACATTGGCCATCAATACCGGTGTATTCCAGCTCTGCCGCCCGCTGGGCGAGTTGGCGGCCAGTGCCGTCGGCGTCGTGGTCGGCGCCGCGGGCAACTATGTCCTCTGCGATCTGCTGGTGTTCCGCGGCAGGCGCGGCGCGCGTGCCGCAGCGGGTCTCGTCGCGGCGCCGACGGCCGCGGAGGCGAGCGGCGCACTGGTGCCCGCCATGTCGGAGGGACGCCGATGAGCTCTCCTGTGCAGGTGCGCCGATGGACCGAGGGCGTGGCAGTGGTCATGCCCGCCTACCGGGAAGAGGACAACCTCGAGGCCACCGTCGAGGACTTCCTCGGCACGCTCACGTCCGGCGGGCACGAACACCGCGTCGTCGTGGTCAACGACGGCAGCCCGGACGGCACCGGCGAGATCCTCGACCGACTCGCCGCGCGGTATCCCGAACGCGTGCTCGCCGTCCACCACGAGAGGAACTTGGGCTACGGGGCTGCGGTGCGCACCGGGATCCGCAGCGCCCTGGATGGCACCGACATGCGCCGACTGCTGCTCACCGACTCCGACGGGCAGTTCAAGGCCGACGACCTGCTCGACTTCCTCAGGGTGCAACGGGAGGAGCGCGCGGACGCCGTCATCGGCTATCGCGAGCAGCGGGCTGATTCGCGCGGCCGGCGGATCAACGCCGCGCTGTGGACCGCGCTCAGCAGAATGCTGCTCAACCACGGCAGCCGCGACGTCGACTGCGCCTACAAGCTGATCGATCGTCAGTGCCTCGAGGACGTCGAACTGCGCGGCGAGGCCGCCGCGATCTCGCCCGAACTGCTGGCCAAGATCCGCGTCGACCGGCCCCGCGTCCTCGAACATCCGGTGCGGCACTATCCGCGGCTGCACGGCGAGCAGACCGGAGCCCGGTTCTCGGTCATCCTGCGGTCGCTGATCGGACTGCTGGGGGTGTACGTGGAACTGGCCCGCGCCGGCCACAAGCTGGGTTGGGCGGCGCGCGCGCTGCGGCCGCGGGACGTGGGCGCGGCGATCGTGACCGCAGTGGCGCTGGTGGTCGCGGTGATCGCGTACGTGTACTACAGCCGCCGGGGACAAGTGCTGGCGTATCCGGATGCGCTCTCTCATGTGCTGATCGCCAGGCGCGTCGTCGCCAGTCCGACCGCCGGGGTGGCGCAACTCGGTGGCGTCTGGCTGCCGCTGCCGGGAGCCCTGGAACTGCCGCTGGTCTGGGTGCGCGGCTGGTACCAGTCCGGCTTCGCCGGGAGCGTGGTCTCGATGGCCGCGTTCGTGCTGACGGCGCGGTACCTGTACCTGCTGACCACACGGATGGCCGGCGGGCAGCGCTTGGCGGGCTTCACGGCCGCCGGGGTGTTCGTGCTCAACGCTAACGCGCTTTACCTGCAGAGCACCGCGATGACCGAGACGTTGATGTTCGCCTGCGCCGCGGCGACGATCGACTATCTCGATCGCTGGTGCCGCTCCGGCCGCTACGCCGATCTGGCGGCCTGTTCGGTCGCCGCGCTGCTCGGCACGCTGACCAGGTACGAGGGCTGGGTCATCTGCCTCGCCGCGCTGTCCGTGGTCGCGTTCGTCAGGCTGCGGCACCGCCGCGACTATGCGCGGTTCGAGGCGCACCTCATCTACTTCGGGCTGATCGGCCTGTCCGGCATCGCGGCATGGCTCAGCTGGAACGCGATCATCTTCCACGATCCGATGTACTGGCAGAACGGCGCCTTCGCCAAGCCGTCGCTGTGGGTGTCGCATGGCGAACCGGCCATCGGCCATCCCGGGACCGCGCTGCGGACTTATCTGATCGCGATGACCGACGTGATCGGTGTCCCCGCACTGCTGGCCGGCGCGGCCGGAGTGGTGCTCCACCTGGCGCGCAAGCGACTGGCGGTGACCGACGTCGCGCCCTACGCGCTGCTCGCGCTGCTGCCGTTCTACGTTTACTCGCTCTATTCCGGTCAGCGTCCGCTGCATGTTCCGCAGGTCGGCGGTCTGGGTCTCTACAACGTGCGCTTCGGCACCGCGATGCTGCTGCCGACGGCGGTGTTCGCGGGCTATCTGGTCAGCCTCGCGGCGCTCGCGGCGCGCCGGGCCCGCTTCAGGGTGTTGAGCCGGCCGCTCGGCCTGCTGCTGAGCGCGGGCGCGCTGGCGTGCGCGCTGGGCACGTCCGGAGTGGCCACGCTGGCGGAGGCCCAGGCGTTTCGCGCCTCGGCCTCCGAGAAGGCGAACACCGTGGCCGCCGCCTGGCTGCGCGCGCATTACGACGGCGGTCCGGTGCTCATGGAGTCCTTCGGCAACGAATCGGTCACCTTCGAATCCGCGATCCCCACGCAGAACATCGTCTACGAGGGCAGTTTCCGCATGTGGCAGCCGGACCTGCGGGATCCGGCGGCGCACGGCATCCGGTGGATCTATCTGCGCACCACCCCGGGCCAGCCGGACGACACCTACCTGGCGCTCAACGCGAACCCCGAGCTCACCACCGACTACCAGCTCGTATACCAGGACTCTGATCGCAGCGTCTACCGCAGGAAGGCCGGCTGATGACCACACTCCCCATCGCCCGGCACGCCGGCGCCGTTCCCGCCGGTGTAGCCGTCACGGTCGGCGAGAACGAGTCGAACGACATCGCGCCGCTACCCGACCGTCTCAGTGCCCGCACACTGCTGAGCACCGGCCAGGCGGTCACGTTCACGCTGGCGGGTTCGGTGCTCGCGGGCCTGCTGGTGCTGCGCGCGCTCGCCGGCATGGGACCGTCGTTCGTCTGGTGGGGCCAGGCCGCGGTGGCGTTGATGACAGTGATCTACCTCGCGGTCATCGGCTTCAAGCTGGCTCTGGTGTTCGGCGCCGGCGGCGCCCCGGTGCTGCGCTTCGACGAACCGGACCTCACCGCGCTGGGCGACGACGTGCTGCCGGTCTACACCCTGCTGGTCCCGCTGTACCGCGAGGGTGCGGTGCTGCCGGGGCTGCTCGCGCGCCTTGCCGACCTGGACTATCCGGCCGACCGGCTCCAGGTGCTGCTGCTGATCGAGCAGGACGACGACGAGACGCTCGGCGCGCTGGCCGGCCTGGACCCCGGTCCTCAGTTCGAGACCGTGCTCATCCCGCCGGACGGGCCGCGCACCAAACCCAAGGCGTGCAACGTCGGGCTGCGCCGTGCCAGGGGCGAGTTCTGCGTGATCTTCGATGCCGAGGACCGGCCGGAGCGGGACCAATTGCGCAAGGCCGTCCTCGCGTTCCGCACGCTGCCCGATCGCGTCGTGTGCGTCCAGGCCGAGTTGCAGTACTGGAATCCGTGGACCAACTGGCTGACCCAGTGCTTCGCGGCCGAGTACGCCACCAACTTCAGCCTGTCGCTGCGCGGCCTGGACCGGCACCGGCTGGCGATCCCGCTCGGCGGCACGTCGAACCACTTCCGCACCGACGCCCTGCGGCGTCTCGGCGCGTGGGATCCGTATAACGTCACCGAGGACGCCGACCTGGGCATCCGGATCGCCCGGCGCGGCTGGGACGTGCGGATGATGGTCTCGGTCACCGAGGAGGAGGCCAACTCCAAACTGGGCAACTGGGTGCGGCAGCGCAGCCGCTGGATCAAGGGCTACTACCAGACCTGGCTGGTGCACATGCGCGATCCGGCGCGGCTGTGCCGGGAACTGGGCCCGAAGCGGTTCGCCGCGTTCCACCTCACCCTCGGCTTCTCCACCTTCACCACGCTGGTCAATCCGGTGTTCTGGGCGCTGACCGCGCTCTACTTCGCCACCGGCACGCGGTATCTTTCGGCCGTCTTCCCGGGCACCGTGCTCTACGCGGGCGTGGTCACCATGGTGCTCGGCAACCTGATGATGTGCTACTGCCTGATGACCGGATGCATGGAGCGCGGCCTGCACCGCGCGGTGCGGGCGATGCTGACGGTGCCGCTGTACTGGGCCCTGATGAGCGCGGCGGCGTACAAGGCGCTGTTCCAGCTGCTCAGGCCGAGCCGCCGGCACTACTGGGAGCTGACGGTGCACGGCCTGGTCGACGAGGAGCAGGCGGCCTGAGCCGGTTCGAAAAGTCCTGATCCCCGGGCAGCTGGAGTCAGCCGCCCGGGGATCGTCGTTTCAGGACTGTCGAGTGCTGTCCGTGAGTCCTGTCAGGGGCTGGTCACTGTGACGTTGTCGAACGTGGTGGCGTTCAGTTGGCCGCCGTTGTGCGAGCAGACGAACAGCCCGATGGTGACCGGATCGGTCAGGCTCACCGTGACCGGCGCACCCGCCTGGGTCCAGGTCGTCCCGTCAGGCGACGTATACGAGGTGACCGTGGTCCCGACGCGGACCATGCGCAGCCAGGCCGGCAGGGTCACCGTGGCGCTGATGGTCTGGTCGGAATTGAAGTTGGACTGGATGTGCAGCCCGTTCCCCGGAGTCACCAGCAGCGCCGAGTAGGCGGTGCCGGAGGTCGTGCTCTGCTTCACCATCAGCCCGGATTTCGCCCAGGAGCTGGTGTTCTGCTGGGCCGTCACCCGCGCGGTGACCGTGCCGTTGCCGGTGAGCGACTGGTAGAGGTAGTTGAACTGGTCCGTGGTGCCCCAGATGTCGTTGCCCGCGCCGTTCACCGTGAACGTGCCGTTGAGGTAGCTCGCGGAGCCGGCCAGCGCCGGGCCGCCGACGTCGGCGTCGGTCCAGCCCGCCGGCAGCTTGCCGGCCACCGAGACATTGTCGAAGGTGGTCGCGTTCAGCTTGGCGTTGTTGTGCGCGCAGACCTCAAGGCCGGCGGTCGCGGCGGCGGCCATGGTGAGTGTCGCGGTGGCGACTTGGGTCCACGTCTTGCCGTCCGCCGAGACGTAGCCGGTGAAGGTGCTGCCGCTGCGCACCAGCCGCAGCCAGGCGTTGGGGAAGGTGAAGTTACCCACCGCGAGGTCGTTGGCGTAGTTCCACTGGAAGTGCACTTGGTTGCCGGGCGTCACCGCGAGCAGCACGTACGCGGAGCCCGCCGTGGTCGACTCCTTGAACATCACGCCGGATTTGGCCCACGGATCGGTCAGGTCCTGCGCGGTGACCCGGGCGGTGACGCTCCCGTCGCCGTTCATGGGCTGATATACGTACTGCTCCTGATCGACGCTGCCCCAGATGTCCGCGCCCGAGCCGTTGACGGTGAACACGTTGCCGTTGGCGGCGGAGAAGTTGGCCGAACCGGGCACGCCGGGGCCGCCGATGTCGGTGCCGGTCCACGGGCTCGGCAGCGATCCGCCGCCGATCGGGGTGACCAGGACACTGTCGAAGGTGCTGGTGTTCAGCGTGGTGGTGCTGTGCGCGCTGACCGCGAGGCCGAGCGTGACCGTCGGCGTCATCGCGATGACCGCCTGGCCGATCCGGAACCAGTTCAGCCCGTCGGATGAGGTGTAGGCGGTGAAGACGTTGCCGGTTCGGTCCAGTCGCACCCAGGCGTTCGGGAAACCGTAGCTCGCGGAGGCGGAGACGTAGTTGAAGCCGTAGGTGAAGACCACGCCGTTGCCCGGCGTCACCGCCACCATCGCGTACGGGGCGCCCGCGGTCGCGCTCTGCTTGATCATGATGCCGGACTTCGCCCACGGGTCGGTCGGGCTCTGCGCGGTGACCCGGGCGACCAGGCTGACGTCGCCACTCAGCGGCTGGTCGACGTAGTTGAACTGGTCGTTGGCGCCCCAGATGTCCGCGCCGCCGCCCTGCACGGTGAACGTCCGGTTCGCGTAGCCCGCCGATCCGGCCGGCGACGGGCTGCCGACGTCAGTGTCAGACCACGGATACGGAAGCCCGGCGACGCTGCCCGTGCCGGTGATCGTCACCGCGGAAAAGGCGGCGGTGCTGGCCGTGCCGGGGCTGTGCGAGCAGTCCGCCATGCCGGTGAGCAGCGTCCCGGCGAGAGCGGTGATCGTGCGCGCCGAGCCAGGGAAGGCTGTCCAGTTGACGCCGTCGACGGAGGTGTAGGCGGTGAAGGTCTGACCGGCCCGGCCTATTCGCAGGTAGGCAGGCGCGGTTCCGCTCACGCCGCCGAGCTGCACGCTGCTGCCGTCCTGGGCGATCCGGTACTGCACGATCAAACCGTTCGACGGCGTCGCGAAGATCGCGTAGTAGGGCGATCCCGGCGAGTCGTTGAGGCGGGTCATCAGCCCGGCCTTGGCCCACGCGCCGGTGTTCTGCTGGGCCGTCAGCTGGGCGGTGACGGTGCCGTCGGTGTTCTGCGCCTGCGAGATCAGGCGCAGCTGGTCCGCGGTGCCCCAGATGTCGCCGCCGCCGGCCAGCACGCTCCACGCGCCGGTGCCGTTGTTGTAGGTCTGGCTGCCGGCGGGCTGGGGCGAGCCGATGTCCTCGCAGGACCAGCCGGTCGGGCACAGGTTAGGCGGTGTCGGCGCGCTGTTCCCGATCGTGACGCCGGTGAACGCCGCGGTGCTGAGCGAGCCGGTGTTGTGTGAGGTGACCGCGAGCCCGGCCAGAATCGTGCCGCTCAACGCGGGCACCGAGACGGTCGTGGCGGGCACCGGCGTCCAGGTGCTGCCATCTGCCGAGGTGTAGGCGGTGAAGGAGGTGGCGGAGCGCGCGACCTGGAGGTACGCGGGGGCGGCGCCGGTCGGGTTCGCCAGTTGCACCGCGTTGTCGCCGTTCACGTCGCGGTAGTGCACTGCGATGCCGTTGGTGGGCGTGACGTACGCGGCGTAGTAGGCGGAAGTCGGGTCGGTGCTGCCGCGCAGCATGACGCCCGCCTTGGCGTTCGCATCGGTGTTGGTCTGGCTGGTCACCCGGGCGCCGATCGTGGTGTCGCCGGAGACGGGAGAGTAGACGAACTGGAACTGGTCCGACATGCCCCAGATGTCGCCGCCGGCGCCGTTGATCGTCCAGGTGCCGGCGCTCTGTGTCGCGTCACCCAGCTTCGCCGGGTTGCCCACGTCCTGGCAGCTCCAGCCGGTTGGGCACGGATCGGCAGAGGGCGCGGGCGAGATCGCGACGCTCGGCGCGCCGATCGACACGGAGGTGTACGTCGCGGTGGCGGTGACGCCCGCGGTCCCGGACTGCCCGGCGAGCCCGGCCAGCGAGGAGTAAGGCAGCGGCAGCGTGACGTTGGTGCCGGGGATCAGCTGGTAGGACGTGCCGTTGACGGAGTACGCGGCCTGGAACAGGTCGCCGGTGCGCTGGACGGTCAGCCGGATCGGCAGCGCGGGCCCGGTGGCGTTGTAGATCTGGCTGACCGCGCCGCCGAAGGACTTGCGGTACTGGACTTTGAGCACGTGGCCCGGGGCTTCGAACACCGCGTAGTACGGCGAGCCCGGGCTGTTGTTCTGACGGATCATCACACCGCTGAGCGAGCCGCCGCCCGAGGGTTGCGCGGTCAGTTGCGCGGTGGCCTGGGTGTCGCCCGTGGTCGGCTCGCTCAGCAGTCGGAAGTTGTCTGACGTGCCATTGAGGCCGGTGCCGCCGGAGATCACCTTCCAGGTGGCGCTGCTGCCGGTGCCGGTGCCGGTCTCGCTGCCGGCCGGGCTCGGGGCGCCGATGTTCTGGCAGGTGAAGCCGGTCGGGCAGTTGGGATCCGGCGGCGGGGTCGTGCTGCTCGTCGGCAGGGCGAACGCGGTGACCTGGCCGCCGGTGTTGCCGACGAAGACCATGCCCTCCGCGACTGAGGGGCCGCCGTAGATCAGCGAACCGGTGTCGTAGCTGTAGAGCCGGTGGCCGTTGCTCGCGTCGAGCACCTCGAACACCGATCCGGCACCGTCCATGACCAGTCCGTTGTCATAGGCGATGGCCGCGATGACCAGGCCGGTGGTCGGATGCTGCCACAGGTACGCGCCGGTGCCGGGATCGAGGGCGCGCACGGTGCCGGGGTACGCCTGGCCGTTGATCGCGCCGGTGCCCTCGCCGAAGTACACCGCGCCGCCGCCGAACGCGCCGGAGGCGACCGGCCCCGCGCCGCAGGTCGGGCAGGTGCCGCCGACGGCGACCTTGGCCTGCCAGACCGGGCCGCGGGAGAGGTGCGCGCGGTCGAAGGCGTAGGCGTAGCCGTTCTTGTTCACCGCGATCACGAGGTTCCGGCCGGACTCATCGGTGTAGAGGATGGTCGAGGTGCCGAAGTCCGAGTCCACCACGGCGTCCTGATCCGGCAGCGCCCAGTAGTCGGCCACCTCCATCGTGGTGGAGTCGATCGCGACGAAGGCCTGCGCCCATACCTGCGAGGCCTGATTGCGGGTGCCGGTCGCGGCGTAGATCAGGCCGGTGGCCGGATCGTAGGCGGGTGAGGTCCAGATGCCGCCGCCGACTTGGCCGTTGGGGACGAGATTCGCGGTGTTCTCGATCTGGTGCGTCGTCAGATTGACCTTGAGCAGCTGGCCCTGGATCAGCGGGCAGTCACCGAAGCTCGCTACGCCGACGTACGCGTAGTCGCCGACGATCAGCGGGCTCGACCAGTTCATGTGCCCGTCGTAGACGCCGGGGGTGCCGGTGCCACCGACCCAGACCCGCCAGTTCACCGCGCCGGTCGAGGCGTTAAGGGCGTACCAGTAGCTGTCCGCGCCGCCGACGTAGACGGTGCCGCCGATCACGGTGGCCACGGAGGACGGCCCGGCCGACGGCGGATTGCCGCAGGCCTGAGTGGGCGTCATGTAGCCGAGGTAGGTCTTCCAGAGCACGGCGCCGGTGGCGGCGGTGACCGCGTACTCGTAGCCGTCCCAGGACGCGAAGTAGGCGACGCCGCTCACGATGATGGGCGAGGTGGCCACCGGACCGCCGGTGGTGAGCGTCCACAGCTTGGTCAGACCTGAGGCATTGCCGGGGTTCAGCGTGGTGTCCGCCGAGGCGGCGTCGCGCGACACATCGTGCAACGAGGTGGTCCAGTCGTCGGTCACCGGCGCTGCCTTCGCCCGCGGCGACGAGAGTTTCACGGCCGGTGCCGGGGTTTTGCCGGCGTAAGCGGCATGACCGCTGGCGGCGGTCCGACCGCCGACCGGGTTCGCGGCCGCCGGTGTGGCCACCCCGGCCGTGACGACCAGCGCCAGAACGGCGGCAGCGGTTCCGGCCAGCTTTCCGCGCGTCCTCGCATGCGACATGGCGAAGCCCCTCCCCCAAGTCTGACGGCTGTTCAAACGGTCTTACGCCGTGCGGCAATATTCGATTGTCACGTCCTAGCGACGTTACCAGATCAACAGCGAACCGTCAGGCCATTCACTCCGTGAAAACCCAATGCCGCCGATTATCCGGAGCGAACCGGCGCGCGCCGGAATTAACACAGCCCCCTGTCGTATCGGGCGGTGCGCTCCTATCCTGGAACCTGCACTGCTTCTATCAGACAGCAGCCAGGGGGGAATCTTGCCTATCTTTTCGCGTGCCCGTACGGCGGTCACCGCCGCGCTGGCGGCGCTCGCCGCGACCATGGTGGTCGGCGCGAGCCGGTCGAGTGCCGCCACGCCACCGCCGCCCAACCTGCCGGCCGGTTTCACTCAGACCCAACTGGCCCATGGCCTCGCCAAACCGATCGCGCTGGCCTTCGCCCCGAACGGCGACCTCTACATCGCCGAGCAGGCCGGCACGATCCTGATCGACCGCGGCGGCACGGTGCTGCCCACGCCGCTCGCGACGCTGCCGAACGTGTACAGCACCGGCGAGTGCGGGCTGCTCGGACTCGCGCTCGACCCGAATTACGCCACTAACGGCTATATCTACATCTCCTATGTCGTCAATGTTACGAACAGCGCAGGCGTCACCCAGCCTTTCAGTCGCCTTTCCCGATTCACCGTCAGCGCGAACGCGCTCAACCCGGCCACTGAGAAAGTGCTCTATCAGGGAAATCAGACACAGAACCAGCACCATGCCGGAAATGACCTCAAGGTCGGCCCGGACGGCGAACTCTGGTGGGCCGTCGGCGACAACGTCCCGTCGATCACGAACGCGCAGTCGCTCACCAACATCTATGGCAAGATGCTGAGATTCAACCTGGACGGTAGCGTCCCGGCGGACAACCCGTTCCTCGCCGTGCCCGGCGCGGTGAAGCCGATCTACTCCTACGGCCTGCGCAACCCGTGGCGCTTCACCTTCCTGCCCGACGGCCGCGCGATGACGGCGGACACCGGCTCCAGCTACGCGGAGACGCTGCAAGTCCTCCAGCCCGGCGGCAACTACGGCTGGGACTTCACCGAGGGCGACGCCTACAGCAGCGGCTACATCGACCCGAACTACTCCTACGGCCACGTGCCCACCGACGGAGCGATCTCAGCCATCGCCGCGTACAGCGGCAGCACCTTCGGCCCGGCCTACGCGCACACGGTGTTCTTCGGCGACTACAACCGCGGCGACATCGAGGCGGTGACCTTCGACCCGACGTACAGCACCGAGACCGCCGACACCGTCTTCGACCAGGCGGCCGGCACCATCGCCGACCTGATCGAGGGGCCGGACGGCAACCTGTACTTCGCCAGCATCTTCGAGGGCACGGTGAACGAGGTCTCCACCACCGGGACGCCGACCGCGACGCCGAACCCTTACGTCCCGCCGCTGCCGGTGTCCGGAGCGCCCATCGCGAGCATCAGCGGCCCGGCAAGCTACAACGCGGGTGCCACCGTGACGTTCACCGGCACGGCCACCGACCCGACCGACGGAACCCTGCCGGCGAGCGCCTACAGCTGGCAGATCGACTACTACCGCAACGGCGTCGTCAAGCCCTTCTACAGTCTCGAAGTGCCGCAGCCGGTCGGCGGCCCGGCGCCAGGTGCGACCACCTTCTCGTACACCGTCCCGGCCGACACGTCTCAGACGCCGAACAGCTTCTACCGCGTCACGCTCTCCGTGGTCGACTCGGCCGGCAGCAAAACCGTGGTCACCAAAGATCTGACACCGAACACGGCCACGCTGAGCGCGAACACTGCGATCCCCGGCGCCGGCTACTTCGTCGACGGCACCTGGCACACCGGCGCGTTCACCGAGACCGGCGTGGTCGGCGTCAAGCACGTGCTGACCGGCCTCGGGCTCGCCCAGAGCGCCGGCGGCAACTCCTACCGCTTCAGCGGATGGGCCGACGGCAGCGCGCTGTGGGACCAGCTGACGCTCGCGGCCGGCGGCACGTCCGCGACCGCGCGGTTCGCCCAGGTGGCCAAGATCCTGCCAACCGGCTGGAGCGCGACCGACGTCGGCGCGCCGCTGATGGCCGGCACGACCGACTACGACGCGGCGAGCGGGAGTTACTTCCTCGACGGCAGCGGCGCCGACGTGTACGGCGCGAACGACCAGGAGCAGTTCGCCTACCAGACCCTGACCGGTGACGGCACGATCACCGCGCGGGTGCGCTTCCAGACCGTGTCCAGCCCGTGGGCGAAGGCCGGCGTGATCGTCCGGCAGAACACCACCGCGGGCTCAGCCTTCGTGGACGCCCTTGTGACGCCGGACGTCAACCCGGCGACCCCGGACATCAACGGCGTGAACTGCACAGTCGACGGCTGCGACAGCCAGTTGCCGCCGACCAACCTGTACCAGACCGGCTATGGCCAGCGGATGCAGTACACCGGCCCCGGATCGGCGAGCCCGCCGAGCGGCGCAGCGGCGCTGTCCGCCCCGAACAAGTGGGTACGTCTGGTGCGCTCCGGCGACACGTTCACCTCGTATCAGTCGCCCGACGGAGTGAACTGGACGCAGATCGGCATCGCCACGGTCGCCATGACCGGCCCGGTCGACATCGGCCTTTTCGACACCTCACACAACATCGGCCAGTACAGCACCGCGGCCTTCGACAACGTCAGCATCACCACCGGCACCGGTCCGGTGCTCGGCCCGCTGCCCGCGCCCTGGGCACAGGCCGACATCGGCGCGCCCGCCCTGGCCGGCAACGCCGGATACGACACCGGCACCGGCGTCTACACCGTGATCGGCGGCGGCGCGGACATCTGGGGCACCAGCGACCAGTTCCACTACGTGTATCAGCCCACGACCGGTACCGGCGACGGCACGCTGGTCGCCCGGCTGACCTCACAGTCCAACACCAGCTCGAACGCCAAGGCCGGCATCATGTGGAAGCAGTCCACCACGGCCGGCTCGAATTACCTGCTGATCGCTCAGGCACCTGGCGGCGGCGTGAAGGTCCAGTACAACTTCAGCGGCTCGGTCGGCGGCGGCACCTACACGTTCCCCAACGTGTGGATGAAGCTGACCAGGGTCGGCAGCACGTTCACCGCCTACCTCTCCAGCGACGGCGTTACGTGGACCTCGGTGCTGTCCAAGTCAACACTCAACATCACGTCGGCGGCGACGGTCGGCTTGTTCGAATGCTCCCATAACGTCTCGGCGCTCGGCACGGCCACCTTCGACAACGTCAGCTGGACCGCGGGCTGAGGAGGACGGTAGCCGTGCCGAAACCCAGACTCGCCGCAGCTGCGACGGCGGTTCTCGCCGTCATGGCCCTCGCCACGTCGGCGCTGACCGCCGGTCCGGCGTCCGCGGCGGCGGGCCACGCGCCCGCCGCCGCCCGGACAAGCGCATCCAACCCCCTCGTCCCGCTCACCCCGCCACCGTCATCCACCGTCTCAGGACTCGTAGTCTCCGTCGGCTACGCCGAGGACAAGGAGACGAACACCCCCGATCCGGCCGCGTTCCCCATTCCATGGGCGGGCTCGCCGGACACGACCTTTCTCGGCAACAGCGTCCCCGGCCAGTCCGCCTGCGGCGCCCTGCCACTGTGCTACGACACCGGCGCGATCCGCTTCGACAACCCCACCGCCACCACGGTCACCGTAAGCCGCGTCGACGTCGACATCCACTCCTCGATCAGCGGCGGCAAGTACTTCGCCAACCTGTGGGGTTCGTTCGCCGTCCCCGCCGGTCAAAGCGTGATCCTCGCCGCCAACCCGCCCGCGAACGACCCCTCGTACGACGACTTCGACACCAGCGGCTACCCGCCGAACATCTGCTCGCCGGTCACGGTCGCGCCCCAAGTGCTTGTCACCATCGGAGGAACGACGACGACACTGCTGGACACCACGCACGTGCTGGATACCGACGGCATCGACCGCGGCTATTGCCACCAGAACGAGTCGATCCAGTGGCGCCCCATCGGCACCGGTGTCACCGGTGCCCACGACGCCACGCTGGCCCTGGACAACGCCACACCCGCCGTCACGAGCGGCGCGCCGTACACCGCGACGGCGACCCTGCTGGACAGCGGCGGCTACGCCCTGGCCAACGCGCAGGTGACGCTCAACGTGATCGGCGGCCCCGACGCCGGAACCACCCGCACCGCGGTCACGGACGCCAACGGCCACGCGGCCTTCACTTACACCCCGTCCGGCACCGGCCAGGACGATCTGCTGGCCAGCGTCACCACCGTCGGCAGCTTCACCTCGCCTCCGCCACTGCCGTGCCCCGCCCCCTGGA
>Ga0070739_10006053_pt1 | contig 13484 bp, 13 predicted proteins | sample Coa_R1_7_FD_66445 | JGI IMG/M metagenome (GOLD analysis project Ga0070739, IMG submission 66445) | Surface soil microbial communities from Centralia Pennsylvania, which are recovering from an underground coalmine fire - Coalmine... | ecosystem: Environmental > Terrestrial > Soil > Unclassified ... | reverse complement strand
GGCGACCTGGTCGGCCAGGTCCTGTTCTACGGGCGCGGCGCCGGCGCCGGCCCGACGTCGAGCGCCGTCGTCGCCGACGTCATCGACCTGGCCCAGCGCCTGCGTGGCGGCGGGGGGCCGACGCCGCTACCGCCGCTCGATCCCGAGCGCCGCGCCCTGCCGATCAGCGAGGTGTGGACCCGCTACTACCTGCGCCTGATCGCCGTGGACCGGCCGGGCGTCATCGCCCAGATCACGCGGGTCCTCGGCGACCACGCGATCTCGATCGCCTCCGTGATCCAGAAGGAGGACGTGCTGCTCGAGGGCGCGGCCGACCTGCGCCACGCCGAGATCGTCCTGATGACCCACCGCGCCAGCGAGGCCGCCATGCGCGACGCCGTGGCCCGCATCGCCAGGCTCGAGGTAGTGGCCGAGGTGGGCAGCCTGATCCGCGTGGAGGGGAGCTAGGTGGGACCGCACGCCGGCGTGCTACGCCGCTACCGCGACTTCTTGCCCATGACCGACGCCACGCCGCTGCTCAGCCTCGGCGAGGGTGATACGCCGCTGGTGCCCTCCACGCGGCTCGCCGCCGAGCTGGGCTGCGGCGCCCTGTACTTCAAGCTCGAGGGCTGCAACCCCACCGGCTCCTTCAAGGACCGCGGCATGGTCATGGCGATGGCCAAGGCGGTCGAGGAGGGCGCCCGTGCCGTGCTCTGCGCCTCGACCGGCAACACCTCGGCCGCGGCCGCCGCCTACGCCGCGCGGGCCGGCCTGCCGGCGGTCGTCCTCGTCCCGGCGAGCTACGTGGCGCTCGGCAAGCTGGCCCAGGCCATGATCTACGGCGCCCGCCTGGTCGTGATCGACGGCAACTTCGACCAGGCGCTGGCCATCGTGCGCGAGTTGGCCGCTCGCCGGCCGCTGACGATCGTCAACTCGATCAATCCCTACCGCCTCGAGGGCCAGAAGACGGCCGCCTTCGAGATTTGCGACATGCTCGGCGACGCACCGGACCTGCTCGCCATCCCCGTGGGCAACGCCGGCAACATCACCGCCTACTGGCGCGGCTTCCGCGAGTACCGCGAGGCCGGCCGGACCACGAAGCTGCCGCGGATGCTCGGCTTCGAGGCCGAGGGCGCGGCCGCGATCGTGCGCGACGCGGTCGTCGAGCGCCCGGAGACAGTCGCGACCGCGATCCGCATCGGTAATCCGGCGAGCTGGCAGGGGGCGGTGCGGGCCCGTGACGAGTCGGGCGGCATCATCGCCAGCGTCAGCGACGAGGAGATCCTGGCCGCCTACCGGCTGCTGGCCGAGGCGGAGGGGCTGTTCGCCGAGCCGGCGTCGGCGGCCTCCCTGGCTGGCCTATGCAAGCTGGCCCGCGCCGGCGAGCTCGACCTCCGCGGCCAGATCGCGGTCTGCGTGCTGACGGGCAACGGCCTGAAGGATCCGGATCGCGCCCTGGCGATGGCCCCGGCCGTGACGCCGATTCCCCCGACGCTCGGCGCCGTGGAGGCGGCCCTGGGATGGAGCTGAGCGCCGTCCCCTTCGCCGTCCGCGTCCCGGCTACCAGCGCCAACCTGGGCCCGGGCTTCGACGCGCTGGGTATGGCCCTGGCCCTGGCCAACGAGGTGCGCGTCGAGCCCAGCGACCGCGTGGAAGTATACGTGGAGGCGGGCGAGGGCGCGGAAGAGCTGTCGCCCGGTGCGGACAACCTCGTCTATCGCTCCCTGGCGCGGATCGCGGAGTACCTGGGTGAGCCACCGCCGACCGTCCGCCTTCGCTGCCTCAACGCCATCCCGCTGGCGCGCGGCCTTGGCAGCTCCAGCGCGGCGATCGTCGCTGGGCTGGTCGCCGGCAACACGCTGTTCGGCAATCGGCTCACCGAGGCCGAGCTACTTCGCCTCGCTGTGACTATCGAAGGTCACCCCGACAACGTGACGCCGGCGCTGCTCGGCGGGGTGCGGGTCTGCGTGCAGGGCGAGGGCGGGCTGGTGCAGGCGCCCATCGCGCTGGCGCGGCCGCTGCTGGCTGTGCTGTTCGTGCCCGACTTTCCGATGGCCACGGCGGAGGCGCGCGACCTCCTGCCGGCCAGCGTGCCGCGTGCGGACGCGGTCTACAATCTAGGGCGAACGGCGCTGCTCGTGGCCGCGCTGACGAGTGGCGACTACGCGCTGCTGGCGGAGGCTACCCGCGACCGGCTCCACCAGCCCGCGCGGACGGCGCTCTTTCCGGCCATGCCCGCCTTCTTCGCGGCCGCGCTGGAGGCCGGCGCGCTGGGTGGGTTCCTCAGCGGCGCCGGCTCGACGCTCCTGGCGCTGGTGGAGCCGCCCAAGGCAGGGGGCGCGGCCGCGGCGCCCCGCGTGGTCGAGGCCTTCCGGGCCACTGCGGCGCGGGAGGGCGTGGCCGGCCGTACCCTCGTGACCGCGATCAGCCAGGAAGGGGCGCGCGTGCTCAGATGAGAGTGCTGGTTCAGAAGTACGGTGGCAGCTCGGTGGCAAGCGCCGAGCGCATCCGTGCCGTGGCCGAGCGGGTCGCGCGCAGCCGCGACGCGGCCGGCGGGGTCGTCGTCGTCGTCTCGGCGATGGGCGACACGACCGACGAGCTGATCCGCCTCGCCCGCTCGATCACGGCCGACCCGGACCCACGCGAGCTGGACTTGCTCCTCTCGACCGGCGAGACGGTGTCGGCCACTCTGCTGGCGATGGCGCTGCGCGAGCTGGCCTGCCCGGCGATCTCCCTGACCGCCGGCCAGGCGGGCATCCGCACCAACCGCTGGCACTCACGCGCGCGGATCACCGCCATCCACCCGGACCGGCTGCGGCGGGAGCTGGAGAGCGGGAAGGTGGCCATCGTCACCGGATTCCAGGGCATCACCGACGAGGCCGACATCACTACGCTCGGCCGCGGCGGCTCGGACACGACGGCGGTGGCGCTGGCGATCGCACTCGAGGCCGAGCGCTGCGAGATCTATACCGACGTGGCCGGCATCTACACCGCCGACCCGCGCGTCGAGCCGAACGCCCGCTGCCTGGCACAGATCTCGTACGACGAGATGCTCGAGCTGGCCCAGCAAGGGGCGAGAGTCATGCACGCCCGCTCGGTGGAGCTGGGACAGGTCTATAATATGCCGATCCTGGTGCGCTCGAGCTTCGTCGACGCGCCGGGCACGCTCATCGGGCCGGGAGTGCCAGTGGAGATCCGGCGGCGCGTCCAGGGCATCGCTCACGACACTGACGTGGCAAAGATCTCGCTGGCCGGCGTGCTCGATCGGCCGGGCATCGCCCACGCTCTGTTCGAGCCGCTGGCGCAGGCCGGCATCAACGTCGACGTTATCGTCCAGACCGCCAGCTTCGAGGGGGTCACCGACATCTCCTTCACCGTGAGCGGCAGCGACCTGGCACGGGCGGTAGACCTGGTGCGCCCGATCGCCGACGATGTCGGAGCCAGCAAGCTCGACAGCGCCGCCGACCTGGCCAAGGTTTCCATCGTCGGTACCGGCATTCAGAGCACGCCGGGCTACGCGGCGCGGATGTTCGGCATCCTCGCCGAGGCCGGCGTGAACATCGAAATGATTACCACCTCCGACATCCGCATCACCTGCGTGGTCCGTAGGCCCGAGGTCGAGCGGGCTGTGCGGGCCCTCCACAAGGGGTTCGAGCTCGACAAGGAGTAGGCGACCACGGTGCCAGGCCCAGATGCCGAGCCAGAACCTCCCCTGCCGCCGGACCGCCCCGAGTGGCAGCCGCCGGCGGGGGTGCGGCGGTCGCACACCGGCCACGGGCTCGTCTTTCTGCTGATCCTGGGCGTGCTGGTCGCTGGCCTGTATCTTGCCGTGGCGCGCCCGCTGGGCAGCAGCCTGGTCGCGCGGCGGGGCGCTCCCGGCAGCTTCGTAGCAACGGGCCCGCCGACGGCGACTGTCGCCCCTGGCAGCGGCGGCAGCCCCATCGCCGTGCTGACGACCACGGCGGCGCCCGAGGCCACGCCTGAGCCGTCGACCGCGACGCCCCCGGTCGCCCCCAGTCCAGCGGCCGCCGCCACCGCTCCCGCCTCCGCGGCCCCGCGGGCCAGCGCGGCCCCCATGGTCGCGACGGCCACCCCGCCAGCGGGCAGCCGCGTGCACACGGTGCAGGCCGGCGACACGCTGTCCGCGCTCGCCCAGCGCTACGGCAGCACCGTGGAGGCGATCATGCGCGCGAACGGCATCCCCGCGCGCAACACGCCGCTACGCATCGGGCAGCGCCTGGTCGTCCCGCCATCCTGACCCCCCGCTCAGAGCGCCCTACGCACGGCCATGCGCGGTGCGAGCCCACCGCTCATACCGCGCATGGGTAGGCGCTCTCAGGGCCCACCGACGATCGTCAGGTCGCTGGCGACGATCGACCCGTCGGCGCCACGGGAGACCGCCACGCGGACCTGCTGGCCGGCCCGCACGTCGGCCGCCGAGGCCGGGCTGCCGTTGGCGCGGTGGATCGACGCGCCCGGGGCGAGGCTAACCTCCTGCGTCGTCCCGCCGGCACGCATCTGCAGCACGCGAGCGCTGGCGGCGAAGCTCAACACCTCGCCACTGAGCTGCTCGCCGCCGCTCGGCAGCAGCCCGGCCGGCGTGGTCGTCCGCGCGGGCGCGGGGGGCAGGGCCGCCCGAGAGAAGGTGGGGATGGCTGCGGCGCGGCCCGCCGGCGTGGCCAGGGCAGTGCGCTGGCCGGGCGCCGGCGTGGCGGCGACAGGCCGCGCGGTCGTGGCCACTGTCGGAGCCGGCATCGTCGGCGCGGCGGTGGCCGGCGTGCGGGTCGCGGTCGGCGCGGGCGTGGCGGTGGACGGGCGCCGCGTCGGCGTGCGGGTGCTAGCCTGCGGCGTGGACGAGGGGCTCGGGGGGGCGTTCGCCGCCGCGAGCGTCGGCGTGGCGCCGCGAGTGCGGGTGGTGGTGATGCTCACCTCGGGGGGCGAGGCCGCCACCTGGCAGCCGGCGATCAGCAGCAGCGCCAGGACGGCCAGCGGTAGCGCGGCGCGGCGCGACGCTTCCCGGCGCTCGGCGCGGCGCGCGACAGGCCGAGGCGACGACTGGAACGGCACGGAAGCGCCCGGCGCGGTCAGCGCTGGCTCGCGGTGAGCGGATAGCGCGTCACCAGCTCTTCCTGCCAGCTATACAGGTCGCGCAGCCCGGCCTGACGCTCCTCGTCGCCCCGATCGATCCAGTTGGGGTCGCCGGCCTGGAACGCCTCGAGCCACAGCCGTGCCGCCGCCTGGTAGTGGCGCCGCTGCGACACGGCGAGATCGCGCAGACGCTGCAGGCCGGCCGGCGCCGGCGGGGCCGCCGCGGGGTCGGTGTTGATTAGCAGCAGTAGGGCATTGCCGACGGATTGGCGCCAGTCGTCCGTGCGCGCGTCTGGGTCGGTGCGGGCGAGCAGGGCGATGGCCACAATGTCCTGCATATAGGTGTTCTGGATCGCCTCGTCGGCGTCGAAGAAGGCAGTCTCTTCGGGGCTGAGCGAGTGTCCCTGCGACTGCAGAAACTGGCTGAGGCTGCTGGCCTGGGACTGGGGCTCCGCCACCTGTCCCCCGCTGCCCTGGGCCAGCGCCAGGGCCGGGGTGAGTGCGATTGAGCCAAGCAGGACGAGCGCGGCCAGTGCGAACGGTCGCCGGTACAAGACAGTCCTCCTGTGTCAAGCTCCTCTCCATCTCGGATGGAGACGACGATTCAGCGGGGCTCGACGTAGCGCTGCACGAAGTCGCGGATCGCGGCGGCCACGGCGTCTTCCTGGCCGATGTAGGAATGCTCTGCTTGCACCACCGCGCGGCTCTTCCGCGGCGCCGGCACCTTCTCCAGGAGCCGGTCCCAGAGGTCGGCGCGGCTCTCCTGGTCGCCGTAGAGCATCAGCGTCGGCATCCGCAGGCGGGCCAGGTTGCCCTCGAACCAGCCTGGCGGCTCGTCCGCCCGCTCGACCAGGGAGGCCGCGCTGATCGCCTGGAACCAGCGCGGCACCGCGATGAGCTGGTGGCCCTGGCCGGCCGCGACCATCTCGCGCGCGCGGGCGATCGTCGCGTCGCGCTCGGCCTCGGAGGCGAACCAGTAGGGAAACGGCCGCTGGTTGCTGATGACGGGGGAGAGCAGGACTAGGCCGGCAAGCTGGGGGTCGTCGGCGGCGTAGTCAGCGGCGTAGAACCCGCCGCTGGAATGCCCGGCGACCACGACGCGCGGGACGCCGTGCGCGCGCAGGTAGTCCACCGCTGCGGCCACGTCCAGCTTGCCCTCGGTCAGCCGCTCCCAGGCGCCGCCGTCCATCAGGCACTCGGTGGTCTCGGCGCCGCGGAAGGGGACGTCGGCGCGGGTGTAGCCGAGATCGTGGCAGCGCATGTTCAGCGCCAGGCAAGTGTAACCGTGCGCGATCAGGCGCGGCGGCACCCAGCGCCCGGGGCCGCTGTAGAAGTTCTCGCCCTTACCGTGCACGAACACCAGCCCGACGTCGCGGGTCGGCGCCCCAACCGCCGGCGCGTACAGCCCCCCCTCGAGGGGCCAGCCGTCGGCTCGACGCAGGCTCAGCAGACGAATCGTCACTTCTTCGGGCCAGGGCTGCACACGCCACCTCCGCCACACCAGTCGCGGCCGCGACCATTATACGCTCGTAGGGGGCCTTGGTCGGGTCGGGCCTCGTCACGAAACCCAGACGCTCGGTGCGAGCCAGTCGCTCGGACCTGGCGCGACTGACGGGCTCAGTCGTCCGGAAAGGTCAGCGTGGTCGTCAGGCCCGTCGCGCCGATAGTGGTGTTCGGGAAAATGGCCCGCGCCGCGGGCAGGTAGGCGGCGGGCGCGGTCAGGGCCGGGCTGAAGTGGGTCAGCCAGAGCGCCTCCACGCCGCCCTCGCGGGCGATCGCGGCCGACTCCCGGAAGAGCATGTGCCGATTCTCCAGCGCGCGTGGCAGGTCTTCTTCAGCGCCGTACATCCCCTCGCAGACGAGAAGCTGGGCGCCGGCGACGAAGCCCGGCAGCGCCACCGTGGGCCGCGTATCGGTGACGAAGGCGAACTTGACCCCGGCGCGGGGCGGGCCGAGCACGGCATCGGGCTGGACAATATGGCCGTTCCAGGCCACGACCTCGCCGCGCTGCAGACGATTCCACAGCGTCACCGGCAGGCCCAACGCCCGCGCGCGCTCTGGCTCGAAGCGGCGCGCCCGCGGCCGTTCGACGGTGTAGGCCAGGCAAGGCAGGCTGTGCTCGACGGCCAGCGTCCGCACGACCAGCTCCCCCACCGCGAGGCGCTCGCCGCCGCTCAGCTCGTGGCACCGTACGTCGTAGGGCAGGTGAGGGGCGATGACGCGGAGGCCGGCCACGACGGCCGCCAGGCCGGGTGGGCCGTACAGGTCGAGCGGCTCGCGGCGTTCCGCGTTGCCGAGGGTCAGCAACAGCCCGGGCAGGCCGCCGACGTGGTCGCCGTGGTAGTGGCTGAAGAACACGGTGCCGACGGCGCGTAGGCCCCAACCGGCGGCGCGCAAGGGGATCTGCGTGCCCTCGCCGCAGTCGAAGAGCAGCAGGTCGCCGCCGTGGCGGAGGAGGACGCTGGACAGCCAGCGGCCCGGCAGCGGCCAGGTGCCGCCCTCGCCCAGCAAGTACACGTCGATCATCGCCGGAAGTATAGCCGCCGGTCATCTACTAGAATGGGAGGATAAGCTTCGTGGGAGCGCGGCGCTGGCAGCGGGGTGTCGCCGGGGCAGGCCGCGCGGGCGGATGGGGTAAGCCCACGGCGGACCCGCGCGCCGGCAGGAGGACGACATGCTGAACTACTATGACATCGAGCTGAGCCCCGAGGAGCGTCTGACCCAGCAGACGATCCGCGACTTCGTCGAGCGCGAGGCGATGCCGCTGCTGCCGGCCGCCTTCGAGGAGGGACGCTTTCCCACCGAGCTGATCCCGCGCCTCGGCGAGCTGGGCGTGCTGGGCGCGGACATTCCCGAGTACGGCTCGGGCGCGAGCTACACCACCTACGGGCTGATCTGCCAGGAGCTCGAGCGCGGCGACTCGGGCCTGCGCAGCTTCGTCTCCGTCCAGACGTCGCTGTGCATGTTCCCGATCTACACCTATGGCTCCGAGGAGCAGAAGCGACGCTACCTGCCCGACATGGCGCGCGGCAAGCTGATCGCCTGCTTCGGCCTCACCGAGCCCGACCACGGCTCGGACCCCGCCCGCATGGAGACCCGCGCCGTCCGCGACGGTAGCGACTGGGTGCTCAACGGCACCAAGATGTGGATCACCAACGGCACCCTCGCCCAGGTCGCGCTCATCTGGGCGATGACCCCGGAGGGCGTGCGGGGCTTCCTGGTCGATACCGACCGCGCTGGCTTCCAGGCCCGCGAGGTGCACCACAAGCTATCGCTGCGCGCGTCGAACACCGCCGAGCTGCACCTCGCCGATTGCCGCGTGCCGGACAGTGCCGTGCTGCCAGGCGTCAAAGGGCTGCGGGGGCCGCTCTCCTGCCTGAGCGAGGCGCGGTACGGGATCTCCTGGGGCGTGCTCGGTGCCGCCATGTCCTGCTACGAGACGGCGCTCGAGTACGCGAAGGTCCGCACCCAGTTCGAGCGACCGATCGCCGGCTTCCAGCTCACGCAGGCCAAGCTGGTCGACATGCTCACGGGGATCACCCAGGGCCAGCTCCTGGCCCTGCAGCTTGGCCGCCTGAAGGACCGTCACCAGGCCCGGCCGGCCCAGATCTCGCTGGCCAAGCGCGCCAACGCCGCGATGGCGCTCGAGGTGGCCCGCACCGCCCGCACCATCCTCGGCGGCAACGGGATCATGCTGGAGTACCCGATCATCCGCCACGCGGTGAACCTCGAGACGGTCATCACCTATGAGGGCACCCACGAGATCCACACCCTGACCATCGGCAAGGACATCACAGGGCTGGACGCCTTCGGCGGCTAGGGGTTCTCTACTCGGCGCCCGGCGGCTCTTCCGCCCGCGCGGCCTCGATCGCCGCGTCGAGCGCCGGCAGGGCGTCGAACTCCTCGGCGGCCAGCTTGTAGGCCCGCTGCAGGTAGAGGTCGGCCAGCCGCTGCGCGGACTCGCCGCGCCCGCGAGCCGCCGCGATCAGCTCGCTACAGCGGTACTTCGCCGCCAGATGGCGGCTGACCCGCTCCATCGCCTGCACCGCCTCGGCGATCGTGGCGCCATCGCCGCCCTCGACCGCGTAGCGAAGCTGCCCGGTGCGCTTGGCCAGCTCGCTGAGGCGATCGCGGTCGGTCATCAGCTCGAGGAGGATGTCCTCGGTGTCCAGCTCGGGCAGGCTCGGCGCCGGCTCGGGCTCGGCAAGCGGCGCAGTAGCCAGGTAGCCGGTGTAGCAGTCGGCGTAGGCCTGGGCGACCTCGGCCGCCGCTTGCAGGAGCTGCTCGGGGGCGGTCGAGGTGAGCGAGCCACCGCAGACCAGGTCGTCGCCGCGGAGCTCTGCCAGCCGCTCCAGCTCGGCGTGGCCGATCGCTTCCGGCAGGGGCGGCAGCGGCATCGCCGCGTTCTGGGGCAGGGCCAGCGCCGGCAACTGGGCGGCGAACAGGGAGGGTAGGTACTTGCCGAACTCGATCGGGATCGGCGGCACGATCACGTAGGTGGCGAGCACAGCGTCCGCCGGGCCGCGAAAATAGATCAGCGCGTGCCCGCGAGGTCGCGTGCCTTCGCCGCGCTCGAACGTCAGTTGCATACCAAGATTATAGGTCCCCGGCCGTGCGCCCGTGGCCGATTGTTGACATCCTGGCCGGGAGCAGTGTAGCCTCTGGCCCGCCTGACGGTCCGCCGCGGCAGGACACGCCGAGCGGGGCCGCGGCGCTCGACGAAATGAAGAGGTAAGCCATGCGTGCGGCCCTGTCCGGCTGGATCACGGGACTGCTACTCTGTCTGCCGATCGTGTCCGGCGCCTGCGCTGTCGGCACGCCACCAGCTCAACCTGCCCAGGCCGGCGCCGTGGCCACGCCGACCCTGCTCCCAACCGCCACGACCGCGCCGGGCGCCATGCGCTTCCGCGTCGCCAACACCCTGCCCGCGATCATCGCGCCGCAGCTCCTGCCGTACTGGGTCGGCGTCGACAGCGGGATCTTCCGCGAGCAGGGCCTGGCGGTCGAGCTGGTCACCGTGCAGGCCGACCAGCTCGCCCTGACTGGCGCGGCCAACGGCGAGTGGGACGTGGTGCTCGCCACGCCGGCGCCGCCGCTGCTCTCGGTGCTGGCCGGCGGCCTGGACATGGTGATCGTCGGCGGCACGCACAACGCCTTCGACCAGCGCCTCATCGCCGCCGCCGACCTCACCGAGCCATCGGCGCTGGTCGCCAAGACGGCGATCATCAACCAGAAGAGCACGTTGAACGACTTCCAGACTCGCGAGGCGCTCACGCGCCTCGGTCTGGACCCGGACGGGGACCTGCTCGGCTACTGGATGGGCGCCAACCAGGCCGAGCGGGTGAGCAATCTGAAGATCGGCAACGGGCAGATGACGGTGATGCCGCTGCCGCTCAGCGCCACGCTGGTCAAAGACGGCTTCGTCGACTTCGGCGACCTGAGCGAGGGCCCACCCTGGCCGGGCGTAGCGATCATCGTCGGGCGCCGGACCTATACCGGTCGCTTCGACTACGTGCAGCGGTTCCTCAAAGGGCTACTGGCGAGCATCCAGCGCACCAAGGCCGACCCCGCCTTCGCCCAACAGGAAATGGCGACCTACACGAAGATCGACGACCCCGACGCGCTCGAGCAGGCCTACGCGGTGTACGGCGATCGGCTCCTGGAGCGGGTTCCCTACCTCTCGCTGGACGGCCTGCAGCGGGCGATCGACTTCGCCGTGACCACGCGGCCTAACGTGTCCCGCCTGCGCCCAAGCGCGTTGGTAGACCAGACCGTGCTCCAGCGGCTGGAGGCCAGCGGCTACGTCGCGGACCTCTACCGCTAGTACCTCCGTCGCGCGTGATCCGACGTGCGTTGTAAGTTCACAACACACGCCAATCCACCCGTCACGGACCACCAAGCCGGTGTCGGCCCGCGCCCGGCGGCCCAGAACGACGAGCGCCCGGCTCCTGGCCGGGCGCTCGGGGGTGCCGCAGACCGCCGGGGCCGTATCGGCTACGCCGCGTCGGCCAGTTCGAGCGTGGCGACTAGCTCCTCGGCAAACGGACCGCTCGGCGGACCCGCCGGCGGATGCTCCAGCTTACCGCGCTCGACGAGCCAGCGCAGGAAGCTCAGCCGCGCGTAATCGACCCGGCCCTCCTCGCGGAACATCTCGAGATCCCCGTCGAAGTTCTTCATCATCTTGCCCCTCCTTGGCGGTACGTCGCTCGTTCCGCCAGTTAGTCGATCGGCACCCCGACCGAACGGTTTAGCGTCTCAGCACAACTGCTGCTGTTACGACGATTATCCGCCCCGGCCCGGCCCGCGGCCGTTAGGCGCGCAACACCTGGACCGTGAATCTGGGCACAGTCGGCAGCCGGTAGCGCGCTCCGCGAGGCCCGCCTGCAGGCCGGAATAGCCCTACAGTCGGCGCTCGCGAATCTGCCGCCCAGGAACCCGTATACTGGCGGGGACAGCCGGTCGGGTGGGGGGAGAGGATGCTCGCGTACGGCGTCCGCCGAGCGTGCGCCGGGCTGCTTGCGCTCGGCCTGGGCCTCGCCGGGAGCTGTGCCTCCCCGCCCGCGCCGCCGCCGTCGGTCTGGGACGCGGCCGTGCAGGCCCGGCGGCCGTTCGCCTGGCGCCTGGAGGATGGCGCCCGCGACGGCTGCACGATCGTCGTGCGCGCCGCGCAGCCGCTGGCGGACGACGACGCCGACGAGCTAGACGCCGTCCTGACTGACTGGTACAACCTCGGCCGCCTGGGCGCGTTCGCCGACGATCCGAGCTCGCCGGGCGCGGGCGCGATCGAGGCGATGGGCACGCCCTGGCAGCCGGCGCGGGACACGCTGGCGGCGCGCTTCGACCTGGGCAGCATGGGCCGCCTCGGCTTCATCGTCCTGCTCAACGCCCTCGAGGGCTACCACGACGAGCAGGCGCCGCTCGACGAGGTACTTCTCTGCGCCGCGCAGCCCCCGCCGGCGCCGCCCCCGGGGGGCAGCACTTGACTTAACGACGTTGACCCTCGCCGCGCCGCGTGCTATGCTCGCTGCACCGAATGCGCTTCCTCACGGCGCGGAACGTGGCTCCGTCGTTCGCTCCAACGTCGCCTGGCAGGCAGAGGCGGTCATGAGAAAGCTGGCGTCGTCCACCCGCTCGATAGTCCTCGTCGCGCTGGCCGGCGCGCTGGTCCTGGCCGCGTGCGGCAGCAAGCAGTCGCCGCCCTCGTCGCAGTCCCAGGGGCAAGGGCAGGCGCAGGGGCAGGCGAGCGCGCGCCCCACCGAATGGAACGTGGTGATCGCCGAGCAGACCGGCGGGGCCGACCCGCTCACCGAGTACGGCACGAACGGGCAGTACCAGCTCCCGATCCACGTGCTCGAGCCGCTGATGCACATCGAGATGCTGCCCGACGGCAGCTCGTGGGGCGTGGTCAACGACCTGGCCGAGAAGTGGAGCTTCCCGAACCCGACCACGTTCGAAGTCGAGCTGAAGAAGGGCGTGCAGTTTCAGAACGGCGAGGAGCTGACCGCGGAGCACGTCAAGTACGCCTACGACAGCATCGTCTTCGCGGAGAAGCCGGGCCGACGTGCCGTGTCGCTGAAGGCGCTCGGCGACGCGGAGATCGTCGACAAGTACACTATTCGCTGGCACCTGCCGGCCCCGAACGCGACCATCCTTGGCTCGATGTACACGCTGCTCATCCCGCCGCTGGCCCGCCGCAACATGACGGCGGAAGAGTTCGAGGCCAAGCCGATCGGCACCGGCCCCTACAAGGTGATCGACTGGCCGCGCGACGGCACCATCCGGCTGGAAGCCTGGGACGGCTACCGCAACGGCAAGGCGTTCCCCGACCGGCTGACGATCCGCACCGTGCCCGACCCCTCGACCCGCGTGCTGGAGCTGCTGGCGGGCACGGCGCAGATCGCGCAGACCGTGCCGATCGAGTCGCTCTCCTCTGTCGACAGCAACCCGCAGAAAGAGGTCGTCAGCCTGAAGGGCAACTTCTCGCTGTCCTACGTCATCAACGTCTTCAAGACCAGCCCGCCGCTGCGCGACCAGCGCGTCCGCCAGGCGCTGAACTACGCCGTCGATCGGGACACGATCGTCAAGTCGGTCCTCGGCGGCCACGGTGGCGTGCTGCCGGGCCCGCTCTGGACGGGCTGGCTGGGCTACGACGGCAGCGTCCAGCCCTACCCCTACGATCCGGACAAGGCGCGGGCGCTGCTGCGCGAGGCGGGCTATCCGGACGGCTTCTCGATGAAGTGGACCGTGACCCAGGGGATCTACGAGAAGGACATCGAGATCGCCCAGGCGGTTGCTAGCCAGCTCGCCAAGGTGGGCATCCAGGTGCAGCTCCAGCCGCTGGAGCGGGCGCGCCTGCTGGCCGAGCGCAGCGAGGGCGACTACGACATGACCGAGCTAGCCTGGCCCAACTCCTGGAT